>SCPN01001524.1_pt1 | contig 380789 bp, 323 predicted proteins | sample 6106831 | NCBI WGS metagenome assembly SCPN01 (sample SAMN10720447, study PRJNA508395) | human gut metagenome | isolation source: Participant 1, 0 month
CTCTCTGTGTTTTACTTCCGTTTTCAATATATGTTTATGTCACCTGCTTCCTTCCTCTTTTGTTGATACATTTTTCACCAAAATGGATGTTATCCTTCAATAAATGCGCCACTGATTTTACTCCCCATTTTTGTGCCAATATTTTTTCAGGTAATACAGCCCCACTTTTAATGATTGTAGCCAGTTCGGATACATATTAAGAGTATCTTCTGTTGCTCATTCAAGTATGCCCCTATTCTCCTGTTATGAATGAGCTTATAAATGTAAGCGACTTTTCTTGCTAAATGTGTGGCTGTCTGCAATGGTCATCCCACATTTTAAGTTCAGGCTTTCCCTGTATATCTTCAATTTTTTCTCTGTGTCGGACATCTCATGTTAAATATGTCCTGAAGAATTAAGAAGAAGCCGTGTCTCTGTCAGGATATTCGTACTTAGCTTTTCTTGGTCTGACGAATCATTTTCTCTATTTCGGTATCATCGTGTCCGTCATATTCTTGGTTAGATGGAACCGGTCGCAGATTATTGTAACACCAGGGTTATTCTGTTTATAGCCTCATGGAAACATCTTCCAGTCTCTCGTTATATATTGTATCTGAGGATTCCGGGTGAGCCAGTTATCAAGCGCTTCTCCGCTTCTATCCTCTAACAAAACAATAGGCATGTGTGTCATCTGGTCTACGACCACACTCATATAATCCTACCTTTTATAGGCAAAATCATCAATACCTACATAAATACTTTTATTATGCAGGTTCTTCGTCAAATTTGGTGGTAATCTCTTTTTTCAACGGTCTTCTTCTTTCTTAATCCTATAAAAGTTGTAGATATGTTTGCTTTTAGTAACTTTAAAGACACCACATCATTAAAAGTTACCATGCAACAAGCCATATCTACAACTACAAATATACATCAAAAAAGAAAATACTCCTACAAATGGGGATTATTCCATGATTTCAGATTCAGTCTTGGCTACGATAATCTGCAACAAGATGGTATCTCTGAAGCAGTTGGCTCATTGAGGGTCTTTTTACATACGGCTGGCAAGGGGCTTCCTGTCCTTATTGCGGACATTTCAGTCACCGGTTTGCACAGTTACTACTCCGTCATATTCAGGATCTTGAAGTTTACGGTCATAGTTTGGAGTTAGTCATAAAGGTTGGCAAATATTATTGTGACAATATTTCTTGTCCGCAAAAAATATTCTGCGAACCGTTGTCTTTTCTGGCTCGTCGGTATGGTAGACGGAGCTATCTTGTTGAGGAACGCATCAGATCGATAAGCTTGGAACTTACTTCCCGAAAGGCCTCTTCTCTTTTGCAACTGTTCCATATAACGGCCAGTAGCTCTTCCTGCTTACGCATCCTACAACGGTACGGGCAACATAATCCTATGCATAATAAAAGTATTTATGTAGGTATTGATGATTTTGCCTATAAAAGGTAAGGATTATATGAGTGTGGTCGTAGACCAGATGACACATGCCTATTGCTTTGTTAGAGGATAGAAGCGGAGAAGCGCTTGATAACTGGCTCACCCGGAATCCTCAGATACAATATATAACGAGAGACCGTGGAAGATGTTTCACAGAGGCTATAAACAGAATAATCCCTGGTGTTACACAAATCTGCGACCGGTTCCATCTAACCAAGAATATGACGGACACGATGATACCGGAAATAGAGAAAATGATTCGTCAGACCAAGAAAAAGCTCAAGTACGAATATCCTGACAGAGACACGGCTTCTTCGTTAATTCTTCAGGACATATTTAACATGGGAGATGTCCGACACAGAGAAAATTGAAGATATACAGGAAAGCCTGAACTTAAAATGCAGGGGATGACCATTGAGCAGACAGCCACACATTTGGGCAAGAAAAGTCGCTACATTTATAAGCTCATTCATAACAGGAGAATAGGGCATACTTGAATGAGCAACAGAAGACAGCTCTTAAATATGTATCCGAACTGGCTACAATCATTAGTGCGGGCTGTATTACCCGAAAAATATTGGCACAAAAAATGGGGAGTAAAATCAGTGGCGCACTTATTGGAAGGATAACATCCAGCTTGCGAAAAATGTATCAACAAAGAGGAAGGAAGTCAAGGAGCATAATGAGAGCATTGAAAACGGAAGTAAAACACAGAGAGTTTCACAGAATCAGATACGCAAATACATTCTAAAGGGAAAATCGGATAATCCTAAACTAGCGGAACTGTATAAATCCTCACCACAGATTAAAGAACTCTTAAGCGTGTGTCAGAATTTCAGAGATATGATTAATGGGAATACTTATGATAAGGATATTAGAAAGTGGATTGAAAAAGCGAAGGCAACACGGAATATGGCACTGACGAACTTTGCATATGGTATTGAAAAAGACTGGGAGGCAGTACAGGCAGCTATTGATATCCCCTTCAGTAACGGATTATTGGCAGGGGACAGTGAATAAAATTAAAGCGGTAAAAAGACAGATGTACAATAGGGCAGGAAGTAAACTACTGAGAGCCAAGATTCTTTATTCACAATAGAAGAAGTACCACCAAATTTGACGAAGAACCAAAAATACGTTTTAGTGGCGCGGGCTTAATTCTTAAAAATAGAACATCTTACCTGCAACTATAAGGCAACGTCTGCAACCACAATTCCATAAAACGGTCATACACACAATAACCTTTTTCCAACTTGAACACATATTCTTTGCTAATAAGAAATTTAAGAGCAGTATTGATACTGCTTGAACCTTTCAGCCCATATTTCTTCATAAAGGCAGAGCTATTAATAGCTGTAACAATCCGCTCCCTCGCGATAGCGCGCAACAGAGTTGACTGGTTTTCGGTCAGCATTCCATATAAACGTTGATATTCATCGACTTCGGAACGAACGATATCCACCAGGCATTTCTCAAACAGGGTTTCATTCAAAACGGCAATCTTCTGCTCGTAAAGTCGGTTCAATACATATTGCACATACCATGTATGCCCATTGAAGCGCTGATAAATCTTCTGAAAAAGCTCGTTGTCCAGTTCTTTTCCCCCCGCCTTCATCCAACGTATGGCAAATAGGGAATAACTATCCAACGGGATAGGTGCCAGATTCATTTTCTCCGTGCTCCGGTAAAAAGGACGTTTAGCCGAACCAAACATTTCCGCCATCAAGTGTTGTTTGCTTCCTGAAAAAACAAAATGTATATGAGGAAGAAATTGAATGTAAGAACGCAATAAACCTTCCACTCCCTTCTCCGGATATTCAGTGATTTGCTGAAATTCGTCAATGGCGATATAACATTCTTTCCCTGAATGTTCCAGATAATCAAAGATTTCTTTTAATGTTGCCTGTGCCTGAGAAGGCTGAAAGTCAAGAGTCGCCTGAGGAACTCCCGTCAATACGTCAGGAGAAAACACCAAACGGCAACTTTTAAAAAAGCTGCCAATTGTTGCCAGTGTCTTCTGAGATAAGTTATCCAATTTCCCGATAACAGTCTGCCCGAACTGAATAATAAAATCATTCAGGCAAGTCGTTGAGAAAATATCCATATAGAAACAGGCTGCATCCGGATAATCCTGCCGGATTTGATGAAAAGCATTTTGTATCAATCCAGTCTTCCCCATACGCCGGGGGCTCATAAGTGTTACGTTTCTTCCGTTTCGCAGAGCGGATACTAATTGCTCTGTTTCTTCTACCCGGTCACAAAAGTACTTGGGACCAGCATAGGCATAAATCAGAAATGGGTTATTTACATCTCTCATATTCAATCAATTAATCATAGCACAATTAATGTAGCACTTTTTATGCTACACAAATTACGCTATAAGTATTGACATTACCAAAACTTTATTGGAATATTTGAAAGAATTGATTCGAGCCTTTATTATAAAACTTCCGGTTTTGGCAATGTTTTACTCCCGAGATTGGCTACAGAGCACAACCCTCCCTGAGAATAAACCTCCAATTGTACTTTACCATTCTCCTTCACCTTTAACGGAACAAGTTGCGGCTCTCCCTTTTTATCATCTTTATAAAGAGAAATCGTTCTTCCGGCAAACATTTCCAAATCCAGTTTCAGTTTCAACGGCTCTTTTCCGGCATTCACGGCGGCGACATACCAAGTGTCACCGTGACGACGAGCCAAAACTACATACTTTCCGGGATACCCGTCAATGAAACGTGTTTCATCCCAAGTGGTAGGAACTGCTTTCATAAAGTCCATGCAAACCGAAGAAACATCATTCAGATTATTCGGAGCAAGTGCAAAGTTCTGAACAGGATTTTGGAATAAAACGGTGGTAGCCAATTGGAATATATCAGTAGTGCGACGAGTCGTACCACCGTCATTGTTACGGTTCAGACGCTTGTTCAGGAAGCAACCGCCAAATTCCATACTGCCTACCGTATTGCGGATAAACGGATGCAAGCAAGTATTGAATGCTTCTTCATCACAGAAGTGCTGATTAAACACCATATTTTCGGATGCCAATACAGCTTCGCTACCTACATAATTGGGATACATACGTTCCCAGCCGCGCGGCAATGTGCAGCCGTGGAAAATAACCATCAGACCATGGTCGTCAGCGTCACTCAGGATATCTTCATACAGGCGCATCGTCTCTTGTTTGTCGCTACCGAAGAAATCTACTTTGATTCCTTTTACGCCCAGACTTTGCAGCCATTTCATTTCACGCTTACGGATGATAGCGTTATCCATGTGGTTAACCGGTCCCTGTTCGATGTCATTCCAGTAACCGGACGAGCTATACCACAAGAATAATTCCACTCCTTTGCCATGCGCATAGTCAACCAAGGATTTCATACGGTCACGTCCGATATTGGTGTCCCACCAGTTATCAATCAGCGCATACTCATATCCCATAGCCGCAGCAAAATCAATGTAACGCACTTGGTCGTCATAGTTGATACTGTCATCCTGCCATAGAATCCAACTCCACGTGCCACGTCCGAAACGGTAATCATGCTCCGTCTCATAAAGAGGGCTTACAACGCTCCAGGGAACAGTTGTTTCCACAATCGGCTTCAAGGTTTCGCCGACAGTGACAGTACGCCAGGGAGTAGCACCGGGTAAGGCAAATGCCGGTGCAACTGTTCCGTTGCCATTGTTTTCTTCTGCCATCGGGAACGCGACAGTATATAGATTGCCTTCACTGACATCACTCAAACGGGAACCGCAATAGCGGCTGTCCACGCCTGTCTCACTAACCAATACCCAGCCATCATCACCTATACGGAACAAACAAGGAAAGTATATCCATGTCCGTACTGTGAGCGTTCGTTCATTGGCGCATCCGCTTTATATTCTTCTTCATAGCTAGGCTTCGTACGTTTCCAGCCAATCATGGCGTCGCTTTGCGGACACAGGAAAGTAGTAGTCTGTTGCGGGAAACGGAAGCCGGTCTGTTCATTATTGACGGTAACACTCCCTTTCCCGTTTTGTCTCAGCAAAGTATAACGGAAAGCAATATCATTATCACTCACACGAAAAACAAGTCCTATCTTTTGACCTTGTGCATTCTCGAGATTACAGGTCAGTTCATTGGCGCGATAATGTATTTGGGACGTTTTGATGCGCGTCTGTTGATACATCGTGTCTATCACTTCAACAGCGTGTCCGGTCAGTTTCAAGTCTTTTGTAAAATCTCCTATATTCGTATTGATACCTAAAGGAGATTTCTCCAGCATTGTTTTTCCGTTATAGGTAACGGAATAATAGGGCTTCTCTTCATTCTGTACAAATACTACTAATTGCAGTTTCTCATCCGGTCCCTTTACCACTACATCTTGTGCAGCAAGAGTGTTCAGACCGAGAAACATTATTAAGATACATAGCAATTTCTTCATAATATTACTTTGTTTTTAGACGAATCACTGTAAATGAATAAGCGGGTAATTGCTGTTTGAAGTTTGTTCCTATTTCGATTGTATCGGTTATAGGAAGCGGAGTTGATTCCGGTGCACCTGCCAATACAGTTCTTGTAGCAGAAGGCAGGATGCCGTCAATTCCCGGTAATTGCACTTCTGTTTCCACACTGACAGGCAATAAGTTGACTAATTTCACAATCACATCTCCAGTCTTGCTATCACGGACAATGGAAGAACCGACACGAAGTTTCACACGGTTGTCCTGATTATCCAGATTTATCTGTGAAGGGATATAGTGGTCACCTGCATTCTGTCCATATAGCTTCTGGACATAATATCCGGTGGTCGGTTTCACTTCACGGTTATTGAAGTAAATCAAGTCCGGGCTCCATTGCGTATGCTTTTCTTTCGCCAGCAAAGGAGCATAAGAAGTCATGTGCACCACGTCTCCGTTACGTTCCAAAGCAGTCAGGTAAAGGGCTTCGGTCAGTGCAGTTTCCATATTGGCTTTTCGTCCGGGGATATGGGTGGCATATTCACCCAGATAAACTTTCGTTTTTTTACTGCGGTCGTATTTGTCGTAGAAGTCCTGGTTATGCAGGAACCAGCCCGGAGACTGATAATAATGTTCGTCTACCATAGGAATACCCAGTTTATCCGCCAGTTTCCAACCTTCGACATAATCCGTGCCCTCATTGAAAGGGCCGACAGTACCTACAACGGTTATTTCGGGATATTTCTCTTTTATCGCATTGAAAATCATAGTGAAACGCTCTTCAAAGATATCGGTGATAAGGTCTTCATTACCGATTCCGATATATTTCAAGTTAAAAGGCTTCGGGTGTCCGGCTTCGGCACGCACTTTTCCCCACTTTGTTTTCTTGGCGTCACCGTTCGCCCATTCTATCAAATCCAGAATATCCTGAATATAAGCCGGCATTTCACTCATCGGAATCCCGCCTTGCTGTCCGCCTCTCAAATCACCGTGACAAGCGGAATTCTGACAAGGAACACCGGCAGCAAGTACCGGCAGCGGTTCGGCACCTATGTCTTCACAAAACTGGAAATATTCATAATACCCCAGTCCCATACTTTGATGATATCCCCAAAGGTTGCGGGCGGGTTTGCGGGCTTCCAGCGAGCCAATCGTATTTTTCCATTGATAGATATTCTTCAAGCCATCGCCATGAGCCACACAGCCACCGGGGAAACGGACAAAGCGGGGATGCATATCAGCTAGTGTCTGAGCCAAATCGGCACGCAGTCCGTTCTTTCTGCCTTTGAATGTATTCTGCGGGAAGAGAAATCATATCCAGTTCGACTTCACCTGCTGATTGCGGTTGGAGTTCCAAATGTGTATCTGCAGATGCTTTGGCGGTCAATACCGCTTTATAATTCTTCCATGAACGGGAAGAAACTGTAATTGAGATTTCTCCCTGTACTGTGCCATTGGCATCTACCAAACGTATGAGTAGCTTATTCGACTTATACCCTGCCGGAATACGGCCAAACAGGGAGATGTTATACTTTTCAGCAGCTTTAAGAGTTATCCCGTCAAAACCAGTATTAATCAACACAGCTCCCGGCTGTTTTATATCCAATACAGCATAATGAGGGTTATTCGGATGGATGGGGTTCGTTGTGTTTATTGTAAATGCCGCATTCTCCCCTTCCAAATTCCAGGAATGGGTACTGTTCCAATTCTTATCCCCCTCACGGTCGGACGGGTCATATTCGAAATCCCTGTTTTGAACCAATTCCGCATATAAGCCACCATCGGCAGAGTAATTGATATCCTCAAAGAAGATGCCCAACAGTAAATCACTGATTTCCTTTATTTCTTCCGGTTGCGCCGTGACGGTAGCCTTTACAGGTTTCAGTCCGGCGAAACGCTCTTTGTCCTGTACGGGACGTTCCGCATGCAAAGCGTTTCGATATTGGTTCCTTTCATAGCTCTTCGTCAGTTCGTCCACTATTGCCCAGGATACCCGGTTGATATTTCCTGTCTGTTCTTGTCCGGCAATAATTGCCTTGGTTCTTGTGCCTTCAAAATCAGAAGTTGTACGGGGATACTTCTGGCTTTCCCAATAAACCAAGTCTTTTGATTTTGCCTGTCCGTATCCGTCATGGGCATTCAGCTTCCAGGTACAGAGCCATTCTCCATCGGGAAGCTGTTTCAAGAATGGGTCGAGCATCTTTTTCTGTGAACCCCAACGACTATAATCACAACGGAGATAGCCTGTTCCCTGACCTATCTCGAACCAGTGTTTCCCGTCCATGCTCCATGCAAAACGAAGTCCGCTCCGCCCGTCGTCAGTCCGGGTGGCGTAGGAGAAAAGAGATACAGAATCCGGTACATTCGTCGTTTCTTTGATTGCAGCTAAAGTGACCTGTTGAAACGATAAAAACAAGACAACTGACAGCAGGAATAATTTTCTCATGGTATAAGTATCATTAAGATTATCAATCGCAAAGATAAAAGTTTCACTATTACAGCGAACGCCTTTTAAGTGTAAAATTACCAATTATTATTCAAAAGCATATCAAGCGACAGATAAACAAGAATAATTTGTACACCTTTCCAGTATTATGTATGATTTTCCAGTATTAAAGTTGTGATTTGCTACGGCTTGTCATAAACCTTTTGGTTTACCATAGGTCTTGTACAGGCGTTTCAGTTCCTTTCCGGTGACAGGTATCACTGTGCCGTGACGGGGATGGAAATCCATGCTGACAGCATGGTCTACTACTTTAAAGTTTTCCAGGTCGGTACTTTCCGTAAACTGATACTTGCCTTTCATATATACATCGTACATCAGGATATATTTGTCCGAGCCTGTCAGCGGGAAGATGCCGGCACCTTCCACGGCTTCTTTTGTCTGCTGCTTATATTCATCCGATTCGGTCCATTGTCCGGAAGTCAGAGAGGCTGTAGTCGCTTTTTTGATTCCATTGCCATCCCCTTCCGTTTTGTAGAACAGATGATAAAGCCCGTCTTTATAGATGATGTCGCCGTCGATACATGATTTTCCGTTCTTCGGCAGAAACAAGGGTTTCGGTTCGCCTTCGAGGTCGGTAAAGTCCTTATTGGCGTATGCATAATAAATAATATCTGCGCCATTGCCATGTTTCATTGACCAATATACCATATATTTTCCGGCTTCCTTGTCATAGACGGTTTGGGGAGCCCATACACGTTTCAGGTTTTCCTGATTGGGATATTTCTTCTGAATATTCACGATGTTGGAAGTCCAGTGCACCAGGTCTTTCGATTTTAATAATACCATGGCACGGTTGGATTCCCATCCGTTCCCGGATACCATGTCGGTAACCACCATATAGAATGTCTTTCCATCCTCGCAACGCAGAATATGTGGGTCGCGCACTCCGCCCGTAGAACTTATCACACGGGAATCAAGTATCGGCTGGTTTCCATTCAGAGCTTTATAATTATATCCGTCAAGGCTGACGCCCATCCGGATGGCTTCTTCGCTCATCTTATTTCCGGTGAAGTAAACAAACAGGTAGGCGGATTGTTGGCAATAGCCGGTTAGCACTCCTATAAAAAGGAGTGCCAAGAGGGTGGTATATTTCTTCATATTCATGTAATATTCAATGCTTGGTCTATAATGATTAATATTTGAAGTCCGCAGGTTTCACATATACACGGTATTCTTTAATCATGCCCGGATAATTCTTTTCGGCACGAGGCAGATAGCGGAATCCGGTTACTGTTTCTACTTTATTCAAGTCAATCACCAAGTGGTGAGGATAAGCGACATTGTCCACTGTCATCCAGAAAGTGGATTCCTGCAAGTCGAATATCTTATCGGCGGTACGGTTGCCGCTGCGGGTTTCTTCGCTGTCGGCGTAACGAATCTTCCAGTGTTCGCGGGATACCGGTTTGCCGTCCGCACCTAATACGTCAAATTCTGCAATGGCGGCAATGTTATCATTTGCTTGCGGTGACAATGCTTCGAGACAGAAGAAACGTCCTTTCGCCGGAGCGGTGAAGCGTACTTCCTGCCAGCCGTTGCCCGGAGTAAATGCTCCTTCGTATACGGCTTTCTCAGTTGATAGATTCAGTTTTTCGCCTTCTTTGCGATGTGTTTCCGGTGCTTTCTCACGAAGTACATCGAGGATAGGTTTCTTCAAGCCTTTGATAGTAGCTTTTGCCGGGCCTTTCAAGTCCAGGACAAGGATTTCATTCTCTCCTTCTTTCAGCCAACAGCCTGGCATGAAGAGGGTTTGCTGCGGGCCGATTTCCCAAAAACGTCCCATGGCATGACCGTTCACCCAAACCATGCCTTTGCCCCATGTGCTCATGTCGAGGAAGGTATCTCCTACTTTATCGAGTTTAAAGCTGCTCTTGTAGTAGGCAGGCATGGTCGGCAGGATTTTGGTGTCGCTATACTTTTTGTTTTTGATGAAAGAGTAGTCTACCGGGAAGTTATATACTGTCCAGTTTTTCAGGTCTTTCGTCTGATTGCCGGAGATTAGTTCCACCTTTTCGGTGATACCTTTCCGGTCGTGGATGGATTTGTCGAAGTTGACACGTCCCATCGCTTCAACAAGAATATCCAGTTGCGTACCTTTTTTTAGTGCGGGCAGAGTCGTTGTAAACTCTCCTTTGCGACGGTCTAAACGAGCCAGGAGCTTGCCGTCGGCATATATCTGTGCCCAGTCGTGCACTTCTGTAATCTTCAAGGTCGTGCCTGCGGCGGTGGCTTCGGGCAGAGTAGTACGATACAGGATTGTTCCCCAACCCTGGTTGAACTGTTCCATCGGTTGAATATCCACCGAGTGTTTCGCTTCCGGCAGGTTAGAGAAAAGCGGAGCTATTTTAGTGAAGTGAAATTCGGGAATCTCTATTACAGGCAATGCAGCGGGAGCTTCCGGCAATGTTTCACCAGCCGGGAGATAGTTTTCAACAAGTCACGCAATAGGAAGTATTTCTCTGTCGTCCAACCGGGTTCACTGATGGGCGCATCATAATCATAAGAACTGCACATGGCAGAATAAGCCGGGTTGTTGGCACCACCCCAATGCCCGAAAGTAGTTCCGCCATGAGTCATGTAGAGACTGAAAGATATATTGCGGTCGAGCATATCCTTAATGCCCTGTACCATATCCTTGGCAGGACGCGTCTCATGCTTACGCCCCCAATGGTCGAACCAACCACTCCAAAATTCACTACACATCAGAGGAGTTTCGGGACGAAGTTCTTTGAGTTTCTTAAATTGCTGGTCGATATTGGCTCCTGTTCCGAAGTTTACAGTCCAAATCAGGTCGTCAAGCGCATTGTTGGTAAAGTTACTGCTCCAGTCACATTGGAACAAAGGCACATCGGTGAATCCGGATTCGCGAACTAAATCACGTACGGCAGATACATAAGGCTTGTCTGTCCCGTAAGAACCATATTCGTTTTCCACCTGAACCATGATGATATTACCGCCTTTATTTACTTGCAGCGGTGCCAGTTGCTTGCCGACTTCTTTCATAAAGATGCCGACACGTTCCATATAGTAAGGGTCGAGCGTACGCAGTGCCACGTCTTTTTTCTTCAACAACCACCAGGGAAGTCCGCCCATCTCCCATTCCGCACATACATATGGGCCGGGACGGACAATGACATACATGCCATGTTTCTGTGCGGTACGGCAAAAGGCGGCAATATCATTCTGACCGGAGAAGTCGAATTTTCCTTCTTCCTGTTCATGGATATTCCAAAAGATATAGATACAAATCGTATTCATCCCCAACGCTTTGCACATTTCGATACGATGGTCCCAATATGCTTGCGGGATACGGGTGTAATGCAGCTCGGCTGCTTTCACCACAAATGGTTTGCCGTCCAGCAAGAATGTATTCTTACCAGTCTCGAACTTGCGGGCAGTAGTCTGTGCCTGTGCATCACTAAAAATAACGACTGTAAAAAGTACCAGTAAAGCAATCAATCTGTTTTTCATGGTTTATTCAAAATAGAATTTTAATAGTATACGGCAAAGGTAGGCGATTCACCTAAATGAGAGGGCATAATTATCATTCAAAAAGGGTTGGAAATAAAGCAAAATAGCCCCTAATGGGGCTATTTTGCTTTATTTCTATATATTTCCGGAATTATTGTTTTGCTAACCAGAGACTAAAAAACTTATCATACACCTCATAATAATCGCGTTCTTTTGTGATAAAATCTTTATCCAAAGCCCATTCACAGCAGACTTGACAGAACTGGGGGATGCCAGTCCATAACGTTTACAAAACGCACCTGAATTGACAGCTCTAGCTTTTCCTTCTTTATTAATAGCAATAAAAACTTCTTTTTGTTTTTCGGGTAATTGATATAAAAGTTCGGCATAGGTATCCGCTGTAAAGTTTACAATATAATCAATAGCAGCTTGTATCATATCCATTCCACAAATACCTTTCTCAGGAGTCTTCAGAAAAAGTACATTCATCACTTTCTGCAAATAAAAGGTTCCACCTTCAAAGCGGTCGTATAACGCATCAACCACTTCCGGACATAAAGTCTTATGATTCTCATGAAAATGCCCGACTGCAAATTCCCGGTATTTATCTTTCGGGATAGGGGAAGATTCATAATAGTCACACTCTGATAGAACGGACGGGAAGGAGAAGTAAAGATACTTCCCATTAAATGCCGTTGCGAGCCGGCAAAAATAAAGTGAGCATTGCTACAATACTGCACATATGTACGTAATGTTGCCTCAACGGTATCTTCGTCATATTTTCCTATCTGTTGAAATTCATCAATCGCCACCAGGCATGGCTTGTCCGCTTTCTGCAAATAGTTAAATATTTCATCCAGAGAAACTGCCGGATTAGTGATATCTCCCAAACTAATAGACCAGGAAGGCATCCCCGATATATCATAAGAAATACCGGCTTTCAAAGAGGATATGGCATTAACAAATAATTCCCAAGATTGTCTTCCACGAGGTTTCAACTCTTCCAAAATAGCTTTCCCAAGCTTATTTACCAAATCACGCAATGAACGGGTCGCATAAATGTCCACAATAAACGTATAAAAACGCTTGTTTATTTCCGGACAGGAAAAACAATGCCTGATTAAATCCGTCTTTCCATATCGTCGCGGAGAAATCAAAGCTATATTATTTCCGTTAAGCAGCATTGTTATCACGTCCTCTGTCTCTTTTTCCCTATCACAGAAGTACTTTGCAGAGACATAACCATTAGTTACAAAAGGATTGTTCATACCTATATTACATTGGTTTCTGCTCCAAAGATAATGATTTTATAGCAATGGTCAAAAGATGATGGTCGTTTTATGACCATCATCTTTTGACCATTACATTATTACTATAACTAGAATCAGTTTTCTTTTGTCAATAGGCTTTCCAGTTCTTCCGCATTCAAGCGAAGATAGAACTGTCCGTGATAAGCCACAGAGATAGCGCCCGTTTCTTCGGAGACAATGATAGCATGGGCATCCGATTGCTGTGAGATTCCCATAGCTGCGCGGTGACGCAATCCTAATTCTTTGGGGATATTCAAGTCATGGGATACAGGAAGGATACATCCTGCCGCTTTGATACGTTTCTTGCTGATTACCATCGCACCGTCATGCAAGGGACTGTTCTTGAAAAATATGTTTTCAATCAGGCGTTGGTTGATTGCTGCGTCGATTACTTCACCTGTACGGACGATTTCGTCTAAGGGGACATTGTGTTCAATGACAATCAATGCGCCGACTTTTTGTTTGCCCATACTCAAACAAGCCATAACTACCGGCATGATGTCGTCGTGCTTCAGAGCTTCTTTCTTCGAGCCGTTGAAAAGACGGGCTAATGCGCTGACATGGCGATGAGAACCCAAGGTTAATAAGAAACGGCGTATCTCATCCTGGAAAAGGACAATCAAGGCTATCACACCCACATTCATCAATGTGTCGAAGATAGAACCGAGCAGTTTCATTTCCAGAACCTGGGTCACAACCAGCCAAATCAGGATAAAAACAAGGATGCCGGTGAAAACCTTGATGGAGCCGGACGCTTTCATCAGTTTGTAGGTATAGTACAACAGCAAAGCTACCAGCAGAATATCAATAAAATCTTTTATGCCAAATTCAAAAAACATGCTATCTTCTTTTATTTGCTATATGAACTCTCTTTTTTTATCTTTTCCGTGATTCGGACGGCTTCCACGGCTTCGCGTACATCATGTACGCGGAGAATATGCGCGCCTTTCATTAACGCGACAGTATCCAATATAGTTGTCCCATTCAACGAATCCTGCGGGGTTCCGCCCAATAATTTATAAATCATTGATTTCCGGGATACTCCGACCAATACAGGAAGTTGGAAAATACTGAATTCCTCCAAATGTGCCATCAGCTCATAGTTATGTTCCAATGTCTTGCCGAATCCGAATCCGGGGTCGAGAATAATATCCTTTGCACCCAAATCGCGGAGTTGCTGTACCTTACGGGCAAAATACAGAAACACTTCTTTTATCAGATTGTCATAATGAGGGGATTTTTGCATATTTTGCGGAGTCCCCTGCATATGCATCATGATATAAGGTACCCCCAACCCGGCTACAGTACGAAACATCCGGTCATCCATCTCACCGGCAGCTATGTCATTGATGATAGCGACTCCATACTCCTTCACACATTGCTCCGCCACATCGGCACGAAAGGTATCTACGGAAATGACAGCGTCCGGGTGGTTACGGTTGAGGATTTCCAGTCCGGTACGAAGCCGGCGCATTTCTTCCTCGGCAGAAATATGTTCGGCATTGGGACGTGAAGAATAAGCCCCTATATCAATAATCGAAGCACCTTCGTCAATGATCTGCCGCGCACGGGTTGCAATATCCTCTTCGGTCTGCATCCGGCTGCCGGAATAAAAAGAATCGGGGGTTACATTCAAGATACCCATCACCTGCGGAACAGCAAGGTCAAGCAACCGCCCTTTCACGTTTATATAAATAGGAGATACAGGTTTCATCATTGATACTATTCCTTTTAGATTGCCTACAAATGTAGATAAAAAAAGCAAGTATTGCACTAAAAACAATAAATAAACGTATATCGGCAGACTATAGAATTTACCTTTGCCATATGTCTAAGCAAAAAACTGTCCGAACCCCTGTCAAATCCGAAAGAATAGCCTATCTTTGCAGCGTTTTAAATTAAAGTTCAGGTTATGAAACTTGCTGCTCTTTATCAAATTTTCCAGGAGTGCCAATCAGTCACTACCGATAGCCGCAACTGTCCGGACGGTTCTTTGTTTATCGCCTTGAAAGGCGAGTCGTTCAACGGTAACGCATTTGCCGAAAAAGCATTAAATTCCGGCTGCGCGTACGCCATCGTCGATGAAGCCGCATATGCCGTAGAAGGCGACCGGCGATATATACTTGTAGACGACTGTCTGCAAACCATGCAACAACTCGCCAACTACCACCGCCGCCAGCTCGGAACACGTATTATCGGCATCACCGGTACGAATGGCAAGACAACTACCAAGGAATTAATCTCCTCTATCCTTTGCAAAGGGCAGAATGTGCTCTATACCTTAGGCAATCTCAATAATCATATCGGTGTACCGACTACCCTGCTCCGGTTGAAACCGGAACATGACCTTGCCGTCATCGAAATGGGAGCCAGCCATCAGGGAGAAATCAAATTTCTTTGCGGGATAGCCGAACCGGATTATGGCATTATCACCAATGTAGGCAAAGCCCATTTGGAAGGATTCGGTTCTTTCGAGGGAGTTATCAAGACGAAAGGAGAACTGTATGACTTCCTCCGCCCCAAAAGTGATTCCACCGTTTTCATACATCACGACAATCCCTATTTAATGAATATAGCCGGTGGATTGAACCTGATTTCTTACGGAACGGAAGATGACTTATATATTAACGGACGCATTACGGACAACTCGCCTTATCTTACTTTTGAATGGAAAGCGGGTAAGGACGGAGACATTCATCAAGTCCGCACGCAGTTAATCGGAGAATATAATTTCCCGAATGCCCTGGCTGCCATTACTATCGGACGTTTCTTTGGAATAGAGGCACAAAAGATTGATGAAGCCTTAGCGGAATATACACCACAGAACAACCGCTCCCAACTTAAAAAGACAGAAGACAATACGCTGATTATTGACGCATACAATGCGAATCCGACCAGCATGATGGCTGCCTTGCAGAATTTCCGTAATATGACCGTTCCTCACAAGATGCTTTTATTGGGAGACATGAGGGAGCTCGGTACAGAAAGTGCAGCCGAGCATCAGAAGATTGTGGATTATATCAAAGAGAGCGGTTTTGAGAAAGTATGGCTTGTAGGAGAACAGTTCGCTGCCGCACAGCACTCTTTCAAGACTTATGCCAATGTACAGGAAGTCATCAAAGAACTGGGAACAAATAAACCGAAAGGATACACCATTCTCATCAAAGGTTCTAACGGCATCAAACTCAGTTCGACAGTAGAACACTTATAAACAGTAGAGTGCTTATCTGTAAAACACTCATAAAGTGAAAAGGGAACGCGTTAAAAGGAAGCAAATGCTATCTTTTTGACGCGTTCTCTTTTTTACTCATTCTCGGTCGTACCACATAATAGACTACCAAACTCGCCAGAACCGCTCCCGTAGAATTGGCTGCAAAGTCCAGCCAGTCTCCGCCACGATACGTGGTACAGTATTCTTGCATCAACTCCACACAACCGCTGAAAAGTACAGGACATAGGAATGCACCCACCCAGGCGTGCCACATCGGGGCATCATCTCTGCGGTGTGCCCGCAAAAACTCCAGCCATAACATCCCCGACATGCCAAAATACATACAAATATGAACTAACTTGTCTATATTGGGAATTTCATTCAAATCCGTCTTAGGCGGTTTAAAGAACGACAGGTAAATCACAGTCAGTATGATAAAAAGCGAAACAGGATATTTCTTAATATAAGATAGCATATCTAAATTAAATTACAGATTCAGTGCAAATATACGTATCATTTTCTATATTTGCACTTTCATACGTATATTTATAACGATTTGTAAGATAAAACAAGATTTATGATAAAAAGTGATAGAGCGAACTTCGGTAGTAAGTTAGGCGTAATACTCGCTTCTGCCGGCTCAGCAGTAGGATTGGGTAACATATGGAGATTCCCTTATGAGACAGGAAATCATGGGGGCGCGGCTTTTATATTGATTTATCTGGGTTGTGTGCTTCTCCTGGGACTTCCTATCATGATTGCCGAATTCCTGATAGGACGCCGTTCGAGAGCAAACACAGCAGGAGCCTATCAAAAACTCGCCCCCGGCACACATTGGCGTTGGGTAGGGCGCATGGGGGTATTGGCAGGCTTCCTGATACTCAGTTATTATTCAGTGGTGGCAGGATGGACGCTTGAATATGTTTTTGAAGCTGCAACAAACGGCTTCGCCGGAAAAACCTCCGGAGAGTTCATTGCTTCTTTCCAGGAATTTTCCAGTAACCCTTGGCGTCCGGTCTTATGGCTGGTAGCATTCCTGCTGATTACTCACTTCATCATCGTAAAAGGAGTAGAAAAGGGAATCGAGAAATCTTCCAAGATTATGATGCCTACCTTGTTTATCATTATCCTGATATTGGTAGTCTGCTCGGTCACTCTGCCGGGAGCCGGTGCAGGTATTGAGTTCCTGCTGAAACCGGACTTTAGTAAAGTAGACGGCAATGTATTTCTGAGTGCGATGGGACAAGCCTTCTTTTCTCTTAGCCTAGGGATGGGGTGCCTCTGTACCTACGCTTCTTATTTCAGCAAAGAAACCAATCTGACTAAAACCGCATTCAGCGTAGGCATCATTGATACTTTTGTGGCAATACTGGCAGGTTTTATCATCTTCCCGGCCGCCTTCTCCGTAGGTATCCAGCCCGGTTCCGGCCCGAGTCTTATCTTTATCACACTGCCTAATGTATTTCAACAAGCATTCAGCAGTGTACCTGCACTGGCATATATATTCTCAGTGATGTTCTATACCTTGCTGGCAATGGCAGCATTGACTTCCACCATTTCCCTGCACGAAGTAGTGACGGCTTATTTGCACGAAGAGTTCAAATTCTCCCGCGAAAAGGCGGCAAGGCTGGTCACCGGCGGATGTATATCTCTGGGAATACTCTGCTCCCTGTCATTGGGAGTGACGAAAGGATTCACTATCTTCGGACTGGGCACATTCGACCTCTTCGACTTTGTAACGGCTAAAATCATGCTTCCGCTCGGCGGATTATGCATCTCCCTCTTCACGGGATGGTATCTCGACAAGAAAGTGGTATGGTCGGAGATTACCAATGACGGTTCCTTGAAAGTACCTGTGTACAAACTAATCATCTTTATATTAAAGTATATAGCTCCGGTAGCCATCACACTGATATTTATCAACGAGCTGGGATTTATCAAACTATAATGTGGAAAGACTTTTTTTATTTCACTAAAACCGAACGACAAGGCATTATCGTCCTTGTCGTTCTTATTTTAGGAACATTCGCAATTCCTAAGCTCTTCACGCTTTTCATCCATCCCAAAGAGATGGATGCCGCAGAACAAGAGAAGTTAGAAAAAGAGTATAATGAGTTTATCTCTTCCCTCAAAGAGACAAAGCCATATCGGAAATCTACCGGCAACTCCTTTCGCTCATCTCCAAAAAGAGAGATAAGGCTTGCCGTCTTCGACCCGAACACAGCCGATTCCATGGCTTTTCTGTCTCTCGGGTTACCGTCATGGATGGCTAAGAACATCTTGCGCTATCGCAGCAAACAAGGACGGTTCCACCACCCGGAAGACTTCCGGAAGATATACGGACTGACGGAAGAACAATATCAGACGCTACTTCCTTATATTCAGATTGCGAAAAGTTCCGAGACAAGAGAACCTGGAGATACTGTACAACTATTAACAGCCAAAAGCACACAACGGGATACCATATTCAAATACCAACCCGGCACCGTCATCAGCCTCAACTCTGCCGATACAACCGAGCTAAAAAAGATTCCCGGAATCGGAAGCGTCATTGCCCGGAGAATTGTAAATTACCGCAAGCGTCTGGGAGCTTTCTGCCGGATAGAGCAATTGCAGGAGATTCAGCTAAAAGCAGAGAAGCTCCGTCCCTGGTTTTCCATTGACACCGGACAGATACATCGTATCAACTTAAATAAAGCAAGCCTGGAACGAATGACGTATCATCCGTATATCAACTTCTATCAAGCGAAAGTTATTGTAGAGTACCGGAAAAAGAAAGGAAACATAAAAAGCCTGAAACAGTTGTCGCTCTATGAGGAATTCACTCCGGCTGATTTTGAGAGGCTCGAGCCTTACGTCTGTTATGATTTATAAAAAAAGATGCATTCCTATCACACCAGACAAGAATGCATCACACACAAACAAAACAAACACTCTACTATCATCTTCACAGACTTCCGTAGAGAAGCGACTATAAATATATAGCTAAAAGATAGAACCCCAACAAGGTTCTAGCCTTTTGGTATGCATTTTTAGAAATAAGGTTTCTTAATTAATCTTTTTTAATCATACCATCCACCATATGTACTGTCCGGTCGGTGATTTTGGCAAGTCCTTCATCATGGGTGACAATAACAAATGTCTGCCCCAATCTATCCCTCAAATCAAAGAACAGTTGATGTAAATCTTCTTTATTTTGAGTATCCAGACTTCCGGATGGTTCGTCGGCCAAGATTACAGCCGGGTCATTGATTAACGCACGCGCCACAGCTACCCGTTGTTTCTCCCCGCCCGACAGTTCATTCGGTTTGTGAGAAGCACGGTCGGCGAGTCCCATAAACTCCAGTATCTTCACCGCACGATCGTTTGCCTCTTTTGAAGATACCCCCGCTATAAAAGCAGGAATCATCACATTCTCCAATGCGGTAAACTCCGGCAAGAGCTGATGGAACTGGAACACGAAACCGATATTCTTATTACGGAAAGCAGACAGCTCCTTCTCCTTCATCCGGCTGACCACAGTTCCGTCAATTTCGACCGTGCCTGCATCCGGCTCATCCAGGGTACCCATAATCTGCAACAGAGTAGTCTTACCCGCCCCGCTCGGCCCCACAATACTGACAATCTCACCTTGTTGATTTCCAAATCAATCCCTTTCAGCACTTGCAACGAACCGAAACTCTTCGTTATTCCTTCCAGTTTTATCATAATAGCCTTTTATAATCGTTTAATAACATATTCCGCGAGGTAGCATCCGAACACTGCCGGCATATAACTGACTGTTCCACAGGTTGATTTCTTGTTCTGCTCATCATCGGTCAGCAACACAGCCTTCGGATCCGCCTGTTCGGTACTGAATACCACCGGGAGTTTCCGCTTCATTCCCATCTTCTGAAGACGCTTCCGCACCGCTTTGCTTAATCCGCAGTGATAGGTATCCCAAAGGTCGGCAAAGCGGACTTGCGTTATATCACTCTTCGCCCCTGCCCCCATACTGGAAACAATCCGGATACGCCGCTTCATAGCTTCACTAATCAGATAACATTTCGGGCTGATAGTATCAATAGCATCTACTATAAAGTCATACTTTCCGGCATCCAGCAGTTCCGGTATATTTTCATCTTTCAGATAGACAGGAAGAACCCTCAGCTCAATATCCGGATTTATATCTTTATACCGGGCAGCCAGCACTTCTGCTTTTGTCTTTCCTAATGTAGAATGCATGGCAGGCAATTGCCTGTTCATATTGGTAGGCTGCACTGTATCGGCATCTACAATCGTCATCCGCCCCACTCCCGCACGACAAATCATCTCGGCGGCATAAGCCCCTACTCCGCCCAAACCTACGACTAACACATGGGAATTACGGATGCGATTCATCTTTTCCTTTCCCAAAAGAAGTTCCGTCCGTTGTTGCCAGTTATTTTCTTCCATCAGTTTTTCTTTAGCCATTTATAGAACCACTTACCGACCTTTTCATAATGTTGCGACTCATTATGTCCGCGAGGATCAGAGAAAGAAACGATCTCCTGCGGCTCGCCGAACTGGTCGGGATACAAAATAATCAAACTATTATTAGAGAAATACTTTCCGAGTTGCGCGGGCAGACGCTCGAAGGAAGTATCATAAGAGATAGACCCCCGACGGGCGGAAATAACCACCAGCAGATGGTCATAATTCACTTGTCCTGTTAATAAGAGAAGGTCTTCCCATTCGTCCAACGTAGTAAATTCGGTCGGCGTTCCTGCATATTTCTTCTTCACAAGTTGACGCAGCCTCATCAATGTCCGTTCATTTGCAAAGAAATGAACGCGGCATCCCAAGATACTTCCCATCCGGCAGAAGTGTTCCACCCATTTCACAAACCCCGTTTCATACTCGGCTTTTGGCGGAACGGCAATGTTGATTCGCCGCAAGGTATTCACCGGCATCAGGAATTTGGCAATCATCACTTCGCGATGCGTACCCTTCAGCAAACTTTCCGCCAAGTGCCCGAAGAACGAATCCACAATATTAGCTTTCCGGTGCAGACCGATGACGACGTCCGTAGCTTCATACTCCTTTATCGTGTGGATAATCCCCGAAGCGATGTTCAAATCATAACGGCTCACCATAGTGACAGGCACATCGGCAGCGGCGGCAATCATCGCAGCCTTTTCCAGATTACGTTTTCCCTGCAATTCTTTCTTTTCCGAACTATTATTATCATTGATAACGTTCAACGCAATCAACGCATTTTTCTGTTTAGCATCCTTTATCACCAATGCCAGGTTAACAAGGTCTTCAATCGTATCCGGATTGGCGACGGGAATCAGTATCTGTTCATTGCTTTTCTTTGTTCCCTCTTCTTCCGACTGCGTAGCTTCATCCAACGCAAAGCGACGGGCGGCACGTTCGGTCACTAAAGAACTGATAACACAGGTAAAAAGAATCATCACGACCGTACCGTTCAGCACATCGTCATTCAACAACCGCTCACCATTCTCCATGATAATTTCGTGCCCGATTAATACCGCCGCCAACGTAGCCGCTGCCTGCGCATTACTCAGACCGAATATCATGCTCCTTTCATTCGAATGCATTCCGTAAATCTTCTGCGTAATCCATGCAGCCAGCCATTTACTGAAGGTAGCCACCACCGTCATGACAACCGCCACTTTCAATGCCTCCCCACCGGTGAACAGGCTTCTTACGTCAATAATCATCCCGACACCAATCAGAAAATAAGGAATAAACAGCGCATTCCCTACAAACTCCAGACGGTTCATCAGAGGAGATACATGGGGAATCAGACGGTTCAAGACCAATCCGGCAAGGAAAGCCCCCAAGATACCTTCCATTCCCACAAACTCCATCAATCCGCCACCAAGGAAGACCATGGCCAGCACGAATACGAACTGCATCACGCTGTCATCGTACTTCCGGAAAAACCAACGGCCGATACGGGGGAAGAAGAAAACAATCAGGAATCCGAGGAAAGCGACTTTTGCCACAAGAAATCCCCAGAACCAACCGTCGACAGTCCCTTTGAACATACCGCCTACCACAGCGAGAATTATCAAAGCCAGAGTTACGGTGACAGCCGTGCCACCGATAGTTATATTGACACTGCGCAAACGCGACAATCCATAACGGCTGATGATAGGATAAGCAATCAACGTATGGGAAGCGTACATACTGGCCAGCAGCACGGCCGTGAGAAAACCATATCCCAGCATACTCATACTGCTCCATATCCCCAGTCCCATCGGAATAAGAAAGGTAAGCCAGCCGAACACAATACTTTTCGCCCGGTTCTTCTTGAAGTCTTCCATATCCATCTCGAGCCCGGCAAGAAACATAATATAGTATAACCCCACTTTGCCGAAGAGTTCGAAACTGCTGTCGCGGTCGAGTACATGAAAGCCATGTTCGCCAATCACCACTCCTGCCAGAATCATACCTATAATATGAGGGATATGAAGACGCCCCAGAATCATCGGAGCAAACAGAATAATAATCAATACCAGAAAGAATACCCAGGTCGGGTCGGTTATCGGTAAGGTCAAATTAAAATCAAACAGGTTCATGGGCTGTAGCTTTAGGAATTCAATGCAAAGGAACAAAAAGTTCGCATACCACCAATAAGTTACAGGGTTTGAGACGTGAGTTTTAGGTTATTTCAATACAGGTTTTACCAGTTTACCGCCAAAAACTCATCGTCTTATAACTTTTTTCTCACCCGAAATACTGATTATATGGCAAAATGTTATAATTTTGCAGCCAAATCTCTTCTATTCGACAGCGGATAGAGAGATATTCAATATTCACAATTTAACAAAAGAAAAGATGAAAGTAGCTATTGTTGGCGTAAGCGGAGCCGTGGGACAGGAATTCCTGCGCGTGCTCGATGAGAGAAACTTCCCGTTGGACGAGTTAGTTTTGTTCGGTTCTAAACGTAGTGCCGGAACAACTTACACTTTCCGCGGTAAACAGATCGAGGTGAAACTCTTACAACACAACGATGACTTTAAAGGGGTAGACATTGCTTTCACTTCTGCCGGAGCAGGAACATCCAAGGAGTTCGAAAAAACAATCACCAAGTATGGCGCTGTGATGATCGACAACTCCAGCGCATTCCGTATGGATGCCGATGTGCCTCTGGTGGTGCCTGAAGTAAATGCCGAAGACGCATTGGAGCGTCCTCGCGGTGTCATTGCCAACCCGAACTGTACAACTATCCAGATGGTAGTTGCACTGAAAGCCATCGAACAGCTTTCTCATATAAAAACCGTGCACGTGTCTACCTATCAGGCAGCAAGCGGTGCGGGTGCCGCTGCCATGGACGAATTGTACGAACAATATCGTCAGGTATTGGCAAACGAGCCTGTGACTGTGGAAAAGTTCGCGTATCAGTTGGCTTTCAACCTGATTCCGCAGATTGACGTATTCACAGAAAACGGTTACACGAAGGAAGAGATGAAGATGTTCAACGAAACACGTAAGATCATGCATTCCGACATCAAGGTTAGTGCTACTTGCGTGCGTGTTCCCGCATTGCGTGCCCACTCCGAAAGCATTTGGGTAGAAACAGAACGTCCGATTTCCGTGGAAGAAGCCCGCGAAGCGTTCGCCAAGGGAGAAGGCCTGGTTCTTCAGGACAATCCTGCAGAGAAAGAATATCCGATGCCGTTGTTCCTGGCTGGTAAAGACCCGGTTTACGTAGGACGTATCCGCAAAGACCTGACAAACGAAAACGGGCTGACTTTCTGGATTGTAGGTGACCAGATTAAGAAGGGTGCCGCACTGAACGCTGTTCAGATTGCCGAGTATCTGATTAAAGTAAAAAATGTCTAAGGTATCAGTCCGGAGATAAAATCCGGACATCGACAAAGATAAGCCAAACCAATGAACCGGCTTGCAACGCGATACTGTTCGCAATGCAAGCCGGTTTCTTATTTTATATACCATATGCCTTCCTCATAAAACCGAAAAGGTTCTTTTGTCGCAAACCCTCACTTATTATAGGTATTTCATTTCTTTAAAATAACTAATTATAGCGATTGCCCCGCAGCCGTTATTTAACGAATTTTGCGCAAAACTTATCTATGAAGTATTGTCTTTTTAATATTGCATTGTGGGGGCTATTATTTTGCAATCTATTTGAGGTTGCCGCCAATTCAAACATCTATACAATCTCCGGTCGCGTGACCGAAGCAAAAACGAATTCCCCCTTGCCTGGTGCATCTATCGTTATCAAAGGCACCTACTTATGGGCTGTATCCAATCAGAAAGGAGAATTTACGATACCGGGAGTACAAAGCGGGAAATACAATATAGAAGTATCTTTCCTGGGTTATGTACCGACAACTCTTCCTGTAGACGTACGTAAAGACATCAAGAATCTGACTATCCAACTCAAAGAAAATACCCTCGCACTGGAAGGAGTGGTTGTCACCGCACAAGCTCCGAAAAACGAGTTGAACACTACGCTGACTATCGGTAGCAATGCCTTGGAGCATCTCCAAGTATCCAATGTCAGTGATATTTCCGCATTGCTTCCTGGGGGAAAGACGAAAGTACCCGACCTTACCGCCAACAACATTTTCTCATTACGCACCGGCGGTTCAACGGTCGGCAACGCTGCTTTCGGGACAGCCATAGAAGTAGATGGCGTACGCATCGGCAACAATGGTTCATTCGGCGACATGAACGGTGCGGATACCCGGAGCATTGCCGTGGCGGATATTGAATCGGTGGAAGTAATCACGGGCGTACCGTCCGCCGAATATGGCGATTTGAACAGTGGTATGGTTAAAATCCATACAAGAAAAGGAAAGACACCGTGGAACATATTACTCTCCATCAATCCCCGCACGGAACAGGTTTCCTTCTCAAAGGGACTTGATTTAGGGAATGACAAAGGAGTTATCAACATAAACGGAGAATGGACAAAGGCTACCCAAAAGCTGATTTCTCCTTATACCTCTTATACAAGAAGAAGTTTCTCTGCCGGATACAGCAATACTTTCCACAAAGTATTCCGGTTCGACATCGGCGTCACGGGCAATATCGGCGGTATGAATACGAAAGATGACCCTGACGCATATTCAGGAGAATATACCAAAGTGCGGGATAACGTACTCCGTGCCAATACTTCACTGGCGTGGTTGCTCAATAAATCGTGGATAACCAACCTCAAGTTTGACGCATCGGTGTATTATAATGATAATAACTCGCACTCGCACACTTTTTATTCTTCCGCATCCGAGCAACCGGCAGTGCACGCCACCCAGGAAGGGTATTTCCTGGCAAGCAAACTGCCGTACACTTATTTTGCCGACCAGGTGGTCGATTCCAAAGAACTGGATTACGCAGCATCCTTGAAGTATGAATGGAACCGTCGGTTCGGTACTGCAAATAGTAATCTGAAAGCAGGTGTTCAGTGGAAAGCAACGGGAAATGTGGGTGAAGGAGAATATTATAAAGACCCCGCATTGGTCCGAACGGTTACCGCCCACGCCCTTATAGCGCATATCCGTATATGCATAACGTTTCGTTTTATGCAGAGGAAAGCCTGTCACTACCTGTCGGGAATACAATGCTCAGGCTGATGGCGGGCGTACGCTGGGAAAATCTATTTATCAAAGGGACGGAATATAACAGTCTGAACAGCCTTTCTCCACGCTTCAATGCCCGGTGGCAGTTGAACGAATATATCGCTATCCGTGGCGGATGGGGGATTTCCGAGAAATTGCCTTCTTTTTATATGCTGTATCCCAAGCAGGAATACCGGGATATACAGACTTTCGGATTTTCTTATAATAACAATGAGTCATCTTATGTGTATTATAGCCAGCCCTACACTTTGCTGCACAACGAGAATCTCCGCTGGCAGAAGAACCAAAACTCGGAGATAGGTATCGACCTCAATGTCGCCCGTACCCGAATTTCACTAGTCGGATACTTCAACCGCACGAAACTGCCGTATAAATACACAAGTGCTTATACCCCGTTCGCATACGATATACTCCAATTACCCGATGGATTCACGATGCCCGCTAACCCGCAAATCAATGTGGACAGCCAGACAGGGATGGTTTATATACGTGAAAACGAATCGGACTACTGGACTCCGATGGACGTAAAGGTGACCGACCGGACCTTTGTCAAATCAACCTCTCCCGACAATGGTATGGACGTAACTCGCCGGGGAGCGGAATTGATTGTCGATTTCCCGGAGATAACCCCATCCGTACACAATTCCGGGTAGATGCCGCCTATACTTACACGAAATATATAGATAACTCGTTATCCTATTATTATCAGAACGGATGGTCGCACACCGATGCCAGCCTTCCCAACCGTTCCTACCAATATGTAGGTATCTACGCCAATGGCGACAATTCATCCATAACCGCCAACGGCAGGCGCACCCACTCGCTGGATGCCAATATCACCGCCATCACCCGTATCCCGAAAGCCCGGCTGATTATATCCTGCCGACTGGAAGCCCTTCACTAGTGAAGCGTTCGCAGCACATCTCCGAATACAAGGGCAAGGAATATGCCTTCAAAGTCAGCGAAAGCAGTAATATCCGAACCGAAGGAAGCATCTACAACGGAGATTCCTACACAGCCATCTGGCCGGTAGCCTATCTCGACCTGAATAACGAAATGCATCCTTTCACTTCCGCCGAAGCCGAAAACCCGGAGTTTTCTTATCTGATACGTAAATCGGGCAATGCCTATACGTTTGCAGCCGACGGTTACGACCCGTATTTCTCTGCCAACATCAACATAACCAAAGAGATTGGCGACCACATATCCCTGTCTCTCAACGCTATCAACTTTACCAACTCACGCCCTTATGTGAAATCCCGTGCAACCGGTGTAAGCGCGCTCTTCACCCCCGATTTCTATTATGGGCTCACTTGCCGCATTAAATTTTAAACTTATGAAGCAATCCATCTACATAGTATTACTGACAGCCGCCATCAGCATCGCAGCAGGATGCACGGACATCGACAAAGAGAATCCGTACGGCGACCAATTGCATACCCTGCAAGTCACTGCCGTCTATCCGGAAGGTTACACAGAATATCTCCGGGAAGGAATAACCGTGAAAATTGAAGACGTAGACCGTGGCAACTCTTACAAGGCAAAAACCGACAAGGACGGAACGGTGCAATTTTCACTGACACAAGGAATCTACCGTGTGCAAATCAGTGACAAGAGCGACCAGGACATCTTCAACGGGCTCGCCGACAATGTAAAACTGACGGACGGGGATATGGCTTTAATCTGCCATTGCTCCACTCCAGAGCGGGAGCTATCATCATCAAGGAAATCTACTGCGGCGGTTGTACCAAACTGCCTTTGGAAGGGAATTACCAGTCCGATAAATATATTATCCTGCACAATAACGATTCGGAAGTACAATACCTCGACAGTTTATGCTTCGGGACGCTCGACCCTTACAATGCGCAAGCCACCAACGTATGGGTGAAGCAGGACGCGGAAACCGGAGCAACCATCTTCCCCGACTTCGCTCCCATCGCCCAGTGCGTCTGGCAGTTTGGCGGCACAGGCAAGACGTTCCCGCTGCAACCGGGCGAAGACGCGGTGATTGCCCTCAACGGAGCTATCAACCATGCGGCACAATATCCGCAGTCTGTCAACCTGAACAAACCGGGATATTTTGTCTGCTACAACAATGTCTATTTCCCGAACACGCAATATCATCCGGCTCCGGGCGACCAAATCACGCCGGAACATTACTTGAACGTAGTCGTGAAGACGGGACAGGCCAATGCCTATACCTACTCGCTATCCTCTCCCGCCACAGTCATCTTCAAGGCTGAGGGCACTACGATACAGGATTTCGTTGCCAAAGAAGGCAGCATCCTACAAAAACCCGGAAGCACAACCGACCGGGTGATAGCCGTCCCGCTTGAATGGGTTATCGACGGCACGGAGATATACTACGGCGGTTCCTCGAACAATAAGAAGCGTATCTCTCCTTCCATCGACGCCGGATACGTCACCCAAAGCGCCACTTACAACGGGCGCAGCCTGCACCGCCAGGTAGACGAAGAAGCCACACAGGAAGCCGGTTATGAAATACTAGTAGATACCAACAACTCCTCTGCCGATTTTTACGAACGAGAAAAACCATCTTTGCATGAGTGATATGAGAAAAATAGATATAACCTGTATTTTGCTACTATGCATGGTGTCCGCAGCTTCGGCGCAGACTTATGACATTATAGAACGGCGTAACTCATGGAACGCCGGAACCAATGTCACGGGCATCATGATGGACAGCATCACTACCTCTTACGCCGAATTGTACGGAAACAACCGCCACGGTGACTTCCGCAACTCGTACGAAGCAGAAAAGTCATGGAGTGCCGGAGCGATAGCAAAGTCCATCACCCACTTGAAAGGCTATTCTCTGACCGGTTCATTCTCCTTCGACCAAACTTCGGGCAAGAATATGAGCGGCTCGATGTTTATCCATCCGGGCTTTTACCCGGTAGACGTTCTGGAGTTCACCCCCGGACACAAAGACCTGCAAACCTATGCGTTCATGGGCGGTATAGCAACAGACATCGCCCCCAACTGGCGACTGGGCGGTAAGATAGATTTTTCCGCAGCCAACTACTCCAAACGGAAAGACTTGCGGCACACCAACTACAGACTCGACCTGACGGTAGCCCCCAGTGTCATGTATCATTCCGGTGAACTGGCAATCGGCTTCTCTTATATCTTCAACAAAAACAGCGAATCTGTCAAAGCGGAAGTTATCGGTACGGCAGAGACGTCCTACAATGCCTTCTGGATAAAGGACTGATGTATGGAGCCTACGAAGCATGGAACGGCAGCGGAATCCACTTGAGTGAATCGGGTATCAACGGTTTCCCTGTCAAAGAGCTCTCACGGAGCAGCCTTGCAACTGCAATGGAAAGGCTTCTACGGAGATATTGGATATATGCACTCTTCCGGCTCTGCGGGCGAACGGGAAGCTATCTGGTTCAAATTCCCGACGCACCGGATTACCTCTCATCTGAGTTACCGCTTCAAACAGGGAAACAAGGAACATTTTCTGCGGCTGAACCTGCAATGGTCGCACTTGGCAAATAATGAGAACGTTATCAGCAAGGAAACGGTCAACGGAATAACAACGACTCACGTACACGGCTCCAACCGTATCTTCGAGCAAGACGCTTTCTCCGCCAATCCCGAATATGAACTTATAAGCCCGCGCGGAGAACTTCGCCTGGGAACGGAATTATCGGCATCCAAACGTCTCGTGACTCAGATGTACCCTTACGTCGCTTCGGAAAAGATGCTTTGCAGCCGGACGTATATCTCCGGGATACTTCACACCGGAAGATTCGACCTGAAAGCCGCCGCATCCTTTTCTACGGGAGACTTCACCGAGAAAAGCAGAACCGTTGAGACAGCTACGGAACCGGGCAATCCGCCTTATCGTCTGACTGATTATTATAATCTGCAGAATGAATACGCAACCGCCACGCACGCCACTCTCCGTCTCGGATTACGCTATCATTTCAACCGGGGAATTTATGCGGAAGTACAGGGAAGCTATACGCACGGTTTCAACCTCAACTATATAGAGGGTTCGAGCCGATGGAACGAAACCATAAAGCTAGGATATACTTTTTAAAAACAATCAATATTCATACGAACTAAATTATTAAACAATGAAAAAGATTTTGACGTTTATGTTTGCAGCAGCGCTTCTGGCATCCTGCCAGCAAGAAGAGAAGGAAGCAACGGCTATTGGCACTAGCAGCCGCATAACTATTGCTCCCATAATCACACGTGCTACGGAAGTTAACTTCGAAAATACAGACCAAATCGGAGTAACAGTCACCCAAAGCAATGACTTCGTATATGCATCAAACAAACTGATGACATTCAATGACGGAGTATTTACCGGTGATTTACTTTGGTATCCGGAAGGAAATGACGAATCGCAGATAGTAGCCTATTATCCATATAATGCGGCCGGTACTCCGACTTCATTTACGGTAAAAGCCGACCAGGCTACAGGTTACGGTGCATCCGACCTTATTGCTGCGAGCAAGTCCGGCGTACTTCCTTCTACCAATGCCATCGTCATGAACTTTAAGCACCTACTTACCAAACTGGTCATCAACGTAGAGAATGATACGCAATCAAGCATTTCATCTGTTGTACTGAAAGGTTCTGTACCAACCGCCACTCTCGATCTGGCAACTCTTTCGGTTACAGCCGACGAGAATGTTATAACAACAGACATCATCGCACAAGCTGTTACAGCAAACAAGGTCTATCGCGCCATCGTCATTCCGCAGACGGTAGCTTTCACTCTTGAAGTAACAACTGCTGACGGCAAGACTTTATCACAGAGACTCGCTTCTACGACATTGGTTCAAGGCGGACAATACAGTGTGAATGTCCGTGTGTTGCCTGATGATATTATCGTTACACTGAGCGGTGAGATTGATAATTGGACAGATGAGGGCGAAATCGGCGCTGACAATGAAGTTCCTTTCGAAGAACATCTTGACGAGAACTACTTCCTGTATGACGGAGTGAAATACAATACCGTAACCTTTGCAAACGGAACAACATGGATGGCTGAACCGCTTATCTATCTCCCGAAAGGATTTACTCCTTCCACCGACCCGACCGCAGATTCACATATCTGGTATCCGTATGAAATTGTAGACGGCGCAACCGTAGCTACAACCGATGTTAGTGCCATAAAAGAATTGGGCTATCTCTATGACCTGCAAGCTGCCCTGGGCGGTAAGGAAATTACTGAGAGCAATTTGAATAGCTTTGAAGGAGCACAAGGTATCTGTCCGAAAGGATGGCACATACCGACACGCCTGGAGTACTTTAACCTGGTAGGAAAATCAACGAATGATGCCGACGGTAAAGTACCTGCCGATGGTGATAAAGCTCTTTTCTATGATGTAACCTATGACGGCGGCAAAATAACATCACTTAATAATGCAGGATTCAATTACCGGTTCTCCGGTGTACGCATGGTAACAAGCCTCACCGGCGCCGGCAGTTATCAAAAGACTGCAATAGCCAGTGAAGACAACATCCAAGCTGCATGGCATGGGAAACCGGCAATGAATTACCATATGACTTCGACTGCCTACAAACCCATATACAACAGCACTTCCGGATTATTGACCAACATACAGTTCTTCGGATTGATGAGCACAATCAATACAACCAAGTATCCGGAAGGCAGATTATCACTATCTTATGTCAGCGTCAAATCCGGCATGCAACTCCGTTGCATAAGGGACTAATCCGCCAGCCCAAGGGGCAATATTTGTTTCATGCCTTGAAACACTTTGTTTCTCGGTGTGAAACTAAAAGTTTCAAGTAGGGTTGAAACTAATCTCTTATAGAACCGGCCATCAGATGCTATAAGCAGAGCAATAAACTATTTACAAACTATATAAAAAACGAAGCAGTAACAATGAAAACAAAAAAGCTAACTATCGTCGTTGCTTTAGCAGCAATGACTTTTATCGGAACTTCATGTGGTAACAAACAACAGAAAAGCGCAGCGGAAGCGACTACGGAGCAAACCGCCTCTTCCGCTCTGGAAATCGACTCTCTCCTGGCAAATGCCGAAAGCCTTGCCGGAAAAGAAGTGACCATCGAAGGCGTTTGTACGCACACCTGCAAACATGGAGCCAAGAAAATCTTCCTCATGGGCAGTGACGACACGCAGGTAATCCGCGTGGAAGCCGGAACACTGGGCGCATTCGACCCTAAATGCGTGAACTCTATCGTCCGCGTCACCGGCACACTGAAAGAGCAACGCATCGACGAAGCCTATCTCCAGAACTGGGAAGCACAACTCAAAGCGCAAGCTGCCGAGAAACACGGTACAGGCGAAGCCGGATGCGACACCGAAAAGAAAGCGCGCGGCGAAACTGGCAACACGCCCGAAGCCCGCATCGCCGACTTCCGTGCAAAGATAGCCGACCGCAAAGCAAAAACAGGAAAAGAATATTTATCATTCTATTTTATGGAAGCTAATTCGTATGAAGTGGAGTAACAGCGTCCGCAAATGGAGCCGGATTATACACCGCGACTTATCATTTTTCTTTGCCGGAATGGTCTTGATATATGCCATTTCCGGCATTGTGATGAATCATCGCAATACGATTAATCCGAACTTCTCCATCACGTGGAAAGAATATAAGATAACCGAAAACCTGCCGGACAAGGCGGGAATGAATAAGGAAAAAGTACTTACCCTGCTGGAACCACTGGGAGAGACTGCCAACTATACCAAACATTACTTCCCTCAAGCAGACGTAATGAAAGTATTCCTGAAAGGCGGCTCCAACCTCTTGGTGAATGTAAAAACGGGAGAAGCGGTGTACGAATCCGTCACCCGTCGCCCGCTTATCGGGGCGATGTCCCGTCTGCATTACAATCCGGGACAGTGGTGGACGTACTTTGCTGATATTTTCGCTGTCGGGCTTATTATCATCACCCTTCCGGCGTCATCATGCTGAAAGGGAATAAAGGTATTATCGGCAGAGGGGGAATAGAACTCATTGCAGGAATCTTGATTCCCCTGCTTTTCCTCTTCTTCTTTTGAATAGAATAACAGATAAAATCGAATGGAACAAATTATCGAATGTAACAACCTGACGCATTATTACGGCAAACGGTTGATTTACGAAAACCTCAGTTTCACAGTACCCAAAGGACGTATCCTGGGACTGTTGGGCAAAAACGGTACGGGCAAGACCACCACTATAAATATCCTGAGCGGTTACCTGAAACCGCGCTCGGGAGAATGCCGCATCTTCGGACAGGAGATACAAACCATGCCACCGTCCCTGCGTCGTAACATCGGACTGCTGATTGAGGGTCATGTGCAATACCAGTTTATGACTATCACCGAGATAGAGAAATTCTACGCAGCTTTCTACCCCGGTCAGTGGAAAAAGGAAGCGTATTATGAACTGATGAATAAGCTGAAAGTCGCCCAGGGGCAACGCATCTCGCGCATGTCCTGCGGACAACGCTCGCAAGTAGCCCTCGGACTGATTCTCGCACAGAATCCCGAACTTCTGGTATTGGACGACTTCTCCCTCGGCTCGACCCGGGTTACCGCCGCCTGTTCGTTGATTATCTCCGCGACTATGCCCGCTCTGAAGGTAAAACCGTCTTTCTGACTTCGCATATCATTCAGGATATGGAACGTCTTGTAGACGACTGCATCATCATGGATTACGGAAAGATACTGATTCAGAAGCCGATTTCCGAATTATTGGAGAAGGGACGCCGCTATACATTTACGGTTCCCGAAGGTTATGAATTTCCCGCGTCCGCGGATTTCTACCATCCTTCCGTCCTGCGGAATACGTTGGAGACATTCTCCTTCCTGCCGCCTGCGGCAGCAGAGGAAAAACTGAAATCAATGTCAGTTCCTTATACAGACTTGCATAGTGAACAGGTGAACCTGGAAGACGCTTTCATCGGTCTGACGGGAAAATATTAAATACTCAACAACAATGTACGCTATATTTTATAAAGAATGGATAAAGACGCGGTGGTATTTCCTGCTTGCCGTGCTCGCCACACTCGGTTTTACAGGCTACTGTATGCTCCGCATCAACCGGGTGGTAGAAATGAAAGGGGCTGCGCATGTATGGGAAGTCATGCTGCAACGGGATGTTATATTCATTGATATGTTGCAATATATCCCTCTGATTGCCGGGATACTGATGGCTATCGTGCAGTTCGTCCCCGAGATGCAGCGCAAATGTCTGAAACTGACGCTTCATCTGCCTTACCCGGAACTGAAGATGACAGGCAATATGCTATTCTCCGGCTTGGTGCTGCTCCTTGCCTGCTTTGCTTCCAACTTCCTGCTGATGGAGATATACTTGAACGGAGTGCTTGCCCACGAGTTGAAAAACCACATACTGCTCACTGCCTTGACGTGGTATCTGGCGGGAATCTCCGGTTATCTGCTTGTCGCATGGATTTGTCTCGAACCGGCATGGAAACGCCGTATCCTGAATCTCGTCATCGCCGTGCTTTTACTGCGAATCTTCTTTTTGTCGCCCACACCGGAAGCCTACAACAAGTTCCTGCCTTATCTGCTGGTCTATACGCTGCTGACGGCTTCTTTCTCGTGGCTTTCCATCGTACGGTTCAAAGCGGGCAAACAGGACTAAAAGAAATGAAGAATGAAAAATTAATAATGAAGAATTAAAGATGAGACGTTTCAGTACCATATTATTATATGTCACCATTGCTTTTCTGCTTCTATGGCAGTTGCCCTGGTGCTACAATTTCTTTGTCGTAAAGCCGGAGAAGTCTCCTTTTACGTTATATAGTTTCGTGATTGGCGACTTCGTCCTGATGGGACAAGAAGACGGAAAAGGAACCGTGCGCCGCGACCTTGCAGGCAATGTCTATTCGGAAGCTGCTTTCGACAGTATTCTCCCGATGTTTTATTTCCGCCAGTTGATGTCCGACGAGCGTTTCCCGGATACAATTAAAGGGATAGCAGTTACCCCCAAGCTGGTGCAGACGGAGAACTTCAATTTCCGCAGTGTCCCTTCGGATATCAATGCACCTTCCATCGGGCTTTATCCCTTGCTGGAATCCATGTCCGGTCGTGTAGACCTGAAGATGCCGGATGATGTGTTCCGCATTACTTCCAAAGGGATTGATTTTATCGACATGGCTACCAACAGTGTGAAAGCAGACAAGAGCCTTCAGTTCACGGAAGCTATGACGAAAAAAGGGTTCCGTTTCCCCGCTACGGAGATAGCAGGAAATCCGACAGTGAAAAAAGAGTATGACGAAGGGTATCTTCTGCTGGATGCCGACCGCCGTCTGTTTCATCTGAAACAGGTGAAAGGTCGCCCGTATGTCCGCGCCATAACACTGCCCGAAGGACTGGCATTGGAACACTTGTACCTGACAGAGTTCAGAAACAAAAAGACGCTAGCCTTTATGACGGATACCAACAATGCGTTTTATGTCTTGAACAATCGTACTTATGAGGTAATGAAAACAGGTATCCCAATGTTCAATCCCGAAACGGACGCGCTGACGATTATAGGCAATATGTTCGACTGGACTGTCCGGGTGACTACTCCGGCTTCCGATAATTACTACGCATTGAATGCCAATGATTATTCACTGATTAAAGCATTGGAAAACAAGTCGAATGTTCATCCTATGCCGGGTGTTACTTTCACTTCCTACACGGATAAATATGTAATGCCACGCTTCGAATAACCTCCCTATTCCACACATTCAATCAGTCAGGGATTTTATCGGAAACCTGTAAAACAGAAGCAGCTTCCGACAATCCCTGATTGTTATTTCCATATCCATAAAAAACAAAAAGCAATAATTTTCATTTATTCAACAGAAAGCCATATCTTTGTTCACACAAATAGATAAATAAGCCGCAATTGCCTCTGCGTTATACACAAACAAATACGGTTAATGAAAACTACTTTATATATAACCGTATGAGAATCTACAAAACACTTATATTCATATCCCTAAACCTTTTGGTCCTTTTATTCCAAAGTTGCTCACTCCCTGCCGATGACGAAGCGGCAGAAAATCCCGAAGAAGAAGATACTATCACATCCGAACTTCCATGGGAAGGGGAAACGGACAAATTCACCATCAATGCCATAGAAGGAATCCGCCTGAATGACCCGCAGGAAGATGCAGGAACTGCCTACGCCACCTTCCCTTCTTCTTCCGTAAAAAACACCCGTTGGGAATTCGGAGTACGCCTTACTTTTAATCCGTCCGCCAACAATTATACCCGATTTTACCTGACCTCTTCTTCCAACGTACTTTCCGGCAGTTTGAACGGTTATTATATCCAAATAGGCGGAGCCAAAGACAACGTAGCGCTTTATCGCCAGAATGGAGAACAATCCAAACTTCTGGCTTCGGGAAGGGAACTGATGAAAGGAAACAACTCACCGAAGTTATATATAAAAGTAGAGTGTGACAACAACGGCTACTGGACTTTCTGGACACGCCTGGAATCCGAGGATGAATATACCAAAGAAAAACAAGTGAAGGACAATAGTATCCAAAACTCTTCCTGCTGCGGAATATACTGTATTTATACCCAAACCCGCTGCAAAGGCATCACTTTCCATCATGTACAGTTATCGAACGATGTAGAAACAACGACAAAACCCGACGGGACACCGGATGAACCGGATACCCCCGCAGACCCTGTCCCCATTCCGCCTGATTATCCGGCAGAAGTAAAAGGGATTTTATTGTTCAACGAAGTTATGTATGATAATGCAACAGACGGGACAGAATATATAGAACTCTATAACCCATCCGGTTCTACCGTCTCTGTCCCGTCATTAAAACTTATGAGATATGTAGATGCAGGGGCGAACACCACAACCACCAAGTCTACCGTTATCCTGCAACAGACAGACGGCAATCAGGAAATAAGCGTTCCCCCTTACAGCTATATATGCCTTACGAAATCAGCCGCTACCCTCATCAAAAAGCACAAGACTAATGGAGAGACAATCATCGGAATAGCTAACTTTCCAAAACTGACCAACGAAGACAGTTATCTCGCTATAATGACTAACGAGGAAAAGTCACGGCTTATTGACAAATGCAGTTACTTTGAATCCATGCACAGTTCCGGTGATAAAAGACATCAAGGCATATCCCTTGAGAAGGTTTCACCGGAACTATCTTCCTCAACCCGGAAGAACTGGCATTCATCCAAGGCACTGACAGGGGGAACGCCGGGGATACCAAACTCACAAAAATAGGTTCACTCTCAAGACCTTTCTATTGGCATGCTTGTACCAACGTGGTGGCACAAGACATGCATCCGGTATGCTTATTTCTCTCCTATATATTTAGAAGGCGACACCCCGAAGTGTTCCGTAAAATGCTTGCGAAGCGTACGGGTATCCGAATAACCGACCATCTCCGTAATCTCCTGAATCGAGTACTGTTTTTCAAGAATCAACGAAGCGGCTTTACTAATGCGAATGCTCCGGATCATGTCTATCACAGACAAGTCACTACGCTGCTTTACTTTACGATATAATGTAGGCTGGCTCATATTCAGTTGTTCAGCCAACATCTTGACATTGAAGTTCTCATTAGGAATATTCGCCTCTATGACATGAATCAATTGTAACAGAAAGGTATCTTCCTGTCCCCCCTCTTCCGATTTCTGTTTCAGCATCAAGGCTTTGGTATAAATCCTCTTCAACTGTTCACGCTGCAAAATCAGGTTATCGACTTTCGCTTTCAGGATTTCAGGGTTGAAAGGCTTCATCATATAATCATCCGCCCCGCTACGCGCACTTTGCAGGATGTCTGCATCCTCTGCTTTTGCTGTCAGCATCAAGATAGGAATATGTGCTGTCTCTTGTTGTGAACGAATTTCCTCACAACAAGTAAAACCGTCTTTTACAGGCATCATCACGTCGGAAATAATCAAATCGGGAAGCTTTTCTTTCGCCATGTGTACACCTTCTTCACCATTGCCGGCTTCATATACCGTATATTTGGAAATAAACAAGCTCCGAATGTATTCGCGGACATCTTCATTATCTTCAATGATTAACAGGCTTTTCTTTGCCGCTACATTCTGCATTTCATTTTCCGAAGTTTGCAGAAACAACTCAGTTTTCAAGCCACTCGATTGTTCCACTTCTTCCCGCTGACAATCTACCCACTCACAAGTATCCTTTAAGAAATGCTCTTTCCCCTCAGGGATATACAATACAAATGTACTTCCCTCCCCCGACACACTTTCCAACGTGACCAGACCATGGTGCAAATCCATCGTGTTTTTCACAATATGTAGTCCGATTCCTATTTTTGTCGAAACTTCTGGCATATTCTCTCCTGTTATGAATGACTCAAAAACATGTTTTTGCAGTTCTTTCGATATTCCCACCCCCGTGTCCGAAACGGCTATCTGACAATAGCCGTTTCCATCTTTTACCACATAAGAAACAGAAAGTAAGACACTACCTCCCAAAGACGGCGTATATTTAAAAGCATTTGAAAGAAGATTCTGCACAGCAGAAAATATCTTACTCTCATCCACCCAAAACAGAAGTTGTCTGTCTGGTAAGTTTACCTCAAAATGTAAACCTCTGATTTCTGCCATTTGCCGGAATGACTCCGATACATTTTTTATCAATTGTATCAGATCTACTTCCGATACCCGAAGTCTTACCATCCCAGCATCTATTTTTTGCACATACAACAAATGATCAACCAAAGTATGTAACGAAGTGGCATTCTCGTACATGATCCGCAACTTCTTATAAAAAGGCTCCAACACGGTACCTTGTTTTATCAATTCCTGCAATGGAGCAAGAATCAAAGTTAGCGGAGTACGCAATTCATGAGCAACTCCCGTAAAAAAGTTTTCACGTTCCATACGTATCTGGTGTTCTTTCTCACGTTCCATATTGACGGTCAGTAGTTCATGTTTCATCTGCATTTCACGTTCCAGACGCTTTTGACGCATTTTCATCAACCGTATGCAATACATTATTCCAACTGACACCAATAAGAGTATGAAAACACGAAAAATTAAAGTGTTACTCCAATGAGGAAGAATTACTATTTTCAAAGAAGTCACAGGACCTGCCTGCCCGTCCGGATAAATGCTCCTGACTTCAAATACATAATCTCCGGCTGCCAAATTGGTATATACCGCCTTTTCTCCATCATCAGATATCAACCAACTCTCCTGATAAGGTAAAAGCCGATAGTTATATTTCTGCTGTTCGTTGGAATAAGACAAATTATTAAATATTAAAGCAATATCCCGGTTAGCATTATTCAATATCACCTGTTCTGTATAAGAAATCATCTTGTCAAGCACAATCTGATTATTTATCTCTTTTCCTATTTCAACGGAGCGATTATCAACTTCCAAACCTGTAATCAAGACCCGCTCATTATTCGGCCAAGCATCTATTTCATTTGGATCAAAATAAGTCAGACTTTGATTATTTCCAAAAAACAAAGTACCACAACTGAACAGCGCAGAACGATTACTCCCTGCTATATAATAGTTGTAAAAAAGATGTTGATGGCGGCTATAACGTGATATTCCCGAATTACTACCCAACCAGATATGCTCCTTACCATCTTCCACGATACATCCGACAAAGTTACTACACAATCCGTCAGCAGTTGTATAAAATTCACAAATTGTATCTTGAGAAGGCGAAAGAATGGCAAAGCCATCAGTATAGCCAATATATAAGTTTCCATCTGAAGACGCTAATAATGAACGCACCGAATAGTAATCAAGCTTAAGACTTTCCTCATAGCCTTTACGAACTGCCATATCACCGGAAGCTGATTCTAAAATCCTGCACACTCCCTGTTCACTTGTCCCTAACCATATTGTTCCATCTTCTGTTTGGGCAAGAGCACGTACCCAAATAGCCCCTTTCTCATTCAGCCAACTCTCTATCGGCAATCTCACACAAGTCCCTGTCTGCAGTTCATATAAAAGGAGTCCGTGTTCCGTACCTATCCAAAGCCGTTCTTTCTTATCCATATACAAAGCCCATACAGGAAACTTGTTGACAACTCCGTCTATTACCAAAGACTGGTTTATAAACTTACCGGATTGGGTGTTATAAACAGTCAGCATACCATTCTTATTTCCAAACCAAAGGTTTCCAGCGGAATCTTTCGACGCACATAATATCGTCTCTTCAGACTTCTCCTTTTTAACATTCATTGCCGAAAAACAAAGTTTTCCATTTTGAATATACGGTGTATCACTCCGCATTATCCCTTTATGAAAGGTAGCCAACCATATATGCCGTTCATCATCCATAAGCACACTACATATTTCATTATGCCTGTCCTGATAATAGCGGTTATAAAACTGGGATCTCAAGTCCGAATACATCACTCCACCGCCATTGGTACCAATCCACAAAACACCATTCGGATCATAAAAGGCAGAAATCATCCTAGTCTCAAGATTCCGATGAATTTGCGTATAAGTGTAGTTATATACCTCTGAAGTCAATTCCTCCTTTTTTTCTCCATCTGGCATCAGTAAAGTATAACCACTCCATGTAGCTGCCAAATAACGGTTATTTCCGATATATATAGTTTCATAAACATCTGTATGGGAAAGGAGATTTTCTTTTCCCGTTCCACCATAAGAAATACGGTCAATATGCCCCGTACATGTATGATAACGAATAATTCCTCTTGCCAAAGTCGAAACCCATATAATCCCTTGCCTGCTCAAAACAGAAGTGATTTGCAATGCTTTTCCATTATCCAGTGAGACTTTTTTATATATTTCCGAAGTATCCGTACAGAATAAAAACAAGTCCCCTTTATTAGTTGTCAACCAAATTCTGTTCTTATTTTCCCCATCATAACAAATAGCACTAAAGAAACCATTTTGTTCTGACAACAAATCGTACTCTTTTTGCAACTCAATACGGACAGTAACCGTATTCCTTTCCGGTTCTTCCTGATCCTTCCATCGACATAACAACAATCTATTTCCGGTTACTCCCCAAAAAGAAGATTCATCAATAGGTAATACATGATTGAAGGTAATTTTTTCCATCCTAGAAGCAGAAGATACAGGAATAAAAGCTTCCCGCTTCCGATTGTAAACATGAAAAGTACCATTGGAAACGACCCCCAGATAATCATGAGACAAACGTACAATAACAGAATTCGGGATGTAGCTTTCCTGCGGTTTGAAATTTCTGACAGTCCTGCCATCATAACGGCTTATCCCGTCATTGGTTCCGAACCACATAAATCCATCATCATCTTTATATATGGAAGTTATTGTATTATCAGCCAGACCATCCTGCATCGTCAGTAAACGAATGTCTTTGTCAAAAAAAGCATGCACAAGATTTATCGGGCAACTACTTATAATCAAAATAAAAAGAATTAGATTTAAGTATTTCATCATTTTTTGTTTTGATGCAAATAAACTAATTTATAACCGAATACACAAAAAAAAGTTATAAAGAAATAATGTTTGAATTAAACATGTATACTCAATGAAAAGAATATGCATATCCTGAAAATTCTTATTCACGTACTTTTGCATTTGTAATATAACAACCTTATGTTCAACTTTAATCAAAATGCAATGAGAAGACTTAAATCATTACTCATCATGTTGTTGCTCAGCATTAATATCATGTATGCACAGCAAATCAACATTAAAGGTATGGTCACTGACAAAAAGCTCAATGAGCCCATTATTGGTGCCAGCGTAATAGTAAAAGGAAGTACCAATGGAACGATTACCGATTTCGATGGTAAGTTTACTCTTACTAATGTTCAGATAGGAAATATGCTAGTCATATCCTATATAGGTTATCAAACTAAAGAGATTAAAATCACTTCTGAAAAACAATATTCTATTTCCTTGGATGAAGACACCCAGACATTGGACGAAGTGGTTGTAGTAGGATTTGGTACCCAGAGAAAAGCCAACCTGACCGATGCCGTAGCAACCGTAGATACTAAAATGCTGGATTCACGTCCGGTAACCAACTTAGGACAATCTCTGCAAGGTACAGTTCCCGGTCTAAATCTGTCTGTCGGAAATCGGGGTGGTGAATTAGGACAAACACTAGATATCAACATTCGTGGCACTGGTACCATATCACAAGGTTCCAATGCAGCAACTTTAGTGTTAATCGACGGAATTGAGGGAAATATGAACAATCTGAACCCTGACGATGTAGAATCTATTTCTGTTTTGAAAGATGCCGCATCAAGTTCCATTTATGGTTCCCGTGCCGCCTTTGGCGTAATCCTAATTACAACCAAAAAAGGAAAAGCAGGAAAAATCAACGTCACTTATTCGGGAAATGCCCGCTACTATGGTCCCAACCACCTGCCCGACTTAATGAATTCATGGCAGTTTGCCAATTATTTCAATGAAGGTAATGCAAACTCCGGCTCCCCCAATCCCATTTTTGACGCAGACACCATGGATCGTATCCAAAAATATATGAACGGAGAAATCAGCACCAGCACTGTTGCCAATTCTAACGGCAATTGGCAATTCCATGAAAAAGCCAATGACAATGTAAACTGGTACAAAAAACAATATAAATGGTCATGGGCACATGAACACAATCTGAATATAAGTGGCGGTACTGACAAAAGCCAATATTATGTTTCTGCCAATTATTTAAATCAAGACGGAAATTTACGTTTTGGTGAAGATACATATGACCGCATTTCTACAAACGCCAAATTCAATGCACAACCGTACAAATGGCTGGATATTGAGGTTAACACCAAATATGTACATACCGACCTCGATAATCCATTCTATACCGATTTGGACGGTTTGCTTTATCATGATATTGTACGTATGTGGCCTACCATGCCATTTGAAGACCCGAACGGACACTATATGCGTAACGGCAAATTAGCACAATTGACAAATGGCAGCCGTTCGAAAACCAGCAATGATAATGTATATCTGCAAGGCCAATTAGTATTTCACCCGATGAAAGGTTGGAATATTTATGCAAATGCAGGTTTACGCCTTATCAGCCAACTAAAGAGACAAAATCTGAACAAAGTTTATGAATATAATGTAGAGAATGAACCGCTGTTACTTTCATATGGTTCAAATTACACTGCGGGACAAACCGGTGCCATGCAGCATTGGACAAAAGCCAATCATCTGACTACCAGTTTATATTCTGATTATTCTTTCTCCATCGACCAACATATGTTTAAACTCATGGTCGGTGTCAATACTGAAAAATACAACAATCGCTATTTATCAGTCAAACGTATGGACTTGATTTCGGAAAATGTTCCGGAAATCGGTTCAGCTACCGGAGAGGATGTTATCAATGAAGCAAGTGCGTATTCATGGGCGACAGCAGGTTTCTTTGGTCGTATCAACTACGATTATTCTAACAAATATTTCTTTGCGGCAAACTTACGCTATGACGGTTCTTCACGCTTCCTGCGCAAAGAACGCTGGGGAGTGTTCGGTTCTTTCTCTTTAGGCTGGAATATAGCCGCTGAAGAGTTCTTTTCTGTAAACAAAGATATCATTAACCAATTAAAACCACGTTTCTCCTGGGGTACATTAGGAAATCAAAACACAAAATCATATTATCCGATGTACTTACTACAGACCGTCAAAGCTAACGGCGGAAGCTGGTTAATGGGAGATTCCAAACCGTCTGTCGCGAATGTTCCAGGAACAATCAGCAGTTCTCTGACTTGGGAGACCGTTAAATCACTGAATGTCGGTTTCGACTTGGGCATGCTGCGTAACCGTCTTACAGTCAACTTCGATTACTTTGTCCGTAAAACACTTGACATGGTAGGTCCCGCATCTGAAATAGCAGGTATCTATGGAACAGGTATGCCACAAACCAACAATACCAATCTCCGCACAAAAGGTTGGGAACTAGCTGTAGCATGGCGCGACCAAATAGGGCAAGTCAACTACAACGTAGGATTCAATATTGCCGACTCACGTTCTTTCGTAGACAAATATCCCAATGCGGACAAATCAATTAAAACCTATTATGAAGGGCAGGAACTGGGAGAAATTTGGGGATATGTAACTCATGGCATTGCCAAAAGCCAAGCAGAAATGGATGAATGGACAGCCAAGAACAATCCTTCCTGGGGTTCAGGCTGGGGTGAAGGTGACATTATGTATACCGACTTGAATAATGATAACGTAATCAATGAAGGAGCCAATACCGTAGATGATCCGGGAGACCGCAAAATTATCGGTAACTCCACTCCGCGCTTCCGTTTCGGAATCAATTTGGGGCTAGAATGGAAAGGTTTAGATTTCAGTATGTTCTGGCAGGGAGTGGCCAAACGGGACCTAGCTTTGACAGGAGCTATGTTTTGGGGACTTTCCGGTGGTGAATGGCAATCAACAGGTTTCAAAGAACATTTGGATTATTACCGTCCGGAAAATACAAATTCTGTATTTGGCCCCAATACAAACGCCTATTTCCCCAGAATTTACATGGGCAAAGATATGAACCAAAAAGTACAGACCCGCTACTTACAAAATGGTGCCTATGCACGCCTTAAAAATATTCAAATAGGATATACATTGCCTAAGCAGATTATCAACAAACTATGTATGCAGAATCTACGTGTATTTGTCAGTGCAGAAAATGTATTGACCATTAGCAGTTTGCCAGGAGGATTTGATCCGGAAACAACTTATTCTGTTTATGGAGATGAATTTTCCGGTAAGACATACCCGCTCCAAAGTACAATTTCATTTGGTATTAATGCAACTTTCTAAACAATCAGAACGCATATGAAAAAGATATTATTATATACATTCATGGTCGCATCAGGCATATTTGCCTCATGTAACGACTATCTGGACTGTGAACCAATTACAAGTGTAAGTACAACAGTCTATCTTTATTCTGAATCAGACCTAGCCGCTTATGCCGCGAAATTCTATAATGACAGCGAAAATGAAAATAATGACGAATATGGAAATATTCTTCCGTCACATGGTTCAGGCAGTTATAACATGGGACTCTTTGATGATGACAACGGGACTGACAACCAAACAGCTGACACACCCAACAAATTGTTTGTAAAAGGACAATCCTATGTTGGTGACGAAAATCTTTGGTATAAATACTTCCGAAAAATTCGTGCAACCAATTATTTCCTGCAGAATGTCCCCAAACGTTTTGAGAATGGAGAAATCACGGGTAATGATGCAAATATCAAACATTATATCGGTGAAGTCTACTTTTTCCGTGCCTATATTTATTTTATGGCATTGCGAAATCTAGGAGATTTCCCTATTATAAAGAAGTGGTGTCCGACGATTATGATGCTATACGCGAAGCATCCAAACGCCGTCCACGTAACGAGGTAGCCCGTTTCATTCTTTCTGATCTGGATAATGCCTACAACTATATGTTGCCCACCGCTCCTGTAACCAACCGTCTGAATCGGGATTGTGCAGCCTTGGTAAAAAGCCGCGTAGCCTTATTTGAAGGCACCTGGGAAAAATATCATAAAGGTACTGCATTTGTTCCCGGTGGTCCCGGCTGGCCCGGCGCTACTATGGATTATCTGAAAGACTTCAATATCAACATTGATTCCGAAATCAGATACTTTCTGGAGCAAGCTGTCGAAGCTGCCGACATCGTGGCCAAAGCTCATCCTATATTAAACAACGATTATGCTGCAATGTTCAACTTAATAGATTTGAGTGGTATGAATGAAGTTTTGTTATGGCGCAAATATAGTTTGAATTCTGAAGCAACTTCCTATCATTTTGTAGTAAGTTATCTACAGCGTAACGGTGGCGGAAATGTTGCTTTCACACGCTCAATGGTAGACTCCTACCTGATGAAAAACGGTTTGCCGATTTATGCCGACAACTCCGACTATCAAGGTGACGGTTCTTATGAGGATCTATTCACCAACAGAGATCCTCGCATGGAGCAAACCATCCTTAAAACCGGAGATCTCTTATCTGACGGTCCCAACTTGATAGAGTACATAAAAAATGACGGTAAAGGTTATTTCTATCGGGCTCCGATTTTCGAAGGACAGGTTGAAAACAGCAATGCTACTGGTTACTGTCTTCGCAAAGGCTTAAATACTTCCGGCAGCATGCAGACCACTAAAGAGTCTTACACCGGATGTCCTATATTCCGCGCAGCAGAAGCTTATCTGAATTATCTGGAGGCATACTACGAATTACATGGCAATTTACAGGGTAACTGTGACACTTATTGGAAAGCTCTCCGTACTCGTGCTGGTGTAGATACAGACTATCAGAATACAATTGATAATACAATCATGGAAAAAGAAAAGAATGATTGGGGAAGTTATTCAACCGGAACCCAAGTGAATACTACATTATACAATATCCGTCGTGAACGTCGGATAGAATTGGCTGCCGAAGGACATCGTATGAATGACTTAAAACGTTGGAGAGCTCTTGACCAAGTAAAGAATATACATATTCAGGGATGTAATTTCTGGGAAAGCATTTACCTGCTGTACACAAATCCTCAACCCGAAGATGCTGCTTCCACACTTGCGAAAATGACATTGACAGAATATGGAACTACGGAAGAAACAGCCAACGTTTCATCACGCAATGACCAATACGCAGAAGGAAAATATTTATTACCCTACCGTAAAAATAAAGCAAATATAGGATTTGACGGGCTTAACTGGAATACCGCCAAATACTTATACCCAATAAGTAACCGGGAATTCCGCTTAACGACCGCAATAGCCGGTTCTGGTGACTTTGACAGTTCCAGTATCTATCAAAATCCGGGATGGAGCAAGAATGACGGTACATTGCCTGTAGGCGATTAGAAACCAAGTCGGTTCTCAGCCAATAGCAAAGAGTACCGAGTTTTGCATCAGCATCAGGGAGGAAAAGTTGTCTTTCACCAAAATAACTTTACCTCCCTATTACAATACATGAAATAATATATGTATCTTTACCCATTATAAACGTCACCATGCAAAAGATAATTTACCTTCTGGAATTTGTCAGCGGAACTGTATTTTCGTCGCTGTCTGTTATTGCCCAGCCATCTCCTAATCTTCTTTTCATCATGGCTGACCAATATCGGGGTGACGCTCTCGGCTGTATTGGTAAAGAGCCGGTGAAAACTCCTTGTCTGGATAATCTAGCTTCCAAAGGTATTCTATTTACTAATGCAATCAGCAGTTATCCGGTTTCATCTCCTGCACGAGCCATGTTAATGTCAGGCATGTATCCACCACACAACAAAGTTACAAGTAACTGTAATTCACAAACTGCACCTTATGGAGTGGAACTTCCACAAGACGCCTATTGCTGGAGTGATGTATTGAAAAGCATGAATTATCGTACCGGATATATCGGCAAATGGCATTTGGATTCCCCTTACAAACCTTATGTCAATACCTATAACAATCAAGGGAAAGTAGCGTGGAACGAATGGTGTTCTCCCGAACGCCGCCATGGCTTTGAACATTGGATAGCTTACGGAACATACGACAACCACCTGAAACCGATGTACTGGAATACGACTACTCCAAGAGACAGTTTTTACTATGTCAACCAGTGGGGGCCTGCCTATGAAGCAGATAGAGCCATCGAATATATTCAAAAACAAAAAGAGAGCAAACAGCCTTTTGCTTTAGTCGTTTCAATGAACCCTCCGCATACAGGTTACGAATTAGTGCCCGACAAATACAAGGATATGTATAAAGACCTTGATGTAGAAGCACTTTGTGCAAACCGCCCGGACATACCGCCCAAAGGCACTGAAATGGGCGACTATTTCAGAAATAACATACGCAATTACTACGCCTGTATCACAGGAGTGGACGAACATGTGGGACGTATCATAGAAGCTCTCAAGAACAACGGATTCTTCAACAATACAATTGTGGTATTCACTTCCGATCATGGTATCTGCATGGGTGCCCATAACAATGCGGGAAAGGATATCTTTTTTGAAGAATCAATGCGAATTCCGATGATCATATCCTGGCCCAAGAAGATAGAACCACGCAGAGATGATCATTTAATGATTGCTTTTGCCGACCTATACCCTTCTCTTTTATCTATGATGGGATTCCAAAAAAAGATTCCCGAAACAGTACAAACGTTCGATTTATCTCGTGAGATTCTCTGCAAAAGTAAGAGAGAGATTGTACAACCATATTATTATATACAATATAATAATCATTCCATCGGCTATCGCGGGTTACGCACGGCAACTCATACATTTGTAGTTCATGCAAGTAACGGTGTAATAGATGAAACTATTCTTTATGATCGCACAAAAGACCTTTATCAAATGAATAATATCGCCGGACAATCCCCCCAATTAGTCCGGCAACTCAATAAAAAGCTGAAGGTTTGGCTTATCCAGACCAATGATTCATTCGCTAATTACATAGACCTCTAAATAATCTTATTATCTTACCCCATAACAAATTAAACCATGCAGAAACAATATCTTATTTACCTCTTACTCTTTTGTACAATTGACTGTTTTGCCCAAAAACAGGGGAAAATAATCCCCACTCCCAAACCTCACCAGCTAAAATGGCACGAAGCCGAATTGGGAGCCGTGTTTCATTATGATTTGCATGTCTTTGATGGTATCCGCTATGGCCAAGGCAACAACCGTATCAATCCTATTGAAGACTATAACATATTCAATCCGACAGAATTAAATACCGATCAATGGGTACAAGCCGCCAAAGCAGCCGGATGCAAGTTTGCCGTACTGACAGCCACCCATGAAACCGGATTCGGGCTTTGGCAAAGCGATGTCAACCCGTACTGCCTGAAAGCTGTCAAGTGGAGAGACGGAAAAGGGGATATAGTCCATGATTTCGTCAATTCCTGTCGTAAATATGGCATTCAACCAGGTATTTACGTAGGTATCCGCTGGAATTCCCTATTGGGAATACACAACTTCAAGGCTGAAGGTGAGGGGGAATTTGCCCGGAACCGTCAGACATGGTACAAACGCCTTTGTGAGAAAATGGTAACAGAGCTTTGTACACGTTATGGCGACCTCTATATGATATGGTTTGACGGTGGAGCCGACGACCCGCGTAACGACGGTCCCAACGTAGAACCAATCGTAAACAAATACCAACCGGAATGTCTTTTCTATCATAATATCGACCGTGCTGACTTCCGTTGGGGAGGCTCGGAAACGGGTACGGTAGAATATCCCTGCTGGTCTACTTTTCCAGTTCCCTGTTCACACCATAAACGCATAGAAAGCAACATCGACCAATTAGAACTGTTGAAACACGGTGACAAAGATGGAAAGTACTGGGTGCCCGCTATGGCGGACACGCCATTAAGGGGAGCGAATGGACGTCATGAATGGTTTTGGGAACCGGATGACGAGAATAATATTTATCCGTTGGACGTCCTGATGGATAAATATGAAAAATCCGTAGGACGAAATGCCACCCTTATCCTCGGATTAACCCCCGACCCCACCGGGCTTATCCCTGCCGGAGACGTACAACGACTGAAAGAGATGGGAGAAGAAATAGACCGCCGTTTTTCCTCGCCCATTGCGCAAACGTCAGGACCAAAAAATATCCTGACTCTAAACCTCGGAAAGAAACAAACCGTAAGTTACTGTATCATCCAAGAAAATATAAAGAATGGAGAACGTGTCCGCCAATATAAGATAGAAGCAAGAATAAATGGAAAATGGAAAACAGTCGGTTCAGGAGAATCCGTTGGACACAAACGTATCGAAAAGTTTGAACCGATAGAAACAACCGAACTAAGACTTACCATTCTCAAGTCTATCGCATTACCGGACATCATCAATTTTAGTGTTTATTCCGCTAAATAAACAAATTCCGAGAATTGAACAGTCAAGAATACATAAAGATAAAACTTAATAATTCCCCCATGAATAAAAAGAAACTATTCCCCCTCGCACTTGTGCCCCTCGCAGCAACCAGCCTGCAAGCACAAAGCAACGTACAGACAGAACGTACGGACAAACGCCCGAACATTATCCTCTTTATGGTGGATGATATGGGATGGCAGGACACTTCACTTCCTTTTTGGACACAAAAAACGCATTACAACGAGCTGTACGAGACTCCGAACATGGAACGGTTGGCACGCCAAGGAATGATGTTCACCCAAGCGTATGCCAGCAGTATCAGTTCCCCCACCCGATGCAGCCTCATCACCGGAACAAATGCGGCACGCCACCGCGTAACCAACTGGACACTGCAAAAGAATACGATGACAGACCGCAAAGACAATCTGCTGGCTATTCCCGACTGGAACTATAACGGGGTCAGTCAAGTGCCCGGTACGAACAACACCTTTGTAGGAACTTCTTTTGTACAAATCCTAAAAGACAGCGGTTATCATACCATTCATTGCGGAAAAGCACACTTTGGTGCCATAGACACTCCGGAGAAGATCCGCATCACTGGGGATTTGAAGTAAACATAGCCGGACACGCTGCCGGCGGACTTGCCAGCTATCTCGGAGAGAATTACGGACATACCAAAGACGGAAAACCCGTTTCACTTATGGCTGTCCCCGGACTTGAAAAGTATTGGGGCACGGAAACATTTGTTACCGAAGCATTAACGCTGGAAGCTATCAAAGCACTGGACAAAGCCAAGAAATATAATCAGCCTTTCTACCTGTATATGTCACAATATGCTATTCATATTCCCTTGAATAAAGATATGCGCTTCTACGACAAATACAAGAAAAAGGGTATGACCGACCACGAAGCCGCTTATGCCACCCTTATCGAAGGAATGGATAAGAGCTTAGGTGACCTGATGGACTGGTTGGAGAAGAATGGAGAAGCCGACAATACTATCATCATCTTTATGAGCGATAACGGTGGACTTGCTTCGGAATCCGGATGGCGTGACGGAAAGTTGCATACGCAAAACTATCCGTTAAACAGTGGTAAAGGTTCGACTTACGAAGGTGGTATCCGCGAGCCGATGATTGTCAGTTGGCCGGGAGTGGTAGCTCCGGGCAGTAAATGCGATGACTATCTGCTGATTGAGGACTTCTACCCAAGTATCCTCGAAATGGCAGGAATTAAGAAATATAGAACAGTCCAGCCGATAGACGGAATCAGTTTTCTGCCTTTACTGAAACAGACAGGTAATCCATCCAAAGGACGCAGCCTTTTCTGGAACATGCCCAACAACTGGGGAAATGACGGACCGGGTATTAACTTCAACTGTGCAGTCCGTAACGGAGACTGGAAATTGATTTATTATTATGGCAGCGGGAAAAAGAATTATTCAATATCCCGAATGATATAGGTGAGAGTAATGACCTCAGCACACAGCATCCGGACATTGTGAAAAACTATCTAAAGAATTAGGTAGCTACTTGAGAAAAGTAGACGCACAGCGTCCAACTGTCAAAGCAACCGGCAAGCCATGTCCGTGGCCGGATGAAATCAATTAGTTCATTCAGTAAAGGAGTGTTCAAAACATAAAGTGTGGCGGGGTGTGGATTTATTCCACACCCACACTATATTCCCCATTGCTTTCTACACATCTACTCTATCCAAAACGACCATTACAACATTACATATCAACAACTTAGATGAATATTTTTTCTTTGGCACACACTTTGAACTATATTAGAAGTCAATGTAATAGTAATAACCAATTCCTTAACACAAAAGTAGAGAATTGAAAACATATTTCTAATTATCATTAAAGCAAAGATTATGAAAAATTAGTATTAGTAGTAGCAATGTTTATGTTTGTTTGTGGTGGTTCATTCCTTGTAAAGGCTCAGAACTCCGCAGAAGCTGTGACAGCCCAGGCAGGAGTTAATGCCTCACTTATCGTTAATGATACAGTAGTGAAAGATACTGTAACCAAAGACGAGCCTGTGAAAACGGAACTGAGTGCACCAACCGCTTTTGTCAATGATACAGTAGTGAAAGACACTGCATCCAAAGACAAACCGGCTGAGCCTGTCAAGGAATAACCTTGCCAACAACAAGCAGGACATAGTCTGCCGAATAATAGTAAGCACACTACAAAAAAAGCCATCCCTACTTCGTCTATTCCGGGGATGGCTTTTTTGTTCTTTCTATTCGTTTCTTATTCCACTGTCAATATCGGGTCGGCTTTCCACGTAGAAACCACACTTGCCGCTTCAGCTTCAAAGCTCTTGTCCGCTAAAGAAACAAATGTTTTAATATTTCCGTTTCCATTATTGAACAACCAGTTGGCAATCATTCCTTCCGCTTCCTCATTCAGTATCTTGCCACTTTGGTCTGCAATCTGCTGTTCCGTCAATGCTTCCGTCCAGATACGGGCGTAACTGATAGCACCATTCAAGCGGCGTTTGCTGTCAGACTGACCGATGTAGAAGTTGGAAGTCAGGTTAATATTCTTCAAATCATCCGGTGTGCCACTTGTATATTGGAGCGTTTCCTTCACACCATTCACATACAAGGCAATCCGGTCACTGCCACTCTTGCTATCATCCAGAACCACGGCAACATCATACCACTTATTAGTCTCTATCTTAGTGGAGCCTTCATATCGGATTTTACCTTTATCGTCTGCTGCCAACTGAAGATAACGTGATTCCGTATCACTATCGTCCTTATGAACATCCACACGCAATAAGAAGTTTTTCTCGATTCCCATCACCGTATTAATCCGCGCATCACCGCTTCCATTCAACGACTCAATATTGAAACGAGCCTCAAACGTGATTGTGCTCACACTCTTCAGCGATTCGTCCGCCACCCCATTATACGTAAACGGTACATGGAAATAATTGCTACTACCCAAGTTCGCCACTCTATCTGCCAGTACCACTGTTACAGTCAAAGATAATTCCTGGTCTGCCTGGTCTTTGACAACCACTGTGGTGACACCTGCCTTCTTACCAATCAGATTGAAACGGGTATCATCCACCTGCTGAACACCGACTATCTCATCATCTTCCGCTGTAAGACTATAACCTCCGTTTCCTTTTTCTACAGTAATCATCACCTTGTTGTTCACACCGACTCTCGGAGTCAGGTTGGATACATCAATAGAGATAGGATTCACTGTTACTTGAATCGTAGCCTGCTTTCCCTTATGGTCAGTGAAAGTCACCGTGGTATGTCCGCTCTTCAACCCCGTCAATGTATAGAAAGGACGGAACACATCAGTATTGACCATGCCGACAATCGTTTCATCACCCACCGTATAAGACAATTCATCATTACTGGAGAAGTTCCCCATGCTGACAATCAACTGTTTTTCGTCCCCCACTTCCAACGTAACTTGAGATTCATTCACTTCCAGTTCAAAGACCCCTACATTGACCGAAATATTGGCAACCACTCCTTCACCATCCATCACTTCCACCGTAGTGGCTCCATTCTGCGAGCCGCTTCTCACCGTAATCACCTCACCGGAAACCGTAGCCGTTGCGATAGCAGTATTGAAACTCCTCACTGAGTAATTTCCGTTTCCAACCACTATATTCACTTTGGTCTCTTCATTCTGCCCGATACGTATCACCGGTTTATTCACTATCAATTCTATCAGGTCCTTGGTAATATCGTCATCGTCATCATCGTCACAACCGGCAACGGCAAACGACAATACCGATAAAAGCAACAGACACATATATGTATAGATTCGTTTCATCTGATTTTCTTTTTAAAGTTATACATTCCTATCGGTTTACCATCCCGGATTCTGCTCAATAGACGGTGTCTTCTGCAATTCGCTCTGCCGAATCGGGAACAGATAATGCTGAATGGAGAACGTACGTTCTTCCACACAGAAACGTTCCATTCTATATTTTACACCGTCTACAGTAATAGCACCATTCTCATCCTGCACCGGACGCATTCCGTTAATCATCCTTTGGCAACGGGGCAACGCTCCGTTGTTTGCCGCCCAGTATTTCTGCGTACGTTTTGAGTTGTCGCTGCCGCTGGATTTCCAAAGACTCTCTTTAGCCAATTCTTCTTTGCTCGTCGGTTCCAGATACAAACGGCAAGTCCAAGGACGTTTGCCTTCATAGAAGAGCTCCACACGACGTTCGCGCTGAATATATTCACGCATCAACTGCTGATTGGACTTAACTTCCGGTGGCATCGGTTTCATGAACGAACGTTCGCGGACGGTATTTACCAATTTATAAGCCTCATCCAAATCCTCTCCCAGCTCATTGCAAGCCTCCGCATAGATATAGATAAATTCAGGCAGGCGCCAGATAGCAGGCGCATTGATACTGAAGTTACCGGATTTGTTCCAGGACTCCTGCTGGAATTTGCGCAAGTAATATCCGGTAGTCGTCGCATTAGTTGCTCCTATCTTATCAGAACCGCTGGCAGTATTCAGTGTTTTCGATTCATTCTTATTGTTGCGGTAAGGAGCACCGTGATAGATAATATCCCGATAGAAACGTGGGTCACGAGTTCCCTTCACATACGGATTCGCATCATCATAACCGCCTTTGCGCGCTTCCGCCGAATATACAGGATAACCGTAATCACCTACGATATATTCATACTCGTCCACCTGTTCCTGTACAGGCTGCTGACGGGAACTTCCCTCTCGGCTGGGCGGATAAATATCTCCCTGCCAGGCCTGGTCCTTGCTCTTCGTCATAAAGAACACATACTCGTTGGCAAACGCATCCATATCATAGAACATATCCCACAGGCGGGCATACACACGGCTATCATTCAAGTTGCCGTCCGCCGGGTCTTTGAAATCATTTGCGTCATGTTTCATATAAAGAGAATAACGCTTTGTACCACCAACTTCAAAATCCAGTACAGCCTTAGCCGCTTCCTTCGCCCTTCTCCACCGGTTGATGTCATACGTATATTCATTCTCGAACACACGACGCAAGTTGTATCCATATTGGGAAGCCCCATTCCACAGCGGAGTCGCCACTATCCAGCGGACAAAGGAAATCAGTCCCAGGCAAGCACCCTTATCCACACGCCCGAAGTTTTCAGAGGTCTTCACGTATTTATTGGGCACCATACCATACGCAGTCTGTGCATCCGCAACAATTTTTTCCACCATCGTATGAACAGACTCCTTCTTGAAATCCATATTATCTCCGGCATGAACTACATAGTCAATATACGGAGCTTCTCCGTACATACGCAACAGCAACATATGGAAATAACCGCGCATGAAATACATTTCCCCGATACGGTTACGCAAGTCACCGTCCTGTTGAGGATTATCGGGCGTATTATACTTCGCCACATTTTCTATAATCAAGTTCGCCTTACGGATTCCTTCATACAAACTTTCCCAGTACTGACCGCAGCTACCCGGCAAGGAGTTCGGGTTCCAGGCACCGTTATTGAAGTTATTCGTAATATTCCCTTCTACATTAGTACCTTCACATTCGTCCGTAATGGCACTGTTACTGAAGTGTTCGAAAAACACCAGCGGACGGTCGGCTTTCTTCGCCTTGGCATACACATCCGATACCAGTCCGTTTACTTTCTCATAACGGGCAAACACATCCGCTTCCGTAATGTTGTCATCATCATCCCGGTCGAGGTAATCATTGCACGAAGCGAAAGACAACGTCAGAAGCGATAAAGCGATTGCTGAAAATCTATATAACTGTTTCATGTTTCTATACTGTTTTTAGAATGTAATATCAATACCGAAGTTGAATACCTTTTGAATCGGATACCAGGAAGCACCGTCACCAGACTTCGTTTCCGGGTCGATGTCCACATCACCCAGTTTATCAAAAGTCAACAGATTCAAGCCCTGCACATAGATACGTGCCTGCTGTACATGGAACTTACGCAACCAGTTAGGCGATACATTATAACCGATTTCCACATTCTTCAGACGAAGGTAGGAAGCGTCATACAGGAACAGGCTGCTGTTTCCATTCTTATTGTTATCATGCGTTCCGTAGTGCAAAGCCGGATATTTTGCCGTAGCAGCCGTTTCCGGTGTCCAACGGTCGAGATGCATCTTCTTCACACGCCCGATCTTATCTTGCTCGAACTGCGGGAAGTCAAATACAGCAGCCCCATTCAACAGGATAGATGTTTTGGTGGCTCCCTGCAACAATACACTAAAGTCGAAATTCTTATACTGGAATCCGAAAGGAATACCGAACATAAGCTCCGGGCTACGCGGATTTCCCATAGCCGTACGGTCTTCATCGTCAATCACCCCATTGCGATCCAAATCCTTGTAAACGACATCTCCCGGAATTAACTGCCCCCATGGCTGATAACCGATTTTATTCAAGCGGTCGGCCTCTTCCTGATCGGCCACAAAGTGGTCGAATACATAGACAAAGTTCTCATACAAGCGCTTGCCCGTTTCTTTACGCCAGGAGTTCTTACGGGCTACTTCCGCCTTATACCCAGGCGGTTGCGGGAGAAGGTCAGATTCGGACGAATATAATAACGGAAATTCTTTCCTATCTTGTCGTTCCAGCTCAATTCGATGTCCACACCACGGTTGCTGACCTCACCCAAATTCTGTAAAGCCGCATCCTTACCTACAATGTCTGGATATCCCATGATACCGTCACTATTCATATCCGTAATAATATCGAACCGATATTCATAGAAAGCATCGACAGTCAATGCCAAACGCTGGTTCAAGGTAGTAAAGTCAATACCTACATTCAACTTGCGGGCTTTCTCCCAAGTCAGGCTTTCATTTGCCAGGTTTCCTTCGGAAGTACCACCCACGTTCGTTCCGAAATTATTGCCGAAATCATAGCTGCTACCACTACCGTAGAAAGCTAAATAAGGGAAACGGCTGCTCACGTTGTCACTACCTACCAAACCATAAGAAGCCCTTACCTTCAAGAAGTCGATCCAGGAAGCCTTCTTCATAAAAGTCTCTTCCGAAATCACCCAGCCGATAGAACCTGCGGGGAAAAATCCGTAACGTTTGCCTGGAGCGAAGTTCTCGGAACCATTGTAACCGAAGTTGAACTCCATCAGGTACTTCTGATTATAATAATAGGCAAAACGTCCGGTGATACCCTGGCTATGATAAGCCAGTTCATTATTAACAGTACGGTTGCCACGGTTTGCCAGCAACATCGCTGTCAGTTCGTGACGGTCGTTGAACAAACGGTTGTAGTCCACACGTGCCTGTATATACGTCCGTCCGTCGGAAGCATTATGGCTGAATCCGTTGCCGATAGTCTGGTCGATGTCGTATTTATTACCTGTCTTGTAAGCACCGGTATAATGTCCGCCCGCCATATAGGCATCCGAACCTTCAATCGGCATAAACGTCGCATATTTCGGATATTCACGGTATCCGTCCTTATAAGTATCCAGCTTGCGGTTGATCCAGCGTCCTTCGGAAGCATCATAAGAAAACATCACTTCCGCTTTCAGCCCTTTTGTCAGGAATCCCATATCCAGGTTCATGGCAAAGCTACCGTTCAGATAGGTATTCTTCTCATTCAGATAACCGGTACGGCTCAGCTCACCTAATATATTATAGCGATAGATGTTGTCACCATACAGCATGCCCCGGGAGTTCTGCTGAATATATTCTTCATTCTGCGGATGCGAGTTCTCCTCTACCAAGATAGGCAGATACGGCGGTTGCGTAGCACAGATAGTCATCAGTCGCCCGGCAGTAGTACCCGGTGCATTACGGTCGGTAATACGGGCACCCAGGTCGAGACGTGTACTCAGATAGCGGTTAATATTAATGTCAATATTCGAACGGAAGTTGTAACGGGTAAATCTGGTCTGCGAATTATATTCACCGGCATTCGAATATTTGTAGTTACCGCCCTGTGAAAAATAATTAGCCAGCACATAGTAACGCACCTTGTCCGTACCTCCACGGATAGAAAGGCTGACATCTTCCTGCATACCCGGTTTGAAGGCGAAATCATAATAATCCCAGTCATACCCCAGCCCGTCGGAGTTGTCGCCTTTTGCACGGCGGAAGTTGTCGATAGCCTGTTGAGAGAAAAGATTCAGGCTGCTAATGTCTGCGCCTGTCATCTTGGCGTCATTCAGTCGCGCTTCATTATATAAGGTAGCATAATCGGCAGAGCCCAAATATTCGGGAATCCGATAGGTTGGTTGATACCGACAGAGGCTTTCAGGTTTACAGTCGCTTTCTCGGCGGCCTTACCACGTTTGGTTGTGATCACGATTACACCGTTCGCGCCACGGATACCGTAAGCGGCAGTCGCGGAAGCATCCTTCAGAATAGTGAATGTTTCAATCTCGTCCGGTGCCAGATAACTCATGTCGCGTTCGATTCCGTCAACAATGACAATAGCACTCTGATTGCCGTAAGTAGCTTTACCACGGATGAACAATTCACTTTGGTCAACACCCGGCTCACCACCCGCATATTGGTTCACAACCAATCCCGGCAGACGTCCGGCAAGTGCATTGTTGATATTGGCGGTCGGACTTTGCGTCAAGTCTTTCGTTGTAATGGTAGCTACCGAGCCGACCATCGTTTCCTTGCGTTGCTTGGTGTAACCTACCACCACAACTTCCTGCAAGGCTTTCGTATCTTCCTGTAATAAGACCGTCAAGTCTTTCTTGGCACCGGGAACAATTTCCTGCGGCTGATAACCCAAGTAAGAAAATACCAGCGGAGCTTCCGCGTATGGCAACTTCAACGTAAACTTACCATCCATATCCGTAATCGTTCCCGCATTGGCTACTCCTTTTACCACAACAGACACACCAATCAACGGGTCATTTGTCGTCTTATCCAATACCGTACCCGATATCGTTATCTTATTGTTTTGCGAAGCCTGTGTCCTTGCGGCTCTGCCTGTCTGCGCCATACTTTGTACAGGGATACCTGCCAGCAAAGCGCAAGAAACAGCCATCAGACAAATATTTCTTTTTATATGTATCATTTTTATTTTCGATTTTCTATGTGTAATGAATCAATCTTATTCCCCTGCTTTCTTCCCAAATTCCGGGCCAACCCAGTTGGCCTCTTCGGAAGCCTTGCCCTGTACCCAGTCCTCATAACGGGCACGAATCTCGATCATTGTCGCTCCGGGAACCTCTGCGTTCAAAGAAATCGTCAGGCGGTCTTCCCTGTTATCGCGATTGCCGAACTTCGGAGCTTTCGCCCAATCGTATTCCCATACATAATATCCTTCCGGATGTGCCAGTGTCCAAAGTACATCGGAGCAACTGCGTAATGCGGCAATAAACTTATTCCTGGTCTTTTCCGGATAAACACTGCTGACAGGTTGTTTCACCATATCCAGGAAATAACGGACAAAGATTCCCCGGAACAAAAGATTATCACCGGAATTACCCTCCCCGCTGAATACCGGATAATTGGAATCCATTTTCTTATTCACCTGATAAGAACCGAAAGCAACAGCGTTACGGAGATATTCCTCCTCACCGGTGGCATTGTAGAGTGCCAGAGCAGATGCCATGAATGTTCCCTGATTGTAAGACAGAGCCACTTTATCCGGGTCACCCGGAGTGCCGTCATCCTTGATTCCCAAGTTATCATATACCTGTCCGGTCGACGTGTCACACAGATAAGCAGTCATCCAGTTGTACACCTCTTTGGCAAAGTTGAGATAATAAGCCGCCTTATCCTCCCATCCCTCTTTCGCTTCTTTGACAGTCAGCTTGTACAGTTTCATAGCCAAAAGACAACCGGGGCCATTTGAACAAGCCATACGTGAAGCCGGCGCATCCGTTTTCCATGCCATGCCGCCTACTCCTTTATAGTCATTCTTGGCTCCCTTGATATGATCCCACATTTTCATCAAGGCACTGTAATAGTCTTCGTCGCCCGTCAGCTCGTACACCCGCAGGCAAGCCAATGCCATCCACTCCATATCATCATAGAAGTTATTCCAGAAGTCCTTGCCACCATAACCGCAATGCTCATTCCAGTCGTCAAAAGCCGGAAGGAACGGTTTCATTATGTTCTCATACAAATCGGCCTGATAAGCAGGATCGTCTGCATGACGGATATAAGCGTCGATGACTATATCCAGCGCATGTCCCTGCGACCATCCGCCGCTGCCCCCTGTACTTGTAGGTTCTCCGGTTTCCGGTGTATTCGGTTTTTCCCAATAAATGCTTCCGCAGAAAGTATCCCGTCCGCCGGCATTCTCAAAGAAATATTTGATGTAAGTTTCTGTACTTGTATTGGCAGCATCCGTCCAGTTTACATCCGACACATATTCGCCGGATGAACTCCCTTTGTAGATGTCACTCAATTCGCCGTCGTCGCAAGCAGCGAACATGGTTAACGTAACACCGCCCAAGAGCAAAGCCTTTTTTGAAAATGATACTATATAGTTCTTCATATTATTATTCAGTTTTAATCTTCATTGGTTTCCGAAGCCACCCAACGATGAGTATAGACTCCAAATTCAGCATTGAAATAAAGGGTAACATCTGTTTTTACCGTTGCATAATACACATTTCCCTGTATTGCGCCCCACTGAAGCAGTTCGTCACAATAACGGAAACTGTAATCCCAAGGATCGGTACCCAACGCCAATTGATACAAGTTATAATAGCCGGCATCGGTAGCCAAGTTGGGCTGACTCTTATCTTTCTCCTTATGTCCCCAACGATAAGTCGTCCCGTTGATTTCCATCTTAAAGCTATGACGGGTTTCACCGCTTCCTGCCCAACTTTCTGTCTGTTTCCGTGCAGTATAATTCTTCACGCCCCACTTGCCATATCCCAAGTAGTCGAAGTTCTGCCGGTATCCGCCCGAATGGTTATAGAGATAGACTGCTCCTATTTCATCATAACTGATGGTTTGTTCACCCATATTGATAGTAATACGGTAAATGCCGGACTTCGGAACGGTCACCGTATACTCTTCACCGTCATTGCGTTCGCGCAACACGCCATTGTCGTCTACATAGTAATAGCATCTGCGTCCCTCTACCGTTGACATAAAGATAAACGGCTGGTCTGCTTTCAACTGAACGAAAGTCTGATAAATTCCTTCGTTCTGCCGGAGCATCTGCAACGCTTCCGCTTCGTCCCCGTCATCTTCCGTACCGATACCTGTGATATAAACCGGTTCATTCTCCGAAGGCATATCGTCAATGCCGTCCATCATAAATATTACGAAATAACCTTCCAGGCTACTGATTGCCTGATCCAATCCACAGTAGGCACGTACTTTCCAACGTAGTGTTCCGTTTGTGTTGCAACGGAACTTGGCAAGTTTGCCAATCGTATTTGCCTGATAATGCGTCAAGGTAAGCTGAGGTTCCAAGCCGTTATTGTCGGAAAAGATAGTTTCTACCGGCTCCGTAAAATCCCCGCCAATCGTATCAATCAGCACTTCGTAACGATATACTGTATTACCGTGTTTCTCAGTAGGCGTCCATTTCAGGATGATGTCCGTCAGTGAAGCTCCCGAAAGCACCACTCGTTCACCGCTAGCCATAGCGTCCATCGTACGTACTGGTTCAGGCGGAACAATCGCTTCATAATCGTCCGGGTCGAATCCCGGATTCAGTTCATTGTCACAAGCCGTCACTCCGATAAGAAAAAACAGCAGGGCAAATTTGATTAGGTTCTTTGTAATCATATTGTTTCTCATATTATTGTATTCCTTGTTTTTAGTATGAATGAGGACATTCCACTCGTTTGTAGCGGTCAGGGAAAGTGACAGGACTTATACTCTTACCGTTGTTATAAACCACTGCATCCAATCCGTCGCCTGCAGAACCATAGTTCTTGAAAACACTGATATCACCAACACCATTAGACGGTATCCAATAACCCAATAAATCAGTATTCGCCTTAGCTTCTTCCTGAGAGTAGTATTTACACATATCCTCTTTTATCTGCTCTGCAGTACGGGCAACTTTCCACATACGCGCCTGAGCAACGGCACAATATCCCAAACGGAATTCACTATTACCCGAACGTCCAATCATCAAGGCGTTATCACCGGATACGGAAGAAAGAACCAAATACGGATCGGGCCGTACATCTTCATAATCACTGCTTGCAGGAGTCAGCGTTTCACGCACACCATTGATATACATCTTGTAAGCCTCCTTTGTACTGCCCTGTGTTCCATCAAACACAATAGCGATATGATACCATTTCCCGTTTCCCTGACGGTCATTGCCCATTTTCTGCTGACTGCGGAAACGGGGGTCATTGTATTTATCCCCATTCAAGTTATTGGGATCTTTATGGATTTTGGTAGCTATTTCAAAGCGCAAATCAGTATCCCCATTGGATTCGCAACGAAGCAGGAAAACACCTTCCAACCCGATAAACGACTGCAAAGCACGTGAGTATGTCGGATAAAATACCATCTCAAAAGTAAGTTGTTGCATATTATCCAAAGCCTGGTTACCTTCTACAAATTTCTTGATGTCAATCTTAAAGCAACGGTCAGAGTCGAGTAAGGTTGCCATCGGCATGACAGTAACCGGTAAGTCCAACTTCTTCCCGGCAGCATCCGTAATTATAAGCGTAGTAGTTCCCAGCCAGTTAGCTTCAATTTTCAGATGACCGTTTTCATCTATTTCCGCTGATTTCAAGTACTTCCTATTATCATCCGTCAATGGCGCTAACTGATATTCACCGTTACCACGGGAAATTGCAATCTCTTTTGAATTATCAAATCCGTTGATAGTTAATGAAGTCGCATTATCTTCCAACTTGATTTCATACGGATTTACCGTTACCGCAATTTCTTTTGACGAACCTTTCTGGTCGGTCACAATCACCTTTACATCCCCTCTTGCTTTCGGCTTCAGTGTAATCAGATTCTCTTTCTCGGTAGCTTCTACAACGGTAGCCTCCGTAGTCGGTTCGCCGTCTCCCACCTGATAAGTAAAGCTATATCCACCATTCCCTTTTTCAATCTCGATATACTGAGACTCGGCATCCGGCTCCGCAAAAACCGCTTCGTTGGCTTTCAGCGTCAAGTCAACGATATTTACTACCACAGGAATAACTACCGTCTTACCTTTTTTATCAGTAATCGTAATTTCGACAGGTTCTGCTCCTGTTTCAAATTTGGCAGTTACGGGGAATACCTGACCGGAGAGTTCGCCCACTTCGATATACATGTCGGCACCTTCGGGAATGGAAATCTCATAATTACCATTACCAGTCAGGATTTTCACCATTCTTTTTTCACCGATAAACAAATCGAAGCCTTCTTCCGGTACATCTGCCGTCAAGTCCCAGAGTTTGGCTACCTGAACCTGAATCCTAGCCACTTTCTTGCGTCCGTCTACTACTAATACAGTTGTTTCGATGCGGTTATTTTCTTCAAGCCGGCTATTCTCCGTAGCTTTAATTGTTACTTTATTACCACTGACCGTAGCTGTCGCTATACTTTCATCAAATGGTTTCACATAATAATCTCCATTACCGGAAGTAATACCTACCGTAATTTCGTCTCCTTGCAGTAGTGTCACCGAATTATTATCGACCACCAAGTCAGTTGCCGGCTTCACCTCCTGTTCTTCTTTATCATCACTGCACGAAACCATAAAAAATGGAAGGGCCAATGCTGACAGGAATAAAAAACTAAGTTTCCTTTTCATTAGATTAAAGATTAATAAATTAATACTTTCGATTTTATCTACTTAAATTTTCGATGAAGCAAAGATAAAATCACTAAACTCTACCAAAAGAAATCAAACTCTACTTTTTTACTTTTTGGCACGGATACTTACCATATTAACACGGATATTTACTTCTTCTTTTTCTCGGAAAATCCCCCGCTACAGCCTATTGCCGAACCTCTTCCAAATGTTTCATCCGAAATTCTTTTGGCGTGCACTCGTACTTTTCACGGAACACTTTGAAGAAAGTTACCTTATTGGAGAACCCTGAATCGAATACTATTTCATCAATAGTCTTTTTAGTCGTCAGCAGCAAATCCTTGGCGATATGCAAACGACATTCCTTTATCAGATCCGTCGGACTATCTTCACCGATTTCTTCCATTTTCCGGTAAAGGCTACGCGGGCTGATTGCCAGCCGGTCGGCGATATAACGCGGGGTCAGTTCCTTATTCGTTATATTATCATTGATAATCTTCAAGACAGACTGGAGGAATTTCTTCGATTCCTTATGTGTCAGCTTGCCGTCCGACTTCTCAAAGGAACTGATGGGCGAACTGAAATAGTTTTTCAGCACTTCCTTACGCTCCATCACCTGCCCCACCGATATGCGGAGATATTCCGCATTAAACGGTTTCGTGATATACATCTCCGCACCTGCCGAGAGAGCCGCCATCTGCTCTTCCATCTCATGTCGTCAGGAAACTATGATGATAGGTATATGTGCCGTCTCTTTCACCGCCTTAATCCGCCTGGTCAGTTCAATGCCACCGATTCCCGGCATCATGACATCACAGATTATCACATTCGGATAAACTTCGTTCATCACCTGTTCCACCCGCTCAGGGTCCTGCAGGGTTACTACATTAAAGTCACCGGAGAAGATTTCACCGATAAACCACAGCATTTCTATTTCATCATCAACCACCAACAAGGTAGGACGCATCTTATCAAACTCATAATGAGGAAGTTTCAGAACAGGCTGTGTGTCTATCTTCGGAATATATTCCGAAGTAATCCGCTTTGTTGCCGTTGCTCCGGTAGTCGGCTTCATGACAGGCAAGGTCAATGTGAACATCACCCATCCGTCAGGCGTATTTTCCACTTTCAGCGTGCCGTTCAGCAACTTCGCCATATTGTAGGAGATGGCAAGCCCCAATCCATTACGGGAGAAGTTCTTCTCATCCTGATTTTCAAAGTTATCCAGGATAGAATAGCGGTTGAAGATATGCTGGAAATCTTTTTCCTTGATGGCACTTCCTTCATTGGCTACCCGGAGCACCAATACACCTTCCTCAGCCGTATCCACTTCAATCTTAATGCTTTGCCCGTCGGGAGTATATTTGAATGCATTCGAAATCAGATTGATAATGATTGTATTCAGGAAGCCTTTGTCCGAGTTCCACATCACCTGTTCGGGAATCTTGCTCAGGAAAGTAATATTTCTCGATTTCGCCATTTCGACAAAGGTTCTGGCTATTCCTTTTACGATGGACGATACATTTAACGTTTCAATACGCACTTCCCTGTTGCCCGTCTCGATACGGCGGAATTCAATCAGTTCATGAATCAGGTTATTCAGACGCTCGGCATTGGTCTGAATCATCTGTACGTAGTCTACCACAAACTTGCTCAGTCCGTTGGACGAAAGGATGCGTCCGCAAGGGCCGTAAATCAAAGTCAGCGGCGTGCAAAATTCATGAGCGATATTTGTAAAGAAGCGGAGTTTGGATTCAAAGACATTCTTTTGATGACGTTTCTCTATTTCGTTCAGCAATTCCTGCTTCTTGCGTTTGGAGCGCAGGATAAAGGAACGTATCAGCAAGGCAGCCAGCAAAAGCAGGCACAAGGCATAAATCAGATAAGCCCACCAGGAAGCATACCACGGGTCGCCGATACGGATGACCAAAGAGTAGACATCACTCTCTTTATCAAAGACACTATTATAGTATTTCACCAGCAGCGTATATTCGCCGGGAGCCATATTCGTAAAAGACACTCCGCTCTCCGAACCGTTGTTCACCCATTGGTCGCTCAAACCTTTCAGCTTATAGAAATAGGTGCAGTTGTTACCATTCAGATAATCCACCGAAGCAAAGGAGACAGAAAAGAAGTTTTGATTGTACTGCAGGTTCAGCACCTCCGTATCCTTTTTCCGGGTGAGAAATTCGCCCAAGTTATATTGTTCGCCAAAGATGGATAATTTATCAAAATAGACGGGCGGTGTATAAAGCTGTTCGGGACGACCGTCCGCACGGATGGCAACAAAACCGTTGATGCCGCCGAAGAACAATGTACCCGTCCGAGGATCGCGGTAAGCGGCTCCGTCACTGAACTCCACCACTTTCAGCCCGTCACCGAAACCATACGAACGGAATACATTCCGGCGGGTATCGAAGTTGATTAGTCCCAGGTTGGTACTTAACCAGAAGTTATCGGATGAGTTTTTGAGAATGGCATGAATCGTGTTGTTCAGGAAGCCATTCTTCGCATTAAAAAGTTGGTAAGAAGTCTCCGAGGTATATTTTATCAGCCCGTAGCTCGTGCCGAAAAGATAATTGTTACTGCTGTCCTTGCTGATGGCGAGAATATTGTTCAGCGTCATGTTCTCATATTTATGAGTAGATACAGGCTCCAGTCCGTTCGTTGTCTTGTTGAAGCGGAACACCCCATATCCTTTATTGCCAAAGAGCAGACGGGATTCGTCTTCCGCATAGATAGTAAAGAAGTAGTTCGAGCCCAGTTCGCCATCGTTGATGACATAACGCTGGGCATCTACGATGACCGGATTATCCGGTGTTCCGGCAATACGGGCTTTCAGGACTCCCATTCCTACACTTGCCAGCCATAGTTCGGAGTCCGCCGTTTCGTAAATATCGTGTATATATTTGAAGTCTTCGTTAGCTACCCGGATAGGGATATTCCTGACACGTTTTTCCTTGTACGAATAATAGCTCAGCCCTTCTTCATCGCCTATCCAAAGAAGATTCCGGTGACTTTTGGCAAAACAATAGACGGCGTTGCTTCCCAATGCACTGTTGGAAGTGGTCAGCGTCTCCGCACGACAGTCGGAAATGCTCTTATCAACCTCGTAATCATAGATTTTCAAGATGCCGTTTCCCTTTGTGCCTACCCAGAAAGTACGGTCTTCATCAAGATAAAGGGCACGTACGGGGCGTTCTATCTTCTCGCTATAATTGCTGAGCACCGTTGATTTGATAGAATAGAGAGGGGTGGAATAAAGATAAACCCCTTGTCCGTCCGTACCTATCCACACAATATCCTGAAAACGGTCTTTCTTGAGACAAAACACGCCACTGTTGACAGGCAACGGCTGAATCTGATAGGTATTCGTTCCCTTCTGCTTCTCCAATAACAGAATGCCGTCCATCAGAAAACCGACAAAGAAGCTGTCGTGATAATGAACAATGGAAGAGATTTTGCCGCGTGCCTGTATCTCTTTGCCCAAATTGGAGATAAACTCATTCTTTTTGGTCGGGATATGGAAAGCGTAGAAGTTATAGTCCTTGTCGATGTAATAAAGAGATTGCTCATCATTGCAGCAGTAAATCAGTGAAGTCTGATAAATCAGGCTGGTTTTCTGCGGCAGCAAAGTGATGTCTCCCGAGGCGGACTCCTGCTGTATGTCATAACAACGGTTGTACCCTTTCATCACTACCCACATACGGTTGTTGCCGTCGATAAAAAAATCTACGATGTCCGAGATGGGAATACCTGTAATATTTATTTTCCTGAAAGCCCCCTCTTTCTTATGATAATAATAGATGCAGTTGCTGTCCTGGATAATAAACAGATTGCCATTGGTATCCTTGTTCATAAAGAAGAGTTTCTGAAACTCATTGTAGTGCGTAATCGTGTTGGTTCGCCTGTCCAGACGGTTCAGTCCGTAGTAGGTTTGAATCCAGTAAATTTCGTCACCGGTATATACAATATTGTCAATTAGATTACCGGATAAGTAATCTTCCTTGTCACGTGTTTTAAACTCTTCGATTTCCTGTCCGTCGTATATATTCAGTCCGTCGCAAGTACCTATCCACATCAGCCCGCGTTCGTCCTGGCACAGAGATGTAATCGAACTGTTAGACATATATTCCTTGTCTGCAATCTGCTTCAGGTTATAGGCGGAAGCCGTATGTATCAACAGATTAAGGATTAAAACAAAGATAAAAAACGGTTGTCTATTCATGGCGTGTCATTCTTAGATTTGATGTATGGCAAAGGTAAACAAAAAAATATTTCGCGCTTTTTTCTGGCAGGAATATAAGTTAAGTTCCACGCCATAATGGTTAATATTAGCGCCATCAGGCATTTTTGCTTTTCTATTCGTGGAAGCACATTCCTTTTCTCCCTATTTTCGTCGTAGAAATTATTATCAAATCAATAAATTCATTTGTTCATGAAAGCACATTTTTCATTTAAACACTTGTTATTTCTTGGAAGTGCCGTGTTGTACACCCTGCAATCTTCCGCCGTAAAGAATCCGGTGGACTATGTCAGCACACTGGTAGGCACCCAATCCAAGTTCGAACTGTCCACCGGAAATACGTATCCGGCTACGGCACTGCCGTGGGGAATGAATTTCTGGACACCGCAGACCGGTAAAATGGGAGACGGCTGGGCATATACGTACAATGCCGACAAAATCCGGGGATTCAAGCAGACGCACCAACCCAGTCCGTGGATGAACGACTACGGCCAGTTTGCCATCATGCCCATTACCGGCGGACTGGTATTCGACCAGGACCGGCGCGCCAGTTGGTTCTCTCACAAGGCGGAAGTCGCCAAGCCTTATTATTACAAGGTGTATCTAGCCGACCATGACGTGACTACCGAACTCGTTCCCACCGAACGTGCAGCCATGTTTCGCTTTACGTATCCCGAAACGAAGAATTCCTATGTCATCCTGGATGCCTTCGACAAAGGTTCTTACATCAAAGTGATTCCCGAAGAGAACAAGATTATCGGCTATTCGACAAAGAACAGCGGCGGTGTGCCCGAAAACTTCAAGAACTACTTTGTAGTGCAGTTCGACAAGCCGTTTACGTTTACTTCCACCGTTTCGGAAAACAGGATTCTCCCTAATGAAACGGAAGCGAAGGGGAACCATACGGGAGCTGTCATCGGATTCGCCACGAAAAAAGGAGAAATCGTCCACGCCCGTGTCGCCTCTTCTTTTATCAGCCCCGAACAGGCGGAACTGAACCTGAAAGAGCTAGGCAACAAGACTTTCGACCAACTGGTGAGCAGCGGACGAAACATATGGAACCGTGAAATGGGCAAGGTAGAGATAGAAGACGACAACATCGACAACCTGCGCACGTTCTACTCCTGCCTGTACCGTTCGATGCTCTTCCCGCGCAGTTTCTACGAAATAGACGCGAAGGGACAAGTGATGCATTACAGCCCTTACAACGGCAAAGTACTTCCGGGGTATATGTTTACCGACACCGGATTCTGGGATACATTCCGCTGTCTGTTTCCTTTCCTCAACCTGATGTATCCGTCAATGAACCGGAAGATGCAGGAAGGACTGGTGAACGCTTACAAGGAAAGCGGCTTCCTGCCCGAATGGGCGACACCGGGACACCGCGACTGCATGGTAGGCAACAACTCGGCTTCCGTTGTAGCGGACGCCTATATCAAAGGTTTGCGCGGATATGACATCGAAACTCTTTGGGAAGCGTTGAAACACGGAACGAACGCGCATCTCCGCGGGACTGCTTCCGGCCGTCTCGGTTATGAGTCCTACAACCAACTGGGCTATGTAGCCAACAACATCGGAATCGGGCAGAACGTAGCCCGTACCCTCGAATACGCTTATAACGACTGGACTATCTATGCATTAGGCAAGAAACTGGGTAAACCGGCCGACGAAATCGAGATTTATAAAAAGCGCGCACAGAACTACAAGAATGTCTATCACCCGGAACGCAAACTGATGGTGGGCAAGGACGATAAAGGTGTATTCAACCCCAACTTCGACGCGGTAGACTGGAGCGGCGAATTTTGCGAAGGTAACAGTTGGCACTGGAGTTTCTGTGTATTCCACGACCCGCAAGGGCTTATCGACCTGATGGGCGGCAAGAAAGAATTCAATACCATGATGGATTCCGTATTCGTAATTCCGGGCAAGCTGGGAATGGAAAGCCGCGGCATGATTCACGAAATGCGCGAGATGCAGGTGATGAACATGGGACAATATGCACACGGCAACCAGCCGATTCAGCACATGGTTTATCTTTACAACTATTCCGGCGAGCCTTGGAAAACCCAGTACTGGGTACGCGAAATAATGGACAAGCTGTATACCGCCGCACCGGACGGTTATTGCGGTGACGAGGACAACGGTCAGACTTCTGCCTGGTATGTATTCTCCGCCTTAGGCTTCTACACTGTTTGTCCGGGAACCGACGAGTATGTCGTAGGCTCTCCTCTCTTCAAATCAGCCAAACTGCATCTGGAGAACGGGAAAACAGTCACTATCAAATCGGATAACAACCAGCCCGACCACTGCTACATCAAGGAAATGAAAGTGAACGGAAAGCCGTACTCACGCAATTATCTTACACACGACCAGTTGACGCGAGGTGCGAATATCCAATTCCGGATGAGCCCTGTACCCGACAAACAACGGGGAACCACTGAAAAAGATGCTCCCTACTCTCTTTCATTTGAATAAAATATCGTACTTTTGAAGTCTGAGAATTATCTATCAAACAAACTATAAAAACATGAAACTTAAAAGCCTTTTATTTATTGCTATTGTCGCGATAGTCTTTTGCGGTTGCCAAAGTAACTATCAGCCTACTTCCATCACCGTTGCCTCCTACAATCTGAGAAACGCCAACGGCAGCGACTCCGTCAACGGAAACGGTTGGGGACAACGTTATCCGGTCATTGCCCAAATGGTGCAATACCACGATTTCGACATTTTCGGCACGCAGGAGTGCTTCATTCATCAACTGAAGGACATGAAAGAGGCATTGCCCGGCTATGACTATATCGGTGTAGGCCGCGACGACGGCAAGGAGAAAGGTGAACATTCTGCTATTTTCTATCGTACGGACAAGTTCGACGTGATAGAGAAAGGCGATTTCTGGTTGTCGGAAACTCCCGACGTGCCGAGCAAAGGTTGGGATGCCGTACTGCCGCGTATTTGCAGTTGGGGACATTTCAAATGCAAGGACACCGGTTTCGAATTCCTTTTCTTCAACCTGCACATGGATCACATAGGAAAGAAGGCACGCGTGGAAAGCGCATTCCTCGTACAGGACAAGATGAAGGAACTCGGCAAAGGCAAAGACCTTCCGGCTATCCTGACGGGGGATTTCAATGTCGACCAGACTCACCAGTCGTATGATGCTTTCGTGAGCAAAGGGGTATTGTGCGACTCTTACGAGAAGTGTGATTTCCGCTATGCCATCAACGGTACGTTCAATGACTTCGACCCGGACAGCTTTACGGAAAGCCGTATCGACCATGTGTTCGTGTCGCCGTCTTTCCACGTGAAAAGATACGGCGTACTGACGGATACATACCGCAGCATCGTAGGAAACGGCGAGAAGAAGCAGGCGAACGACTGTCCGGAAGAAATCGACATCAAGGCTTACCAGGCACGCACGCCTTCCGACCATTTTCCCGTGAAGGTGGAACTGGAGTTTGACGAGCGGCAACAGAAATAATATTTGTCAGCCGTGTGCCGTCTATCCGTCATTCGGCTGACACTTTTCACTAATAACCTGAAAGTTTCAATTCCCAACTCCGATACTCCTATGAGAAATATATGTTTTGCAGCCTGTATATTATTTTGCCTTACTTCCGCAGTAGGAAAGACTCCGGGAAATGCCCGCTATCTTTCTATTGCCGACTCGATTCTATATAATGTCTTGAATCTGTATCAGACAAATGACGGGCTACTGACAGAAACGTATCCCGTCAATCCCGACCAGAAAATCACTTATCTGGCAGGCGGTACGCAACAGAACGGAACGCTGAAAGCGTCTTTCCTATGGCCGTATTCCGGGATGATGTCGGGCTGTGTGGCGCTATACAAAGCTACGGGAAATAAAAAGTACAAAAAGATACTCGAAAAGCGGATTCTTCCGGGAATGGAGCAGTATTGGGACGAAAGCCGCCTGCCAGCCTGCTACCAGTCGTATCCTGCCAAGTACGGGCAGCACGGACGTTATTATGACGACAACATCTGGATTGCACTGGATTACTGCGACTACTACCAATTGACGCACAAGCCTGCTTATTTGAAGAAAGCCGTCGCACTGTATCAATATATTTACAGCGGATGGAGCGATGAAATGGGGGGAGGCATCTTCTGGTGCGAACAGCAGAAAGAGGCGAAGCATACTTGTTCCAACGCCCCGTCGACAGTGCTCGGTGTCAAACTGTACCGGCTGACAAAAGACGCCAGGTATCTGGAAAAGGCGAAAGAGACTTATGCCTGGACGAAAAAGCATCTGTGCGACCCTGACGACCATCTTTACTGGGACAATATCAACCTGAAAGGAGGCATCTCCAAAGACAAATATGCCTACAACAGCGGACAGATGATTCAAGCGGGCGTATTGCTTTACGAGGAAACAGGGGACGAACAGTACTTGCGCGACGCACAACAGACAGCCGCAGGAACAGACGCATTTTTCCGTACAAAAGCCGACAAGAAAGACCCGGCAGTCAAGGTGCATAAAGACATGGCGTGGTTCAACGTGATTTTATTCAGAGGACTGAAAGCCCTGTATAAAGTTGACAAGAATCCGACGTATGTCGATGCCATGGCAGACAATGCCGTGCATGCCTGGGAAAGTTACCGGGACGAAAACGGACTATTAGGCCGGGATTGGTCGGGACACAACGAAGAGCAGTATAAATGGCTGCTCGACAATGCTTGTCTCATCGAATTATTTGCCGAAATTTAATCAATTAAAAACTATTACCATGAATATTACTAAAGCCTTTTGCTTATCCATGGCACTCTTGGGCACAGCCAACATACAGGCTATGGAGAGCAGTGATTTTATCATCCGACAAGATAATACCAAAGTCAACAACTATCGGACGAACCGCCCGGAAGCAGCGAAACGCCTGTTCGTCTCGCAAGCCGTAGAGCAACAGATTGCGCACATCAAGCAACTGCTGACTAACGCCCGGCTGGCGTGGATGTTCGAGAACTGTTTCCCGAACACGCTGGACACGACCGTCCATTTCGACGGCAAGGACGATACATTTGTTTATACGGGCGATATTCATGCCATGTGGCTTCGCGACTCCGGTGCACAAGTATGGCCTTATGTGCAACTTGCCAACAAAGATCCGGAACTGAAAAAGATGCTCGCCGGCGTCATCAACCGCCAGTTCAAGTGTATCAACATCGACCCGTACGCCAATGCCTTCAATATGAACTCCGAAGGAGGCGAATGGATGAGCGACCTCACTGCCATGAAGCCCGAACTGCATGAGCGCAAATGGGAAATCGACTCGCTCTGCTATCCTATCCGTCTGGCTTATCATTACTGGAAAACGACGGGAGACGCCAGTGTATTTTCCGACGAATGGCTCGCAGCCATCGCCAACGTACTGAAAACGTTCAAGGAGCAGCAACGCAAGGACGACGCCAAAGGTCCTTATCGCTTCCAACGCAAAACGGAACGTGCGCTCGACACAATGACAAACGACGGCTGGGGTAATCCTGTGAAGCCTGTCGGGCTGATTGCTTCCGCTTTCCGCCCTTCCGACGATGCCACAACTTTCCAGTTCCTTGTTCCGTCCAACTTCTTCGCTGTCACTTCTCTTCGCAAAGCTGCCGAGATTCTGACTACGGTCAATAAGAAGTCGGATTTAGCCAAAGAATGCACAGTTCTTGCAGACGAAGTGGAAAAGGCCCTGAAGAAGTATGCAATTTACAATCACCCGAAATATGGTAAAATCTATGCTTTCGAGGTGGATGGTTTCGGTAATCAACTGTTAATGGATGATGCCAATGTGCCGAGCCTTATCGCCTTGCCTTATCTGGGAGACGCAAAAGTGAACGATCCGATTTATCAGAATACCCGCAAATTCGTATGGAGTGAGGATAATCCTTACTTCTTCAAAGGTACTGCCGGAGAGGGTATCGGTGGTCCGCATATCGGATATGACATGATTTGGCCGATGAGCATTATGATGAAAGCGTTCACCAGCCAGAACGATGCAGAAATCAAGACTTGCATCAAAATGCTGATGGACACGGATGCCGGAACAGGTTTCATGCACGAGTCCTTCCATAAAAATGACCCGAAAAACTTCACCCGCTCCTGGTTTGCATGGCAGAATACACTGTTCGGGGAGTTAATCCTGAAACTTGTCAACGAAGGAAAAGTGGACTTATTGAACAGTATCCGGTAGTTCCTACCCTGCTCTTGCCTATGAGATAATTGATTCATACGGCGAAACCAATGGTTCCATGCCTTGAAACTTTTGGTTTCACTGTATGAAACAGGGAGTTTCATGCTTCGGAAACAAGAGTTTCAAGCAATAGAAACTAAAGTTTCAAGCCTTTGAAACTATAGTTTCAAATAAGGAAACAATTCTTTTCCCGTAAGCATACACAATGTGACAGCAACAGTTGTCGTCACACTGCTATCACATCATGCTGTCACATAATAACTCATGCATTATCAAGCACTTGCATCTAACCATGTGACAGATGACAGCATTTTCTTATTTTTTTAATTTATATGTAGAGGAGTAATTGTCCTCATAAACCAATTAATAGATTATGAAATCAACTTTTTTATTTCTACTTGCTACAACGATGATGACCTGTACCGCCTACGGACAGTCTGCCAATAACAAAGAGAACAAATTGCCCGATTGGGCTTTCGGCGGTTTCGAACGTCCGAAGAATGTCAATCCTGTAATATCTCCCATAGAAAACACTAAGTTTTATTGCCCGTTGGCAAAAGATTCCATTGCCTGGGAATCGAATGACACCTTCAATCCGGCAGCCACACTCTACAATGGGGAGATTGTCGTATTGTATCGTGCAGAAGATAAGTCCGGTGTCGGCATCGGTCACCGCACTTCCCGTCTCGGCTATGCCACTTCTACCGATGGCACGCGTTTCAAACGGGAAAAGTCGCCGGTGTTCTATCCGGACAATGATTCGCAAAAAGAACTGGAATGGCCGGGTGGCTGTGAAGACCCGCGAGTTGCCGTGACAGAAGACGGACTTTATGTAATGATGTACACGCAATGGAACCGCCATGTGCCCCGCCTGGCAGTAGCCACTTCCCGCAATCTGAAAGACTGGACAAAGCACGGCCCTGCCTTTGCCAAAGCATACAACGGGAAATTCTTTAACCTGGGATGCAAATCCGGCTCTATCCTGACGGAAGTAGTAAAAGGAAAACAGCTTATCAAGAAAATCAACGGGCAATACTTTATGTACTGGGGCGAAGAACATGTATTTGCCGCCACTTCCGATGATTTAATCAACTGGACGCCTGTTGTCAACATAGACGGCTCCCTAAAGAAACTATTCTCTCCCCGCGACGGATATTTCGACAGCCATCTTACCGAATGTGGACCTCCGGCTATCTACACCCCGAAAGGCATCGTCCTTCTCTACAACGGAAAGAACCATGCGGGAAGAGGAGACAAACGCTACACCGCCAACGTCTATGCTGCCGGACAAGCTCTTTTCGACGCCAACGAACCGACCCGCTTCATCACCCGTCTTGACGAACCGTTCTTCCGTCCGATGGACAGCTTTGAGAAAAGCGGCCAATACGTAGACGGCACCGTTTTTATCGAAGGAATGGTTTACTTCAAGAACAAATGGTATTTGTATTATGGCTGTGCAGACTCCAAGGTAGGCGTAGCCGTTTATGACCCGAAACGCCCCGCCAAGGCTGACCCGCTGCCATAAGCAATAAAATAACAAACAGCCGGTTATAGAAAACACAAATCCTGCTCTCATCCCTATTCACCGAAAAGAATAGAGTTTGAAAGCAGGATTTATTTTTGGATTCTCAAAGAGAAATCAGCCAATCACATTCAAGCAAGTTATGTACAAACTCTTTGCACATATTTAACGCTATTCGCTATTCCATTATTTCCATTAATAACATTCAGCCCTCTTCTATAAAACCTGTTAGTCTTATGGAAGAGGGCTGAAAACTACGTTCAAACAACTATCTGAATCCTATTACCTATTGAAAACTATGTTCTTCTTATTCATTTATCTTATTCAAAACAACCGGTCTGTTTGCCGGAGCCTTGCCGAAATTCTTATTCGGTTTCTTTCCCATTACAAACTTCAAAGTGCTGCCGTTGATAATATCATCGTATGTGATATAGCTCTTATTATAAGGCTTATCGTTCAAATAAACTTTCTGGATATAAATATTCTCTTTGTTATTGTTGGGAGCTTCAACTGTAAATGTCTTGCCACCACGTACCTTCATTTCGACTTTCTTAAAACACGGGCTGCCGAAAACAAATACACCGTCCGACGGATTCACTTGATAAAGCCCCATGGATGAAAGAAGATACCAGGCGGACATTTGACCGCAGTCTTCATTACCGATGATGCCTTCCGGTCGGTCTGTATAGAATTCATCCATAATGAAACGCACTTTCTCCGCTGTTTTCCATTGCTCGCCGGCATATGCATACAGGTAGGCGACGTGATGGCTCGGTTCATTTCCATGTGCGTATTGCCCGATAAGTCCGGTAATATCACTGGATGCGCCTTCGCCCATGCTGTCATTGTTGGTGAAAAAGTCATCAAGTTTTGCAACAAACGGTTTATCACCGCCGAACAGCTCGATTAGTCCATACGGGTCTTGCGGAGCGAAAAATGTATATTGCCAGCCGTTACCTTCGCAAAAATCTCCGACGGTATGGATGGAACGTGCCGGGTCATAAGGAGTACGCCAGGAACCGTCTTCCAACTTCGGACGAATGAAGTGGATGGAAGAGTCGAAGTAGTTTTTATAGTAATGTGCACGTTTCGCGTAAGTTGCCGCATCTCCGGTCTTTCCCATTTTACGTGCCATGGCGGCAATTCCCCAGTCATCTACTGCATATTCCATGGCTATCGAGGTAGCTTCATGGATTTTATCAGCAGGGATATATCCTTTCTCTATCACATAAGGGACTCCTTTTTGTTTCTCATAAGTGGCAGTCGCTTTCATTGCCTGCAATGCTTCTTCCGCATCGAATCCGGTAAATCCTTTCAGGTAGGCATCGGCAATGACAGGGACGGAACTATAACCCGGCATTTGATTAGTTTCACCGCTCATCAAAGGCCAGATAGGAAGCTTGTCCTGCTGGCGGTAGATGGAAAGCATGGAGTTGACCACGTTGTCTACCATTTCAGGCTGGATGATAGTCATCAGAGGATGCAGGGCCCGGTAGGTATCCCATAAAGAAAGGGTGGTATAGTTGACCTTCTTCGGGTCAGTATAAATCATATCATTCATCCCTCTATATTCTCCATTCACGTCACAATAAAGCGTAGGAGCAATCATGGTATGATAATGCGCAGTATAAAAAGTACGTTTGGAAGCCTCATCATCCGTCTCTACTGTCATTCTTGCAAGTTCTTTATTCCATCGTCCGGCACTCATCTTTACTGTTTTGTCAAAGTCCCAGTGAGAAAGTTCTTCTTGCAGGTTCATTGCTGCATTGGCACAGCTAACGGAAGAAATAGCAACCTTTATCTTTACTTGTTTTACATTGCCGAAGGTGAGGACGCTTTTTACGGATGCTACTTTCAGTTGGTCCCAGGGTTTCGGCGTATTATCATCGTAGGCTGTAAACTGCTCTATCTTCTTGTCGCTCTTCAACACAAAATAGACTTTCCGGGAAGGGCTCCAACCCCTTACATAGCGATAGCCTTCTACTGTATAGTCGTCTATTTTACGGATATAGCTATCATAGGCGTTCGAGCCGTTCCCTTCGCGCAAGTCAATCAATATAGAAGCAGGCTTGCCTTCGGGGTATGTATAACGATGGAAGCCTACCCGGTCTGTTGCCGTCAGTTCCGCTTTGATATTGTAGCGGTCGAGAAGTAAGGAGTAATATTCGGGACGGGCTATTTCATTGTCGTGCGAGTAGCGGGAAGCGTAGCCGTCGCGTATATCATCCTGATTTCCTCTAGGAGTACGGATTTCATTCAACGGCATAATGAGAATATCACCTAAGTCGGTACATCCCGTACCGCTCAGATGAGTATGCGAGAAACCTATCAGGATGCTGTCGGAATAATGATAGCCGGAGCACCAGTCCCATCCTTTATGGATATTGCTAGGGCCGAGCTGCACCATGCCGTAAGGAACGCTCGTTCCTACAAATACATGCCCGTGATAACCGGAGCCGATATAAGGGTCGACATACTGAAGCAGTCCTTCACTTTTTGAATAGTCCCGTTGTGCAACTCCGCTTCCTGTCGCAAGTAAAAAGCAGGAAGTAAGTGCGAGTAGTTTAAATGCCTTCATTCGTATTTTTCTTTAGTATAACTGAATATAGTAATTAGCGAATGATGCAAATATAATATGTATCGGGGAATTTACCGGCTGTCGCTAAAATTAACCGGAAGAATGGCAGGCAAGTTTACTCTTTTGGCAAAAAGAAGAAGGATTTGTACTGCTTAGAACAGTTCAAATCCTTTCCATAGGTTTCCATCGGGGAGAGGAGCTTCAAGCGCTATCAACTCTTTCGAGACGGGGTGTACGAACCGTACCTTCCGGGCATGCAGGCAAATGCTGCCATCGGGATTGGAACGAGGAGAGCCGTATTTCAAGTCTCCCTTGATGGGACATCCCATCTTTGCCAACTGGCAACGAATCTGATGATGGCGCCCGGTTTTCAAATCAACTTCGAGCAAATAATAATTCTCCGAACGGCCGATTAGGCGGTAGTCCAAAATCGCCTTCTTGCTATTCGGCACTTCTTTATCGTACGCATAACTCTTGTTCTGCTTCTCATTGCGTACAAGGAAATGTACCAGTTCGCCTTCCGGTTCTCCGGGAGCGTTCTTCACCACTGCCCAGTAGGTCTTCTTCACCTCACTGGTGCGGAACATCTCATTGAGACGCGTAAGTGCCTTGCTCGTTTTGGCAAATATGACAAGACCGCTTACGGGGCGATCCAGCCGGTGTGTCACACCGAGGAAAACATTGCCGGGTTTCTGATATTTCTCCTTCAAGTACTGTTTCACAGTCTCCGAAAGCGGCGTATCCCCCGTCTTGTCTGCCTGGACAATCTCGGAAGCGGTCTTGTTGACTACAATGATATGGTTGTCTTCGTATACAACAGTCATTCTGTTCGATTACATATTCATACCACCATCTACCTGAATCACCTGACCTGATACGTAAGAAGACATATCAGAAGCCAGGAAGGTAGCGATGTTTGCCACATCTTCAGGAGTACCACCACGACGCAAAGGAATTTTCTTTGCCCATTCAGCTCTTACTTCGTCCAGAAAGAGCGGCAGTCATGTCTGTCAGGATGAATCCCGGAGCGATAGCGTTGGCACGGATGCCGCGAGAACCGAGTTCCTGTGCGATAGACTTAGCCAATGCAATCATACCGGCTTTGGAAGCTGCGTAGTTAGCCTGTCCTGCATTACCATGAACACCTACGACAGATGCCATGTTGATAATGCTACCTGCTTTCTGACGCATCATGATGGGGGTACAAGCGTGGATGAAGTTGAATGCAGACTTCAGGTTCACGTTGATTACCATATCCCATTGCTGTTCGCTCATGCGCATCATCAAACCGTCACGAGTGATACCGGCATTATTTACCAATATATCGATCCGTCCGAAGTCCTTGTGGATTTCTTCTACGACTTTTGCTGTATCTTCAAAGTTGGCTGCGTTAGAAGCGTAACCTTTGGCTTTCACGCCCATTGCTTCCAATTCTTTAGCTGTATTTTCTGCATTTTCGTCAATGACAAGGTCAGTAAATGCGATGTTTGCGCCTTCGGCAGCAAACTTAAGAGCGATAGCCTTACCAATACCGCGAGCAGCACCGGTTACAATGGCTGTTTTTCCGTCTAATAATCCCATACTAAAAGTTATTTAATTAAATTTCTGTTCTATGCAGTGCGCCAAACACAATGTTGGTCACATATCTGTTTCTCGTATCTTCATCCAAGTGCGCTCCTATATGACCACGTATATAAGGAACTTCAATTCCCTTCACGCAATAATGTATCAAATCGGCAGTCATCTCTACATCGTCAATGTGGAAAACTCCTTTTGCCTGTCCTTCCAGAAGAACCGCCTTAAAGAGTTGTATTTCCTTTGCATCGAATTTCTTACGCACTTTCTCCACCCGCCATATCTCACGGAAGAAGTTGGCACGCAACGTCCCGTTCCGGTAAACGACTTCTTTTACCGCATCCAGCCGGGTATATATCAACTCCAACAGCTTTTCATCCGGAGAAATGTTCTTTTCCGACACCCGTTTCATCATATCCGACAGGATATCCAGTTCCGATTCTACAACAGCCAGATAGATTTCATCCTTACTTTTAAAATAGGTATATAGTGTTCGTCTACCCTTTTTAGAAGCAAGAGCGATATCGTTCATAGTCGTGTTCTCTACTCCCATCTTTGCAAAAAGCTGACGGGCAACATCTACTAATTTGGCTTTTGTCTTGGATACGGTCATAGGTTACAAATTGCACATTGCTGAATATTTTGAGCAAAAGTAACGCTTTTCTTTAGACCATACAAGAAAATAGAGAGAATATTAACATTTGTGTATTAATAGGTACTAAAAAAAGTTCTAACATTACTCAGCTCATTTTCAGCTACATAAGAAAAAACCGAGAATTTATTATAAAAATATTCCGCAAATAGTTTGTGTATTCCAAATAAAGCCGTACCTTTGCACCCGTTAAACATCGCGGAGTGGAGCAGTTGGTAGCTCGTTGGGCTCATAACCCAAAGGTCATTCGTTCGAGTCGGATCTCCGCAACTAAGATAAGAAGAATCGCAGAAATGCGGTTCTTCTTTTTTATGACAGCTCTTCTTTATTAGCGTTATTCACAATCCTGTTTCAATTATCAACAAGGATATCAACAAAGTTATTAACAGGTTAATTTATTAGTAATAAACACATTAACTAGTTTCGGTTGTTTTCTATCAACAAGGCGCGATTTAGTTATTCACAATAAAAGCCGACTAGTTCATACAAGAACCAGCCGGCTTTTATTTCTTTCCGAAGAAAGTGGCTTATTTATGCTTATAGAACTTCAGAACCTTTTCTGCATAACGTTTCCCTAATAATAATTGCCCTTCGGCATTAAAATGAGGGTCTGTTTCATCCTTATACCATCCCAAACCTTTTGAAGATACCCAATCGGAGTTGGGTATGAATGAAGCTACTTTCTTAATCATTTTATTGTAAGGTGCTGTTCCAGCTTCTCTTTTCGTCCAGTTCCATTGAGATATCTGCCCTACGACAACCGGTAAATCCGGCATTCCCAAATCCTCACGCAAGTCTTTCACCAAAGAGATGAGTTTCTGTTTGTATGCTTCGGGATTGGCACAATCGGCTTCGCCCTGATGCCAGAGGATGGCTTTCAAAACACCGCCCTGCTCCAAGGCAATCCGAATTCGGGAGATGGCTTCTTCGTAATATCCGTCTTCGCTACCTTTCAGCCAGGAATTGATAGAAGAGCCGCCACGTGCATTCACTACCAGCCCAACAGGACGTTTCACTTGGCGGGACATCTCTTTGGCAAAGCCGTAAACCGGTCCCAAACGTTGCATGGACATCTCTTTCCGAATCGTGGAATAACGATTCAGGGGATTTACTGCCGGTTCGAAACTTCCTTTATCATTCAGCAGATACACATTTTGCAGGGTATCCATGACTTCCGGTGTTAATGTGGCACGACCTGCCATATTAGATTGTCCGATACATACATATAGGTCCAGTGAGGATGGAATATTCTCCTTTGTATTCCCGTTTGCATTCCCGGCAAAATAAGCAGGGATTGCAAAAGTAGGAAAGACAGTAAATAAATAGCGCGAATCATTTTTACTGTATTTATGATTAATAATTTTTATAGATACGGATAGCGTTCAATATTGTTTCCCCTTCTTTTTTATGGAAGTCTACACTCAACCCCTTTCCGTCTTTTACCGTTACTATAAACTTTATGATTACAGCACGGGCATATCCGTAATCACGGGCAACGTTGAAATTGTCCAAGACAGTTGTTCCATTAATCGAGATTCCAAAGCTGCGATTTCCGACAAGTGTCTGTTCCGAATCGGCTCCCAAATTATAAATCAAGGTTTCTCTCTCTTTATCCGAATCCAATTCCGCCCAATGTAAATATATGGAATATTCTCCATCCGGCACATCGGCTTTGAAAGATTCGATACCAATAAGTTGAGTTTGATAAATGGGATTCATATCCGTTCCGTAGATGTCAATATCCGAGCCGAGCATAGTACCGAAACCTGTTTTGCGACGGTAAGGAGTTCCACCGACAAATCCCCAGCTACCCGGTTTATATTCTTGTTCGGGAATCCATGCTACATTTGCGGCACGATCTTCAAAATATCTCGGAGAGCCCAGCATTACATTCATTTCCGTGAATGGCATAGCTTTGTCTTTCAACTGTGAGGCTATCAGTTGGAACCGGATTCTTAGCATATCACGCAACTTATATTCCCCCACTACCGCAAAAGCTTCCAACTGATTTTCTCCATTAACGAACGGTACGTCAAACAACGCATAACCACTTTCTACCTTTTTCTTCCCCAAACTTCTGTTATTGACTAACAGTTCAACTTCTTCAGCATTAGAAAATACAGGGACAGACTGGATACATTCTTTCTGTTCCGTATTCACAACTCCGCCGCGGGTTTTCCACTCTCTATTACCAATAACAAGCATCGGACGGTGTATCAAGGCTGCTTTGTAGAACAAATAGGTATCTTTCACTTCCCGGTCTAATCCAAGAACCCCTTTGTTATTCACATGAGGAACAGCGTCGACACGGGATTCGGAATAGAAATCATTCAAATTCCACAGACTGGAGCCTGCTACAAAAGGACGTTTCATCATTTCATTGAGGTAATGCTTATGATATACCAGTCCGTATTCCTGCGAGAAGTCGAAACGTTCCGGTTGGTAAGAATGGGTACGTGGGTCTACACCCGGGCCGTATTCCGTAACCATCAGCACTTTTCCTTTATACATCTTATGAGCACGGTCGAGCAGACGTTGGAACTCATTGATGTCCGGTTCATACCAACCTTGGTACAGGTTCCATCCCTGAATCATCGGAATCTCTGTCAGATGGGCGTCTTCGTAAAATTTAGGGGCGTTATGATACGCCATCATGGTGTATCTTGAAGGGTCTTCCTCGCGTATGGTCGCTTCTAAGGCACGGGCTACTTTTTCCGTAAAACGGTAGTAATCTTCGAGTTGCTTGCCTTCCGTGTAGGGACGACGCAGGAAAATTTCATTCATATAGCCCCAAATCATGACAGAAGGACGGTTGAAATCCTGACGCACCATTTCTTTTGCCATCTCGACAGAGTTATGCAAAAATTCTTCTGTTTCTGTTACGGCATTGACAACAGGTACTTCAACTGAAGTCACAATACCCAGTTTGTCACACATTTCCATGATAACGGGGTCTTGCGGATAATGCGAAACACGCAGGAAGTTTCCGCCCATTTCTTTCAATAAAAGTACATCCTGTACATGCAGTTCGTCCCGAAGCGCATTTCCTTTTTGGAAATAATCCTGGTGACGGGCAGTACCGATTAATTTGCGCCATTTCCCATTCAGGAAAAAGCCTTTTTCCGAATCAAATTCAAACCAGCGCAAGCCTAAGGGATTTGCGACTTCATCGAGTAAAGTTCCTTTTCTCTTATCAAGGATACGCGTATGTACCATATAACGATAAGGGTCGTCAATGTCCCACAAACGGGGGGAGTCTATTTTTATCTTCCTAGATACGTCCGCCTTCGTCTCACCAGATGACAGTTTGACTTCCGTATTGGTTTTCTTTATCTCTTTGCCATCGGCATCGCAGATTATATTTTCGACAATAACTTCCGTCGTTCGGGGTAACCCGTTCGTCAGCAAAGTGGTTATCTCTACAGACGCCGCAGACTTGTCCACTTCAGGCGTACGGATATAGACTCCCGATGAAGCATAATCATTCGTTGCAATGTGCACCGGATTCATAAACTGTAAATAAACATCGCGATAGATGCCGCCAAAGAAAGTGAAATCGGCTGATAAGGGCGGGATATTCGGATTGTAGGCGTTATTCACGCAAATAGCAAACAGGTTCTCTTGACCGTAACGCAGATTGGAAGTAATATCAAAGCAGAAATGCGTATATCCGCCTTTGTGCTCTCCTATGAACTGACCGTTCAGATAAAGTTGCACCTCTTGATTGGCTCCTTCAAAGTAAATAATTGCCTGACGTCCTTCCTGACTCTTATCAACAAATAATTGTTTCCGGTACCAAGCCGGTCCCCGATAAAATCCCGGAGTTTCATCGTCTGCATCTTTATCATTCCAGGTATGAGGTATATTGACTGTCTCCCATGAAGAGTCGTCGCAGTTATTCAACTGCGCTTCAAACGGAGAACCTTTTGTAAACTTCCATCCGTCGTTAATTGTGTATATCACACGCTGCTGCGCCTGTACCCATCCCACAATAAACAACATAATAAAAATATAGAGAAACTTCTTCATAATCTAAATACACTTATGGTTAAAACTTAATTTTTATCTCTTGACCTGTATAGACACATTCTTGATTTTCCGGAACAGTTCCCTCAGGCAGATATAACTTCACTTGCATTCTTACTTGTTCCGGCATACCAGGATAGTTACCTTCACGTCCCCCGATAGTCAATGTCCGTTCCGCATCCTTCCATTGCACCGGCACTTGCGAACAGACGCCTTCTTCATAGCGGTAAGAATCACCTTCATCCTCATACCATAGGAAAGAGGCGTCCGTTCCGCCATAAATACGAAGTTCCAGTTCACGGTCGGGATGCTCCATGGCATATTGCTTCACTTCCGCCAAAGGCAGGATGGAACCGGCTTTTACGTACAGGCAGTATGTCCAGAACATTTGTCTGTACTTGCTCTTTTCCACCGTCAAAGGATTGCCCGGTCCAGAAGTCATACCAATATTTACCCTCGTGTTCAGGCAAATAGACAGCGATATTCTTTTCTTCCGATTGGGGATGAAATACCGGACGCACCAATAAAGACGTACCAAACATATAGGCATTGTCGATGTCGAAAGTGCGGGTATCTGCCGTAAAGTCCATAGCCAATCCTCTCAGCATGGTATAGTTGTTGACCGTCACTTGATGAGACATTGAGTAAATGTAAGGCAGCAGACGATAACGCAGGTTGATATATTTCACCTGATTGTCATAGTAAGGAGTTCCCTTTTCACCAAACTGCCAGACTTCACGCGGCACATTCGTGCCGTGAGCACGAAAAATCGGAGTAAATGTGCTGAACTGGAACCAACGTGAATACAACTCCTTATAATCATTATTTTTCAGTCCGTCAAGGTATTTTGCATCACGTTCCGTGACGAAGAAACCACCCGTGTCGGAAGTCCAGTACGGAATTCCTGACATGGATAAGTTTAATCCGGCAATCAACTGTTTGTGCATATTCTCCCATGAAGCCGAAACGTCACCCGACCAGACCGCCGTGCCATAATGCTGCTGTGAGGCAAAGGCGGAACGGGTCAGGATAAATACACGTTTCTGATTGCTTTCAGCCCGCAGACGTTGGTAGAAGTCTTTCAGCATTTCCAAAGAATAGGTGTTCAGGTAACGATGAAAACTGCCCAAATAGGTATTTCCTGCCGATTTAGTCTTTTCTTCCTGTTTCAACTGGGTAAATCCTTCACGGAAAGAGGGTTCCGTCGCATCCATCCACCAGGCATCCACACCCATGTCATAAAGTCCTTTCTTTAGGTATTGCCAAAAGATATTCCGTGCGGCAGGGTTATAGGCATCAAAGACCTTATAGCCTGCCCAGGTAGGTTCGTCAAACAAGGCACCGATGGAATCCAGCGAATGATAAACTGCCGTTTCCGGTCCGAAACCAGGCCATACGGAAAGCATAAAATGTACATTATCCTGTTGATGCAGTTCGTCAATTACCTGCCGGGGGTTATCAAAATGAGCCGGGTTGAAGTTCAGACTGTTCCAATGAGGTTTGTCGCCCCAGTATTCCCAGTCCTGTACGATATTATCCAACGGGATTCCCCGTTTACGATATTCTTTTACGACTGCTTTCAGTTCATCAAACGACTTATATCGTTCTTTGGATTGCCAGAAGCCGTACACCCATTTTCCAAACATCGGAACGTCTCCCGTCAATTCCCGGTAACCGGAAACGACTTCATCCATGTTTCCGCCATATACGAAGTAATAGTCGGAAGCATCGCCCACTTCGGAAGTAAAGGAGTAGCCTTCGTTCGCATCTTCAAATTTTGTCGAGGAGTAGTTATCCCATAAGATACCATACCCGTTGGTCGAAACCAGGAATGGATTGACAATGTCCATATTTGCCTGTAAAAGAAGTACAGACTTTCCACGATAGTTCATGATACCGTTCTGATACTGTCCCAGTCCGTAAATGGCCTCACCCGCAATAGGGATAAAGCGCTGTGTCACTTCGAGACATTGCTCGCCGCCGGCTTCGGAACGTTTGAAATTCCGCGCCTTCTTATGGCCTTTTTCTTTTAACAGCAATCTGCCTGTCGATGCTTCGTGAAAAGTAAAAGCTGCATCTGCCTTGTCGAAAGTTACGGAAAGTTCATGGGTGCGGAAGACAAATGCCTGTTTTGTCTCTTCCCATTGATAATCTTTGAATGTCGGCTTTTCAGCATCGACAACCAATCTTTTTGTAACCAATGTATCCCCTTCGGGATGAGATAGAATCCGCACGCATCCCGCCGACATAAATTCAACCCTATATTGAATACTGTCGCAGATAAAGGAACAACCTCTGCTATCTTCATTTACCGAAGAAGAGCATCCGAACCATGAAAGTGCGGATAAAACTAATAACCAATATTTCAAACTCTTCATCAGTAGATTTATTTGACTGTGTAGATATTATAGCCCAATGACAAGTTACGGATTACGACGTTTCCTTTCAGATAGAAGGTAGGCATATTAAATCCGTTCACGATATTGTCCTTATACAATTCCACTTTCGCACTCTTCCATTCGCCTGTATTATCGGTACGTATCCGGGATACGATTTTAAACGGCTCTTTAGGTTCCCGCAAAGTAGACGACCGAACAAAGAGGGATTCATTTCCTTTATCCATGTACTCAAAATACAGATATCCTGCATAGTTATTCATCTGCAATTTGGAGACTAGCTCTTTGGGTAAAGATATGGAGAGTGTCTCTTCGGCATTGTATCCTCCGGATTTACGTTTTCCCTGGATTTTCATATCCGACTCACGCAGACGCTTCATCTCAACGGTCAAAGCCGACTTCGCTGCCTTTATATCATTTTCTATCTGAGACAGCAGACCTATCGCTACCGGATAGCGTCCCTGGCTAATCAACAGTGCCGCCTTATCGAGCGAACGATGGCAGGCGGATACATCCATTTTCGTCTTTTCGAGAAAACGGGCTTCTTTCCGTAAACGGAAAAGCATCAATGGCAGGGTCAGACCGCGTTCATCCGCCTGTTCGCCTTTGAATTCCGCAGCATATTTTAACGTGGTACGCAGCTCCCGGTCACCATTCTCGATGGTGGGTTCAATCTCATGTCCTTCGGTATAGTCACTCCAGGAAGCGATAAACATCATATCCAGACTGTCCTTCTCTGCCATACAGAATTTCCACATACTGCTATAGGTTTCTCCGTTATTACGAGGTATGTAATAGAAGTGACCACGCCCCCAGCCTGCACACCCCGGTTGTCCATTCCCGGCATTGCAAAGCCTGACTTAACGGTATAGGCAGGATTACTGCTATGCCAGATGGAATCACGGAAAGGTTTCAAAAACTCTATGACGTCATCCTGAGTGGCATAATTATCCCATTCGGCATGTTCCTGATCTCTCGTCCGGACACGTGCAGGAAGCCATGCAGTCGGTATTTCTCCGACTTTCTTCCAGGCATCCATATCGTCGCTGCGGGTTACGGGAATGTATTTATTATTTTCCAGTTTTCCCCAATCAGCCCACCGACGCAAGGCGACAGGTTGTTTCATCCCTTGAGGAAGCTTTACTTCTGATACTACTTTCCGGTATTCATCGACTTTCGCTCCAGGTCCGAAATGATAGAAGACGGGCATACCTTTTACAATAGGCGCCGTAGGCCGGTGAAAACACTATCGACAAGATATTGATAACACTTTGCCATATACTCCGTTTTTGCTTCACGGGTGTTTACTTGTGGATAAATCTTGGTTATCCAGTCATAATACAGCCAGCCGTCACACCAGTTTACTCCTATCTCAAAGTTATACTTCGCCGCCACTTTCTGCATTTCACGCAGCAGGATGTCGTTCTCATGGGGTTTGAATCCCCATTCGATAAAGAAGCCGTCTATCTTGGCTGCTTTTGCCGACAATATCTGGTATTCGATATAATCGGGATCCAAATTTGACTGCATCCCGACTTGCGGATAAGTGACTGCCGCGATTTCATGCCGTCCTTCACTATCTATCAGGTCGGCATTATAACATAGCGATTTTCTTCCGGTACTTGATTTTTCCGTATTGGCATACATTTCCCAGCGTCCTAACTTGCCATCGTGCTGACGGGTATAGCGCACACCATGAAAGTCTGCATATACTTTCTTTCCGTTCTGTGCCCAAGCCTGTACGGCCGAAAACATCAGTATTAAAAGAAGAAATTTCCTCATTATTCCAAACTTTATCATTCCATTTTACCTATCAAATCCTATTTATCTACACCTAATACCAAATCGTGCTCTTCCGGGTAGCTGAAGGTATTGTCAATCATCCAACGCCCTTTGTAAATCTTGGCTCCGCCCATTTTGAAAAGTTCTTCGCCTTTTTCATTTACGAGTCCTTCCGCCCACCATTCTTCAGTCGGTTTCAACATCAGGATTCCGTCCGGTCCGTTACAGATGCTCTTTATACCGGGTTCATCATAAACTTTCTCACAAGTAGGAGTATCTGTAGAAATATCGAACTTATAAACCGCAGAAGCGGCAGTAAACCATAGTTTGTTATTTTCACCGTACACCGGGAATAAGTCATGTCCGCCCGATTCTTTGTCGAATGTATAGATACGTGCCTGATTGGTCAGTTTAGGGCTGGCAGGATCATCGTTGTTATACTTGAAACGAAATAAGGCTGTAACTCCACTTGAGATAGTACCCGTAGTATAAAGGTACGAGTTTTTTCTATCCCATACGACATTGTGCGCATTACCAATCTTTATGGTATTAGCTTTTGTGCCCAATACTTTAACCGTATCTACTACAAAGGTATTGATTTCACCGGATTTTGATTCTGCTGTTACAATATTTCCATCAGGCAATATTTCCGCAGAGTGCGGGTTCTGTCCGCAATTTGCATAGAACATCAGTTTATGGTCTGATATGCGGATTAAAGCTACTGCTCCGCCGGAAGCAGTCATCAGAATATAACGTCTATTGAAAACAGGTTTTACTTCACTCGGATTAACGAACCAATTCTGCTGTGCTGAAGGCACACATGCCGTATAAGGATCCCAACTCCAAATATTACGCTGTGTCTCGGCATCTCTGATTACGATAGCGCGTTTGGATTGTTCTGCCAGAACGTAAGCTTTTTCAGGAAGTTGGAACAGTTCATTTTTCATATCAGGAGCGGCATCATCATCAGAACAAGCTCCTAAAGCTATATTAAATCCTAAAAGGACTGCGAATAAACTAATCATTTTCATGGTTGTAACTATTTTAATTCTCAATTTTTTATTTATCTCCTTCTTAAAGATTTCAGACCTGTTGAATCTACTTTTTATCATAATAATCTATTAATGAATAAATAGCAAGATTCAACTGCCGCATTTGCGACAAGAATGGTTCATAAGGTTCATATTCGATGGAAACAATTCCTTTATTGGAAGCCTTTCCGTCCGAATCGTATCCATCATTATATTCAAAATGCACCCAGCCTACGCAGTTCCGGGCTTCAAGTAAACGAAGGCAGAAGTTTTGATAAAATTCCCCTCTGTTCTTTTGGGTATGTACCAGCCAACCGCCACCTTCGGTATTGGCATATTTGTTTCCTTTATAACTGGCATCATCCCCTTTCGTATAAAATTCCGAAACTAAAAAAGGTTTCGCACCACACCAGGCTTTCAAGTTTGCCAGGAAATCCGTTTCCGGTTGCCAACGTCCATAGTAGTTGATAGAAACAAGATCGCAATAGCGGGCACAGGCTTCTACTACTTTTTGATTGTACTTACTCCAGTCGTGCAGACGTGTTCCCAATATCAGATGCTCCGTATCATAACGTCTCACAGTTTCAGTAGTCAACCGATAATAATAATCGGCAACCATACTCCGAAACTCTTCCTGTTCTTTTTGAGTAATCACTCCGGTAGAAGCAATGCCTTTATCCTGCATAAACTTTTCAGCATATTCCCGGGCCGTTTTATAACGTTCGGGCAAAGACAGAAAATGTTTCAGATCAATACCTCGTAGCGGGTCAGCATCTTTGTAGCTCGCGAACGGCAATTCATTATCAAGATAAAATCCGATAAAATGTCTGTCTCCTGCAAATAAAGCCGACTTTTCCCGCACTAAATTATCAATATACGACGCAAATGTAGGTTCGAAAAGAAGTACCAGACGATTATATTTATCATCATCAAACGCATATCCCAGATTTTTACTCATATCCCACATAAAAGTACGAAGCAGATAGAGATTCTCCGCATAAGCTACCTTTTGTGTCTTTGGTGCAAGCAAATTAGTACGAACTGTTGCCGGGAATGTTTCAATACGGTTCGAACCATACGAGATATAGTTTATATGGTTATCTGCTATCAGTTTACCTGTTTCTTCACTCCATCGTGCTTCACTGCCGAATTTACTCTTAATAGCATTTTGATGAGCAGACGATGTTCCCGGACGCACATGCTGGATGCCATGAATAATAACAGTTCCGTTATCAGGGTCAAGCAAATAAGAACGTCCTGCACAATTAGCTACCCGGAAAAAACCTTCTTTTCCGACAATCGAAGTCGGTTGCAAACCTACTCGCCCACCCCACGCTGTCCGAACATAATCCGAAGACGGTGTGTACCAATTCATATTGTCGATTGTACGAGTTTCACGGGAGTCTGCCGTTGTCCATGATTGAAAGGTTCCGCTCTGCCACTTTCTGTACTCTACGTTCAGAAAAGTATATTCATCTCCGACAGGAGCCGGCGGTGCCGGTTGTTCCGGTTCCGAAGGTTCTGTCGCTTCAGAAGATGAACAATTCGTCGTCAGCGAAAGTAGTCCAATCAAACAAAAAGCCTGGAAACACTGATAAATAGATCTTTCCATATTGATTTCAGTTAATGCATATGCTTATTTGATATTGATAGTCAGGTACTGTTACATACCTAACTACCAAAGTCTGGACAGTTATTACTTCTGCTTAGGGAATTTAATTTCAACGGTTGCAATACGTTTGGTTGCGTCCGTGCCTATCTTATCGGATATATCAACTATTTTAATAACGCCAATTCTTCCACCACCAGCACTTGAAGAGCCGCCAGTCTTAAATCCTATTATATCTCCTACATTCACATCCGCCCTGGCAGCAGTTGTTGCTTTTCCGAATTCTTCTTCAATAGAAGAACGAGTTGCCTGTTCATAGTCAAAATTAGATAATTTAGCAAAACGCGTCATATTCATTTTCTTCAAAGCAGTTAATTTGCCAGTACTTCCTGCATATTCTCCATTCTTACTATCTACGTTTTCCGGGGAATAGAGACGGAAAGTTATAACTCCACCATTAGATGCTGCATAGAACTTTATATCGACATTCTTAGCACTTTCCTCAGTTGCAATAGCTTCATCCACGGAATAAGTTTTCATATCTTTCAAAGAAATCAGAGCAAATGGTTCCGCGTTCGCTAATTTCTGACTTCCTACCTGCATTTCAACTACTTCCATGCTTACATAGGTTTTCACTGTTCCACTCACATCTTTCTCCTCTCTACCATCGGATACAACAACTTTAATTTGAGAAGTTTCTTCTGTAAACTGTACTTTCGGATTATAATCCAAACTCTTATCACCACTAAACTCTTTACGCGAAATTTCTGTTTCGACTCCTTTCTCTACACGATAGATAACAACTTCCCTAATCCCGCGAACAGATTCAATGTGCATTGGAACTTCTGTATCTACACCTGCATCGGTAGAAATAAGTTCTTTGCCAAAAGTCAATACCGGGGCTGGGACAGTTTTATATGTTACCGATAAGGTGGAAATCGTAATATTGCCATATTTATCTTCTGCTTTTACCTTAAAGCCTCTATCACCCTCTTTGTAATCTATCTGCTCGCCATATTCGTATTCCTTCTCACCATTCAGTTCTTCACCGCCTTTTGCAATTTGTCCGTCGGCCGAAACTAAAAATCTTTCCACTTTCTTTAAACCTGCTTCTGAAACTATTTTGAAAGTAGTACGAGGCATTACAGGTTCCTCATCCATCTCATCATACACAATTTCGGCTGGTTCGAATGTAATAACAGGACGTGCCATGACATCTGTGACTACTATTGGCAATGTCTCACTTACAACATGATTTAGTTTATCAGTTGCTTCAATTATAAAAGACTGATAATTTGCATTATATTCCGGTTGTTCAGACAAACTGTATGAATTAGGATTAAAGAAATCCGTTACCGTTTTATAGTCTGTAACTCCTTCTACTGTCTGTATTTTCATTGTCACACTCTGAAGTCCAGCCTGAGACTTAATGACAGCCACTATAGGCAGATTATCAACTTTATTTAAATCAATATCCAATTGTTCCATCGGGAACTTGATAACAGGAGCAGCCGCATTAGAATCCACAGCATCATTATCGTCACCACAAGCCGCAAATCCAAGGCAAAGCCCAAGTATTAATAAGGTATATATTTTACGAATCATAATTAGTTCTCTTTTAAATTAACTGTGGTTATTTTGAGTATTTACAATAGTTCTCAAAGATATGAATCACACCGTTTGTCGGCAGGATATTACTAGTTTTAGCCTGACGTTGCGGAGACTTCCCGTTACTTCCGGTCTGATTTACCAAGATTTTTCCGACAGCAGCCTGCCACGGATTCTTCCAAACGGACATTGTCATCAATCCATTTTCACCGGGAAGCATTGTCAACACAAACATTGGTTCCACCTGCAACTGACCATAAGAACTATATTCTCCATCTACAATATGATAAAGCAACATATTCTTCACCTTTTCTTTATCACAATCTGTAATAGAAGTCGATCCAGAGAACTCATTGTCACGATAAAGTTGCATAGCCGTATTATTCAGAGCCAAGAAAGTATATTTGTTTTCCGTCTGCGTATAATAGTCTTTCAAACCTGTATATTCGATTGCTGCTATCAACTCTGAAAATGTATCCTTGTGATCCTGGAAATATTCCCAAGCGGTTACCTTTACATAAGGATCGTCTACCGAAGGCTCATAATCATAGTTCTTTTGCAAGTCCAGATCACAACCGGTCAATGCCAAAAATTGTCCAACAAAAGAAAAGAGTCTTATATAATATTGTCTTTTTCATTGCTTCTACCTTTTAATTATTAGTATTGCCATAATACGTATTCTGCACAATCTTTGGATTTTCCAGAATATGTGAATAATGGATCGGGAAAAGTTCATTGCCGTCCTGCTCCATTCCGTTGATAGGCTTCATTACTTCTTTCCACCTTCCTGTACGCAACAAGTCAAACCAGCGACGTCCTTCTCCGGCTAACTCTACTTGGCGCTCACGCAAAATATAGTTGACTACCTCTTCTTCTGAAGCAAAATCATTTTCAGTCAGTGTATTCAATCCGGCACGGTCACGTACTGCCTTTACCAATTCCAAAGCTTCGCCCCATTTTCCCTGATGAGCACGAGCCTCAGCCTGAAGCAACATCATGTCCGTATAGCGGTAAACCGGATAAGCAACTTCACAAGTCTTGTTTAAAGAATTACTGATATCACCAGCCATATATTTGCGCAATTCATTTCCGTTCTGATAGTTCTTCACGGTAAAGTCCTTACGTAAATCACCTTTCATATCCGTTTCATCAAAAATATTCATAAACTTATCAGACATGACCGCCGCACGGTTTCCGGAACCGGAGAACCATTGATACATATAGCTATAACCATTCGTTCCTACCTCGTCCATATTGAAATGAATAAGGAAAATAAACTCTCTGGAGTTATACTCATCATTTTCAGGCGTGTCGTCAGAAGGCTTGTTTGTCAACTCTTCCGTGAACATCGTATGCCAGGTAGAGATAGAAGGTTCGAAGTCTACAAAACGTCCTCCTTTTTTGGAAGCGATAGTTGCCATTTTGTCAATGGTCTGGTCTGCCAGGTTATACTCTTTAGTCCACATGTATGCATCCGCCATTATAGCCCATACGCCACAGATAGAGATGCGTTTACGTTCGTAGTTCTTATTACGGTTAATCAAGCTTTCCGCTTTCTTCAGGTCAGGCAAGATCACGTGATCCAAAATGTAATTCTTATCTGTACGTTCTTTGTAGATAGCTTCAGAATATTTCTCCGTCGGCTCGGTAAACAAAGGCACATCGCCCCAAACGCGGATAGCATAGAAATAGGCTAAAGCACGCAAAGCATACGCCTGACCGAGATAGTCGTTACGATCGGCAACATCCGGCATGCTGATATTGGGAATATACTTGATAGCCAAGTTTGTCTGGTTAATCATCTGGTACAAAGTAGTCCATTTCGCACATTTCTCGTCCGTAGACATCAGGTTATTAATCACACGTGCCTGGTCCGCCATTACCGGAGCACCGGAAGCTACATTGTCCGAGCGGAATTCTCCCCAATAGAAGTAGTTTTCACGCAAGGTGGAACGCAGCAATCCGTAGATTTCATTCACTCCTGCCTTAGCGTCGCGGGCAGTTTGCCACATATCGCCTGCCGGGATTTCACTTACCGGTTCTTCGTCCAGAAAATCCGAACAGCTATTCAATGATAGAGCCAGGCATACAACTCCAACAAAATATTTTATCTTATTCATACTATATTCTCAATTAAAAGTTAGCAGAAAAACCAATACCATATTCTCTCTTTCTCGGGTAGCGGTAAGAGTCTTTACCTACCTGCAGAGGATTGCTTGTAGAGAACTCAGGGTCGAATCCGGAATAGTTGGTCCATGTCAAAGCATTGTTCACAAAGGCGTAGACATTTATATTCTTCAACATCAGTTTCTTTATCCAGTTTGCAGGAAGGTCGTATGCTACACGTATGTTCTGCAAACGAATAAATGAAGCATCTTCCAGATAGAACGAGTTCCCCATACGGGCATTGTTGTAATCATCATTATACGGACGCGGATAGATTGCCTGGTCGCCCGGATGCAGCCACATGTTATGGATAACTTCCGGCGAAGGAGTCGTTCCGGTGTATTTGAACATATTACGATTATGTTCGGCTGCATTATAAATCTGTCCTCCCAATGAATAATAGAATCCTAAGTATAAACTCAAATTCTTCCAAGTCACCGTTGTATTCAAACCACCGGTTACATCAGGCATCGCATTGCCAATCACCATACGGTCATTATCATCAATCACTCCGTCACGGGTACCTTCCGGTTCTTCCCAGTTATAATCTCCGCCGCGGAACGGTTTGCCGTTCGGCAATGTTTTCTGACGGATATCACCGGCATACTCCTTGCCATTCAGCAAATACTTATATTGAAATACACCGTTCTCGAAAACCGGAGTCAATTGCTCCCACTTTTCTGTGAAAGCATTCGATTCATCATATGCAAACACACCGGCACTCTTGAATCCGTAGAAATCACCGACGCGACCGCCTTCCTGCATCCACCAGATATCACCTTCCATATAAGCTTTGCCTTCAGACAGTTTCTCGATACGATTGATATTTCTGGAGATATTGAATGAAGCATTCCACTTCCAGTCCTTAGTGCGGATGATATCACCGGTTACGGCAATTTCGAAACCACGGTTACTCATCTCACCTACATTGGTTTTCATATACGCAAAACCGGATTCTTTAGGCAACTGATAATTTGCCAGCAAACCGTCGGTATATTTATCGTAATAATCAGCAGTGATAGTCAGCCGGCTATTCCAGAAATTCAAGTCCAGACCGAGGTTGAACTGCTTTGTCTCTTCCCATTTTAAATTATCCTTGCCGATACGAGTCGGAATAACGCCACCTACCCCGTCATAAATAGAATTCGGAGAATAAGAGTAGATATAGTCGTAGTTTCCGATAGCCTCGTTACCCGTGATACCATAGCTCACACGAATCTTACCATCTTCCAAGAACTTCTTGGAGAATTTCATAAAGTTCTCGTCAGAGAAACGCCATCCTACTGATACGGAAGGGAAATTCCCCCATTTATTCTCTTTTGCGAAACGGGAAGAGCCGTCACGACGCATATTGGCTGTGAACAGATATTTCCCCAGATAATCATAAGTCACACGGGCAAAAATGGAAGCCATAGAGTGATTGCTTAATGTGGAGCCCGTAGCCGATAGGTCCAAGTTTGCGGCAAAAGCATTCATTGTATAGATAAAATCTGTAGACGAGTTTATCCCCACAAATGTTTCGTTTTCATAACGCCACTGCTGTGCACTAACACCTACCATCGCACTAAAGTTATGACCTTTAATTTTGCGGGCATAAGTGATGAAATCCTCGTTCATCCAGTTCCAGTTCAGGTAATTATAAGAATAACCTTTATTCTGTTTCTGCCATTCGTCGGTGATAAGACTCGGTTCGAGTTTTTTGCGTTTATCCAGATAGAAGTTGGCATTAATATTAGCTCTAAACTTCAAATACTTGTTGAATTTGATTTCAAAGAACTGGAAGAAGTTGGCTTTATAAGAATCAGTAAAGTCTGTCGTATAATTAATCTGCGCAATCGGGTTCTTCTGCCCGTTGAAAACTCCGACCAGAGAACCGTCCGGATAGTAAGTATTGAAATAAGGACGGCGGGTCAGCACAGCACTCAGCAATGTACCTTCGTTCAATCCTTTTTTCTTGGAATAAGTCAGAGAGATACGGCTACCCATATTCATCCAGTCTGTCGGTGAATAATCCGAGTTGATACGGGTATTCAATCTTTGGAAACCGGTATTCGAGATAATACCTTTTTCGTTGTAATAACCGGTATTGATGAAGTATTTCAGTTTCTTCGTGCCACCACCCACGCTGATATCAACCTGGTCTTTCTGGGCAGTGGTCGTAATCATATCCAGATAATCGTTATCCACGTTGAAGAATGAGTTCAAAGGATCATCCAGGATATCAATACTTTCATTAGGATTTCCGCCACCATACGTTTCAAAATACTCTTTACGGTATTGGTCGTACAAAAGACGTTCTCTACGATTGGCTTGCGGTACTTTATGAGACAATGTACCCCACGAGTGATTATACTTTATGTCAATACGAGCTTTGCCTTCCTGTCCGCTCTTGGTGGTGATAATAATCACACCGTTCGCAGAACGGGAACCGTAGATAGCCGCTGAAGCAGAATCTTTCAGAATCTCCATAGAAGTGATATCATTGGTATTGATACCGTCGATACTTTCCAAAGGCACACCGTCGACGATATAAAGAGGAGTAACCCCTTCGGCAGAAAAAGTGGAAGTACCACGGATTTTGATAGAAGAAGACTCACCGGGCTGTCCTGAACCGGACACAACCTGCACACCGGCAGTAGTACCCTGCAAAGCTTCAAACACATTGGTTGCCATTTTCTGTTCGATAGCCTCACTTGAAATAGAGGTGATAGCTCCCGTCACATCGCGTTTTTTCATTGTACCGTAACCGACTACCACTACTTCGTCCAGTAACTTGGAATTCTCCTCAAGTGTTATATTCATCGTTTTATCTTTCACTACTACATCTTTAGCAGTGTATCCCATAAACGATACAGTCAGAGTAACTCCTTTCTTTGAAACATTCAAAGAGAAATTTCCATCCAGGTCTGTTATGGCTCCATTAGATGTTCCTTTCTCCATCACATTGGCACCAGGTAAAGGAAATCCTGTTTTATCCACAACCACTCCTTTCACCGCAAATCCGCCCTGAGCATAAGCCGGACCGGCAAGGAAAAAGAGACTTAAGGAAATCAAAAGAAACGACTGCAACAACCGCACTTTTGCCCCACTCAGTAAATTTTTCATAACTAGAATAAAATTAAATTGGTTAATTATCAAGGTTTAATCTGTGTGTGCGTGCACACCAAATAAAAGAAAACACAAGTACAAGTTGGTATTATCCAACACCGCAAAATTATGTTATCCGGACATAACCCACCCTATCGAATTGTTCGTTTTATCGGGTCTAAAAATTCAGATGACTCATTTTATTCACTTTACAGAGCCCTGTGAAGGGGAATTCTGGGATTTCCTGTACTGCGTAGGCGCAATACTGAAAAGTTCTTTAAAACATTTGTTGAAGTATTGCGGATTACCGAACCCCAGCCGGTAAGCAATATCCGAGATATTCATTTCCGGAGAATTCAGCAGGAAATACGCTGCTTTCTTCAAACGCAGATTCATGATAAAATTATTTGGCGTACTTCCTGTGATACCTTTTATCTTCTGAAACAGGACTGTACGCCCCACTCCCATCTCCCGCGAGAAAGCCTCCACGCTGAATTCGGGATTCTCCATATTATCTTCCACCACTTGCATAGCTTGCTCGATAAACTTCTGGTCGAGTTCATTCGTCGCAATCTTTTCTGCCTTGTTATCCAATTGACGGGCATACTTGTTCTGTAAAATCCGACGGGTATTAATCAGGTTATTGCACTGCATAACCAGCCTGCGCATATTGAATGGTTTCACCACATAGATGTCCGCCCCGATCCGCAATCCTTCAAGTTCGCGTTCGGGAGCACTGAGAGCCGTCAGGAGTACCACCGGAATATGGCAGGTTTCTATATTATTCTTGATTTTGGCGCACAACTCCGTTCCGGGCATCCCGGGCATCATAATATCGGAAATCACCAAATCAGGCTGCATCACTTTTACTTTCTCATATCCTTCTTCACCGTTACTTGCCGTTTCAACTGCATATAACGGAGAGAATATATCCACCAGAATGTTTCTGATTTCTTCATTATCATCAATGACCAACAGCTTGCATTCAATGTTTCCATTCTCTTTCTGAGCCGACTGTACCTCTTCAAGCAACGCCTCTTTATCTTCCGAGTAATAAATATATTCCTTATCCTGTTCCGGTTCGACCCGGGAAACGGAAGAATCAAAATGAGTATCCCCCTTCTTTAAGGTCACTTTAAAACAAGAACCTTTTCCAAGCTGGCTTTCCACTGTTATCTCTCCCTGATGTGCCTTTACAATGCCTTGACTCAGAGCGAGCCCGATACCAGTTCCCCCATACTGTCCGATATTCTCGACCTGATAGAACCGCTCGAATATCTTCACATAATCCTCTTCGGATATGCCTGCTCCATTATCGGAGACTGAAAACATACATTTATCCGCTCCGTCCGCCAGCTCCAGGGTTATACTTCCACCGTCCGGAGTATATTTAAAAGCATTCGACAGCAGGTTATTTACGACTTTCTGTAATTGCATACGGTCGCCCCACACCAGGCATTGTTCACAACCGGCATGCAGAGTAAATGAAATATTCCTGTTGGCAGCCAATTCCTTAAAGAGCACATAATGCTCTTTGAGCAGAGAATATAAATCAAACTGGGAAACTTTCAGTTTCAGAAGTCCCTGCTCCTGCTTTCTAAAATCGAGCAATTCCGTAATCAAGGATTTCAGGTTACCGGCATTTTTATGTATATTCAGTAATTTCGAATAAGCATACGTAGACAACTTACCGGAATTCAACAACAGATCGACCTGCCCTAAAATAAGCGTGATAGGGGTTCTGATTTCGTGTGAGATATTAGTGAAAAAACGCAGTTTGGATTGGTTCATTTCTTCAATATATTGCTTCTCACGAAGTTCAAAGTCAAGTGAAGTTTTCAGGAACAACCGAATCCTGTATTCTCTTATAACAAAGAAAAGAATAGTCAGAATCACACATACATAAATAGTATATGCCCACCAGGTAGCGTAGAAAGGCGGCGTTATCGTTATCTTCAGCGATCTGATAATTTCCGGGAAGTTCTTCAGCCTGATTTCAAAAATATAATCATCCGGCGAGATATTCGTATAAGTAATGTCATTTTCCGAACGGTTCTCGCTCCATTCATCATTATAGCCAATCAGACGGTACTCCACTTCACCACCGCCTATATGCAGAAAGTTATCCGTAGAGAAGCCGATTGAAAACACATTTTGCGAATAGTCCAGTTTTATCCGGTCGGTATATGCAAAGGATTTGTTCAAGATACCGGTCGGATCCCCCGTCGTTATTTCCTTGTTATTAATATACAGATGCGCCAATTCCAAATCGTATATTTTCGGGGGATAGTACAAGCTGCTTTCACGGATTGAAATCATTCCGGTAGCCCCGCCCATATAAATATTCTGATTGCGGGATACATGCAGAGATTTCCGGTTTACAAGAGTCAGAGGAAAACCCGTATTAGAATTAAAGTTGATAATCTTACCGTCTTTCTTTTCTAACATTGACAATCCATGACCGGTACCAATCAGCAGATTGCCGGAAGGAGTTTCACCCAATACCCTGATATTCTCTCCCGACAACACACTCTCAGGAGTATGCAAATGAAACAGGCTGTCTTTCTTATCCAACAGGAAAAGCCCGTTTCCATGCGTTCCCACCCAAATATCTCCTGCCCTGTCTTCATAGATAACGTTTACAAGTTCCTTTTGGGACCTGACATTCTTTTTCAGGCTTATTTTATATGTTTCAAACCGTTGTTCGTCAATAACATAAGCCACACAGCCCTCGTCGGAAGCAAACCATAGCCTGTTTTTAGAATCAAGCAGCAAGGTATTATAATTATGTGTAAACAGCTCTTTCTGATGGAACAGCACTTCAGGTTTCAATGTCTGCTTATCCAGGCTGACAACGGCTGACGTAGTACCAATATACAGTTTACGTGGAGTATCAGCCAATGCAAAAAGCGCTTCGCCTATCTTATCCTCTCCGGGTGACTCCAGATTATAGACATCATTCCGATAGTCATCAAGATGGAAACAGTTTATTTTATTGGTAAAATCGGCAGCAATCCACAAGCAATTATCAGCCTCATCAAAGACAATATCTTTTAAATAGTCCGTACTGAAATGATACCCCGTATGTGCATTAAAATGCCTGAACTTCTCTTGCTCCGGCTGATACAAATCCAGCCCACCGCCTTCCGTACATATCCATATATTCCCGGCTTTATCTTCTGCCATAGCACCTACCACCGGAAAGGACAATCCGTTGTCCGAAGCATGAAAATGTACAAAATGCTGATATTCCGGAGAGAAGAAATTCACGCCACCCCAATAGGTACCCACCCAAACAGTCCCCTGCTTATCCGTATAAAGCGATGTTACGGAACGGTTGGACATAGAACCTACCCGGTTCGAGTCTGCCTGATAATGAAAAATCTTTCCGGTAGCTACCTCTATCTTGCTGAGCCCGCTTCTATACCCTATCCATTTATTCCCTTCCAAGTCCTGACATAGCGCTCTTGCCATATCATCCCGAAGTTTATAAATACTCTTATCATCATATTTGTAACGATGTAACATAACACCTTGCGGAGAAAAACAATAAACACCATGTTCCTGAGTACCTATCCATATATTCCGGTCAACCCCTTTAATCAATTTCATGACTTTTATTCCGGGCAACTCCAAAGACATTCTGCCGCAAGTATCTACACGCATTACTCCACCGTCCTTCAAAGCAATCCATAAAGTACCTTCCACTCCCTCTACCATAGTCGGTCCGGCATCCGGCAGTTTCAAGTCTTTATGTATCCATTCCAGATGATGAGAACTCTTATCATACAAGAATAACTTTCCTTCTTCGGCAATCCACACTCCCCGTTTTCCTTTTGCTATAGTAGAAGGAGAAGAAACAGGAAGCAAATAATATTTCTCCGTTTCAAGGTCAAACTGGAAAAGTCCGGTAGATGCCAACAGGAAAAGACTTCCCTGACCGTCTTCTATCATCTGAGTGACGTACAGATTACCGTAACTGATTGAATCGTTGTGGAAATGATTGAAAACTTTAATGTGATTGCCGTCATAGCAATTTAGTCCATCTAAAGTAGCAATCCATATGCGCGATTTCTCGTCCTGGCAGATATCGCTGACTGTTATTTGCGACAATCCATCTTCCACTCCCAATGCTTTGAACTTATACTCCTGAGAGTTAAGAGGAAGTGCAAAACAAAAAAGAGAATTCAGAATAAAGAAGCGAAATGTAAGTAGCCTATGGTTGCGCATATAAAGACATAAGATTTGTAACACACATTAATCTTGCCACAAAAGTAACAGTTTTTATGATATTCCCCAAACAGGAGCATCAAGTATCGGATAATCCACTATTTACTCCTCCCGTCCGAACGACCGATACTCCAGCGGAGTAAGCCCTGTACGCTTCTTGAAGAAAGAAAAGAAATACTCGGTAGATTGAAAACCAAGAAAGAAAGAAATCTCTTTCACAGACTGGGAAGTACCAACTAACAGTTGTTTGGCTTTACGAAGTTTCAATTCCTGGAAATATTTGGCGGGAGCATAACCCGTGTATTCCTTAAAGACACGGCGGAACCACGAATAACTGATATTCAGCCGCATCGCCAGTTCTTCCGGGTCTACATTGCCGGATACATTCTCGTTCATTATAATCTTTGCCTGCTCTATCTTCTGGTCTACGTCACTCATCTCAAAAATCTTGTTTTTAGAAACGGAGAGAATCATGCCAATCATGTGGAGCACAATACCGGAAAGATATTGCTGTGCCGAAATCTTATCCGCCTCGGCCACTGCAAGAGCACGGGAGAACAATGAAACCAGTTCTTCATTGATACCCACCTCTAATATCTGCTGTTCGGACGATAAAAAAGAATTATCCACGATAGCATCTATTGCCGGACCTTCAAATCCGATATAATATTCCGTCCAGCCCGTCTGCCGCAACGGACGATATGTATGCCACTGACCAGGAAACAGTACCATCAGCCGACCTTTACAAACCTGCTTTTCGGAAGTTGAATCGGATGAAAACAAACCACGTCCCTTGGTGATATATACCAATTGGTATTCACGAAGTACCCGTCCTTTTTCTGCATTAAAAGAAGTAACCGGAAGGATGCTCTTTCAACGGGTAAGGGTGAATCGGGAGGAATGGATTGATAGCCGACAGTATTAACCCATAAACCAAATTTACGGTCCATATCATTTACAATCAGATACTTAAATTCCAGTCCTAAACTATTGTCCTCAGTCATATCAGCGTGTTTTCATACAATTGGATTGGACAAAAATAGGAATTATTTTCAGAAAACCCACGCTAAGAAACAAAAAACATCCGGAGCATACCTTCAGGCAGCCCCGGATGTCTATTTAAAATAAATCCGATAGAATCAGATTTAGAAAGCTTTGCGATATAGAGCTTCGATGTCTGCTACCGAAGTAGGACGAGGATTGCCACCCGTACAAACATCATTGAAAGCTGCCACTGCCAATGCGGGAATATCCTCTTCCTTCACATTGATTTCATGCAGTTTCTGAGGAATGCCGATGCTGAGAGAAAGAGCTTTTACAGCCTCAATAGCTGCTTTCACACCTTCCGCTTCACTCATTCCGGCAGTGTCTACCCCCATCGCTTTCGCAATATTGATATATTTCGGAGCAGCCGGAGATTCAGCGTTATATTCCATCACGTAAGGCAACAGCAAAGCATTTGCCACACCGTGAGGAGTATCATAGAAAGCACCCAGCGGGTGAGCCATCGAGTGGACAATTCCCAAACCAACGTTAGAGAATCCCATTCCGGCGATATATTGTGCCTGAGACATTGCTTCGCGGGCAACTACATCCTTGCCGTTATCCACAGCCGCCTTCAGGTTCTGCGCAATCATTTCGATAGCTTTCAGCTCGAACATATCGCTCATTGCCCAAGCACCCGGAGTAATATAACTTTCGATAGCATGCGTCAAAGCGTCCATACCCGTAGCGGCAGTCAGCCCTTTCGGCATAGAATACATCAGTTCGGGGTCTACGATAGCCACGGCAGGAATATCGTTCGGGTCTACGCAAACCATCTTTTACGTGCGTCCTCGTCGATAATCACGTAATTGATAGTCACCTCGGCAGCCGTTCCGGCAGTAGTAGGCAATGCGAAAGTAGGTACGGCTTTGTGCTTAGTATCCGCTACCCCTTCCAAAGATTTTACGTCGGCAAAATCAGGATTATTCACAACGATACCGATGCCTTTGGCTGTATCAATGGAAGAACCGCCACCCAAAGCAACGATAAAGTCAGCGCCGGAAGCCTTGTAGGCAGCCACACCGTTTTGTACATTAGCAATAGTGGGATTAGCCTTTACATCACTATAAAGTTCGTAAGGAATCTTATTTTCATCAAATACTTTAATGATTTCAGCGGCCACACCAAATTTGATAAGGTCTTTGTCCGTTACAAAAAAGGCTTTCTTGAAGCCACGTCTAGCTGCTTCCACAGCAATTACACTCCGGCATCCGGCACCGAAATAAGAAGTTTCATTTAAGATAATGCGATTCATGGTTGTGCTATTTGTTTAAAAAGTTAACCGCAACATCTCCCCCTATGGAAAACATTGCGGTTTCTAAAGTAATTAAAATCAATGACTAGTATAAATCTTATTTAGGAAGATTGAAAGCTACTGACATTTCTTTCATCTGTTCCTGACTCATACCATCCGGTTCGAAACCCATATTCTTGGCTGCGATATAGATTAAAGCGGATTTGTTCAGTACATCAATCTGATCGAATGCCTGCATGGCATCACAGTCTACCGCGAATACACCATGTTTCTCCCACATCACGACATCGTAGTCCTGCAATTCCTTGATAGTAGCTTCCGCCAGTTCTACCGAACTAGGCAACTTATAAGGGATGATGCCCAAACCACGCGGGCAGAACGCCTTTGTCTCCGGAATCATACTCCACAACAGATTGGTAGCCACATCTTTTTCCAGGAATTTCGGGCAATGCGTCATCGCAATCAACTCAATCGGGTGAGTATGCACAGATGCTTTATAAGGAGAGTTCTTGCTCAACAGATCATTATGTACGCTCAAGTGAGACGGCAATTCCGATGTCGGAGCCACTGCTTCATCAGCAATGATTACATAACTGGCACAGTCATCCAGAATACGGATTACCGAACCATTCTCCATCGGCCAGCGAGCCAAATCACGCATACGTTTATTGGTTCCCTTACAGTAAAAGTAGCATCCTTTCAGATAAGGTAATGTAACACCGATCGGTTTCACTTCACTAATCGGTTTCATCTGACGGATTTCATCGTCTACAAACTCTGTTATATTAACAGTGATATTACCACCGTTACGTTCAGCCCATCCTTTCTGCCACAAGTAACCGGCAACTTCCGCCACCTTGTTTACCTCCTTGGCAAGCGCCGGACGGTTTTCTAAAATTGATTTCATTATTATATATGTATTTAAAACAAATTCGGGAACACCAATGAGAAAATCAGCACTACCAATCCACAGATTAGTACAGTGATAGTCTTGGTAGATACTCCCTTCCATTCTTTCAGGATAATTCCCCAAACATTACTGAAGGTCACATTCAACGCCATCAGGATACACCAGGAGAAAGCCAGCAATACGGGACTTTCGGTAAGGAAGCTCTTGCCCATTTCCAGTCCGAAGAACTGCATATACCACAGTACGCCGGCCAATGCGCAGAATACCAGATTGTTGCCCCATACTTTTCCTTTGGCATAGTCCCCCATTGTCTTATTAGCCACATTCTGCTGCAGACAGTATGCTGCATTCGTCAGGAATCCACCGAGCGTAACCAGGAAGATTACAGGAAGGCCAGCATAAAGCCCTTCTACGCCTCCTGCCAAAGCCGCTTCCTTGATAGGCGTTCCGGCATCCAGCCCCAAAGCGAAGCAGGCACTCATCACACCTGCCAACAATGCCACCAGCAAACCTTTTGTCAAAGCAAAATCTTTCACGGCAGCACGTTTTTCCTCTTCACTCATGTTTTGCGCACGCAGGCTGCCGGCATAGCCGATGATGGCAATACCCGCCAGCGTAATGCAAACACCCAGCAAAAGAATCAGTCCGTTACCTGCAAACAAATTCGTCCCCGCAAAAAGAGCCGGAAGAAGAGTTCCGAAACCAGCACAAGTCCCCAATGAGATACTTTGTCCCAACGCAACACCCAGATAACGCATGGAAAGTCCGAACGTCAATCCGCCTACTCCCCACAATATACCATAAAAGATGCTCATTCCAGCACCTCCCGCTCCCCACAAGTCGAGCAGACTGCTCCCTTGGGGTACGCCCAGCAGTGAACCCAGAAACGGGAACACCAGCCAGGCAAATACACCTTGTATCAACCAGAAGCTTTCCCAGCTCCATTCCTTCACCTTTTTAATAGGTACATAGGAACTGGACTGGCAAAAGCTACCGATAGCTATAATCAACAAGCCGATTAAAATCTCCATAACTTATCGTTTAGAAGTTACTTCGGCTTCGTACTTCTCGATTTCCGCAATGAAATCTTCGCCTACCGGAACATTGTTCCTCAAGCAGAACATATCCCATACAGCATTCCAGGGAAGCGCTTTCTCTTCTTCGAGCAGCGCCAGACGTTGGAATCCTTGTCCGTTGGCTTCGTATTCACGCAACTTGGCAATCGGTTCGAGCAGGGCGCGAGTCATACATTTCTGTGCGGCACGGCTACCGATTACATAAGCACCGATACGGTTAATAGATGCATCGAAATAGTCAAGCCCATAATGTACGCGGTCTAATGCACCGCAACGAACGATTTCGCTGAATAAATCCATAGTCGGGTCGTCCATGATGGTTACATGGTCTGAGTCCCAACGTACGGGGCGGCTTACGTGCAGCATCAGTTCAGGAACATAAAGCAACAGTGAGGACACTTTGTCAGCCACACTTTCTGTCGGATGGAAGTGACCGGTATCCAGCGTAATCATCTTGTTACGAGAAGCACCATAACCGATATAGAAGTCATTAGAACCCACTGTATAGCTTTCCAGACCGATACCGAATACTTTTGATTCGATACAGTCTTTCATGTTCTTATATTCTGTTGCGAAAATCTGGTCTAAGGAGTCTTTCAGCAATGCACGATATTTCATGCGGTTTACTGTGATATCCTTGCTTCCGTCATGCACCCAAAGATTCATGATACACGGGTCCCCCTGTGCCTTACCCATTTCTTCTGCAACTGCACGACAACGTTTGGTATGTTCAATCCAGAACTGACGGATACCTTCATCAGGATTAGAAAGAGACAAGTCACCTGATTTCGGATGAGAGAAAGAAGAGGTAGAGTTGAAGTCGAGCTTCATGTTATGTTCTTTACCCCATTCGATCCAGCTCTTGAAATGTTCCGGTTCTACCTGGTCACGGTCTACCACCTTGCCCTGGAAGTCTCCGTAAATCTCGTGCAGGTTCAGACGGTGAGTACCCGGAATATAAGAAGCGGCTTTCAAGATATCGGCACGCAGTTCGTCAATGTTGCGGGCTTTACCCGGATAGTTACCGGTAGCCTGGATACCGCCTGTCAATGAGCCGGCCTGTACTTCAAATCCTGTAACGTCGTCGGCCTGCCAGCAATGAAGCGACAGATGAAAATCCTGCATCGTTTTCAATACTTGTTCGGTGTCTACACCTACTGCTGCATAACGTTCTACAGCAATCTCATACGCTTTCTGAATCAGTTCTTCTTTTTTCATGATATTCTATTGTTTAAAATGATATTCTATCGGTTATTTATTAAATTATCGGATACAGTTATTAAATTGATTATAAGCCATATCCCACGCTTCCGTATCCTGCGGATGATAGGTTTTCAACGGGATGGAACGGTTTATCAATTGGCGCATCCCCGCCACATCCGTTGCTTCTCCCGCCGCCATTGCCTGAATCATTACATTACCGATAGCAGTAGCTTCGGACGGGCCTGCAACCACCGGAATGCCGATAGCATTGGCGGTAAACTGGTTCAGCAAGTCGTTGCGGCTACCACCGCCAATCACGTGCAATGTTTCAATAGGGCGGGGAGAAGTGAACGCAAGTTTTCCAACACCTGACGGTAACGCAAAGCCAGACTCTCGAAAATACAGCGCACCACTTGCCCGCGTTGTTCGGGAACAGGTTGTCCGGTAGCCTGACAATATTCTGCAATGGCTTTTTCCATATTCACAGGATTCGCAAAACAATCATCATCGGGATTAATCAGGCTACGGAACGGCTCGCAAGCATCCGCCTCATTGATTAACTCCGAATAACTTGTATCCCCCCAATTCAAGCGGCAGCGTTCCAACAGCCACATTCCGCAGATATTCTTCAGCAGGCGGATAGTACCTTCCACACCACCTTCATTCGTAAAGTTCAAGGCTTCCGTTTCAGCATTAATCACCGGAGCGTCCATCTCAACGCCCATCAATGACCAGGTGCCGCTACTCAGATAAGCAAAGTTGCGGTCTAATGCCGGAACAGCAGCAACGGCAGAACCCGTATCATGTCCGGCTACGGCAATCACAGGGATAGCCCCCAGTCCGGTTATCTTCTGTACTTCCTCTGTCAACACTCCCACCTTTTCACCCGGAAATACAAAACGACCGAAGTTCTTTTCGCTCAAGCCGACTGCTTGCAGCAGTTCCGGTTCAAGACGACGGGTCTGTGCATTCACCAGCTGGGCTGTCGAAGCAATCGTATATTCCGTCACCATCTCCTCCGGTAAGCATATAACTCAACGCATCCGGCATAAACAGAATCTTATCCGCCGCTTCCAGTGCGCTATCATTATTACGACGCAAAGTATCCAACTGGAAAAGTGAATTAAAATTCATTATTTGAATACCCGTCTTACCATAGACTTCGCTACGCGAAATACGGGAGAAGAGAAAAGAGCATCCGGTGCTCCTACTGTATGCGGGTCACGATATGCATAAGGCTGGCGAAGCAAGTTACCGTCTTTTCCGATGCATACGAAATCTACCCCCCATGTATCAATACCGATAGAAGCGATAGATTCACCACGGTGAGCCACCAGCTTCAATCCGTCAATGATATGACGATATAATGCATAAATATCCCAATAGAAATGACCACCGACTTCAATCAGATGGTTAGGGAAACGGTTAATCTCTTCGAGGTTTAATCCGCCTTCAATGAAAGTACCTAAGATTGTACGGCCGCTCGTTGCGCCCAGGTCGACTGCAAAAAAGTTTTGTTTCATGGTATTCTGTCTATATATTTAAGGTATCCATTTACCTACATTGCAAAGATAGGCGATTCCCGCCTCGTGTTCCTTACGCATTTTGATTGAAAGGATATACATTTTGACACAAAACAGAAAAAAGGATTCTTCAAGTATAGTTTCCATACAATAACAAAACCAAAGAATAACTCAAAACTGCACGGAAATGAACTAAATATCCCTCAATATAAAATGAAAAAGTGAAAAACATCTGCCATATGCAACAAAATTGAGATAATATATTAATTAATAGCTTGTTACAGCGTTGCAGATACCGTTGCAGATGGTTGCAGATACCTAGCTATCTGCAACACTTTGTATGCCGATAGAAAGCTGTCTTTTAAGAGCAAGGCAACAGTACATATAGCTAAACATCAGCCTCCGTTTCTATACATGGAAACTCCAGTATCCATACGTGGAAACTCCAGTATCTATATGCAGAAACTCCCGTTTCTATGCTTGGAAACGAGAGTTTCCAGCCTGGGAACGGGAGTTCCAACGTAAGGAACTGCTATTTCTTAAGTAGACACTGACGGGATGACCGATACGGCTCGTTTATAGTGTTGCAGATACCTGGGCATCTGCAACCATCTGCAACAGCATCTGCAACGCTGTAACCATCTATTAATTAATACATTATCTCGGTTTTGTTGCAGGTGGCAGATGTTTTTCACTTTTCATATTTGGCAGGAGATTTAGCTGTAACAAGTAGGAGACTTGAGTAAGTCAAGTACATGGCTCGGCTTACTTCAGTACTGCTTTGATTCATCCCCGTACAAAAAAAAAAAAAACGTCTCCCAACAAATGTTTTAAATAAACATAAATTAGCAACGATCAGATAAGCAATGTAGAATCCACAATTGTACTATATATAAAGCCGAATTATGAAAAACATCAAGCACCAAACAAAAGAACATAACAGACTAATATATTACCTCTGTTTATTTAATCTGATATTCGTAATCTTTGCCTGCCAACAAAAAGGAAGTGGAGATTTACTTTTATCTACTGCAGATTCATTGATGTCCACCCGTCCAGACAGCGCATTGTATCTACTGGAGAATATCTGCCTGTCAGAGATAAAAACACCTGCCCAAAATGCTAAATATGCCTTGCTACTCACTCAGGCACAAGACAAAAACTACATCATACCAACCACAGATTCATTAATACGCATAGCCACTGAATATTATGATTCGATAGACAATGACATAGAAATGCAGGCAAAAGCCCATTATTATCTTGGAAGAGTGTATCAAGAATTAGGAGATAATCCTGCTACCACTCGTGAATTTCTCACTGCAATGCCACTAGTGAAACAATCCAAAAACCACAAACTATTGTGCATACTGTATGGAAACCTTGGGTATGTATACTTCCAGCAAGAGTTACTGGACAAAGCGGACTCTCTTTATGTATGCGAAGAAGAACTTCTTAAACAAGAAGCAGATTCCGCCCATTTAGCAACGTTACTTGTACAACGAGCTGATATTTGTATTATGAAAGGAGCGGCATTTCATGGCAAAGCCGAAGAGTTGTTAAACCGCGCCCTACCCATTGCTGAAAAACTAAATAATCCACATGTAAAGATAGAAGTTCTTAGCTCCCTAAGAATTCTTTATAACGAAATGGGAGAACCAGAAAAGGCTATTTCATATATCAGACGTGAACTAATGCTGCAAAAAGACACCGCTCAACTATATGGTATATACCTGAGTCTAGGTGATGCTTATAGCAGAAGCAATCAAAACGATTCGGCTGTTTACTATGCTTACAAAAGCCTATTTTCTCCCAGTTTTTACACTAAAGCTGGTGCTTGCATCATACTAGAAGACGTAGCACGAAAAAAAGGAGACTTTGCCGAAGCATTACATTTCAAAGATAGCTATGAAGCATATATAGATAGCACAAAACACATTGAACGTACAAAAGAAATTTTAGCAGTTGAGAAAGAAACCCTTCTTCAACAAAGTGAACAAAAACACAGGAGTAACCTATCATTATACTTGTATTACATCTACGCCGGGAGTAGTTTCATAGTAATACTCATTATTCTTTTTGTATACAAACGAATCAAATATCGTCAGAAAGCACAACAACTAAAACTGAAACAGGAGTCTCTATTAAAAACTATCTCCACACAATCCATCCAAATGAGAAAAGATATGGAGAATAAAGATGCAGAAATAGCGAAATTGAGACAAAAATGTAGTGAGTATAATGAAGATAAACAATATTTAAATCAACTGAATAGCTGTCTCAATGAATTATTAAAAGAAAAAGATAAGATATACACAGATATAAAAAAAGCTATTGCAGATAAAGAGAAAGAAATAGAACAACTTATGAAACAAATACAATTACCAGATGATGCGAAATATAATATCCATTTAGCAGGGCAACTGGCTAACATAAAAAAAGAAAAAAGTTACTTGTTCGATAGTTTATTAACAAGTCGGTCTGTCGCCTACAAGACCTTATTAACCATAAAACAACACAATTATGAAAATCCGGATGCAAACGAAAAAGTACCGAATGAAATATGGGAAACATTGATTGCGGAAATAGATCAATTAACACATGGATTTATTGGACGATTGACGGGGAAGCATGAACGACTATTGAAAGAAGATGTCTATTTCTGCTGTTTGGTTAAAATTGGTATGAAATATGCAGATATTGCGAATGTATTTGGTTGTACTCCCAATGCTGCATACAAAAGAAGAGATGCTATTATGAAGAGGATGAATGTAGAGACGCCTATAAAATTTGATATTCTGATAGAAGAGATTTAGATGTAATGTATTGATTTTCAATAAATGCGCATTTGTTAATTAAGTTTTAACAAAATGCTACACAAACCAAACCAACTCTAAGCCCTATGTTTGTAACATCAAAAATGAAAAACCGAATTTATATTTTACAGACATGAAGAAAGAACTATTTATTTTTGTACATGGATCATTTATTAACGGCCGAGTCATTAGATTTCGAATCCGATTTTACAATAACCATAACAAATACACCAATAGGCGAAGTAGTGTATGAGCAAACTTATATAAGATTATGCCATTCGGTATAATGCTAACCAATAGCACTTCTTTTTAATTTACTAAAAGTTTAAATCAGGTATTAGTAAAATGAAAACTTCCATCCTTACCATTCTTTTATGGCTATCGATCATAAATATATATGCCAAAGATATCACTCTTAATGGACGGGTAATAGACATAAACAATAATGGCATAGGTGGAGCTACCATCCAATGTTTTCATCACGATTCTATTTTTATCAGCGGCAGCGTAAGCAATAATGACGGTAGTTTCAATATCAAGATACAACAGAATAAGGACTACATGCTGGTAGTGACCTGCATCGGCTACCAAAAGAACATTGTCTATTTAAAACATGTAGAAAGTGATACAAAAATAGGAAATATCGTTCTTGAAGAAACGTCGGTCAAGCTGGATGATATCACAGTAACGGCACAGCAAATCGTTCATACTTCGGACAAACTGATTATATATCCTACAAAAAACAGTTACAACATTCTATGGGAGGATATGAAGTTTTATATAATTTACTACTACCTGAATTAGATGTTGATCCGTTCAATAAAAAAGTAACCACTAGAAATAGAGAGGTTACCTTGTGTATCAATGGCAGAAAAGTAAATGAAAGTGAAGTACAAAACTTGAATGCTGATGATATTCTCCGAATTAACTTTTATGATATAGGTACACCCGCTTATCCAGGCGCTGATGCAGTAATTGACTATATTTTAGTTCAGCATGAAAAAGGAGGAAATGTTACTCTCAATAGCGAGCAACACTTGAACAGGGCTACCGGTGATTACAATTCAACAGGACAATTTTTTAAAAAGAAATCAGAATTTTCGTATAGTATCAGCAGTCTATTTGACCACCAAGAACTAAATCCAGGCAGCAATGAATTAATTCAATTTATATATCCGGATAAGACTCTCACCCGTAAGACTACAAGTTTATCCACCGGTAAACATAATTATGCCTACAAATCTTATATCAATTATACTTACAGGAGCGATAAAACTCTTTTTTATACCAGTTTACGATACAACCAATCCAAGGCAAAAACTGATAATTACCAATATCAGCAATATGAAGATGAAAACTCTGAGAAAATTTTTCGGGATTATACAATTACGAGCAATCTTAATCCTGCCATTGAACTGTTTTATGACCGCAAGCTGAACCATAAACAATCGTTGATGTTCTCCTTGTTATCAAGCTATAATTATAATGAATACTCTTATCAATATTCAGAAACATATCCCCAACCCGAAGAAAAAGATGATATTGAAAGCATGACGAAAGAAAAATACTTTCTTATGAAGGCTCAAATAACATACGTAAAAGCATTTAACAACAAAGGGACTTTGAGTGCGATGTTAGAATACGAACAGAATAATACGTACAAGACACAATACTCGGATAAAGCGACAAAAAACAAAGACGACTTACTTTATAGCCAGTTTCCCCTAAATGTGGTTTATCAACAAAACACACAAAATATTTCGCTCATGCTTAAATGGGGAAGCCGATATAATATACGCAAAAACAGAAATGAAGCAACTATTCGTAATTTTTCATTTCATCCGGACTTAACTCTCAACTATCAGATTAATGACAATCAAAATATATATATCTTTGGTACATATAGTGAAACCCCGCAACAAATTACATGGCTGAGCAAGACTGAACAGGAAATTGACTACTTACAAGTCCGCAGAGGAAATCCCCATTTGAAGAATATAAAGTATATGGAGTTCGCTCTAGCGTATGCTTTTAACTGGAAATGGCTAACAATCAGACCTCTCATATCACATTCATTACTTTATGATGCTTTATATGAAACCGTTTTCAGGGAAAATAAAGTTTTCGTTCATTCTTATTATACAGGAGGAACAGAGCGGAATTTTTTTCCCATTTTAGGACTGAGATTTAAGTTGATTCCGCAAGTATTAACCATGAAAATGGATATCAGTTATGCAAAACGTTGGTTTACAACTTGAAAAAGATGTCTCTCACTACTTGGGAGATGTCGAATATCGGATTAGTATTCATGTATAAAGACTTTATGGCTACAGCAAATGTTCAAGCCCCGAGAAAATTTTGGGGATTAGGCGATGTAACTAAAGTTCCATGGACCTACCGTTTCAATATAGGATATAATTATCATAATCTTCATCTACAAATTGGTTCCCAGAATCCTTTTTCACGCCTAAAGAAGAATAGGGTATTTGAGACTCCGGAATATAGGAGCGAATCTAATATATATATACCCAGATTGGAAGATCATGTATTTTATCTGAAAGCAAGTTATCGTTTTAATTTTGGAAAACAGCATGAGTACTTCAATGTTCCAACTGGAAACACGAATAAGTCAGCCATATTAAAAGCGCATTAATAGTTTGCCTATAAAGTAAACCTCAACATCGCACAAATTCAAATAACAATACCGGCATTTTAAAGCCTACTTCTATAAAACAGCACCCTATTTTTTCACTTTTATGCAAAAAATTAGTGGTTTTATGCATCTTTTCTCCAAAATAATGCATACTTTTGCAGCGTTATTAGAATAAATATGCAAGATGAAGAAGAAAGCAAATCGGTTAGACGCCATCAAAATGATTATCTCAAGCAAAGAGGTCGGCTCGCAGGAAGAACTGCTGCAAGAGTTGAACCGTGAAGGCTTCGAACTGACTCAGGCCACCCTCTCCCGCGACTTGAAACAACTGAAAGTGGCCAAAGCCGCCAGTATGAACGGAAAGTATGTATATGTACTGCCGAACAACATTATGTATAAACGTTCTACCGACCAGAGTGCCGGCGACATGTTACGCAACAACGGATTTATCTCTTTGCAGTTCTCCGGCAACATAGCCGTTATCCGCACCCGTCCCGGCTATGCCAGCAGCATGGCTTACGACATCGACAACAATGAGTTCACCGAAATACTCGGAACCATTGCCGGAGACGATACGATTATGCTAGTGTTGCGTGAAGGAGTCGCTATCAGCAAGATACGCCAGCTTTATCACTCATCATCCCGAATATCGAATAATTATACCTATATTATATATAAAGAAATGGACACTCAACAAATAGATGTTATGGTAGCCGACGCCTCGCATGAGGTTTACGTTGACACTATTTTGGAGACAATCAGAAATGCTGCCGCCGTACGAGGAACAGGAATCGCGGAACGCACACACGAATACGTAGCGACAAAGATGAAGGAAGGTAAAGCAATTATTGCCCTTTGCGGTGACACGTTCGCCGGATTCACTTATATTGAATCGTGGGGCAACAAGCAGTATGTGGCAACTTCCGGTCTGATTGTTCATCCCGATTTCCGTGGTTTGGGATTGGCAAAACGTATCAAACAGGCTTCTTTCCAACTGGCACGTCTCCGATGGCCGAAAGCGAAGATATTCAGCCTGACTTCCGGCGCAGCCGTGATGAAAATGAATACGGAATTGGGATATGTCCCCGTCACCTTTAACGAGCTGACCGACGATGAAGCTTTCTGGAAAGGATGCGAAGGATGTATCAACCACGACATCCTGAAAGCCAAAAACCGCAAATTCTGTATCTGCACAGCCATGCTGTACGACCCGACAGACCCGCGGAACATTAAAAAAGAACAAGAAAGAAATAACATTTAAAAAATATACAGCACTATGGAACAGAAAAAGAAAAAAGTAGTGGTTGCATTCAGCGGAGGACTGGACACATCGTTCACCGTCATGTACCTCGCCAAAGAAAAAGGTTACGAAGTATATGCAGCTTGTGCCAATACGGGTGGTTTCAGTGAAGAACAACTGAAAACAAACGAAGAAAATGCTTACAAACTGGGAGCAGTGAAATACGTAACACTGGACGTTACCCGGGAATACTACGAGAAGAGTCTGAAATACATGGTTTTCGGAAATGTGCTGCGTAACGGTACTTATCCTATTTCGGTCAGTTCCGAACGTATCTTCCAGGCATTGGCCATCGCACGTTATGCCAACGAAATCGGAGCGGACGCTATCGCACACGGTTCTACCGGAGCAGGTAACGACCAGATTCGTTTCGACATGACTTTCCTCGTACTGGCTCCGAATGTGGAAATTATCACATTGACCCGCGACATGGCATTGAGCCGTCAGGAAGAAATTGATTATCTGAACAAACATGGTTTCAGCGCGGATTTCACCAAACTGAAATATTCGTATAACGTAGGTTTGTGGGGCACTTCCATCTGTGGCGGTGAAATCCTCGACTCCGCACAGGGATTGCCGGAAACTGCCTACCTGAAACATGTAGAAAAGGAAGGCAGCGAACAACTCCGCCTGACTTTTGAAAAGGGAGAATTGAAAGCCGTCAACGATGAGAAGTTCGACGACCCGATCAAAGCAATTCAGAAGGTGGAAGAAATCGGTGCCGCTTACGGTATTGGCCGTGATATGCACGTAGGTGATACAATTATCGGCATCAAAGGCCGTGTAGGTTTCGAAGCCGCCGCCCCGATGCTGATTATCGGCGCTCACCGCTTCCTCGAAAAATATACACTGAGCAAATGGCAACAGTACTGGAAAGACCAGGTAGCCAACTGGTATGGTATGTTCCTGCACGAAAGCCAGTATCTGGAACCTGTGATGCGCGACATCGAAGCGATGTTGCAGGAAAGCCAGCGTAATGTGAACGGTACGGCTATCCTCGAACTTCGCCCGCTTTCTTTCTCTACCGTAGGCGTGGAATCGGAAGACGACCTCGTGAAAACTAAATTCGGAGAATACGGTGAAATGCAGAAAGGCTGGACAGCCGAAGACGCGAAAGGCTTTATCAAAGTGACCTCTACTCCGCTGCGTGTTTACTATAATAACCATAAAGACGAAGAGATATGATTAAAGCAGGAATCATTGGTGGCGCAGGATATACGGCAGGCGAATTAATCCGCCTGCTGCTCAACCATCCGGAGACTGAAATCGTATTTATCAACAGCAGCAGTAATGCCGGAAACAGAATCACCGACGTACACGAAGGTTTGTATGGAGAAACTGATTTAACATTCACCGACCAGTTGCCTCTGGACGAGATTGACGTTCTTTTCTTCTGCACAGCCCACGGCGACACGAAGAAATTCATGGAAAGCCACAACATACCGGAAGACCTGAAGATTATCGACCTCTCCATGGACTACCGCATCAAGAGTGACGACCACGACTTCATCTACGGTCTGCCGGAACTGAACCGTCGTGCCACATGTACGGCAAAGCATGTAGCCAACCCCGGTTGTTTTGCGACGTGTATCCAACTGGGTCTGCTCCCGCTGGCCAAAAACCTGATGTTGACAGACGATATTTCCGTAAATGCCATTACAGGAAGTACCGGGGCCGGAGTGAAACCGGGTGCTACCAGTCATTTCAGTTGGAGAAACAACAACATTAGCGTGTACAAAGCATTCGAGCACCAGCACGTGCCGGAAATCAAACAGTCACTGCAACAGTTGCAGAACAGCTTTGATTCCGACATAGATTTTATCCCGTACCGCGGCGATTTCCCCCGCGGCATCTTCGCCACCCTCGTGGTAAAGACGAAAGTGGCTCTTGACGAAATCGTCCGCATGTATGAAGAATATTATGCGAAGGACTCATTTGTACACATCGTAGACAAGAATATAGACCTCAAACAAGTAGTCAACACCAACAAGTGTCTGATACATCTCGAGAAGCATGGCGACAAGCTATTGATCATCTCCTGTATCGACAACCTGCTGAAAGGTGCCAGCGGACAGGCGGTTCATAACATGAACCTGATGTTCAATCTGGAAGAGACAATAGGGCTGCGTTTGAAGCCTTCAGCGTTTTAATAACGGAATAACGGTTAGTGATTAGTGATTAACGGCTACGCTATAATGAAGTTAATTATTAATCACCAAACGTTAACCGCTAATCGTTAATCACTAAACGTTAATCAATATGAAATTATTCGACGTATATCCTTTATATAATATCAATATAGTCAAGGGGAAAGGTTGTAAAGTCTGGGACGAGAACGGGACTGAATATTTAGACCTTTACGGAGGTCACGCCGTTATCTCCATCGGACACGCACACCCTCACTATGTAGAGATGATCAGCAATCAGGTAGCCAATCTTGGTTTCTACTCGAACTCGGTTATCAACAAGCTGCAACAACAGGTAGCCGAACGGCTGGGAAAGATTTCCGGCTATGACGATTACAGCCTGTTTCTTATCAACAGCGGTGCCGAAGCGAACGAGAACGCACTGAAACTGGCTTCTTTCTACAACGGACGTACCAAAGTGGTTTCTTTCACCAAAGCCTTCCACGGACGTACTTCACTGGCAGTAGAAGCGACCAACAATCCGTCCATCATCGCTCCTATCAACAACAACGGGCACGTTGTCTATCTTCCTTTGAATGACACCGAGGCCATGAAGCAGGAACTGTCTAAAGGAGACGTATGCGCTGTTATTATTGAAGGAATACAAGGCGTAGGCGGTATCAAGATACCAACTACCGAATTTATGCAAGAACTCCGCAAGGCATGTACCGAAACGGGCACTATCCTGATTCTCGACGAGATTCAGAGCGGATACGGACGTAGCGGAAAGTTCTTTGCCCACCAATACAATGATATCAAACCGGATATTATCACCGTAGCCAAAGGTATCGGAAACGGATTCCCGATGGCAGGCGTTCTTATCAGTCCGATGTTCAAACCTGTATACGGACAGTTAGGAACCACTTTTGGCGGAAATCACCTGGCGTGCTCGGCAGCCCTTGCCGTAATGGACGTTATCGAGCAGGAAAATCTGGTAGAAAACGCTGCCAGGATAGGTAACTACTTACTGGAAGAACTGAAAGAAATTCCCGCAAATAAAAGAGGTACGCGGACGCGGACTCATGATCGGACTCGAATTTGAAGAGCCAATCAAAGAATTGCGCAGCCGCCTCATCTATGACGAGCACGTATTTACCGGAGCAAGCGGTACGAATGTACTTCGTCTTCTGCCCCTCTCTGTCTCAGTATGGAGGAAGCAGAAGACTTCCTTGCCCGGTTCAAGAAAGTACTCTAATCGCTCATTTGATTAATAAACAGCCAACGATAAAAGCAGCCTTCAGTAGAAAAATCTTTCTTATTTAGGCTGCTTTTTGTTTTTTCGTAATTTACCGTTACCTTTGTCTATGACAACTCATTAAAAACAAGCGTAATATGAAAATAGCTATCATCGGTGCAGGCAACATGGGCGGCTCTATCGCTCGCGGCCTGGCAAAAGGAAGTCTGATAGAAGACTCGGATATCATCGTATCCAACCCCAGTGCAGGCAAACTGGAACAACTGAAAAAAGAATTTCCGGGCATCTCTACCACTCACAACAACGCCGAAGCGGCGCTGGGAGCAGACATCGTTATCCTTGCAGTAAAGCCCTGGTTCATGCAACCCGTAATGCGCGAGTTGAAACTAAAAAGCAAACAGATACTCATATCGGTAGCCGCCGGTATCAGTTTCGAGGAACTGGCTCATTATGTGGTATCACCGGAGATGCCGATGTTCCGCCTTATCCCCAACACCGCTATCAGCGAACTGGAAAGCATGACACTCGTTGCCGCACGCAATACGAATGACGAACAAGATAAATTCGTTCTCCGGCTCTTCAGTGAAATGGGAACAGTGATGCTTATCCCCGAAGACAAAATAACCGCAGCCACCGTACTGGCTTCCTGCGGCATCGCCTACGTCCTGAAATACGTTCAGGCGGCCATGCAGGCCGGTATCGAAATGGGAATCCGCCCGAAAGACGCAATGACCATGGTAGCGCAATCACTGAAAGGAGCCGCCGCACTGATTCTGAACAATGAAACCCATCCCAGCGTAGAAATCGACAAGGTGACTACTCCGGGCGGAATCACCATCAAAGGAATCAACGAACTGGAGCACAACGGCTTTACGTCTGCCATCATCCAAGCAATGAAAGCATCGAAATAACGATTAACGGAGTAGTGATTAGTGATTAACACTATACGCAGCTATTAATCACTACTCCGTTAATCACTAAATCAATCTCTAATCATTAATAATTAATCACTTAATAACATGAATGACCAAATTAAACAGATAGCAGAACGCCTTCGCGGATTGCGTGATGTACTGGAACTGACTTCTGAGGACATTGCCCGCGACAGCGACATCTCTGCTGAAGAATACCGACTTGCAGAAACAGGAGAATACGACATTTCTGTCAGCATGCTGCAGAAGATTGCACGTACGTATAATGTTGCCCTCGACGCCCTGATGTTCGGCGAAGAACCTAAGATGAGCAGTTATTTCGTAACCCGTGCAGGAAAAGGAGTCAGCATCGAACGTACGAAAGCTTATAAATACCAGTCATTGGCATCGGGATTCATGAACCGCACTGCCGACCCGTTCATCGTTACCGTTGAACCGAAAGGGGACAACGAACCTATCCATTACAACAAACACAACGGACAAGAATTCAATCTTGTGATTGAAGGACGCATGCTCATCAATATCGAAGGCAAAGAAATCATCCTCAACCAAGGCGACAGTATCTATTTTAATTCCCAACTCCCACATGGCATGAAAGCGCTCGATGGCAAAACGGTACGTTTTCTGGCAGTAATTATGTAATAATATCATGGTAGAAAGATTTTTATCACAGACCTCTTTCAGTTCACAAGAGGACTTCAACAAGAACTTGAAAATAAACGTTCCGGAGAACTTCAACTTCGGTTACGATGTAGTAGATGCCTGGGCTGCCGAGCAACCCGATAAGAACGCTTTGCTTTGGACAAACGACAAAGGCGAGAGCCGCCAGTTCTCATTTGCCGACATGAAACGTTATACGGACATGACCGCCTCTTACTTCCAAAGTCTGGGTATCGGCCGCGGCGACATGGTGATGCTGATTCTGAAACGGCGTTACGAGTTCTGGTACAGCACCATCGCCCTTCACAAGCTGGGAGCAACCGTTATCCCCGCCACTCACCTGTTGACAAAAAAGGATATTATCTACCGTTGCAACGCTGCGGACATCAAAATGATTGTAGCCGCCGGTGAAGGAATCATCCTGCAACATATCAAAGATGCCCTGCCCGATTGCCCGACTGTCGAGAAGCTGGTCAGCGTCGGCCCGGAAATACCCGAAGGATTCGAAGATTTCCACCAGGGAATAGAGAATGCAGCTCCGTTCGTACGTCCGAGACACGCAAATACCAACGATGATATTTCGCTGATGTATTTCACTTCCGGCACTACCGGCGAACCTAAAATGGTGGCACATGACTTCACTTATCCGTTAGGTCATATCGTAACAGGCAGCTTCTGGCACAACCTTGACGAGAACAGCCTTCATCTCACCACCGCCGACACCGGTTGGGGAAAGCCGTATGGGGCAAACTTTACGGACAATGGATTGCCGGAGCCAACATCTTCGTGTATGACCACGAGAAATTTACTCCCGCCGCCATTTTGGAAATGATACAGAATTATCATGTCACTTCCCTCTGTGCGCCGCCTACCATCTTCCGCTTCCTGATTCACGAAGACCTGACGAAGTTCGACCTGTCTTCACTCAAATACTGCACGATTGCCGGAGAGGCCCTGAATCCTGCCGTATTCGAGACGTTCAAGAAACTGACCGGCATCAAACTGATGGAAGGTTTCGGACAGACAGAAACGACCCTGACTATCGCCACCATGCCTTGGATGGAACCGAAACCGGGAAGTATGGGACTACCGAACCCGCAATATGACGTTGACCTGATAGACCACGAAGGCCGTTCGGTTGAAGCCGGAGAACAGGGACAAATCGTAATCCGTACCAGCAAAGGCAAACCTCTCGGACTTTTCAAAGAGTACTACCGCGATGCGGAACGTACACGCGAAGCCTGGCATGACGGCATCTATTATACAGGAGACGTTGCATGGAAAGACGAAGACGGTTATCTGTGGTTCGTAGGTCGTGCGGACGATGTAATCAAGAGTTCCGGTTACCGTATCGGCCCGTTCGAAGTGGAAAGCGCCTTGATGACTCACCCGGCGGTTGTGGAATGTGCCATCACCGGAGTACCTGACGAGATTCGCGGACAAGTAGTAAAAGCTACGATTGTCCTATCAAAAGAGTATAAGAACCGCGCCGGAGAAGAACTGATTAAGGAATTGCAGAACCATGTGAAGAAAGTGACTGCTCCTTATAAATATCCGCGTGTAATTGAATTTGTAGACGAACTTCCGAAAACTATCAGCGGCAAAATCCGTCGTGGAAATCCGTCAGAATGATGAGAAGTAAGTAAAAAACAATCTGTTCATCAATATATCCCCTTTAGCTACCTCTTGGGCAACTAAAGGGGATTTTTATATTATATATGAAAAAATTACACTTCTATTTTACTTTTCTCCATACCTTTGTCTCCGAATAATTTAATACAACCATTTAAAATAGAACCAACATGAGATTTGTTAACTACATTATCGGACTTCTACTCGCAGCTTTCTACACATCTGCCCCCCTCATGGCAAATAACAATAAAAATGACGAATTTGAAACTTTAATGGAGAAAATAAGGAACGACTTTGCACAAAATCCGCTTATTGACGAAGCTTTAAATAAGTACGATGCCGGCAAAGGATGTTTTACCGATGTAGACTACAGCCGCCGTGACCGCACCAACTGGGAACCTCTCATCCACATAAACCGATTGTATGATTTTGCTTTTGCCTATACCAATCCGCAGAACACTTACTATCAAAACGAAGACATTTACAATAAGATAGTGAAAGGACTGGAATATTGGTATGAACGTAATCCGCACTGCAACAACTGGTGGTACAACCAAATTGCCGAACCTCAGAAAATCGGCATATTACTTATACAGATGCGTATCGGCAAAAAACAAATTCCATCCGAACTGGAGACTAAAACTTTACAACGCATACGCAAAGACGGTGGACACCCTGCCAAATGGACGGGTGCCAACCAGACAGACATCGCACTTCACTGGATTTACCGGTCATGCCTGGAAAAAAACGAGACTGACCTGAAAACGGCTCTCGATAATGCTTACAGCCCGATAGAATACACCGTCAAAGAGGGTTTTCAGCATGACAACTCTTACTTCCAGCATGGCGTACAGCTTTATATCGGCGGATATGGTGATGAGATTCTGAAAGGAATCACCCAAGTAGCCATGTACACACAAGGAACCCAATATGCATTGAGTGCCGAAAAAATACGGATTCTGAGCAAATTCATGCGCGGGACTTATTATCAGACCATACGCGGACAACATATGCTTTTTGACGTACTAGGCAGAGGCATAAGCCGGAAAAACATTACCGACAAAAGCGCTACTACCCTGTTTGCCAAACGGATGATTGTCCTCGACCCGGAACATACAGACGAATATAAGGCCATTATCTCCCGTCTGAAAGGTGAGCAGCCTGCTGACTACAAGTTGCAGCCACCGCACACACATTACTTCCGGGAGATTATACCCTGCACGTACGTCCCGGCTATACTTTCGACGTCCGCATGGTATCCACCCGCACCATGCGCTGCGAATACGGCAACGGGGAAAACTTAAAAACTTACTTTATGTCGGACGGATGCACCAATATAGCAACACAAGGAAATGAATACGCCAATATCCTGCCTGTATGGAACTGGTGCAGAATCCCCGGAACAACCGCCCCACAACTGGATACGATTCCGATGGCTGCGAGCGACTGGCAGACCCGAGGAACATCAACTTTTGCCGGCGGTGTATCCGACAGTATCTACGGAGTATCCGCCTACGCCTACACGGACAACTATGCAGGAGTCAACACCGGTGCTAAAAAGGCATGGTTCTTCTTTGACAATGAAGTGGTATGCTTAGGGGCAGGAATCAATTCTACCTCTCACGCACCCATATATACTACAATCAACCAATGCCTGCTGAATGATAAAAACATACTGGTATCACAGAACAAGAAACAAACAGCTATAAAGAAAGGAGAATTTACCTATGATTCTCCCGACTGGGCTTTACATAACGGAATCGGATATATCTTTCCGCAAGGCGGGCGGATATACCTGAATAATGAACAACAAACAGGGTCATGGTACGACATCAACCATACCGAATCGAAAGAGATGCAACACCGGGAAGTTTTCACTCTCGGATTCGACCACGGGACTACTCCTCACAACGCCACCTATGCATATATCATAGCACAGGGGATAACTTCCGCCCGGCAAATGGACGCATACAATAAGAAGAGCCCTGTTGAAATCCTGGTCAATACGGATTCCATGCAGATTGTAAGGCACAAAAAGCTGAATATCTGGCAAATGGTATTTTATCGGGAAGGAACTTTCACTCACAAGGAGATGACCGTAAAGGTGGACAAAGCATGTACATTAATGCTCAAAGGCAGTCGCCGGGACAATGCGGAATTGCATATTGCCGACCCTGCACAAAAACAGTCGCGCATCAAAGTAGATGTATGCATCCCCAAGATTTCCAAAGATACCCGGAGCATCTTATGTGATTTTGAGAATACAGGTATCTATGCCGGCGCATCCAAGAAATACATTCTTTACAAGAAACAATAATCCATTTGAGCTCCACATAATCCCCGTTCCAGCATGTTCAGACAAAGGGTCATTCTCACCGCGATGAGATTTTTTTCTCATCACGGTGAGTATACTTTGAGAAAAGTACTGGCTGATAATTTGTATAGAGGAAGAATTCTCTTTATTACATCTGTTTATTGGATTATATTATCAAAAACAGCTATATTTGCTACATAATTCAAGATATCTTATCTCCAAACAAATTTAAACAGCAGATAATGAGCCCAGCCGTCATATCTATTACTATTGTGGCATACTTTATAATCCTGTTCACTATTTCTTATATAGCAGGACGCAAAGCCGACAATGAAGGATTCTTTGTAGGGAACCGTAAATCGGCTTGGTATATCGTTGCTTTTGCCATGATTGGTTCCACGATTTCCGGGGTTACTTTTGTCTCTGTTCCGGGCATGGTACAGGCAAGCAGTTTTTCTTACTTGCAAATGGTACTGGGATTTATAGTCGGGCAGATTATCATAGCGTTTGTGCTCGTTCCTCTCTTTTACCGCATGAATTTAGTTTCCATCTACGAATATTTGGAGAACAGGTTCGGAAGTTCATCTTATAAGACGGGAGCCTGTTTTTTCTTTATTTCAAAGATGTTGGGAGCAGCCGTCCGGCTCTTTCTCGTATGCCTGACTTTGCAACTGCTTATCTTCGAACCTTTCCATCTCCCGTTCTTGCTGAATGTTATCCTTACCGTATTTATCGTATGGCTCTATACATTCCGCGGCGGGGTGAAATCATTGATATGGACAGATGTCCTGAAAACATTCTGCCTGGTAGTTTCGGTGGTTCTCTGTATCTACTATATCGCTTCCAACCTGCACCTGAATTTCAGCGGTCTGGTCACTACGATTTCGGACAGTAACTTCTCCAAGACGTTCTTTTTCGATGATGTCAATGACAAGCGGCATTTCTTCAAGCAATTTCTGGCAGGGGTATTCACCGTCATTGCCATGAACGGGCTCGACCAGGATATGATGCAACGCAATCTCAGTTGCAAGAACTTCCGGGATTCACAGAAGAACATGATTACAAGCGGCATTTCGCAATTCTTTGTTATTCTGCTTTTCCTCATGCTGGGAGTATTGCTTTATACTTTTACAGCGCAGCAAGGGATTGAGAATCCGGGAAAAAGCGACGAGCTATTTCCGATGGTCGCTACCGGAGATTATTTTCCCGGCATAGTCGGGATATTGTTCATTATCGGGTTGATAGCTTCCGCCTATTCTGCGGCAGGCTCTGCCTTGACGGCACTGACAACTTCCTTCACCGTAGACATTCTACATGCACAGAAAAAAGGAGAAGCCGCACTCAGTAAGATACGAAAGCATGTACATATCGGTATGGCAGTCGTCATGGGAGCAGTTATTTTCGTTTTCAATCTGCTGAACAATACCAGCGTGATTGACGCGATTTACACATTGGCAAGTTATACATACGGTCCTATTTTAGGACTGTTTGCCTTCGGCATCTTCACCAAGAAACAAGTTTATGACAAATATATCCCGTTGGTAGCTATCGCGTCCCCTGCACTTTGCTATATCCTGCAAAGAAATTCGGAAGCCTGGTTCAACGGTTACCAAATCAGTTACGAGTTGTTGATTATCAATGCCCTGTTTACATTCCTCGGGCTTTGTTTGCTCATCAAAAGACAAGACAAAGAGGTATCGTACACAACTCATACTACAAAACAAGAAATAAAATAATGAAAGCAACAATCAACTGTTTTCTTCCTTTTAGCAGGTTGGAAGAAACTGTACAGACGGTTAAAGAATTACGTGCGTCGGCACTGGTAGACAAGATTTATTTATTGGCATCACCGATTACCAATGTCTGCCTTCCCGGATGCGAACTTATTTCCGTAGAGAAAATGCAATCCACACAAGCGATGCAAGCTATTGCCGAACACTCCGATAAAGCATATACCTTACTTTATACCAAACGCACTGCGTTAAAAATAGGGCTGTTCGCTCTTGAAAGAATGGTTCAAGTAATGGAAATGACTCAAGCAGGCATGGTCTATGCAGACCATTACCAACAAGTGGACGGTGTGCTAAAACCTGCTCCGGTCATTGACTACCAACCCGGTAGCCTACGAGATGATTTCGATTTCGGTTCGGTATTGCTGTTCGATGCCAACGCATTCAAGAAAGCCATAAAAGAAACAGAAGAAGAATATCAATACGCCGGCTTGTATGATTTGAGACTCAAAATATCCCAAAAGAACAAACTGGTACATATCAACGAATATCTATATACGGAAGTAGAAAGTGACAAGCGGAAAAGCGGTGAAAAACAGTTTGATTATGTAGATCCTAAAAACCGCCAGGTACAGATTGAAATGGAACAAGCATGCACCAACCATTTGAAAGAGATTGGCGGATATCTGCATCCTATCTTCCATCCCATAGACTTCTCTTCCCACACTTTTGAATATGAAGCTTCTGTCATTATACCCGTGCGCAACCGCATTCGCACCATCAAAGATGCCGTACGCTCGGCACTAAACCAGCAAACGACCTTCCCGTTCAATGTCATTGTCATCGACAACCATTCGACAGACGGAACGACCGAAGCACTTCAGGAACTAAGTGTGGACAAACGTTTGATTCACGTCATTCCCGAAAGGGATGACCTCGGCATCGGTGGTTGTTGGAATGTAGGTGTCCATCACGAAAAATGCGGAAAGTTTGCCGTCCAACTTGATAGCGATGACGTATATAAAGACGAACATAGTCTGCAAATCATCATTGATACTTTCTATAAACAGAAATGCGCAATGGTAATCGGCACTTATATGATGACTAATTTTGATATGCAGGAAATTGCCCCCGGCATCATCGATCATAAGGAATGGACGCCCGACAACGGACGAAACAATGCATTACGCATCAACGGTCTGGGAGCTCCCCGTGCATTCTACACGCCTATTCTTCGGAAAATCAAAGTCCCGAATACAAGCTATGGGGAAGACTATGCCCTTGGATTGAAAATTTCACACGATTATCAGATAGGCAGAATATATGACGTGATTTACCTTTGCCGCCGTTGGGAAGGAAACTCGGACGCTGCGCTGCCTGTTGAGAAAGTCAACCAGAATAATCTATATAAAGACCGACTTCGTACGTGGGAATTGGAACAGCGCATCCTGCAACAAGAAACGACATTAGAGAAAATTCAGCAAAGAATCGAACAGTTATTCCAAAAGCAAACCCTTTCATGGGAACTTGCCAAAGAGAATTACCAGGCACTGGAACAGTATCAGTCACGAACAAAAGAAATAGGAAAATGGATGGGTAATAGCCATTTAGACGCGAAACTATTCCTTAATCCGAAACGTATTCTTTCGGCTACCGCACAGACAGATACTGTCTCTATTCACTCACGACCTTGCTTCCTCTGCCAAACAAACCGACCGCAGGAACAAGAGTTCCTCAGTTTTGGGAATTATCAGATACTGGTTAATCCCTATCCCATATTTAAACACCACTTTACAATTGTAGATAAGGAACACAAGCCGCAATCCATAGCCGGGCGTTTTAAAGATATGATAGAACTCACCGACATAATGAAAGAATACTTCCTTTTGTATAATGGACCGGAATGTGGAGCTTCCGCTCCCGATCATGCCCATTTTCAAGCTTGCAGTAAAGAGGAAAGTTTGCAGGGGACATATAACGATAGCATAGAATTAATAGATAACGACAAGGTGCTAATTAATTATGCAGATTTCCCGTACAGTTTTATCCATATTGAGGCGAAAAATAAGAGAACAATGTCGAAAACCTTTCATCTGATTTACGACATCCTAGCTGCCAATAATAACGGAAAAGAACCAATGATGAATATTCTTGCCTGGTATGGTTTGATACGCACCAAAGATTCTTTTGGAAAGAACTACGAAGACGAACTTAAAGCCGCAACCACACACCCTTACAAATGTGTTATCTTCTTACGCAGCAAACATCGCCCTGACTGCTATTACGCCAAAGGAAACGAACAAATTCTCATCAGTCCTGCTATTGCTGAAATGAACGGTATATTCCCTATAGTACGCGAAGAGGATATGGAGAAACTGACTCCTGAAAAGGTATATGATATCTATCAGGAAGTATCCATATCTAAAGAAAAACTACAAGAAATAGCAGAACGCATTAAAGCCGCCTTATGACAGAGCCTCAAATAGCAGTTGGCATTCTTTCGGAGAAAGAGATTAGATTCTCTTTCCCGGAAGAATTCATCTCTTCTGATGGAATGGCAATCTCCGGAATACAACAAGCCGTTTATCAGAAAGGGAAAATCCATTGGCAAGAAAAGTATATGATGAGTTATCCTTCACTCCCCAACAGAATACAGCTTCTTTCTTTGAACTGCAAGACGTAACCATCGGCATCAACTTCCATTGGGAACGTAAAGAAGTTCAAAGATTCAAAGGTAAACTGAAGATTATCGTTGAAGATGACAAGCTGACCGCCATCAATATAATTTCTATCGAAGATTATCTCACCAGCGTGATTTCATCAGAGATGAGCGCAACAGCTTCTTTAGAACTGTTGAAAGCACATGCGGTTATCTCCCGAAGCTGGCTATTGAATAAATTGAGAATTGAGAATGAAAATTGAAAAATAAGATGCAACCGGACAACGCGGACAGCGCAGCCATTTCTCAATTCTCAACTCTCAACTCTCAATTTATCAAATGGTACGACCATGAAGCCCACAAGAACTTTGATGTATGTGCCGATGACCATTGCCAACGTTATCAAGGGATTACACGTGCCTCAACTCCGCAGGCTGTTGAGGCTGTTTCTACACGGGGTGAAGCACTTATCTACGAAGGGAAGATTTGTGACGCCCGCTTCTCCAAATGCTGCGGCGGTGCTTTTGAAGAATTCCAGAACTGCTGGGAGAATGTAAGGCATCCTTATCTTATCGGACAACGGGACAGCCGAACAGAAAACCTGCTTCCCGACTTGAGCATAGAAGCGGAAGCCGACAAGTGGATACGCACTTCGCCCGTTGCATTCTGTAACACACAGGACGAGAAGATTCTCAGTCAGGTTTTAAATAACTACGACCAGGAGACTGCGGACTTCTATCGTTGGAAAGTCTGCTATTCCCAACAAGAACTGTCCGAACTGGTTCACAAGCGTTCGGGTATTGATTTCGGGAAAATTATAGATTTAATTCCCATAGAAAGGGGAACATCCGGTCGTCTCGTCCGACTGAAGATAGTAGGTACGCTACGCACACTCACCATCGGAAAAGAGCTGGAGATACGCCGTACCCTATCGACTTCTCATCTTTATAGTTCTGCTTTCGTTGTGGATAAGGAATACAAAGAAGAATATAGAGAATGTAAAGAAGAAGAGCCCAAAATCCCTTCCCGCTTTATCCTCACCGGTGCCGGATGGGGACATGGAGTGGGGCTTTGCCAGATTGGTGCTGCCGTAATGGGAGAACAAGGCTATAAATACGAAGAGATACTATCTCACTACTACCCCGGTAGTACGATTGAGAGACAATATAAATAAAATCAGACTGATGCTATGACAACGCCAACCATAAACAAAAATCCCTGGAGCTGGATTCCAACCCTCTACTTTGCGGAAGGGCTGCCTTATGTAGCGGTAATGACTATTGCCGTCATCATGTACAAGCGCCTGGGATTGTCGAATACGGAAATAGCCTTATATACTTCCTGGCTTTATCTTCCCTGGACTATCAAGCCCTTATGGAGTCCTTTCGTTGATTTGGTTAAAACGAAACGCGCCTGGGTTATCGCCATGCAAGGACTCATTGCTGCCGGACTTGCAGGGATAGCCTTTTTATCCCTACGCCCCATTATGTACAGTTCACTCTTGCCTTTTTCTGGCTGCTGGCATTCAGTTCCGCCACGCATGACATTGCGGCGGACGGTTTCTATATGCTCGGACTCAACAACAAAAAACAATCTTTCTTTGTAGGTATCCGAAATACATTTTACCGGCTCGCCAATATCTTCGGACAAGGTATTCTTGTGATGCTGGCAGGCTGGTTGGAGACATCACAAAACAATATCCCCCTGGCGTGGAGTATTACGTTCTACTTTATGGCGGGATTATTTCTTGCCCTTACTATCTACCACCGCTTTATCCTCCCCTATCCCGCTTCCGACACTAAACGTCCCGGGCTGACAGCGGGAAAGTTATTAGAAGATTTTCTCCTGACCTTCGTCACTTTCTTCAAGAAGAAGCATTTGGGGCTTATGTTCTTTTTCCTGCTCACCTACCGGTTGGGAGAGTCACAGTTAGCCAAAATAGCCTCTCCTTTCCTGCTTGATACTACGGATAAAGGCGGATTGGGATTATCTACGGCAACCGTCGGAATGATTTATGGTACGATAGGTGTCATAGCCCTGTTAGTCGGGGGGATTATCAGCGGCTTCCTTGTGTCACGCGACGGATTCAAGAAATGGATATTACCCATGGCACTGGCTATCAACCTGCCGGATATTTTATACGTATGGATGGCTGCCACCACTCCGGACAATCCTATATTTATATCCATCTGTGTAGCTATCGAACAACTGGGTTACGGTTTCGGCTTCACAGCCTATATGCTTTATCTGATTTATATTGCGGAAGGCGAGCACAAGACTGCTCATTATGCTATCGGAACGGGATTTATGGCACTGGGCATGATGATTCCGGGAATGCCCGCAGGCTGGATACAGGAACACACCAGCTACACCAGCTTCTTTATCTGGGTATGTATCTGTACCATACCCAGCATTATCGCTTCATTAATGATTCGCAACCGGCTGGACGATTCTTTCGGAAAGAAACAATAAACAATTTACTTAATAACTTAACACATTAACAAGTAACAGTCATGAATGTAACAAGTAACAAACGCCTATTGGCACTCGATGTAATGCGGGGCATTACCATCGCAGGAATGATTCTGGTGAATAATCCGGGGTCTTGGGGATACGTATATCCCCCTCTTAAACATGCTCAATGGAACGGTCTTACCCCCACAGACCTGGTTTTCCCTTTCTTCATGTTTATCATGGGAATTTCCACCTACATCTCGCTCAGAAAGTATAACTTCACGTTCAGTACCCCCGCTGCCCTGAAGATTATCAAAAGAACGATTGTCATTTTCCTTATCGGAATAGCCATCAACTGGTTTGCCTTGCTTTGCTACCACCACGACCCGCTCCCCTTTGCCCAAATCCGGGTATTGGGAGTGATGCAACGGCTTGCCCTCTGCTACGGAGCGTCCGCATTAATCGCTTTGCTTATCAAACACAAGTATATACCTTATCTGATTTTTGTATTATTGGCAGGTTACTTTATCATTCTTATCACCGGCAACGGCTTTGCCTACAACGAGACGAATATTCTTTCCATTGTAGACCGCAGTATTCTGGGAGATGCACATATGTATCAGGACAACCACATCGACCCGGAAGGACTTCTCAGCACTATCCCTTCCATCGCGCACGTACTGATAGGTTTCTGCGTCGGCAAACTATTGATGGAGGTCAAAGACATTCGCGAGAAACTCGAACGGCTCTTCCTTATCGGAACTATCCTTACTTTCGCAGGTTTCCTGTTGAGCTATGGATGCCCGTTCAACAAAAAGATATGGTCGCCGACTTTCGTTCTGGTCACTTGCGGACTAGGTTCCAGCATGCTGGCATTGCTCGTCTGGATAATCGACATAAAAGGGTACAAGAAATGGAGCCGCTTCTTCGAGTCTTTCGGAGTGAATCCGCTCTTTATCTATGTGCTGGCGGATGTTCTTGCCATCCTGCTAGGCGTCATAACCGTTACTTACCTGGGAGAAAGCACTTCCTTGCAGCAAGCCTTCTATGCCGGTGCCCTGCAACCTGTTTTCGGAAACGAAGGGGGCTCATTAGCTTACGCCATACTGTTTGTCCTGCTCAACTGGGCAATAGGCTATATATTATATAAAAAGAAAATATACATTAAGATATGATATTGATTGCAGACAGCGGTTCTACCAAGACCGACTGGTGTGTCGTTCTCAACGGCACACCTATCAAACGAATCAGCACAAAAGGGCTGAACCCTTTCTTCCAATCGGAAGAGGAAGTTCAACAAGAACTGGCACATTCTCTTCTGCCACAGTTACCCGAAGGGACGATTAACTCCGTCTATTTCTATGGCGCAGGTTGTACCCCCGAAAAAGCGCCTGTCATCCGACGGGCTATTGCCGACAGTTTACCCATTGTCGGGAATATCAAAGCCTATTCGGATATGCTGGCTGCTGCCCGTGGATTATGCGGACATGAGGCAGGCATTGTCTGTATCCTGGGAACCGGTTCCAACTCCTGCTTTTACAATGGAAAAGAGATTGTCAATAACGTCTCGCCATTGGGATTTATCTTAGGCGATGAAGGAAGCGGCGCAGTACTGGGAAAATTGTTAGTAGGTGATATTCTGAAAAACCAGTTGTCACCTACCGTAAAGGAAGCATTTCTCAAACAATTCGACCTGACAGCTCCCGAAATCATCGACCGAGTTTACCGTCAGCCTTTCCCGAACCGCTTCCTGGCAAGTCTCTCTCCTTTCATAGCCCAACATCTGGAAGAACCGGGTATCCGCCAGTTAGTCCTCAATAGTTTCATCGCTTTCTTACGAAGAAATGTGATGCAATATGACTATGCACAGTATCCGGCACATTTCATCGGTTCGGTAGCTCATTATTACAAGGAAATATTACAGGAAGCAGCACAGGAAACGGGAGTCAGTATCGGCAAGATTCTTCAAAGCCCGATGGAAGGATTAATCCGGTACCATACGACTTCATCCAATCAGTTTAATTTATAACCAATTGCTTATATATCATCAATTTATAATCAGCAACTCATAATATAATTAGTAAATTGTAATCATCCCAATGCAGATAACCGAACAATCATCCCTCTACGACGATTTAGAAAAGAAGTCTGTACGAGAAATATTAGAAGACATCAATCGTGAAGACCAAAAGGTGGCATTAGCCGTACAAAAGTCTATTCCACAGATTGAACAGCTTGTCAGCCTGATTGTCCCCCGTATGAAGCAGGGCGGACGCATCTTTTATATGGGTGCAGGAACAAGCGGTCGCCTGGGAGTACTGGATGCTTCAGAGATACCACCGACATTCGGCATGCCGCCTACCTGGATTATCGGCTTGATAGCCGGCGGAGATACTGCTCTACGTAATCCGGTGGAAGGTGCAGAGGACGATATGAACCGGGGATGGGAAGAGCTTACCGAACATCAGATTAATGATAAGGATACCGTAATCGGCATTGCCGCTTCCGGCACCACACCTTATGTAATCGGTGCTTTGCGGGAAGCCCGCAAGCATGGCATCCTGACAGGCTGTATCACCAGCAATCCCGATTCTCCGATGGCGGCAGAAGCGGATATCGCCATTGAGATGATTGTCGGGCCGGAATATGTGACGGGGAGTTCACGGATGAAATCAGGTACCGGACAAAAGATGATTCTGAATATGATTAGCACTTCGGTGATGATTCAACTCGGACGGGTAAAAGGAAATAAGATGGTGAATATGCAGTTGAGTAATCAGAAGCTAGTGGAAAGAGGGACGCGGATGATTATGGAAGAACTGGGGTTAGACCATGGGCATGCGCAAAAGCTGTTACTGCTGCATGGTTCGGTAAAGAAGGCGGTTGACGCATACAATTCAATATCCAAACTATAAAGTATTGCTATTACCCTTTACCGGAGAGCGCCGGAAACATTGATTTTCGTTCAATAATCTAATAGATGGTATCGTATATCTGCCAATAATTAAATAGTATATACTGTTTAATCGTTAATTTAATTGCCTTTAAAAAGAGAATAGACTATTTTTGTTCTCACACTAAAATGAAAGCAGTAGTGGATGCAGCTATAAAGAAAATACCCTACGGGATGACGGACTTCGAGAGAATAATCCGTGAAAATTTTTAGCCAACAATATTCTGATAGATTATGGCAACGAACGTTATCAGGACATTACTCCTGCAACCCCGGTTATTACAACTTCCCGACATGGTTTATAGCTACTGCATCGAAATTAAGTATGCCAAACGGGATACATCCGACACCGAGATAGAGAAACTACTAGCCAATGCAAAAATACAACTGAAACAATATGCAGCCAGCGAATGGATAGCACACGACAAGAGAACCACTGAGCTGAAAAGTATTGCGTTAGTATTTCAAGGATGGAAGCTTGTAAGAGTGGAAGAGGTGTGATATGGAACTTCCCTCGAATCCTCAAATATAGCATCAAAGCTATGCCAGTTCTACTCCGGTCCGGAATGGACGGCAAAGTGCTTGGCACGATACCGATAGATTGGGGAAAAACGGTTGCCAGTCCGGCACGTCCTACACCGTGCAACGCTTCATTCCACCAGTCGTACTCTTTGATTCCCAGTCGCGGAATAGCCGGTGAGGAATTTTGCATTAATGATACTTTCTCTTCCTGTGTCAAACGGGGCAATTTCAGACACCAAAAAGGGTGAAAGGTATCAACCTCCCACCCTTTCGTTCAGGATATATAAAGCAAATTCCTAAAACTCAACCAAAATACGGAATACCTTTCCCGGATTAGCCGTCCATTCCTGCATGGCTTCCAAAGCACCTTCCGGTTTGGCTATCTTCGAAATCAACTCTTCCACCGGACAATTTCCTTCTTTCATATAGTTTATTACCGCACGGAAATCTGCCGGCAACGCATTTCTGGAACCACGGATATCCAATTCTTTTTGAACGAAAAGTTTCGTTTGGAAAGCCACTTCACTCTTGGCATAGCCGATGCAAACTACACGCCCAGTGAATCCGACTTCATCCACTGCCATTACATAAGTTACCGGACTGCCGACTGCTTCAATCACAACATCGGCACCGAGTCCTTCCGTTATTTCCTGTATCCGTTCGTGTACATTCTCTGTTTTAGAGTTAACCACATAAGATGCGCCGACCTTCTTCGCCAGTACCAGTTTTTCATCATCCAAATCGACAGCAATTACTGTTGCACCTCTCAAAGCAGCACGTACAATCGCACCTATACCAATCATGCCGCAGCCGATTACCATCACAAACTCGTTATCAATCACCTGTGCACGCGATACGGCATGAAATCCGACACTCATCGGTTCAATCAGCGCACAGTCACGGGAAGAGATATTGCCCGCCGGAATAATCTTCGTCCAGGGTAATACTGCATATTCGCACATCACTCCATTGCGTTGCACACCCAGCGTCTCGTTATATTCGCAGGCATTGACCCGCCCATTACGGCAGGAAGCACATTTACCGCAATTAGTGTACGGATTCAGCGTCACATTCATTCCTTTCTCGAAACCTGCCGGAACACCCGAACCGATTTCTTCAATTACCGCCCCTACTTCGTGTCCCGGTATCACTGGCAATTTCACCATCGGATTCTTGCCCAGGAACGTGTTTAAGTCCGAACCACAAAAACCGACATACTTGATTCTTACTAATACTTCACCGGCGCCAACGGTCGGTTTTTCCAGTTCAACCACCTTCATTTCTGAGGGGTTGACAATTTGAACTGCTTTCATTTGATATGTTTGATAATAAATTTATTAATCAATTACTTTATAACCTTTCCAACCGTAATAGGCACAGAAGACAAAGCAAATCATCGGCACACAATAGGCCATATAATAGATGTGCTCATTGGCGTGCATGAAATAGGCTGTCAACTGCGGGAGACAGGCGTTGCCCACAATCGCCATGACAAGAAATGCCGAGCCGCTCTTTGTCTGATTCCCCAATCCTTTCAATGCCAACGAAAACTGCGTAGGATACATGATAGACATAAAGAAAGAAATAGCCAACATTGCGTATAGTCCGACCATTCCGCCCCATATCATGACAACTCCACACAGGAGAATATTCATCAATGCATAGATTAACAGCATATCCTGCGGACGGAATTTTATCATCAATCCCGTACCAATCCAACGGCCTAAAAGGAAAGCGAGCATATACAATCCGAAAAAGGTAGTTGCCGTATCTTCCGGCAGTCCGGCATACGTACAGCAATATACGAGGAAAAGACTGTTGATAGCCGTCTGTCCACCATTATAGAAGAACTGCGCAATCACTCCCCAGCGCAGATGTGAATGTTTCAGTACGCCAAAATCAATCAGTTTTTCTTTTTTATCCGATTTTTCCGAAGAAGTTTCGGCACCTTCATCTCCAATCTTCGGCAGTTTGGAGAATACAAAGACAACAGCTATGGCGACAAGCAGCAAAGCCAATATCAGATAGGGAAGTTTCATGGCATCCGTTTCCAATTGGATATAGGCTTGCCAACCACCCGGATAATCTACCGGGAGAGTTTCGCGTGTATAATGAGTTCCGCTAAGAATGAGTTTACTCAGGAACATGGCGGCGATGAAAGCACCGAGCCCATTGAAAGATTGGGCGAGGTTCAGGCGTCGCGGAGCGGTTTCGGGAGCTCCTAAAACGGTGTCATACGGATTGGCGGCTGTTTCCAGAAAACACATTCCGGTGGCGATAATGAAGAAGATGCAAAGGTAAGCCCAATACTCTTTCAAAATAGCTGCCGGAAAGAAAAGCAAACCACCGATAGCTGCCAATATCAATCCGAAGATAATCCCTGCCTTATAGCTGTAACGTTTCATAAACATGGCTATCGGGATGGGAAAAATGAAATAGGCAAGCCAATAGGCCGTTTCCGTAAAAGATGCCTCAAAGGTATTCAGCTCGCAAGTCTTCATCAATTGCCGAATCATGGTAGGAAGCAGGTTACTGCTTATCGCCCACAGAAAAAACAGGCAGAAGACCAATGCTAAAGGTATTGTATATGTATTTTTTTTCATGGTATAGTTGTATTCTTCTTATTCAGACATGTTTTTGATATAGGGAAGTACCGGAAGGTCGGTGAATCCATAGAAGTCCCTTGCATTTTCTCCCAGGAAAAGTCTCTTTTCATTTTCCGTCAGTTCGGGAGACTTCAGCACAAAATCATAAGACATCTTGTAGGTGATGGCTGTAATGGTACGCGGATAATCCGAACCCCACATCAGTTTTTCCATACCGACCCAATCAGCCGCTTCACGAATCGCTTTGACCGCTCCTTTGAAAGGATAGAATTCGTAATTGAAAAGCCAAGTGATTCCACCGGATTCAATCCTCACATTGGGATGACGTGCCAGGCGGATTTGTTCTTGCCATCCGGGACGTGTCACCATTCCAAAATGTCCGACAGCTATTCTCAACTGGGGACATTCTTGAATAATCTCTTCCATTTCAGACACTTGTGTTGCTCCGTCAGCCAAGTCGATAGAGAGCATGACATTCCGTTCTTCCATATAATGAAACATCTGCATCATTTCCTCATTATTCAGCATCACCCGTCCTTCTTTTAACAACAGGCGTTGGGCAGGTATTTTTATTGCCTTGAAACCCTTTGCTATAAGTTCTTTCGCCTGCTCCAAAAATCCCGGTTTACGAAACTCGCACATTCCGCAGACAAAGAAACGATTGGGATAACGAGAAACAACTTCCGACAGATAGTCGTTCTGTATACCATCGATAAACTCTTGGGTGATAACAGCCGCGGCTACTTGAGCATAGTCCATATTCGACAGAAAAACTTCCGCACTATTTACTCCGTCTGTCATAAAAGGCGGAATCATCTGCCGGATTTCTCCCATAAATTCCGAACGTCCATTCTCCAAAGTTCGGATAGGCAGTCCGTCCACAACAGTGTCCTGCCGTAACCACAGATGGGCGTGTGCATCAATAATTGTATAATCCATACGAATGGTTCTGTTTTATGAGTTTGCCCAGCTTACTCGTTTCTGTTCTCCGATAATATCCTGCACTTCCCGAACGAGTTCCCAATCAACCGGTTCTTCGATGAAAGCGATATTCTTTTTCACATTTTCAGGGTTAGTCGTACTGAACAAAGTAGTTGCAATACGAGGATTGCTGACAGAGAATTGCATGGCAAGTTTCTCAATCGGATAGTTTTTCGCCTTACAATGTTCCATAGCTTTGCGACAAACTTCTACCAGTGGTTTCGGAGCCGGATGCCAGGCAGGAACACCCCGTTCGCTCAATAGTCCCATTGAAAGTGGAGAAGCATTGATGACACCGATTTCTTTGGATTCAAAATAATCAAGGAAGTCAGCCAACTTATCATCACACAGGCAATAATGACAGAAACTAAGAACAGATTCAACCGTACCGCTGGGAGAATGGTCGATTACCCATTTCAGATTTTCCAGTTGCAGGTCGGTGATTCCAACATGACCTACCACTCCTTTCTCACGCAGTTCTACCAAAGCGGGAAGCGTCTCGTTAACAACCTGATTTAAATCGGCAAATTCGACATCGTGCACATTTATCAAATCAATAAAGTCTATGTTTAAGCGTTCCATACTCTCATATACACTTTCAGTTGCACGTTTGGCGGAATAATCCCACAGGTTTACTCCATCCTTTCCATAACGTCCAACTTTGGTAGAGAGATAATAACGGTCGCGAGGAAGCTCTTTCAGCGCTTTTCCCAACACCGTTTCCGCTTTATAGTGTCCATAATAGGGAGAAACATCTATAAAATTCATTCCTGATTCAATAGCAGTAGACACTGCCTGAATCCCTTCTTTCTCTTTCAAATCATGGAAAACCCCTCCTAAGGAAGAAGCTCCGAAACTAAGAGATGAAACTTTCATCCCTGTCTTTCCGATTTCATGGTATTGCATACTTTTGGGTTTTAAATAGTTTTGTATGCGACAAAAATAGGTCAGGAATGATTGCCGTCGGACAGAGGATAGCGTAAAAAGCAACGTAACGGTTTACGTAAAAAATATTGCTTATAATACTTTTATTTATCCGAAAATGTGCTTTCTTTGTAAAAGATTCAAAGTCAGATACCTTTAAATGGAATACCGGAAACATACTTCACTCAAGGATCTTGCCCAAGCATTGGGCGTCTCGATTCCCACTGTATCCAGGGCGCTAAAAGACAGTCCTGAAATCAGTCGTGAACTTTGTGCCAAGGCAAAGGAGCTAGCCAAAGAAATGAATTATCGCCCCAACCCTTTTGCCATGAGTTTACGGAAAAATGCTCCGCGCATTATCGGTGTGATAGTTCCTGATATTGTTACCCATTTCTTTGCTTCTATCCTGAACGGAATAGAAAACATGGCTATCGCCAACGGATACTTTGTGATTATCACCACATCACACGAATCTTATGAGCACGAAAAGCGAAACATTGAAAATCTGGTCAATATGCGTGTGGAAGGCATTATCGCCTGTCTCTCCCAAGAAACGACAGATTATTCTCATTTATCCGCCTTGAAAGACATCAATATGCCGCTAATCCTTTTTGACCGTGTTTGCCTGACGGATCAGTTCTCTTCGGTCGTAGCGGACGGAGTGCAATCCGCACAAATGGCTACACAGCATTTATTGGATAATGGCAGCAAACGGGTAGCCTTTATCGGCGGAGCCAACCATCTGGATATTGTAAAAAGAAGAAAACACGGTTATCTGGAAGCATTACGTGACAACCGGATTCCTATCGAAAAGGAGTTAGTTGTTTGCCGGAAGATTGATTATGAAGAAGGCAAGATTGCGACTGAAACATTGCTGTCTCTTCCCCAACCGCCCGATGCTATTCTTGCGATGAATGACACATTGGCTTTTGCAGCTATGGAAGTTATCAAAAGCCACGGTCTTCGCATACCGGATGATGTTGCCATTATCGGATATACGGATGAACAGCACGCCAATTATGTAGAGCCCAAATTATCAGCAGTATCCCATCAGACGTATAAAATGGGAGAAGCAACATGCCAGTTGTTGATTGGACAGATTAAAGGAGATAAAACAGTCAAACAGGTGATGATTCCGACACATTTGCAGATTAGGGAGAGTAGTATTAAGCCACTACGTTAATATACAAATCCGAACATCCATAACGGAATGATATTTCTCATACCATATTCGATATCATCTTTCACTATATAAGCATTTTCCACATCCCGTATCTGCTTCTGCATCTTATTTTTACCTCCTATTTCAAAAGTATAATCGCCTATCGAGAAATCAGAAACCGAAGAAGTTACAATAGGATAAGTTGCTTTCATCATAGAAAAAAATACAGTTTCCCGTATATTACCAATATCGGGCACATTGTTAGCTAGAGCATAAGCCAAATTCGTATTATTCAAATAAACCTTGTCCACTTTCCCTAACAGCCTGATACCTTCCGTATCCGAGCGAAGCTGGTTAATCATACCGGCTTTCTCCAAATAGCACATAAGATCAGAAACCGTATTTCTATTTATATCAAGCAATGTAGCCAATTTAGTAAAGTTAGGTTTGAAAGGAACACTTTTGGCTATAATATACAGCAGCTTTTTTATTTTTTGCGCAGTAGTTATATTCATCTTGGCAAAAGTCGGTATATCATTTTCTAAAGTTTGGTTTACAATACTTTGTAACCGTATAAAATAACCTTTTTCTTTAAAGAAAGGATAAAAGCCCTGTTGCAGATATTCTTTGAACAATTGGAGAGGACGCTCTTTGTCATAGGGGAAATCGACCTTATGATTTAATACGTCTTCCAAGGAGCAAACAGGCAGATGATAGCCACGAGATATCGCTAGAAACTCACGAAAAGACAGCCCGGTCATACGATATTCCAACTTTCTACGACTCAAGTCCGTTTCTCCCGTCTCTAACTCTAATATGGAAGACCCAGTATATACTACTTGTAATGCGGGAATCAAATCATATATATTCTTGATTTCCCGAGCCCATCCGCTATATTTATGAATCTCATCAATATAGAGTTTCTTCCCTCCATGTTGATAAAATTCCATAGCTAAATCAACAAGTTTATGTTCGGTAAAATACAAATCATCAGCTGTGACAAACAAAGTTTCATCAACGTTATCATATAACTTGATATGTTGCAAAAGCATAGTTGTCTTACCAATACCTCTAGCACCCAGAATCGCAATTAAACGGCTATCCCATTCTATTTGGTCGTGAAGATAACGAACAAATTCGGTAGATGTATTATTTAATAATATCCTATATGATCTATAAAGTGTATCCATAACTCATTGTTTTTTAATCATGTAGGCAAATATAAGACAAATTGCCGAATAAAAACAGCGCTTTTCGTTAAAAGTGCTGTTTTTATTCGGCAAACCATCCTTTTTTTATTTATAAATACTTACTTTTGCAAAAATAGATACAACTCAATGAAACCGAACTACATAACGATTCTAATTACAGCACTCTGCATTACTTTTAATGCATGTCAACATTCAAGTATTATTCCTCAACTTCAACTTGCTGATGCATTAATGCACAACCATTCAGATAGCGCATTAAATATATTACAAAAATTATCTATTGAAGAAATGCCTAATAGCTCAGCTAGGGCTACGTATGCATTACTTCTCACAGAAGCTTTAGACAAAAACGAATTGCCTCATCATGATAACTCTCTCGTATCAATCGCTGTTGATTACTATAAAAACAGTGATAAGGACAATCTAAAAACAAAAGCTTACTATTATCTTGAAGAGTATATCAAGACAATAAAGAATATGTAAAAGCAACGGAAGCCTATTTATCAGCCTTAAAAACAGCATCTCCAAGCCAAATTCCAATCTTGCAAATCTACAATAATCTAGCTTCATGCTACGAAAATCAAGAATTTTATCTTCAAGCTATAAAAACATATAAAGAATCATATGCAACCGCAGAGAGAATGAAAGATAAATATGGAATTCTGCATGCAAGCCGAGGATTAGCCAACATTTATGCAATACAAGATGAGGAAGAAAAGGCACTATCTCACTATCAGAAGGCTTTATCAATAGCACAATCTATCAAAGATTCATTGTGGGAAAATGCAATTTTCTGTGATATAGCAAAGACTTATGACGACCAAGGACTGTATATAGAAGCAAAAAAACAAATAGATCTTGCCTTGCAGTATGCTCCTTCCGACATTAATCTATCCCCTACCTACTTTTGGAAAGGAACTATATTATATAATCTCGAGGAACTTGACTCTGCTATTCATTATTTATCCCAAGCTAGTACTAATGCAAATATTTATACTAAAGCAGCTATTTACCAAACCTTATATGAGATTAATAAAGAAAGAAAAAATTATGAACAGGCAATTTTATATAATGATACAGCCTTAATCTGCTATGACTCCATACAGAATATGATTCACCATGCTGAGGTTAACAATATTATCAAAAAACATTCAATAGAAATATATGAACAACAAATAAAGAAGCAATCACAGCAAACAAGATCAATACTCATTATTGGTACATTAGTTACAATATTTCTTTTTATATATACTCTAATGTATATTAGTAACCGTAATAAAAAAATGCATATACATTGGCAACAACAACTTATGAAGAATCAGACAGAAAAAGCCATATTAAAAGAAGAAATTAAAGTATTATCTCACGCTAATGAAATCAATGAACATAAACATGCAGATATATTAAATCAAAGAATAAAGTTATGGCATCAAAGCCTTCAGATATGCGTACGCCTATTCAAAACGACTACATCCTACAAAAAAATCCAATCAATAGAAACATCTAAAAATAGAAAAGATAAAGAGATAACCCAAGAAGAGATATCAATGATTAATCAAGAAATAAACGAAGCCTTCATTGAGGCAATACAAGAGTTATTAGAACAATATCCCAGTCTAACACAAGACGATCTCTATTACTGCATACTCAGCTATCTCCAATTATCCAATAATACGATCAAGGCTTGTATGAAAACAGGAAGCCAATCCGCACTGAATCAAAGGAGATATCGTATTAAAAAACAATTATCCGAACTAAGTTTCTCCATAATTTTCGAAGATAAAAAAGAAAACAAATAAATGGACATCAGTTTCTGTTATCACAATTAGTTTTTTGTTATGCATATTTCATAATACACTGATTATCAACAGTCGATTATAATTACATTGTTATTATGTGTTATTGTTACGTATAGGCAATTGACGTACATTTGCAGAAAATCAATAACAATAAAACTATTATGAAACGAAACCTATTTTTATTTACATTCATGATTTTTTGCTCTAGTTTTATCTTCGCAATGCCATCAGACACAAGGAGACAAATAAAGATGAAAGTTAGACAGCCAATAGAGCATCGCTCTACCAATCACCCGGAACCGGCACGAGTTTATGTCAGCAATTCATTATTAGAGATTGAGTTTGAGTATCCTCCAAAAGACGCTATGATTACAATAACTAATACTGAAACTGGAGAGACAATCTATCATGAGAAAATTACATCTTTAGAGAAGTTCAAACTCATTGACTTATTCGGAGAAGATAAAAGCGCGGAATACACTCTTGAAATATCATCGTATTCGTGGCTCACAACAGGAGTATTTACAATAGATTGAACTACATTATGAGACTTATTCTATACTACATATCAGCCATGCTGATAGTATTATTCTATACATCTTGCAATCCCCGTAAGAATGCTATGCACGCAGAAAAAGAAGTAATAGCAGAATTGGATGGAGAAGTAATATACGCTAATGAAATCAATACAATTATAAAGCAGGAACTTTACGATGAGCTCTGTAGAATTCATGAAGTTAAAAGAAAAGCTCTGGAACAATTGATAAATGTTAAACTCTTGCAGAAAGAAGCCAATAAAAAGCAGATGACCTATCAAGAGTTTATAGATGATTATACAGATGCGAAAATAAAGCAGCTAGGCATAGATTCTCTTTTAAAAAAGTATAATATAAAATCTATTACAGAATTTCGGGGGAAAAGCGTATATAGCGTAGCAGTGGACTCTCCTACAGGAAAAGTTACCGGAGACCTGCACTTGAAAGGGGCTATTGTTGATGACTTACTGGACTCTTTGAAAAGGAATAAAAAGATAGTCCAATATCTCTATCCACCCAAAAGTCCACCAATTAACCTAAATAACATACTTATTATAGAGGGGATTTTACAGTCAAAGTTTCTGTTACCATAATATCTGATTTTGATTGTGAATCATGCATCAAAGCTCATCCTCTATATAACTCAATCTATGAAGATTACAAAGAAAAAGTGAAGTTTGGATATATCCATTATTCAACAATGCCAACATTCGCTGAAATAGCAAGTGATGCCGCCAATAAGCAAAATCGTTTTTGGGAATTTCAAGATTCATTATATGCATATAAAGGATATATTGACTCTACCGTTGTATTCAAGATTGCACACAATATGTCTATGGATATAAACAAGTTACAAAAAGATATCGCAGATGATGATGGAAAAAAATCAATCGAGAATACAATTAATCAATTAGTTCTTCTTGGCGTATATGCTAATCCAACCATTATTATCAATGGACGACTGATTGTTAATTCAGATTCTAAAGAAGAAATCTGTCACCTTATTGATGAAGAGCTCTCAAAATAACAGTATTCACTATTAAAACAATGTATTATGAAGAAAATTATCTTTTTATGTTTCTGTGCTTTATTAGCATCTTGTTCTTCAGATGAAGAATTGCAAGATATGGGCACAAATGAAGAAGAATTGGCAAACATGGCCAATGACTATGAACTTGTATTGAAAGGGTATTCTCTTGATGAGTTAAACAAAGAGAAAGACGAGTTGACTCCAACGACACAAGAGGAAACCGATGCAGAACCATGGCTTATTAATGAATTACAAAAGGCTTCAGAAGAAATGATGTCTTCTAATTATGGTAAGTTAAGAAATGAGGCTAAAGCATATGCCAGTACTTCAAATATGGTCGGAGTCTTTAAAGTTGGTTCATGCAGTGGTTACCGCGAATTTGTATATCATATGGATTGCGAAGATGGTGGTGATACTAGAGCTGAAGGGGATATTGGAGCAACGCGTGTAGATGGAAATGGAAATGTGATATTTCATTTTTGCTTACTACCTGCAGGCAATTACGGCGGTGGTACGTTGCTATTATATGATTATGTATGGGACCCCGCTGAGGGTGATGTGGATGTTATATTAAGACACCATGACAATGAAGATCATAATAATAAAAATCAAATTATAGACAATGGTGGATTAGCATCTACCGGTATTTCTAGATTTGATAAAAACACCGATTTTTACTGGAGATTCAGTGATAAGGGTTCAGCGAATGGCTATAAAGTAATAAGAAACGCACCAGCTCCAATACCTATGAAATCTTGCTACCTACATATAGACGATGAAAATGGAAAAAATGCTAATACTGCAACATTATGGATGCATAGAGTTATTCAACGCCCTATAAATCGCCCCCCAGTCGGAAAAACGACTATCCGTCAATTAAACAAAGGGGAGACTTATAGAGGGATTAATGTTGATAGAAATACCAATTATTATTTATAAAACTATTGAAAAGGCAACCGACAACCTTACATAGAAAAACAAACAGTAGATACATTATATAATGTATCTACTGTTTGTATCTATTTATCAATATCCTTTTTCAAGGAAAAATCCATCACTTATCCTTTACTATTGACTGTAGCTGAATATCAAAGATTAAAGCTGAATAACCTGGTATCGCATCCTTTGCAGAACTACCATAAGCAACCTGCCACGGAATATAAGTCATCCAACGCTCGCCAACTTTCATATTCTGTAATATATCCGCCCAACCTGAAACAGCAGCAGTTGTATAAAAATTTTGCACATAGAATGTAGCTGGTTGATCAAAATTTACATCTGGATCAGCACCTGAAAAGTTTTCGTCGAACTTTTCACCAAATATATAATAACCACGATAATAGGCTGTAACCGTTTCTGTATATAAAGGGCTATCACCTGTATCTTTAGCTATTTTCTTTTTATAGAAGATTTTTACATTCTTGTTCTTCTCCGGAAGGATATAATCTAACCCACCATGATCTGACGCAGTATCATATACTGTTTGTAAAGAATCCATAAAAGCTTCGTTACGTGCCCGCCAATTATCAAATTTACTCGCTTCTTCCGTTTCACTACAAGCAGTAAACGCCAAGGCCATTAATACTAAAGAGAATAAATAGATCTTTTTACTCATTCGTCAAAGGTTTATTGTAAAGTTTTCAATAGAGAAGTGATGCTTACTCTGTCTGCGATAATATTATTCAGTTCAGAGATAGCGACACGCTCTTGCTGCATGGTATCGCGGTTACGCAATGTTACGCAGTTATCTTCTAATGTCTGATGGTCGACTGTTACACAGTACGGAGTACCAATAGCATCCTGACGGCGATAACGCTTACCGATACTATCTTTTTCATCATATTGGCAATGGAAGTGGAACTTCAGGTCGTCGATAATCTCACGAGCCTTTTCAGGCAGACCGTCTTTCTTCACCAACGGCATGACAGCTAATTTCACCGGAGCCAAAGCAGCAGGTAATTTCAAGACTACGCGGCTTTCACCATTTTCCAGTTGTTCTTCGCAATAAGCTGCGCTCATGATGCTGAGGAACATACGGTCAACGCCGATAGAAGTTTCAATTACATACGGAGTATATGATTCGTTCAGTTCAGGATCAAAATATTTAATACTCTTTCCTGAGAACTTCTCATGCTGTGACAAGTCGAAGTTAGTACGGGAATGGATACCTTCCACTTCCTTAAATCCGAACGGCATCAGGAATTCGATGTCAGTAGCAGCATTGGCATAATGAGCCAGTTTATCATGGTCGTGATAACGATAGCTTGCATCACCGAAGCCCAGCGCCTTGTGCCATTTCAGACGGATTTCTTTCCATTTCTTGAACCAGTCGAGTTCAGTTCCCGGTTTTACAAAGAACTGCATTTCCATCTGTTCGAACTCACGCATACGGAATATGAACTGACGGGCAACAATCTCGTTACGGAAAGCCTTACCAATCTGCGCAATACCGAAAGGAACTTTCATACGACCTGTTTTCTGTACATTCAGGTAGTTTACGAAAATACCTTGTGCAGTTTCCGGGCGAAGATAAATCTTCATAGAACCATCGGCAGTAGAACCCATTTCTGTAGAGAACATCAGATTGAACTGACGAACCTCTGTCCAGTTCTTAGTACCGGAGATCGGGCATACGATTTCTTCATCAATGATAATCTGGCGAAGTTCTTCCAAATTACCGTCATTCAGCGCTTTCGCGAAACGAGCATGAAGAGCGTCACGCTTTGCCTGATGCTCCAATACACGTCCGTTGGTAGAACGGAATTGAGCCTCATCAAAACTTTCGCCGAATCTCTTGGCAGCTTTCGCCACTTCCTTATTGATTTTATCGTCATATTTGGCAAGCTGGTCTTCAATCAGCACATCGGCACGATAACGTTTTTTAGAATCTCGGTTGTCAATCAAAGGGTCATTGAATGCGTCAACGTGTCCGGAAGCCTTCCAAATAGTAGGGTGCATAAAGATGGCAGAGTCGATGCCGACAATGTTTTCGTGCAACAGCACCATGCTGTCCCACCAATATTTCTTAATGTTGTTTTTCAATTCAACGCCCATCTGACCATAGTCATACACAGCGCCCAGTCCGTCGTAGATATCGCTTGAAGGAAATACGAAACCGTACTCTTTGCAGTGCGATACAAGTTTCTTAAAAACGTCTTCTTGTGCCATTTTCTTTTCTATATCTATTAATTTGATTTTCCTTTTTTCGTAAAAAGTGCCACAAAGATAGGGATTTATCTCATAAATAAGACAGGTAGGGTATTAATTTATCTTATTCCTGAACTTCTTCATCCATTTCCGGCTCTTCTATGTCGTATTCTGTTTGTTCCAATTCCCGATCTGCCTTCTTCATATTTTTCGTCAGCATACTTTCGGGCATATAATATTTAAAAGGTATACGGGTACACTTGGTTTTCTTCAGTTCCTTGCTGAATTTTGAATTTGCAACAAAATATACGCGTGAAATAGATACTTTCCCCGGTGTCACCAATTCGGGTAACTCATATCCCTGACTTGTCAATGCGGTCTGAAATGTTCCTAATCCTTCAATGGTCACCGAATGACCTGAAGAGAGCAAATCTTGAATACTCTCAACCAATTCCGACAAAATGCCCTCTATCTGTCCACGATGAAATCCTGTCATTTTTGCCATACGTACCGCAAGTTCCTTATTCTTCACCCCGCCTCTTTGCTGCATTTTACTAGGTACACCGTACCATAACTCTTTTCTTTCTCCGGATGACAAATCCGCTTTCTTTCTCACTACATAAGGTATAGACATAATCTTGTGCTCCTTTCTTTTTTTATTCGTTATAATAGTTTGTTCGACACCCGGGTGTCATGCATACTGAGACCCGGGTGTCGAACACAACAACACCCGGGTGTCGTACAGCACGAGACCCGGGTGTCATACAAGTTATTCTTGCCACAAAATTAAGTCTTTATTATAGGAAAACAAAGTTATTCTTATATATTTGTGCATCTTTCATAATGCTAAAGAAAAACATTAAACCATGATTAAGATTCTTCTACTGATTGACTACTCCAGTGAGTTCGACAGGAAACTGTTGCGGGGGCTTGTACAGTACTCCAAAGAAAACGGTCCCTGGCTCTTCTACAGACTACCTTCTTATTATAGTGCAATGTACGGAGAGGAAGGCATTCTGAAATGGGCAAAAGAATGGAAAGCCGATGCCATCATCGGTCAATGGAACAACGACACGATTGATTTGCAGAAAGAACTGAATATACCGGTGGTATTACAAAACTACCATCACCGGAGCGTTACTTACTCCAACTTGACCGGTGATTATAAAGGCACGGGAAGAATGGCCGCCCAATTCTTTGCGAAAAGAATGTTCCGCAACTTTGCTTATTTCGGTGTCAAAGGTGTGGTGTGGTCTGATGAGCGTTGCGAGGGCTACCGGCAGGAAGTGAAACGCACCGGCGGCGGATTCTTCTGTTTCGAATCAGACAAACAGGAAGACGAGATAAGATTGGAAGTAAGCCGGTGGTTGCAGCAACTCCCCAAACCGGTCGCCCTGTTTTGCTGTGATGACGCACACGCCCTGTTCATTTCTGAAACCTGCCGGATGAACAATATCCATATTCCGGAAGAAATAGCCTTATTAGGTGTGGATAACGACGAACTGATGTGCAATATCTCCGACCCTCCAATCTCATCCATAGAACTCGAAGTAGAAAGAGGCGGATATTCTATCGGCAGGCTCATCCATCAACAAATCAAAAAAGAACACGAAGGTACTTTCAATATTGTCATCAACCCTATCCGCATCGAACTGCGGCAATCAACGGAGAAACACAATATCAAAGACCCTTATATCCTGGAAGTAGTGAAATATATAGATTCTCATTACAGTGACGACCTGACGATAGACTCTTTGCTTGCCAATCTTCCGCTATCCCGCAGGAATTTTGAAGTGAGATTCAAAAATGCGTTGAACACTTCTATTTATCAGTATATCCTGAATTGCCGGTGCAATCATCTGGCAGACTTGCTGCTTACGACAGACCGCCCGTTGACCGATTTAGCCATAGCAGTAGGTTTCAAGGATTATAATAACATAGCACGCGTTTTCAAGAAATATAAAGGCTGTTCACCTATCGAATATCGTCAAAAACAAAAGCTGGTTATACATAGTCCGGTTTCCGGCACCACAGACTAAACACACTCACCTGCTTTCACCGGATTACACTTTTCGAGGAAGCCCTGTCAAAGCGTTTTTAGGGCTTACTTAAACTATTACTTCCTGCTTTATTTCTGTTTTTAACACTCATAGCACGAAATCCTGCGCAAAATGAAGATTCAATTGCGCAAATTGTGCGTAAATAGATTAAAAATCTCCATACTTTTGCGAATATAAAAGACGTCTGATAAACTATATTTTCACCAATTAAAATAATATTATGAATCACTAATTTAAATGTGCAGATTATGAATAAAGGTATAATTTATCTATGTATGCTATTCTTATGCTTTGCATGCAATGACTCCGATGCGGGAAATACGCTACCTCTTTCTTTCCAGACATTACAAATGGAAAACAATTCCAATTTTGTCACTCTGACAGCTATCACAGACGGTAATGCAAAGGACGCGTCATTCGAATGGTTCATTCCTAGCAAGAACTTACGATTGACAGGCAGAAGTGTCGTATGTTATTTTGAACAAAAAGGGACTTACGAGGTCACTCTGACCTGTGAATGGAATTCACAAAAAGGTTCAATCACCAAGACAATCACGGTGGATAACGACTCCTATTACCACCAACAAGGCGAGCAGCTTTGGTGGAATGACGAATTCACATCTTACACTCTCGACAAGATGGCCTGGAACTACGATATAGGTACCGAAGGATGGGGTAACAGCGAAAAGCAAAACTATACCAGCAGCCCGGAAAACTCCTTTATCAGAGACGGGAAGCTAGTGATAAGGGCAATAAAAGTAGACGGAAAAACCGGAGAAGAAAAAGGTGATTTCACCTCTGCACGCATTATCACGAAGGGAAAAATAGAAATTAACCGGGGACGTGTGGAAGTACGCGCCAAAGTGCCCGGAGTAAAAGGTACTGTCCCCGCCATCTGGTTCTATGGCAAAAATGCATATCCCTACTATTCCGAATTGGATATGATGGAATATGTAGCTTACGAGAAGAACAAGATTCACGGCACAGCCCACACTACAGCCACACTTGCCGACCCGAAGGAAGAGACAAACGTTTCAGGCGGCACTATCATGGTGAACGATGTAGAAACCAGTTTCCATGTTTACGGTATGAACTGGACAGACGATAAAGTGGAATTCTATGTAGACGACCCGGCAAACGTGTATCTGACTTTCACACCGTCACAGAAAGACAATCCCCGCTTCTGGCCTTTCAACAGCGAGTTGTATCTGATAATGAACGTCTCAGTCGGTGGAACCTGGGGAAGCCGCTACGGCATAGAACTGGACAAGTTTCCTCTAGAAATGGAAATTGACTATGTACGCATTTTCAAAAAGAACTAATTATTAACCCTAAAGAATACGAAAGTGAAAAACTCAATTCATTCATTCCATCCGTCCGAAAGAAGAATTTTCCTAAGGAGTTTTTTTCTAATGGTATATATATGCTGCTTCAGTCCGGTAATATTTGCCCAAAACCATTTCGTAGTGTCCGGCAAAGTGATCGGGGCAGACAAAGAACCCATCATCGGCGCCACCATCCAGGATAAGGCTAATAATATCGGTGTTATCTCGGATATAAACGGTAATTTCAGCATTAAGGCTTCTTCACGCAACGCTACGCTGCACGTTAGTTATATAGGCATGAAATCTGCGGAAGTGAAAGTGGAAGGAAGAACCACACTTACAGTGGTATTGGAAGAAAATACGGTAAAAATAGACGAAGTGGTGGTCACGGCACTCGGCATCAAACGGGAAACGAAAGCTCTGGGATATGCCGTGTCTTCGGTTAACAACGAGACACTGACCGCCGGAAACGAGCAAAATGTGATGTCCGCCATCTCCGGTAAAGTGGCAGGGGTGGATATTTCTTCCACTACGGCAGGGCCTTCGGGTTCCACACGTGTCATCATCCGCGGTAATTCACAGTTGAGCGGTTCCAACCAACCGTTGTATGTCATCGACGGTATGCCGGTAGACAACACTGAACTGGAAGGAGCCGGGAAATGGGGTGGTTATGACTACGGCGATGTGCTTTCCTCGCTCAATCCGGATGATATTGAAAACATCTCTATTCTGAAAGGTCCTTCGGCGTCTGCACTCTACGGTTCGAGAGCTTCCAATGGGGTCGTACTCATCACAACCAAGTCTGCCGGCAAGAAAAAAGGAATCGGAGTGGAATTCTCGTCCAACCTCAGTATCGTAAAACTGTTAAGCAACTTCGACGATTACCAGCGTGTCTACGGACAAGGACGTGACGGTCGCCCGCCAATGTCCACAGAGACAGCTTCGAACACGTCACAAGTATCCTGGGGCGGTAAACTGGATCCGAACCTGGAAGCCAACATCTATAACGGAGAATTACGGAATTATGGAAATGTAAACAATAATATCCTGAGCTTTTCCGTACTGGTATTACAACAACCAATGCCGTAGCTTTCAACAAGACCAACGACAATTCATCGTTCCGTGTTTCCATATCGGACATGCGTAACTGGGACATCGTTCCGGAATCAGACTTAAACCGCACAAGCGTTTCTTTCAAAGGTAGCGCAAAAATGACTAAACGCCTGACAGTGGAGGCTCAGGGAACTTATAGCTACGAAACAGTCAAGAACCGTCCGGCACTGTCCGACAGCCCCAGCAATATAGGGAACGCACTGATAGGTATCGCCCCGAACTTCGACCAGAAATGGCTGGCGGCTAACTATAAAGATGAAGCCGGACGCTACAACGACTGGAACGGAAATAAATACCGTATCAACCCTTATTGGGTAATCAATGAAATGAGTAATAAGTCGAAACGTGACCGCCTGATGGGACAAGGACGTGTGTACTACTCTTTCCTCGACTGCTTGCAAGCCAGTTTCAAGGCAGGGTTGGATTCTTACACTTTCCGGTTTACGGATTTCACTCCCATGTACACTCCCGGCTTTGTGGACGGGCTGATGAAAGAGATGACCAATAACGTAATGCAATACAACTTCGAAATGATGCTCCGTTTCCAGAAACGTTTCAACGAGTTTGATGTTTCGGCTTTTGCCGGCGGTAACGTCATGCGTTACGAGTACGAGTCGATGATACAGACAGGCCAATCACAAGTAATACCCGACCTTCAGGATATTACAAACTATGGCAGTATAGAAACAGAACATGCATTGGTACGTAAAGCAGTACGTTCCTTGTTCGGGCAGGTAAGCCTGGGATATAAGGAGCTTGTCTATATTGATGCCACTTTCCGCAACGACGTATCTTCTACATTAAGTGCCAGCAACCGTTCTTATTTCTACCCTTCCGTATCAGGAAGTTTGATATTCTCCAATCTTTTCGAGCACAAGGACTGGCTGACATTCGGAAAGCTACGCGGCTCGTGGGCGAAAGTAGGCGGTGATACAAGTCCCTATCAGTTGCAACTGGAGTATGGTCTGAAAGCCTATACCAACAAAGGTACATCTTTGGGATATATCGCTTCCGGCTCTGTACCTAACGCAAACTTGAAACCGACCTCTACTTATTCATTCGAGGTAGGGTTGGATGTGCGTTTCTTTGATAGCCGCCTGGGGCTGGATGTGACTTACTACCAACAGACGACCAAAGACCAGATTCTGTCTCTCCCGTTGTCACAATCCACCGGATACAAACGCGCCGTCATCAATGCCGGAGAAATAGCAAACAAAGGTATTGAAGCCTCTCTCTCGTTCGTTCCGGTAAGAACAAAGAATTTCACATGGGATGCCAGTGTCAACTTCGCCAAAAACTATAATGAGGTGGTGAAATTGCATGATGAGGTAAAAGACTTCGAACTCGCTTCCGCCCGTTGGGCAAATGCTTCCATCTACGCCAGCGAAGGACAGCCTTACGGTGTCATTGTAGGCAAAAAGCTGAAACGGACGGAGAAAGGAGACGTAATCTTTGAAAACGGTCTTCCTACTTTTGACGACAAGGTTTCTGTGTTAGGCAACGGCAACTATGATTTTACTTTAGGTTTCCGCAATGCATTCACTTACAAGAACCTCTCGATGAGCGTATTGTTCGACATGAAATTCGGTGCAGATATTTATTCTATGAGCGCTATGCAGTCTCATGTAAACGGTACATCGAAAGAGACACTCGAAGGACGTCAGGAATGGTATCGTTCCGAGCAGCAACGGCAATCGGCAGGCGTTCCGGCAGGAAGCTGGATAGCTACCGGCGGTTATGTGGGAAAAGGAGTGATGGCAATAAAAAACGATGATGGCGAAATGGTTTACGTGCCCAACAATGTATGTGTAGACCCTGCAAAATACTGGCAGGCACTGCAAACGACTTCTCCTGAACCGTTCATCTACGACAATTCATTCGTCAAACTGCGCGAAATATCACTCTCGTACACCTGTCCCAAGAAGTGGTTCGTACATACTCCCATCGAGTCTGTCACTCTCTCTGCCTACGGACGCAATTTATTGCTAATTTATTCCAATGTCGATAATATAGATCCGGAATCATCTTATAATAACGGCAACGGTCAAGGGTTTGAGTATGGCTCGTTACCTTCACGCCGTACCTTCGGATTCGGCATTAATGTCAAATTCTAAAAAACGCACACCGAATATGAAAAGAATTAAATGGAATTTCTTAATTGCCAGCCTCTTCTGCTTATGCAGTTGTGCCGACCTCACAGAGTTGAACGAAAATCCGACCAAGGCAACCAGCATTTCTCCCCACTTGCTGATACCTACCATACAACTGACTCACTCGCAATATCTACAAAGCACTCTCCGCTATCTGATTTTCCCGGGAGCATTTGTCAACCACTGGATTGGTGGCTGGAGCATGCAGGAATATGGCGGCAAGTGCAAAAAGCGCGTCGACTACATGGAGCGTCTCTGGACGATCTACTATCCGGAAATTATCAAAACCGCTGTCGCTCTCGTAGACCAGACCGCCGACAACCCGGAAGAAAGCAACTTGAATGCTATCGGCCGTATCTTGAAAGTGGAAGCCTTCTTGAAATTGACAGACTATTATGGTGATATCCCTTATTTTGAAGCCGGCAAGGTTTATCAGGAAAACATTGTAAAACCGAAGTACGACAAACAGGAAGATATCTACATGGACTTCCTGAAAGAGCTGCGCGAGGCTTCCGCCCAACTGAGCACGGCAGCCATAGCACCTCAAAACGACCTTTACTTCAAAGGTGACATAGAGAAATGGAGACGTTTTGCCAACTCCTTATGGCTGCGTATTGCGATGCGGCTCCTGAAAGTAAATCCGACACTCGCACAGCAGGAAGCCAAAGCCGCCTACGAAGCAGGAGTAATGAATTCCAATCAGGACATCTGTTATGTGGAACATGAAGCCAGCAGACTGGAAGAAGGCCCCGGCAATGGTTTCGCCAACCAGCTATTGGAAGACCCGCAACACAGCAACTACCGCATGACCACCGAACTGCTGGATGCGCTGACTTCCGTCAATGACCCGCGGACCATATATATAGGTGGAGCATATACCGATGGCGACCGCATAGACATCACTTCTCAAGTATATGAAAAGCTGGGAGCTTATCAGGGAGTTCCCGCACAGGACTTTATCTATAATGCTTGGGCAGCAGCATTAACTCTCACGGTTGACGGAAAAGAAGTAAGCGTCACTCATAATTATCAAAAGATGCAACCTTCCAAACTGCTGACTAATCCGGGTTCTCCATACATTCACCTGAGTTATGCAGAAACAGAGTTCTATTTGGCCGAAGCAGCCGTCCGCCAGTGGAATGTATCTGCCGAAAGTCCCAAGGAACATTACAAAAAGGGATTGACTGCAGCAATCAAACAATGGGAACTGTTCGGAGCGACTCTCCCCACTGATGCGCAAATCAAGACCTTTGTTGAAAAACAATCCGCATTACTGGATGCCGGCACCACTGCTGCTTTGGAAGAAATAAACAAGCAATTATGGATACTTTATATCCTCGACCCGATTGAAGCATGGTCTAACATCCGCCGCACCGAAATGCCGAGCAAATATGTCATGTTCAAAAACCTCGCTCCCACAGAGAACGAGTCTAACGGAAAACGCCCTGCCCGCATGATGTACCCGATAGAAGAGCAGACCAAGAACAAGGCCAATCTGGAAGCTGCTATCGAACGTATGGGCGGTACGGACGACTGGACAAGCCATGTATGGTGGGACAAGGAATAAAAATGAGAGATTAGAATTACAAAAATACCCAACCATGAATAAATAAATGAATATACTATATGAAAACAAATTACCTTTTTTTACTATTATGCTTCATCGGTATAATGTTAGGAAGTTGCAAGGATGATTCTGCCAACAATCCGGAATTCAGGGATGATGAAGTACCCTACATCTACACGGATATGCAAGAAACGGCATCGGCTATAGCCGGCGAAGTGACAGAATTCAAGGTGCTGGTATCTCCGGCAGATGAAAAGACCTCTGTAAAATGGTTTCTGGACAGTGAAGAGATAGGGACAAGCGCTTCATTGGTCTATACTTTCCCCGAAACAGGCTCTTTCAGACTACGAATCGAAGTGACACGTAACGGATTACTAAATTACAGAAACTTTGCCTTGACTGTAACAGCACCGGTGACACCACCCGAAGAGCCCGAACCTGTGGAATTAAAGAAGAAGATATTCTGCTATTTGTCAAACGGTGCCATAACCAGTCGCGAAATTCCTTGGGAAAAGATGACACATTTGTGTGTCGTTGGTGGCGTTACCACCGACGGAACTATTCAGGCGGCAACCACCCTCCAGTCAAATACTGATTTCATCCGACAGGGACAAGCTAAAGGGGTGAAAGTTTTAATGTCTATGGATCTTGCCAGCGTAATGAAAACCATGACGGACGACTTCCGCCAGTCACTCGGCGAAAGAGCCTTGCAAGTAGTGAAAGATTGTGGACTGGACGGAATCAATGTACTCTTTGAAGGCTGGACGGGCAGTAGTGCAGGTGGTTCTGACAAAGCAGAAAACGCAACATATGCAAGCCACTTGAAAGCACTCTACCAACAACTGAAAGCGGGATTGGGAGATAAGCTGTTAACAGCCGGTGTAAAAGGAGACAGTGAAGGCATGTGGGGAAGCCAGAATGCTTACAACGGTGATTTCTCGATGTTCGAGTATGTGGATTATCTCAATGTGGCAATATATAACTTTACCGGAGCTTGGGCTTCATCTGCCGTAGACCAGCACTCTAGTTTCGAACATTTCACTGCCGCAGCGACCCAATGGGGTATCACCAATGGAATTGACAAGAGTAAGATTATTTTAGGCTTGCCTGCCTATGGCATCCAATTCCAAAGTACCACTATCCCGACCGGTGCCGTACGCAAAGCATACAAGGTCATTCTTACAGAATATGTTTCGGATACCCCTGCCGGAAAAGATGAAATAGAAAAAGATGGCAAAATAGTCTTCTACAACGGTCATCCGCTCGTACAGCAGAAATCCGACTATGTAGTGGACAATGATTTCGGTGGGATTTTACTGAATGACCTGTCGGATGACTCGGAAGATGACGCAACTAGCTTACTGAATGTCATCTACAAGACCTTTATAAAATAACCAACACTCAGGATATATGTCGACCCAATCAAATAGATTACTTGCACTTGACGTAATAAGAGGAATCACCATTGCCGGAATGATCCTAGTTAACAACCCCGGTTCCTGGCAGTCTGTTTATGCCCCGCTAAAACATGCACAGTGGAACGGCTTAACCCCCACAGACTTGGTTTTTCCTTTCTTTATGTTCATTATGGGGGTGGCAATCCACTTCTCATTGCACAGGTTTGAGAAGTTGGATGCTGCCGTCAGCATGAAAATCATCCGCCGTACAGTGGCACTCTTTGCGGTGGAATCGCCCTGGACTGCTTTTCCAAGCTCTGCTATGGAACCTTTTCATGGGAACATCTACGGATTCTCGGCGTGATGCAACGGCTTGCCCTTTCTTATGCGGGGGGAGCTTTCCTCGCCATCATCGTTCCGCAAAAGTACTATCTCGGTGTGGCCGGCGGTATCCTGCTGTTGTATTTCGGCTTATTACAAGGTTTCAATGGGTATGTGCATTCTGCCGACAACCTGATTGCGGTCATTGACGTCAAGCTGTTAGGAGCCGGACATTTGATTAAGGAAACTGCCGATGGCGGCAGCTTCGCTTTCGAACCGGAAGGACTACTCAGCACGATACCTTGCTGGGCACATGTGCTGCTAGGTGCATATGTCGGTGGTTTGATAACTCATACGGATGAGAATAAGGAACGTGTCCGCAAAATTGCATTATTCGGGATAATCCTGCTTTTTACCGGTTTCCTGTTGCAATACCTCGATCCTATCAACAAGAAGTTGTGGACTAGTTCCTATACACTAGTAACTTGCGGAGCAGCCTCGTTACTCCTCGCCCTGCTGATAGATGTCATAGATGTCCGCCGGCGAAAAGGATGGAGCCGCTTCTTCGAAGCTTTTGGAGTGAATCCTCTGTTTATGTACTGTGTCGGCTGGATTGCCAGTGTGTTATTCAGCCTGTCGTTTATCCCTTGGGACGACCGGCTTACCAGCATACGCGGATTGCTCTATAATCAGGCTTTACAACCTCTGCTAGGTGATTATATGGGCTCATTCATTTATGCCTTAATCTTCATCATTATAATCTGGGGATGCGGATATATCCTCTATCAGAAACGCATTTATATAAAATTGTAAAAAGAAAAGTTTATGGATAACGTTCAGTCAAGACAACCGTCCAATCTGCTCCCGATGATCATGCTGGGAATGCTGTTTTTCATCTTCGGATTAGTGTCATGGGTCAATTCCATCCTGATACCTTACTTCAAGGTATCCTGTGAATTGACACATACACAATCTTACCTGGTAGCCCTGGCATTCTACATCGCCTATCTTGTCATGTCCATCCCTGCCGCCCGGCTGATTGGACGGGTAGGTTCAAGGTGGAGCATTATGATCGGATTATGGCTGATGTCGGCAGGGACACTCATGTTCGTTCCTGCCGCCTATACAAGAGCTTATTCTATTTTCCTGACCGGGCTGTTCACCATAGGAACCGGGCTATCCATATTGCAAACGGTAGCCAATCCTTATGTAACCATACTCGGGCCGATAGAATCTGCGGCACGGCGCATCAGCATTATGGGATTATGCAACAAGATTGCCGGCATTCTTGCGCCTTTATTATTTGCGGCCGTCATTTTAAAATCGACAGACCATGAATTATTTGAGGTACTTAAAAACAACAACGTAACGGGTGTCGAGAAAGATATTCTGTTAGACGGACTGATTCGCAGGGTCATTATCCCTTATTCGGTGCTCTCATCGTTCCTTTTCTTATTCGGCTGCGCCATCTACTTTATCCGGTTGCCGGAAGTGAGCAATAGCCGACAGGAAGATATGGTACACAATGGCAGCGACCGCAAATCCATCGGTTCGTATCCTTATCTTATCATGGGAGTATTCGCCATCTTCTTCCACGTGGCTGCGCAAGTAATCTCCATTGACACTATCATCAGTTATGCGGAGAGTATGGGTTTCAATCTTCAGGAAGCCAAGATTTTTCCCAGCATTACGCTGTCATGCGCCCTCGTGGGATATTTTCTCGGTATCCTGCTCATTCCACGAATCGCCAGCCAACGACTCATGCTCCGGATTTCTACCGTAGGTGGACTTATTCTGTCAATCTGCGTGTTATTCATTCCTGGCACCATACAGATGTACGGACATACGACTTCGCTTTCCATCTGGTGTTTGTGTCTGATGGGAGTCTGCAATGCATTGATTTATGCCGGAATATGGCCGCTTGCCATACACGACTTGGGACGCTGGACGAACCTGGGTTCCTCATTTATGGTAATGGCTTTATGCGGAAATGCTTTCATGCCTGTCATTTATGGATTGATAGCAGATCATCACGGACTACGCACCGGGTATATCGTACTGGTCCCCTGCTTTCTTTACTTGATATTTTACGCTTTCTACGGATATAAAATTAATCATTGGTCAGAATTATGGATTCAAAGGATAATAATATCTCAGTCAGTTGATTCATCATTGAATAAATTACCGTTTATCAATCGTTATCATCTTTAAACATGGGACAACTCTACTCTACCCCACCACCTTAGCTTCGGATAATCAGGAACTGCTTCGTTTTCTCGATGTGTACGACCGGATAAAAGGGCAAAGCGTCGGAGCAGCATTTGGAGGTTTACACTTGGAAGGACCTTATTTTGCCTATGCATTCCGGGGAGCACAAGACCCTCGCTATCTACGCAATCCGGCTCCCGAAGAATATATGGAGATACTGGACAGGAGTAAGGACATTGTTCGCTGGAGCATTGCACCTGAACTGCCCGGCGCCTTAGAATTCGGCGACCTGCTGTTGGAAAGGGGGATTCTTCCCTCTATTGCCCATACAGACGCTATATACGAGGATATAGTGGAAGCTGTGCATCATGGCTTCACGCATATCACTCACTTCTATTCCTGTATGAATGGAATCACCCGCCGAAATGCTTACCGCTATGCGGGATGCATCGAAGCCGGTTACTTACTGGACGAGCTTACCATCGAACTGATTGCGGACGGAATACACGTACCGGCTCCTCTGATGAAACTTGCTGTCAAAAACAAGGGAGCAGGAAAAATCGCCTTAATCACCGATTCCATGCGTGCCGCAGGTATGCCCGAAGGAAAGAGCATACTAGGCAGCCGTGCCAAAGGACAAGAGGTGCTTATCGAAGATGGAGTAGCCAAAATGCCCGACAGACAGTCTTTTGCAGGAAGTGTGGCGACAGCCGACCGCTTGGTGAGAAACATGCACCAATTAGGAGAACGTCCTATTGAGGAAGCGGTATGTATGATGTCTTTGACTCCCGCTACCATTATGGGAATCCAGGAACAAAAAGGCAGAATAGCCAAAGGATATGACGCTGACATCGTAGTGTTCAATGCAGATATCCAAATCCAACGAGTATTTATTAATGGACAACAATATTAGAACAATTATGGAGATTATTGAAACAACAGAAATAAAAGAATTAAAAAAAGATAACTTACGCATCCGCATATGCGACAGTCGTTGTACTTTGGGTATGGATGCCGCCCAAACCGCAACGCAAGTCATTAACCAGCTATTAACACAAAAGAAAGAAATCAACATCCTGTTTGCGGCAGCTCCCTCACAAAACGAATTTCTTGCCGTCCTGCAGAAGCAGGACATTCCATGGCAGCGCATCCATGCCTTACACATGGACGAATATGTCGGACTAAAACTTGACGCGCCACAACGTTTCGGAAATTTCCTCAAAGAACATATCTTCGGTTCAGTCCCTTTTAAATCGGTACACTACCTGTTCAGGGAAGGAGCAACACCGGAAGAAATCTGTACTATCTATGAGCAGACTCTTCTAGAGCATCCTCTTGACATCATCTTTATGGGAATCGGGGAAAATGGGCATATTGCCTTCAATGACCCGCACGTAGCCCGTTTTGACGACCCTCAATCAGTCAAACTCGTGTCATTAGATGAAGTTTGCCGTATGCAACAAGTACATGACGGATGCTTTTCCTGCATTGATGAAGTTCCCCGACGGGCTATCACTGTCACTATCCCTGTCATGCTAAAAGCAACCCATATTTTCTGTATGGTACCGGGAAAACCGAAAGCAAATGCTGTGAGAAATACAGTGTACGGGCCTGTCAGCACGGATTGTCCAGCATCCATTCTCCGTACACATCCGCAAGCTACACTTTACTGTGATTTAGACAGCGCATCGCTCTTATTCATTTAATATAGTAGCCATGAACAACATTCCGCGTTTTATATACAAAAGCCTGCTCCTGTTAGGCATATTCTTATGTTCGTGCACTCCTGTGAAAAGCGCACAACCACTTTCTGATTTTAAAATCAGAGCTTTTTATCTGGATTGCCGTACACAAGTAATGACGGTTCCGACTATTAAAGAATTCGCTTCGGATCTGTCCCGAAAAGGAATCAATACCCTATTGATAGAATATGAGGCAACCTTTCCTTTTCAAAAACACGCTACTCTATGCAACCACTTGGCATTCAGCCGCAATGAAATAAAAGCTATCATTCAACATTGCACTTCATTGGGAATAGACGTAATACCTCTGCAAAATTGCTTCGGACATAGCGAATACATTTTACGCCATGACCGATATGCACATCTACGGGAAGATAAAAAAGAAGTATCGCAAGTATGCCCGTTGAAAATAGAAGAAGCGAAAAAAGTTTTCCGGGAAGTTTTCCGAGAAGTGGCTGAATTGCATCCTTCCCCCTATTTTCATATAGGAGCTGATGAAACTTATCTATTAGGTAGTTGTGCACAGTGCTCCAAAGCCGACAAATCACGTCTCTTTGTTGATTATATAAAAGCTATGTATGAAGTGGTTAAAGAATTGGGAAAGCAACCTATCATCTGGGCGGATATCATTCTTATGCATCCCGAGGCTGTACAGGAGTTACCAAAAGACCTTGTCTTTGTAGACTGGAACTATGGTTGGGAACCTGATCGTTTCGGCAAACTCGACAATCTGCTTAAACTGGGTGTAAAGATGTGGGGAGCAACGGCTTTACGTTCCGCTCCGGACAACGTTTATCTAACCCAATGGATGAAACACTTTGATAACTTGACTACATTCTTGCCTTTTGCCCGTTCACATGGTTATGAAGGAATAATAGAAACTTCCTGGTCTACTAGCGGCACTTATGGTTTTCATTATGATAACGGTTGGGAAGTTATCAGCATGCAACCCGTCCGCCAGGTTTATCCAATGTCCGGTTTCCAAATTTTGGTTGATGCCTATTGCCAAGCAGCCAACTCCAAGAAGGCACTTAACTCTCAAGAGTTTATCTTGTCCTACGCACACCAGCGTTATGGGCTTTCTAACGAGGAAGCACATATATTCCTTAATTATTTTTACTACCCCAAGAGTTGGTTCGTAATGGGAAAGATGCTAAAGGAACAGATATAACACAAGTGATTGAAAGCAATAAAGAATTTAAAAATAAATTCGACAAGCTCTCGCCACGGCAACATTCCGGCGAATTTGAGCATTATCGCTTAATGCTGGATCTGCGTATTAATTATCTCTGTTATAAAGAGATTGAGTTTATCTACAATTCAGAGAACTATGATATTACTCAAGCGGCAGGACTTGCACAAAGGCTTAATAAAATCATGTCCGAAGCCGACAAGCTGGACAAACGTTTTATAAACCTCAATAAAAGCTATCTAAAGCCCGGACAAGCAGAAGAGATCAATACGCTGAGAACAGAGAAGATGAAAGAGTTATACCATGCTTTGCTCAGGCAGACTAAAATCTAAACAACATGAAAAGTTATATCAAAAAGAAAGATTCAATCACGACCAAACATATACTTCCATAGGTTATACTTCGTTGGTTCAGTGATAAAAAACGTGAGTTCTTTTCGTCCTCATATGAATTTATTTCGTATTTTTGCGTGGACATCCCCTTTTTTGATGTCCAGGAAGAAAATTTGTTGTAAAAGCAAAGCGAAGATTGATATATGAGTGACGAAATTAACGAGATACCGGAAGAACATTCAGACTACAAACCAGCGGACGCGCGGGACGAAAACGTAAAACATCAACTGACAGGCATGTACCAGAACTGGTTTCTGGACTATGCTTCGTATGTGATTCTTGAGCGCGCTGTTCCCCACATTAATGACGGTTTTAAACCTGTTCAGCGACGTATCCTGCATTCTATGAAGCGTCTGGATGACGGACGATATAACAAAGTTGCCAACATTGTGGGACACACCATGCAGTTCCACCCGCATGGTGACGCTTCTATCGGAGATGCCTTGGTGCAGCTCGGGCAGAAGGATTTGTTAATCGACTGCCAGGGAAACTGGGGTAACATCCTCACCGGAGACGGTGCCGCCGCTCCCCGTTATATCGAAGCGCGCCTGTCCAAGTTTGCTTTGGATGTTGTTTTCAATCCCAAGACTACCGAGTGGAAACTGTCTTATGACGGACGAAACAAGGAACCGGTCACTCTTCCTGTGAAATTCCCGTTATTGCTGGCACAGGGAGTGGAAGGTATCGCTGTCGGACTTTCTTCCAAGATACTGCCACACAACTTCAACGAACTTTGTGATGCCTCTATCAGCTACCTGCGTGGCGAAGAGTTCCAGCTATATCCCGATTTTCAGACGGGTGGTTCCATTGATGTAGCCAAGTACAACGACGGAGAACGCGGCGGAGCTGTAAAAGTACGTGCGAAAATCAACAAGCTTGACAACAAGACACTTGCCATCACGGAGATTCCTTATGGCAAGACCACTTCATCCGTTATCGACTCCATCCTAAAAGCTGTCGAGAAGGGAAAAATCAAGATCCGTAAGGTAGACGACAACACGGCTGCCAACGTAGAGATATTAGTGCACCTGGCACCCGGAACGTCATCGGACAAAACAATCGACGCCCTCTATGCTTTCACCGATTGCGAAGTAAGTATCTCGCCCAACTGCTGCGTAATCGACGACAGCAAACCCCATTTCCTCACCGTCAGCAAGGTTCTGAAGAAATCTGCAGACAACACACTCGACCTGCTGAAACAGGAGCTGGAAATCAAGAAGGGCGAAATACTGGAAGCCTTACACTTCTCTTCTCTCGAAAAGATATTTATCGAAGAGCGCATTTATAAGGACAAGGAGTTCGAACAATCCAAAGACATGGATGCCGCCTGCACACATATCGACAACCGCCTGACTCCTTTCTATCCGCAATTTATCCGTGAAGTGACCAAAGAGGATATTCTCAAACTGATGGAAATCAAGATGGGACGTATCCTGAAATTCAACTCGGACAAAGCGGACGAACTCATAGCCAGAATGAAAGAAGACATCGCCGAAATTGACGACCATCTGGCACATATTGTAGACTATACCGTCAACTGGTATCAGATGTTGAAGAACAAATACGGCAAGAACTTCCCGCGCCGCACGGAACTGCGCAACTTCGACACTATCGAGGCCGCCAAAGTAGTGGAAGCGAACGAAAAACTCTATATCAACCGCGAAGAAGGCTTTATCGGCACCGCCTTGAAAAAAGATGAATTTATAGCTTGCTGTTCGGATATTGACGATGTCATCATTTTCTTCCGTGACGGCAAATACCTTGTCACGCCTGTTGCCGACAAGAAGTTTGTGGGCAAGAACGTTCTTTACGTCAACGTATTCAAGAAGAACGACAAACGTACAATTTACAACGTGGCATACCGTGACGGAAAAGAGGGAACGACTTATGTCAAACGTTTCGCCGTAACTTCCGTAGTCCGCGACCGTGAGTATGACATCACACAGGGCACACCCGATTCACGTATCACTTATTTCAGCGCCAATCCGAACGGAGAAGCTGAAATCATCAAGGTTACGTTGAAACCTAATCCGCGTGTACGCCGCATCATCTTCGAACAAGATTTCAGCGAAGTGGGCATTAAAGGCCGACAAGCACGCGGTATCATCCTCACCCGTCTGCCGATACACAAAATCGCCCTGAAACAGAAAGGCGGTTCTACGCTCGGAGGACGTAAAGTATGGTTTGACCGCGACATCCTCCGCCTCAACTATGATGCCCGAGGTGAATATCTGGGTGAATTCCAGAGTGAAGACACCATACTGGTTGTTCTGAACAACGGTGACTTCTACACCAGCAACTTCGACTTGAGCAATCACTACGAAGATAATGTAAGCATCGTTGAGAAGTTCGATCCCAACAAGGTATGGACCGCCGCGCTTTATGATGCCGACCAGCAGAATTATCCGTACCTGAAACGTTTCTGTTTTGAAGGTTCCAGCCGCAAACAGAACTATCTGGGTGAAAACAAAAATAACCGCCTCATCTTGCTGACCGATGAATACTACCCCCGCCTGGAAATTGTATTTGGCGGACACGACAGTTTCCGTGACTCGTTGGAAATTGATGCAGAAGAGTTTATTGCTGTCAAAGGATTCAAGGCTAAAGGAAAACGCCTCACTACCTACACGGTAGAGACGATTAACGAACTTGAACCGACCCGTTTCCCCGAGCCCGAACAGCAACCGCAGGAAGAACCGGAAGAAGAGCCGGAGAACCTGGATCCGGACAGCGACAAAAGCGAAGGGGATATCATTGATGAAATCACCGGGCAGATGAAATTATTCTGATGAAGAAAAAACTAATATACTGGGGGCTGGCAGGATGCATCCTGTTCGCCCTCTGCACAAAATTACAAGCTCAGACCGACAGTCTGCAGGCTCATCGCTATGTAACACGTGCTACCATGTACGGTGTCGGATTTACTAATGTGTTTGACACCTATCTTTCGCCACAGGAATATAAAGGAATCGACTTCCGTGTTTCCCGTGAGACGATTCGGATGACCAAACTGTTCGATGGAAATGTTTCCGTACAGAATTTCTTTCAGGCAGATATCGGTTATACGCACAACCGTGCCGACAACAATAATACATTCTCCGGTTTGGTCAACTGGAATTACGGTCTTCATTACCAGTTCGGGCTGACAGAGAATTTCAAATTACTGGCAGGTGGATTGATAGATGCCAACGGTGGCTTTGTCTACAATCTCCGGAACACCAACAACCCTGCTTCCGCTAGAGCTTACGTAAATCTGGACGCTTCGGGAATGGCAATCTGGCATCTGAAAATCAAGCGTTATCCGATGGTGTTACGTTATCAGGTCAACTTGCCTGTAATGGGAGTGCTTTTCTCACCGCACTACGGACAATCCTATTATGAGATATTCTCCTTGGGCAACTCTAATGGAGTGATTAAATTCACTTCCCTACACAACCAGCCTTCACTCCGGCAGATGCTTTCCGTTGACCTTCCGATAGGATATACAAAAATGCGCTTCAGTTATCTGGCCGATTTGCAGCAATACAAAGTAAATAATATCAAAACACATACCTACTCCCATGTATTCATGGTAGGATTTGTGAAAGACCTATACCGTATCCGAAATAAAAAAGGAACAGGTTCTTTGCCATCATCGGTAAGAGCTTACTAAGAGAACTAAAATTTAATGTTGAAATTTCAAAGCGTGAGAAATAACAAGAATGAAAAATAAGATTATACAACTACTTTTGCTAATCTGCTGTTTACCAGTACTGACCGGTTGCATTAGGGAGGATGAGTACGCCAATGATCCCATGGGCAACTTCGAGCAACTATGGAAGATCATTGACGAACAGTATTGTTTTTTGGAAGCAAAAGGAATTGACTGGGATGCCGTTCACGAAGAATACAGGAAGCTAATCATACCGACCATGTCCAACGATGACCTGTTCGATATTCTAAGCCAGATGCTGTATATCCTGAAAGACGGGCATGTCAATCTTTCTTCTGCCAAACGCACTTCTTTCTACGATGACTGGTATCAGGGATACGACTGGAACTACCGGGAAGATATTCTCTATCAAACTTATCTGGGTAGTGCCAGCAGTGGTTATTACACGGCTTCCGGACTGAAATACAAGATTTTCGATAATAATATAGGATATATCCGTTATGAAAGTTTCAGCGCCGGAGTCGGAAACGGCAACTTGGACGAGGTTCTCCTTTATCTGGCACCTTGCAACGGATTAATCATTGATGTACGCGACAACGGTGGTGGAAACCTGACAAACTCTACCCGCATTGCCGCCCGGTTTACCAATAAAAAAACGCTGACCGGATACATCCAGCATAAAACCGGACCGGGACATAATGACTTCTCTAAGAAGGAACCGATTTATCTGGAACCATCCAGCAGTATCCGCTGGCAGAAGAAGGTCGTCATATTAACCAATCGCCGTTGCTACAGTGCGACAAACGATTTTGTCAATGCAATGCGTAGCATAGAAGACACAGAAATTATCCAGGTCGGTGACTGGACGGGAGGTGGTTCGGGACTTCCTTTCTCATCGGAATTGCCGAACGGATGGAGCATACGCTTCTCTGCCAGTCCACACTTCGACAAAAACGAACAACCGTTAGAAGAAGGTATCGCACCGGATATTGCCATCAATATGTCTGAAGCAGACCAACTTAAAAAGAAAGATACCCTGATTGAAAAGGCATTCGAGATATTAAGTGAATAACTTTATCACCGAATTATTTGTCAAATCAGAAAATCTTCCTATCTTTGCACCGCTAAACAAAAAAGCTACATATGCGGATGTGGCGTAATTGGTAGCCGCGCCAGACTTAGGATCTGGTGCCGTGAGGCGTGTAGGTTCGAGTCCTATCATCCGCACAGAAATAACTAGAAGCCTTCAAGATACTCTTTGAAGGCTTTTAATTGATTGATATGAATAAACATCAACTTTGCTGTATCGGTCACATCACACTGGACAAAGTGGTTACTCCACAAAACACGGTCTATATGCCGGGCGGGACTGCCTTTTATTGTTCGCACGCTATCCGTTGTTTCAATGATATTGACTACGCATTGGTGACAGCAGTCGGTGCTACCGAAATGAACGTAGTAGAACAACTACGCAAAACAGGCATTAATGTTACCGCATTGCCCAGCAAGTATTCGGTATATTTTGAAAATATCTATGGAGATAATCCAGACGACCGTACCCAACGTATTGGCAAAAGCAGACCCTTTCACCGCTTCCCAACTTAAAGAGATAGACGCAGAGATTTACCATCTCGGCTCCCTGCTGGCAGATGATTTCTCATTGGAAGTAATCAAAGAACTTTCCCGAAAAGGACTGATTGCGGTGGACTCACAAGGTTACCTTCGCGAAGTACGTGACACGCACGTGTATCCGGTAGACTGGACAGATAAACGGGAAGCACTTCAATATATCCACTTCCTCAAAGTCAACGAACACGAGATGGAAGTACTGACAGGTCTTGCCGACCCACACGAAGCCGCCCGCCGATTATACGAATGGGGAGTAAAAGAAGTGCTAGTCACACTTGGAAGCATGGGTTCCCTTATTTTCGACGGAACCGACTTTTACCGTATCCCGGCTTACCAACCCGAAAAAGTAGTAGACGCGACAGGATGCGGAGACACTTATACCATCGGCTACTTGTACCAACGGGTATCAGGCGCAAGCATTGAAGACGCAGGACGCTTTGCGGCAGCCATGTCTACATTGAAAATTGAGAAATCCGGTCCTTTCAGCGGAAGCAAAGAAGACGTCATTCACTGCATGACGACTGCAAAAGAAATGTTTTAAACAACAAAACATAGAATAATTAAAACCAGACAAAAGACAGGGCCAGTTTGCCCTGTCTTTTGTGTTAAAATCGGGCATTCTTTCTTTTTCCAAAATCTTTTTGGAGTCTAGTTTGTTTCCTTTGTTACTTTCGCCGGCGCAGACGGCAGAAAAAAAGACTTCAACCTAAATAGTAACAAATGGAAAAATTTAATGCAATGAGGACTAGATTTTTACAACATCTTCAGACAAAAACCATCAAGCTAAAGGGCGTCATTGCGCTCGCTTGCCTGCTACTGGCTTCCGCATCTGCCTTTGCACAGACAAAGACAGTGACAGGAACAGTGACAGATGCCGCCAATGAGCCGTTAATCGGCGCATCGGTACTCGTACAAGGAACTTCCACCGGAACTATCACAGATATGGACGGTAAGTACTCAATCTCTGTCACTCCGGACGACATACTGGTATTCTCATACGTAGGTATGACCACGCAGAGCATCAAGGTAGGGACACAGAACGTTATCAACGTCACCTTGAAAGAAGACTCGCAAGTACTGGCCGAAACAGTCGTTATCGGATATGGTAGCGCTAAGAAAAGAGACTTGACAGGTTCCATCACCAACATCAAAGGAGAAGAACTGGCCAACAAACCGGCGATGAACCCGCTTTCTTCCCTGCAAGGTAAGGTGGCAGGTGTACAAATCGTAAACTCAGGACGTGCCGGTGCCGACCCGGAAATCCGTATCCGCGGGACAAACTCCATCAACGGATACAAACCCCTCTACATCGTTGACGGACTGTTCAACGATAACATCAACTTCCTCAACCCTGAGGACATCGAATCTATGGAGATTCTGAAAGACCCGTCATCCCTCGCCATCTTCGGTGTACGTGGTGCGAACGGTGTTATCATCATCACCACTAAGAAAGCGAAAGAAGGGCAGACATTGGTCAATATAAACACGTCCTTCGGTTTCAAGAAAGTAGTGGATAAAGTAAAAATGGTGAACGGTTCACAATTCAAGGAACTGTATAGCGAGCAGCTTGCCAACCAAGGAGATGATCCGTTCGATTATACCGGATGGGACGCAAATACCAACTGGCAGGACGAGATTTTCCAAAACGCTTTTATCACCAACAACAATATCAGTATCACCGGTGCTTCACCCAAACACAGTTTCTACCTGGGTGTAGGTTACTCCTACGAACAAGGCAACATCGAGCATGAGAAATTCAGCAAGGTAACCATCAATGCCAGCAATGATTATAAAATCACGGACTTCCTGAAAGTCGGCTTCCAGTTCAACGGAGCACGTATGCTTCCCGCTGATTCCAAACAGGTCTTGAATGCGCTCCGTGCCACTCCTATCGCTCCGGTTTACAACAATGAATATGGATTGTACACTGCCCTGCCCGAGTTCCAGAAGGCACAAATCAACAACCCGATGGTAGACGTCGAATTGAAGGCGAACACTACCAAAGCCGAGAATTACCGTGCTTCGGGAAATATCTACGGCGAAGTGGACTTCCTGAAACATTTCAATTTCAGAGCTACCTTCTCCATGGACTACGCATCCAACAACGGACGTACCTACACTCCTATTGTCAAAGTGTACGACCCTACTGTCAATGGTGACATCGCCACTTTGGGAACAGGAAAAACGGAAGTCAGCCAATTCAAGGAAAATGAGACGAAAGTACAAAGCGACTATGTGCTGACATATACCAACAGTTTTGACAACGGCAACCATAACCTGACGGCTACCGCAGGCTTCACTACCTATTACAACTCACTGAGCCGGCTGGACGGAGCACGCAAACAGGGAGTCGGACTGATGATTCCGGACAACCCCGACAAGTGGTTTGTCAGCATCGGAGATGCCGCCACTGCCACCAACGGAAGTACACAATGGGAACGTAGCACTTTATCCATGCTCGCACGTGTCATTTACAATTACAAAGGCAAATACCTGTTCAACGGGTCGTTCCGCCGGGACGGTTCTTCAGCGTTCTCCTACACGGGCAACGAATGGCAGAACTTCTTCTCACTGGGCGGCGGCTGGCTGATGAGCGAAGAAGAATTCATGAAAGATATCAAGTGGCTGGATATGCTGAAGATTAAAGCATCTTACGGTACGCTGGGAAACCAGAACCTGGACAAGGCCTACCCTGCCGAACCGCTGTTGAGCAACGCTTACTCTGCCGTATTCGGCAAGCCTTCCATCATCTACCCGGGATACCAACTGGCATATCTTCCCAACCCGAATCTCCGCTGGGAAAAGGTAGAAGCCTGGGAAGCCGGATTTGAGACGAACCTGCTCCACAACCGTCTGCATTTCGAGGGTGTTTATTACAAGAAGAACACCAAAGACCTGCTGGCAGAAGTTCCCGGCATCTCCGGAACAGTTCCGGGCATCGGCAACCTTGGACAGATTCAGAACAAAGGTGTGGAAATGGCAGTAACCTGGCGTGACCAGATAGGCGAATGGGGCTATACCGTCAGTGCCAACCTGACCACTATCAAGAACGAAGTGAAGAGCCTCGTGCAGGAAGGATATTCCATCATTGCCGGAGACAAACAGCAGAGTTATACGATGGCAGGTTATCCTATCGGCTATTTCTACGGATACAAAGTGGCGGGAGTTTACCAGTCACAGGCCGACATCAACTCATCCCCTGAGAATACGCTTGCCACAGTCACCCCCGGCGATTTGAAATTCGCAGATGTCAACGGTGACGGCAAGATTACCCCAGAAGACCGTACGATGATAGGTAATCCTACCCCGAAAGTAACTTATGGTTTCTCTCTCGGAGTGAACTACCGCAACTGGTCGCTGGACATCGACATGATGGGACAAGGCGGAAACCAGATTTTCCGCACATGGGACAACTACAACTTTGCCCAGTTCAACTACATGGAACAACGTCTGGGACGCTGGCACGGTGAAGGAACCTCCAACAGCCAGCCATTGCTGAACTCCAAACATTCCATCAATATGCTGAATTCGGATTATTACATTGAAAGCGGTCGTTTCTTCCGCATCCGTAATGTACAACTGGCTTATGCATTTGACAAAAGCCTGCTCGCAAAAATCCGCCTGCAAGCTCTCAAAGTATATGTCAACATACAGAACCTGAAAACGTGGAAGCATAACACCGGATATACCCCCGAACTGGGCGGCACCGCCACCGCATTCGGAGTAGACAACGGCAGTTACCCTGTACCGGCAGTTTATACATTCGGAATCAACTTAACATTCTAAAACTATAATCATATGAAACTGGATAAATATATATTTTCAGCCCTTATTGCCGCTACCACACTGTTTCTGGGCAGTTGCAGCGACTTTCTCGACCGCAGTCCGCAAGGACAGTTCACCGAAGACGACAATCCCAACGCACTCGTCAACGGTAAGATTTACAATGTTTACACAATGATGCGTAATTATAACATTACTGCCGGGCCTCCCGCATTCGCCATCCACTGCTTCCGTTCCGAAGATTCGGAGAAAGGAAGTATAGCCAGCGACGGTTCCGACGTAGCGGAAATGTACGATGATTTCATATATACTGCGAACAATGGCCTGCTGGGCGCCTACTGGGGACAGAATTATGCCATCATCTACCAGTGCAATGACATTCTCAAATCCATTGCAGATAAAGAGACTGCCGGACAAACGGAAGCTGAAGATATTATCAACAAAGGCGAGGCCTCTTTCTTCCGTGCTTACTGTTACTTCAATCTGGTAAGGGCTTTCGGCGAAGTGCCTCTCGTGACGTACAAAATCAACGACGCTTCGGAAGCCAATATTCCGAAAACAACCGCCGATAAAATCTACGAGCAGATTGACAACGACCTGAAAACCGCTGAGGAATCACTGCCGGAAACGTGGAGCACCGAATACCTCGGACGCCTGACCTGGGGAGCCGCACGTTCCCTGCACGCCCGTACCTATATGATGCGCAACGACTGGAACAATATGTACACAGCCTCTACCGATGTCATTAAAAAAGGGCTTTACAATCTGAGAACCCCATACAATGAGATATTTACGGACGAAGGTGAAAACAACGGCGGCTCCATCTTCGAACTGCAATGTACCGCCACCGCCGCCCTTCCTCAAAGTGATATTATCGGCAGCCAATTCTGCGAAGTACAAGGTGTGCGCGGAGCAGGTCAATGGGACTTGGGATGGGGATGGCACATGGCAACAGAATATATGGCGGAAGCCTACGAACAGGGCGACCCGCGTAAAACGCCACCCTGCTCTACTTCCGTCATTCGGACGACGACCCGATTACTCCCGAGAATACCAACGAGCCTTACGGCGAATCCCCGGTTTCTCCGGCAACGGGCGCTTACTTCAACAAGAAGGCTTATACCGACCCGGCTTTGCGTAAAGAATATACCAACAAAGGTTTCTGGGTAAATATCCGTCTGATCCGTTATGCAGACGTATTGTTGATGGGAGCCGAATCCGCCAATGAAAAAGGCACCCCCGGCGAGGCCATCGACTATCTCGAACAGGTACGCGCACGTGCCAGGGGCACGAATACCAACATATTGCCAAAAGTAACGACTACCGACCAGGGAGAACTGCGTGAAGCCATCCGTCACGAACGCCGCGTGGAACTGGGCATGGAATTTGACCGTTTCTACGACCTGGTTCGTTGGGGCATCGCCAAAGAAGTGTTGCATGCAGCCGGAAAAGTCAACTATCAGGACAAGAATGCCTTGCTTCCATTACCTCAGACTGAGATAGACAAGTCCAAAGGAGTGCTGGTACAAAACCCGGATTATTAATATAACATGAAACAATAATATAATAGAACGATATGATAAGTAAAAAAACAATATTGTCACTTCTTCTTCTCGCTACCGGATTCCTGACTGCCACGGCACAAAAGTCGCCGCAGGATATGAACCGTTTCATCGACGTATTGATGAAGAAGATGACGCTGGAAGAAAAGATAGGTCAATTAAACCTTCCCGTCACCGGAGAAATCACCACCGGACAAGCCAAGAGCAGCGATATTGCCGCTAAAATCAAAAAGGGCGAAGTAGGCGGACTGTTCAACCTGAAAGGAGTGGAAAAATACGCGAAGTACAGAAACAGGCAGTGGAACAATCCCGTCTGGGCATTCCGCTATTGTTTGGCATGGACGTTATCCACGGATATGAGACAATGTTCCCTATCCCGCTCGGTTTGTCTTGTACCTGGGATATGGCAGCCATCGAAGAGTCTGCCCGCATTGCAGCCGTAGAAGCCAGCGCCGACGGAATTTCCTGGACATTCAGCCCGATGGTGGACATCTCGCGCGACCCTCGCTGGGGACGTGTATCCGAAGGGAACGGCGAAGACCCGTTCCTCGGCGCCATGATTGCCGAAGCAATGGTACGCGGCTATCAGGGAAAGAATATGCAACGCAATGACGAAATCATGGCGTGCGTGAAACACTTTGCCCTGTACGGTGCAGGTGAAGCAGGACGTGACTATAACACCGTGGATATGAGCAGCCAACGGATGTTCAACGACTATATGCTGCCTTATGAAGCAGCCGTCGAAGCCGGTGTAGGCAGCGTGATGGCATCGTTCAACGAGGTGGACGGAATACCTGCCACCGCCAACAAATGGCTGATGACGGATATCCTTCGCGGACAATGGGGATTCAACGGCTTCGTTGTAACCGACTATACCGGAATTTCCGAAATGATAGACCACGGTATCGGCGACCTTCAGACCGTATCCGCCCGTGCCATCAATGCCGGAGTAGATATGGACATGGTCAGCGAAGGTTTCGTAGGAACATTGAAGAAATCCGTCGAGGAAGGCAAAGTATCTATGGAAACATTGAATACCGCCTGCCGCCTCATCCTGGAAGCCAAATACAAACTCGGTCTGTTTGACAATCCTTATAAATATTGCGACCCAAAACGTCCGGCACGCGACATCTTTACGAAAGCGCACCGTGACGCAGCCCGCAGAATAGCTGCCGAAAGTTTCGTCCTCTTAAAGAACGACAGCCCCGACGGAAACCCGAACGGGAATCCGTTATTGCCATTCAACCCCAAAGGGAATATCGCCGTTATCGGCCCGCTGGCCGACAGCCGCAGCAATATGCCGGGTACATGGAGCGTAGCTGCCGTGCTCGACCGTTGTCCTTCATTGGTAGAAGGACTGAAAGAGATGACCGCCGGAAAAGCGAATATCATGTATGCCAAAGGAAGCAACCTGATTAGCGATACCGCCTATGAAGAACGTGCAACGATGTTCGGCCGTTCACTGAACCGTGACAACCGCACAGACCAGCAGTTGCTGGACGAAGCCTTGAACGTAGCCCGCCGGTCGGATATTATCATCGCAGCCCTCGGCGAATCTTCGGAAATGAGCGGTGAAAGCAGCAGCCGTACGGATTTGAATATCCCCGACGTGCAACAGAACCTGCTGAAAGAATTATTAAAGACAGGCAAACCGGTAGTACTTGTACTATTCACCGGCCGGCCGCTCACGCTGAACTGGGAACAGGAGCACGTACCTGCCATCCTGAATGTATGGTTCGGTGGTAGCGAAGCTGCTTATGCTATCGGCGATGCCCTCTTCGGCTACGTCAACCCGGGCGGCAAGCTGACCATGACTTTCCCGAAGAACGTCGGTCAGATACCTCTTTACTATGCGCACAAGAATACCGGACGCCCGTTGGGACAGGGCAAATGGTTCGAGAAGTTCCGCAGTAACTACCTGGATGTGGACAATGACCCGCTTTATCCGTTCGGATACGGACTTTCTTACACCACTTTCTCTTACAGTGATATTGACCTGAGCCATTCCAGCATGGATATGAACGGTTCACTGACCGCAGCAGTGGAAGTTACCAATACCGGCACATGGCCCGGCTCGGAAGTCGTGCAACTCTATATCCGTGACGTAGTAGGCAGCAGCACCCGTCCCGTGAAAGAGCTGAAAGGTTTTCAGAAGATATTCCTGCAACCGGGAGAAATGAAAATTGTCCGCTTCAAGATTGCACCGGAGATGTTGAGGTATTACAACTATGACCTGCAACTGGTAGCTGAACCGGGCGACTTTGAAGTGATGATTGGCACGAATAGCCGGGATGTGAAAACCGCTAAATTCACGTTGAACTAAACTTTTAGGCACGGTAATCCGTGCCTAATTTAATAAACTATTACCCTGATTATGAACGATAAATATAAAAGACTCGCAGCAATGAGCGCACTCCCTCTCATGCTACTGTTCCTGTCCGCCGTTGCCCTGACTTTCCAAAACTGTAAAGGGAAAAGCAAAAGCGACAACCTTTCCGCCGTCACCGATTCACTGTCGGACGATGCCTTGATGGATACCGTCCAACGACGTACCTTCCTCTATTTCTGGGAAGGCGCGGAACCGAACAGCGGTCTTGCTCCCGAACGCTATCATGTAGACGGCGTATATCCGCAGGACGATGCCAACGTAGTCACTTCCGGTGGCAGCGGCTTCGGCATCATGGCTATCCTTGCCGGAATAGACCGCGGCTACGTCACCCGTGAAGAAGGACTGGCACGCATGGAACGCATCGTCTCCTTCCTCGAAAAAGCCGACCGCTTTCACGGAGCTTATCCGCACTGGTGGTATGGCGATACCGGAAAAGTGAAACCTTTCGGACAGAAAGACAACGGCGGTGACCTCGTAGAAACCGCCTTCCTTATCCAAGGACTTCTTGCCGTACACCAATATTACGCAGACGGCAACGAGAAAGAAAAAGCACTCGCCCAACGCATCGACCAAATCTGGCGTGACGTCGACTGGAACTGGTACCGGAAAGGCGGGCAAAACGTCCTCTACTGGCATTGGAGCCCCACTTACGGCTGGGAAATGAATTTCCCCGTACACGGTTACAACGAATGCATGATTATGTATATCCTTGCCGCCGCTTCGCCAACGCACGGAGTACCTGCCGCCGTCTATCATGACGGATGGGCACAGAACGGCGCCATCGTCTCTCCACATAAAGTAGAAGGAATCGAACTTCATCTCCGCTACCAGGGAACAGAAGCCGGCCCGCTTTTCTGGGCACAATATTCGTTCCTCGGACTCGACCCTGTCGGGCTGAAAGACGAATACTGCCCCAGCTACTTCCACGAAATGCGTAACCTGACATTAGTCAACCGTGCCTATTGCATCCGCAACCCCAAACATTATAAAGGTTTCGGCCCCGATTGCTGGGGACTGACCGCCAGTTACTCCGTAGACGGATATGCCGCCCACTCACCCAACGAGCAGGACGACAAGGGAGTCATCTCTCCTACCGCCGCCCTCTCATCCATCGTCTATACGCCGGAATATTCCATGCAGGTGATGCGCCACCTCTATAATATGGGCGACAAAGTATTCGGTCCCTTCGGATTCTACGACGCTTTCAGCGAGACGGACAACTGGTATCCGCAACGCTACCTCGCCATCGACCAGGGCCCTATCGCCGTCATGATTGAGAACTACCGCACAGGCTTGTTATGGAACCTCTTCATGAGCCATCCCGATGTACAGGCGGGACTAACGAAGCTGGGTTTTAATACCAACAAACAGGATGTGAGACAGAAATAGATGTGAGACACAAATAAAACTATCCATCCTTCAATATCCAGGTATTTTTTTCTATATTTGCACAACAGAAATGATGTGTGATTATGAAATTTAATAAAGAAGGATATTTGCCTGAAGGAATTCACACGCTCAGTTGGGAAGAATTTGAAATAACCTTCGGATTCAGCCCCAAACGTAAAGAACTGCTGGAAGGCTTACTTCAAGTTATAAATATACTAAAGATTTGCGGTTGCGAAGCTATCTATATCGACGGTAGCTTCGTCACCGACAAACTGGAACCCGACGACTGGGATGCCTGCTTCAAAGGAAGTGCACAATCTCTTAAGACACTGAAAAGACAAGAGCCTTGCCTGCTCCTCACTGACGATTATAAACTGCGGGAAACGCAAAAACAAAAATTCAAAGGAGAGCTATTCTTCTATAGCCTTTATGCAGGCTTGAATATCTCCTATCTGGATTTCTTTCAAGGAATAAAAGGAGCAAAGAGGAAGAAAAAGGGAATAATAAAAATAAATCTGAACTAAGATATGATTAAGAACGAAAGCCAACTGACACGCGCCAAACAGGAAATGGAAGAGTTGCTGGATGCCTTGTATCAGATAAAAGGAGAAGAACTGACCGACCGTATGCAAAAAGCAGCATACTGCTGCCGTTTGAAAGACTTGAGTTCGGAAATCGAAGAATTCGAGAAACTAAGAAACCGGCAATACCTGTCTTCACAAACGAAAACCTTCCTAAATCTATCATAGCCTTGCGTATAGCTTCCGGATGCACCCAAAAGGAACTAGCAGACAAAATAGGAGTGCCGGAACAACAAATCCAACGCTATGAACAACAAGAATATGGTAAAGTTAAATTTGAACGAGTCGTACAAATCATACGGGCACTCGCTAAAAAATGCGAATTGAACTTTCAACTTAGTGCCTCCGGCCAAATTCCTGCTCCATTCCAACAGACGAAAGAATCAGCCAGAGCCACTCGCATCGCCAAAGAAAGAGCTTCACTCATGCTAATCATATAAGAGTTATGAAAACATTTACTTTTTATTCATACAAAGGAGGAGTCGGACGCACATTGGCGTTAGTCAACATAGCCAATCGCTTGGCTGAATTTGGAAAGAAAGTGTGTATCCTCGACTTTGACTTGGAAGCTCCGGGGTTGCAAAGCAAATATGCCAAAGAACTTCAACAGCCTATCGACAAAGGATTGGTGGATTATATTTATTCATATGCCGTGGAAAATGTACAGCCCCGTCATATATCAGATTATATGGTTGACATTCGTTTAACCAACGCAATAAATACCATCCATTTATGTGCGGCAGGCAATGTTGACTCAAGTGATTACTGGAAAAAACTCGCACGCATCAATTGGTGGAACTTATTCTACGCAGAAAACAGTTACGGCATTGATTTCTTTCTGAACCTGAAGAAACAGATAGAAGAGGAACTGGCTCCCGACTTCTTACTGATAGACTCCAGAACAGGAATCACGGAAATGTCCGCTATCACGATGTCCTTGCTTGCCGACGACGTTGTCTTTCTAGCTACCAATAACGAAGAAAACATCAAAGGCTGCTGTAAAGTCCTGAACTCGCTCTCGGCACCGGAAAACAACCTGCTGGGAATCAAGAGGACCTATCATTTTGTCCTGACCCGTATCCCTCTACCGGACAGTCCCGATAAAAAAGTAAAACATAATATCATTGTAGAGCAAAAGACAAATATCATCAAAGAATGTCTAGCACAGAATGGCATCACCCTCGAAAGCGCGAATGTAATCCATTCGGACCGCTGCCTGGAAGAGAACGAGCTTTGCAACACTTCTTATATATACGAAGTCTCCAAAACTTCTTCCGTCAAAGAATATATGGCCTTGTATGATTCTTTGGTAAAGAATTATTTCTCAAAAGAAGACCTTGTCACTTTTGACGGATACAAGCAGCTTCAGTTAGAAGTAGACAAAGCATTACGCTGCTATAAAGAAAACGATACCCGTTTCATAGAACAAGCAGAATTGCTGATTGAGAAATATCCCAATTTTTCTTATGGATATTCATTCCTAAGCAACTATTATTATGCTCGTTTCGAACTTCAGAAAGCATTGGAATTTGCAAGTAAAGCGACTAAGACCCTTGGTCCTGAACTGTTCTCTATCCAACTAAAAGAGGTTTACTTGAACTTTCTGTTAGGAAATTATCGGAAAAGTGAAACCCTCCTGAATAAGATTTATGACGAAGGTTATGAGCTTGCACAATTTCTCAAGATACAGATAGAGCACGTCCTCTATCACAATGAAGAAAAAGACATGGAAGCGATTGCCCAATTAATAAAAGCCCATCCGGTTAATGCAATATATTATAACGAAGAGGCAGCAATGTACAATTTCTATAAGAAATACGACAAAGCTCTGGAATCGGTCAACAAAGCCTTCGAAATCGACTCGGAACTGGATATAATATATATCACTCTTGCAGAAATCAAATATCGCATGAATGAGAAACTTGACTTCTACAGAAATATAGAACTTGGCCTGAAATACAACTACGACCTGCGTTGGGTGAAGTATGATGCAATGTTCTATATTTACAAAGAATGTCTCGAAGATGAAAGATTCCTAGCCATACTGGATAAATATGACATAAGACACGTCATATCCTTCTGGCTAAGTTGAGCAGTGGTGGTCTTACTGACCACCTCCGCCACCGGCACTTCCTCCACCGCCCTCACCACCTCTCACATCATCATTACTGATGCTGCGGGCAGCTTTCTTCACGCTGGCTTTCAGCTCTCCAATCCGGTAGCCGATACTGAACCCGACATAACGGTTCGGATACTTTCCGCTACTCTTCGATATAAAATTGTCGCCTTTCGTATGGCTGTTATACGTTCTGTACTTCTCAAAGACATTGCTGCAATATAGGTTCAGGCTGAGACGGTCGTCCTTCAGGAACGAACGGTTCACTCCGATGCTGTAATACTGGTAGCCGGAACCTTTCCCTGCAAACTGATATACGGAGTCCCCCCGCCTCCATTCAGGCTCAAACGAATTTTCAAAGGAAGCGTATGCTGGATACCTCCGTGGCAGGAAGCGTTCCATCCATAATTGTGCAACCCTTGCGCCTCACTCTTCAAATCCCTGTAACTTCCGCGCCCGTTCACGTAAATACGTGTTTTGGAAGAAGCGTTCCAGTTCAGATAAAGAGACAATCCGGTATCCCGATTCTTGCCGATATTATCATAAGTGCTATACATAGCCCCGTCCGGCGCCTTGTGTTCCGGATTATTGTCAAAGATTTCTCCGTCCTCATTGTTTATCAGCCGGCTTGCCCTCTCTATCCCGTTATTGCCGAATGAATGGCGCAACGAAACGTTTATATTGAACTTGGCACTGAAATTACTGTACGCAATATCAAAAGCATGGCTTTTCTCACTCTTCAAGTCCGGATTTCCCTGACTGATAGACATCGGGTCTTGATTATTAAAGTAAGGATTCAGGCTCCAGATTCCCGGACGCCAGATGCGCATATTATAACCGGCACGCAGATTCTGCGTCTTGCCGATTTTCATCCCCAAAGAGACGGACGGAACCAAATCGCTGTAATTCGTATGGAAATTCTCACCCGGCCCTACGATATATTTCACCCGTTGTATGGTCTGTTCATAACGTACTCCCGGTTTGAAAGAGAAGTCCTTATACTTCAATGTATATCCCACATAGGCTGACAAGATATGGTTCAGATGACGGTACTCACTGCTTCGGTTTTCATTTTTTACATAGTCGTCGCTCCCGCCTGCCGCCTCATAGAGCGCGTTGTCACTGCTATTGCGACGAAAAATGTATTTCGCTCCCGTCTCAACGGTATGCAATTTCCCTATCGGAGTCGTATAATCTACCTGGAAAGTCTGCTCCATCGTATTCGTCTTTCCATCCGAATGATAATTTTTCAACCGCAACCGTTCAGCCAGGTCGTCTTTCTGTTCGTCGGGAAATATATCCAGATAAACATTATAGGAATTATCAGTTTGAGGTTGCGTATTTATCTTATAGGATAAGGTAAGCATCCGTTGCTTATTCTTCCGGGAAGTACGCTGATAGTCTATATTCCCATTTATGGAATACCACGAATTTTTACTACGGCCATCCGTCCGGTAACGATAAGCAACGTCCTCATGATCCGTCCTATACATTACCGTATTTCCGTTATTGTTACTCTTATCACTGCTGCCATACATCCCGAAAGCCACCGTCAGCAGCCTCAACGTATCAATCTCATAGCTCGCTTCCAAATTGCCATACTGAAAATTCCCTTTTGACTTGGAACTGCTTTGAGATTCGAGAAACTTCTCGTCCCTCGTTCCCGGCTCGTAATTCTCACGGTAACTGTCCGAGTAGCTGCGCGGACGATTATTATAATCATAATTATAATTGACGGAAACAGTCATCTTACCCTGTTTCACCATCGCATAAGTACCGGCCCCGACTCCGTTATTACTGGCATTTCCCCGAAATGTAGCCGTATATCCCTCGAATCCGCTACCCACCGTAACGATATTCAGAATACCACCTACGCCTTCCGCATCGTACTTCGCCCCCGGCGAGGTAATCACCTCAATATATTTAATAGTATTTGCCGGCATACTTTTCAGTACTTCTTTCGGATTATTGCTCATCATGTTATTCGGCTTTCCGTTCACATGTATCTTGAAACTGCTGCTTCCGTTCACCTGCACATTATCTTCCCCATCTACCGTCACCAAAGGAACTTTGCGCAGCATCTCCAGAATACTGTTCGACTTGGAGTCGGGGTCGTCTTCAATGTTATATTCTATCTTGTCCACATCTACCTTCACCAAAGGCTTCTGGGCGACAACTTCCACTCCCTTCAATTCATTATTGGCTTCCGAAGAATACAACGTCCCGAGGTCAACGACTTTCGTAGACGACTTCAAAGTAAAGTCCCTCACAACCGGCGCTTTACCAATCGAAGAAATGCTAATCACATAATCTCCGGCAGGTATATTCAGTTTCTCCTGAAATTTACCACTCGCCCCGGTCACCGCCATTTTTACAGCTTTGTCGGGAGCATTTTTCTTTGTAATCCTGATAGTTGCATACGGCTCTCCCTCTTGGGTTAACGAATCCAAAAGCACGCCTTTGATTGTAAAAGAAGGGTCTACAGCTTTTTGCGCCCACCCCGTCGCAAATGTAGCAAACACGAATAGTAATAGTAGCAACAGTCTGTGTTTCATGACTAGAATGATTTAGTTTTTTTATTTATTAGACGCAGCATATACTCAAATGCTGCAAACGTGGGGATAAAAGTAGATGGTTTTCCGCCAGTTACGAAACATTCGGAGTTAAGAAAATAAAACGAATAGATAAAATATATTACTACAATCTTGTTCCCAACTATTCTAAATCATTCCGAATCCCCCTAAAATCAATCCAAATCATCCTAATGCTTCCAAGACTCCTAATGCTTCCAAGGCTCCTAAGATTTCCAAGACTTCCTGTTTGCCAATAACCGTTTCAGACTTCTATGCAGTTTTTCCGCCCAACCGTCCCGAAAAGTGTCTCCATATTCTGCAAACACTTTCTTACAATCCCTTATCCGGTCGTTCTGCATTTTCATTGCCACCTGTATCTGGTCTATCTTGGCTATTTTCTCTCTTTGCCGCAGAAGTTCTTTATCTTGGTCGCCAATGATTTCGACATACAAATCGCAAATCCTCGTTTTCTGCATGCATAGCTCTTCCAATGTGTCGACATACTCGGACGTAATTCCTTTCTTCATCCGGCACAGAAATTCCTGAAAACTTCCTTCGTCAATGACAGGGGAAGGCTCACCATACCCCACAGAAAATCTTTTCATTTCCGCCCAAAGCAAAATAACTTCTTTATTGAATCCATACTTCGCTGCTGCTTTCTCTACGCTAATCCATTTCGGCATAATGCATTTGTTTTAATGTGTTCCACAATAAAAATAAAGAGTATTGTTTGTTTATGTGGGACAACGAGCATCCACGATTTCTGTATTTCGGACGGGTGGGGATTGGTTAGGTTAAGTTTTTGGGGTAAACAAACCGGCCGGATACAAGAAAGACGTGAATGCTGTTGCACCATTATCCAGAATCAAGGCTAGCGACACCCTCCTAAAAGATAATGATGACAACAGACATCCACGCCAGTTGTTTATATATAACACATCCGTTACGGATATGTTGATATAAGCCGTTCGCGTGGAATATCTGCCGCATCATCTCTCTTTAGTAAAATCGCTAAATTTTGATTCTGAGAGATGAAACTTTACATATTCCCTAAAAAATAAAAACCGCTTTCCGCAAGTTTCACCACGCTGATGAGCAGAAAGCGTATTGCAAAGATAGATGTTTTTTTTGAAATGCTGTGGAAATATGGGAATAAATGCAAGAAGTTCCGTATATTTCCCCTCTCGCTACTATATACAAAAGTGAGAATCCTCTTTCAACCTATCACCACCGTCTCGAAACGCCCTATCCATCGCACTTACAGGACGGTGATAGGTTGTCGGCAACCTATCACCTTATCTATCACCTATCACCGTCCGCCAGAAACAAAACCGGCATGCAAACAGAAGCCCACGTGCAAATAAAAGTATCAACAAGGGCTACATTCCGTTTCCTGCCATGAAACCACTATTTCCCCGGCAGGAAACTTTAGTTTCAAGCGCTTGACACTGTAGTTTCCAACCCTTGAAACTTTAGTTTCCAAGGCTTGAAACCAAGTGTTTCATTACTTGAAACGAAGTGTTTCAAGCCTTGAAACACTTTGTTCCACTACGGCCTGAACATAACACCCTTTATAGAAAACAATAAAGAATAAGCACTAAAGCCCTCGAATATCCCCAATGCCCCAGTTCTCATTAAAGCTAATTACCGCACATACAATACATTAAATATTATTAATCTTATATACATCAGAGATTAAAGATGCACACTTTGGTTGACATTACGATAATTATTCGTATTTTTGTAAACCAATAAAAGGTTACCGATATGAAGATAGAAGAGATTTTTGCAAAACGCTTAAAGAGCGCACGAGTTATGGCAGGCTGGTCTATGGATATGCTTTGCGAAAAAATCGGCAATCTGATTAGCAAGCAATCTATTTCTAAATATGAGAACGGGAAAATGATGCCGGACAGCTCCGTCCTTATAGCTATTTCCCATGCATTAAACTTAGACCCGGACTATTTTTTCCGTCCTTTCTTATTTGAACTGGACGAATTTGAGGTCAGTTTCAGAAAGAAGAATAAAGTTAAAGTATTTGAGACCAATGCTATAAAGGAAAAGATACGTGATAAAGTAGAACGTTACCTGGAAATAGAAAACATCTTAGGATTGGAGAATAAATTTCAACCCACTGCCTATTCCAATGCTATCATTTCCAATGCACAGGACATTAAAATGCAGGCTATCCGTCTCCGCGAAGAATGGAAATTGGGCAAAGATGCCATCAATAATGTCCAGGCAATGTTGGAAACACATTTCATTAAAGTTATAGACGTGGATGCACCGGAAGGATTCGACGGTTTGAGTGGCATGGTTAACGATAAATATCCTATCATTGTCTTAAACTCCAACATCGAACAATCCGAACGTCGCAGAATGACTGCTTTGCACGAACTGGGACATCTTTTGTTTAATACCTGTTTTGACCCGGCATTAAGTTCCAGGCAAAGAGAAGGACTTTGCACCATTTTCGCTAACGAAATGTTGATTCCAAGCTGTGTCTTCAGTGGCATAATCGGAGAAAACAGAAGAGATATATCATTAAATGAACTGACAGACCTACAAATCCTGTATGGTATCTCGATTGACGCCATGATGATGAAAGCCAAAGAGCTCAACATTATAACAGAAGCAAGATGCCGCACTTACTATATCAAGAAAAATCAAGACGAGAGATTTAAAAGATTGGTTACTGCATCCAGATTTCAAGAGAAAAAGCCCAAACGCTTTGTGAGCCTTGTATTCAGGGCCATTGCCAGTGATATTATAACAACTTCAAAAGCAGCTTCTCTCTTGAATATTTCGATTGAAGATGTACGTAACCGATTAAATCTTATATAATGGAGATTGGCCCCATAATTAAACGATAATAAGCACGAAATAACTTGGCAGACCGGATAATAAATCCTACCTTTATCAGCCTTTAATAAAAAGACAAAACAATAAATACATTTAACATGAAACTTACTTTGATGCGGGACTACGGCGAAACGTCAACTATGCGGACGCTGGATATAAACCTACAAATAGAAGCGATGAAGCATGAGACGAAAGCCCGCCCGATTAGCAATCTTCGGACAAATATACGTTACGCATCACCCGACACTACACTGGAAGAAGCCCAGCGACTGACCAAGGTCATCCCGGCAGCCAACTTCCGCAAAACAGCCAATGGCGCACAAATGACGGAATACAACGGTATTGTGCAAATAGAAGTCAACCACCTGGCAAACCGGACGGAAGTAAACCGCGTGAAACAGGAAGCGGCAGAACTTACGCAAACTTTTGCCGCCTTCATGGGTTCCGGCGGACATTCCGTAAAAATATGGCTGCGCTTCACACGCCCGGACAATTCACTACCCAAAAGCCGGGAAGAAGCGGAAATATTCCAAGCCCACGCCTACAGAAAAGCAGTCAGCCTGTACCAACCGGCTCTCTCCTACTCCATCGAACTTAAGAACCCTACTTTGAGCAATTCTGCCGGCAAACCTACGACCCGGAACTTTATTACAACTCTGATGCCACCGTCATCTACATGCGTCAACCGCTGGAAATGCCGTCGGACACCACCTACAAAGAATCCGTACAAGCGGAAGCATCGCCATTCAAACGGTTGATTCCGGGCTACGATAGTTTCGATACTTTGTCCGCCCTCTTCGAGAGCGCCCTAAGCAAGGCTTATCAATCATTAAGCGAACTCCAGCCCAACGTACATCTCCATTCGGACGAAGACCTCAAGCCACTGTTAGTCCGCCTTGCGGAAAATTGTTTTCAGGCAGGTATACCGGAAGAAGAAACTGCCCGTTGGGCCATCGCTCATTTCTACACCAAAAAGAAAGAGTTCCTTATCCGCCAGACCGTACAAAACATATATACCCACGCCAAAGGATTCGGACAGAAACCTCCCTTATCAACAGAACAGGAACTGGAGCTTCGCACGGAAGAATTTATGCAACGCCGATATGAATTTCGTTACAACACAATGACAACCGTAACGGAATATCGCGAACGGAACACTTTTGTTTCTGTTTCCGCCCCATCACCAACCGGGTACAAAACAGCATCGCCATGAACGCCCGCTTGGAAGGACTCAGCCTTTGGGACAGGGACGTCGCCCGCTACCTGAACTCCGACCGCATCCCGATATTCAATCCTATCGAGGATTTTCTCTTCGGAGTGGACGTCCGTTGGGACGGTCGCGACCGGATTCGTGAACTGGCTGCCCGCGTCCCTTGCAACAACGACTACTGGCCTGACTTGTTCTATCGTTGGTTTCTAAGCATGGTAGCTCACTGGCGTCACACTGACCGCAAGTACTCCAATTGTACGGTACCATTGCTTGTCGGTCCGCAAGGCTATCGAAAATCTACTTTTTGCCGGAATCTGTTACCGTCCGAATTGCAGATATATTACACGGACCACATCGACTTCAGCAACAAAAGGGATGCCGAACTATCTCTAAACCGCTTTGCGCTCATCAACATGGACGAATTCGACCAGAACGGAGTGCACCAACAGGCTTTCCTGAAGCATATCATCCAAAACCGGTGGTCAACACCCGCCGCCCCCGTGCCACAGCCACGCAGGAGATGCGCCGCTATGCTTCATTCATCGGCACAAGCAACCACAAGGATTTACTGACCGATACTTCCGGCAGCCGGCGCTATATTGTCGTCTACTTAACCGCTCCATCGACTGTTCCCCATCGACTATGAGCAGCTTTATGCGCAAGCGATGCACGATATTTACAGAGGAGAGCGCTACTGGTTCGACACCGAGGACGAAAAAGTGATGACTGAAGGCAATCAAGAATTTCAAGTTATGCCTATCGCGGAGCAATTATTCCACCAATATTTCCGGGCTGCCCGGGAAGACGAGGAAGAATACGAGCAACTTCTCGCCATTGAGATACTGGAACAGGTACAGCATGACAGCAGGATACATATATCAAATTGTAATATTATTCAGTTAGGAAGAATATTGCAAAGGAATCAAGTGCCTTCCGTGCATGCCAAACGGGGAAATGTCTATAAAGTGGTCCGAATCAAGCCAAAAAGAGAATAAATATACAGTTTTCCAGGACGGTGATAGGTGATAGATGAGGTGATAGGTCAGAGACAACCTATCACCGTTCTGTAAGCACGATGAACAGGGAGTTTCAGAAGGGTGGTGATAGGTTGAAAGAGGAATTGGTGAAATCACTATGAAGCGAAAGTTAGAATATGGCAAATCACAGAAGTTTCCTTCTCAGACGGAAACTTTTCTCAAAATCTTTCCTTTTCAAACGGAAACTTTTTATTATCTACGGTGATAATAAAATTAAAAAATTATTCTAACCCAGGCCAGGCTTTTGTTGAGTAAGTGGCTTCAAGTGCATTTTCCAAGTTATCATTAAGATTGGGAAAGAAATCAATTCCTGTTTTTTCTTCCAGTTCATCTATAGATAATACATAGTCGGCTAGCTTTATTGTTTTTGATGGTTTGCTGTCGGTGTGTTCCATCCAAAAGGCTATCGCTTTAAAAGAATCCCCCTTCTTAAACAACAAAGCCATATAATAGTATTTTGGAACGGGCTTACTACGGTCACCGCCTATATACTCTTTAACTTGTTCTTCTTTATCAATCGTTCCACCTTTTACCACATACAAAGTATCCGAAGCTGTGCAACTACGCCCCCATGCCTGTACTTGCCCTTCCAACGCTAACCAAACACCTGTATTGAATGCATTCCGTTGCGGACTCATATTGGTGTAATAGAATGTTTGTTCATTTACTTCACGAGAATAAAGTCGGTCGGCGGATGCGCAAAGATGTCCCCGGTCATAACCTTTTCTTCCAAAGTCTGCTTGTACACGCTGATACTCTGAAGCAACAGAAGGGTCTGCGTCAAACGGTTCATTACTACGATCTACATTTTGCTGTTTTGTTTGGTTATCAAACCGAAAGGCAATCCAACGGGAGTGTTTTTTACTTTTATCATATTCCATACTAAAAGAGGTAATTTTCTGCCCGTTAAAAGTAGTAGAGTGAGTTATGAATACATCATTTGTACCATTGCGAAGAGCCGGAAGTTCTACGATGCCGGTGGCGAAATTATTGGAATCGTAATTGTCATCTTTACTACAGGAAAATAATACAATATGCAAAAATAGCAAACTCGAATAAATATATACTTTGTTACTCATAACTCTCATACATTAATAATATTGTTCCATTAAGAAAAAGAGAGAGGTTGATATTCAGCCCCTCTCCTTCCCTATAATATGATTAGATTATTTAATATTAACACCAAATACCACTGCACGCCTATTCTTAGCAGTTTCACCAGCATCTGTCTCAAACTTTATTTTCGAATTTGAAGTTACCCCATCTAAAGTATATTCAAAGAAGTCAGAATTTGCAGGAGCCTCAATTGTAAAAGGTGGATTTCCTGTTATTCCCGCATTACCACTCAATGAAATAGTTTGACTCGTACTACCTCCTTCAAAAGTTCCACCCTCCTCAATAGTAACAATCAGTTTTGCTGTTTGCTTATTCCAACCTAAAGCATAAAATGATAATTTAGTAGCACTTCTTCCTAAGCCTTGAGAGGTCCAAGAGCCAATCTTTGAACTTGTTCCAAGTTTTAACATACTATATTTACCATCACCTATATGTATTTCTCCACCATAATAACTTGCGTCTGAATTATCAGTAGTAGGCAAATCTATATTACTTTTATATATATCCTCAGGTTCTGGTTCTGGTTCTGGTTCAGTTCCGCCACCATTCACACCATATAATCTTATATTATAAAGTCGGAAACCAACTGAATTTTCATCTCCATTCGCAACAAATTTTAATGTCATAGCATCAGTTCCAACAACCTCTACCTCTACTTGTATAGTATGAAAAATATTAGCTTCTTTGTTATCCCCACTTACAACCTTACTCACCGGCGTTACTTCTTTATCATTCAACACGACTTTAATAGCAGCTAAATCAGCTGTCTCACCTGCACTATATACATTAGCAGCAACTTCATAAGCCACAATAAATTTATTGTAACCAGAAGCGTTTATATTAGAAATAGAGAAATCAATCTCACTATTCTTAGTAAACCATGCATGATTTACCATAGGAGCATTTGATGTAAGTTCAGGAGTTTTATGAGCAATAGCACGAACATCTCCACTCGTTGCAGCAAAGGTCAAATTTGCATTATCCCAACCTGTATACTCTCCAATAGCCGGTTTAGCTTCATCCTTACCTATTATTTTTGCACCAAATGTTTCAACAAAAATCTTAGTACCTTCAATAGGAGGTTCAGGAGTTTCACCACCTCCTTCACCTTCTCCTGTTACTTTCACATTTCTCACTTCCCATGTGCCTACATCAGAAGTAGTACTCATATATTTGAAAGCAAATTGAATATTTTTACCTACATAGCTAGAAAGGTTAATATTACCAGATGAAACAAATTTCCAATCAGAATTAGTTCCGTATGTTGGAATTGTAACTTGGGTCCAATCAGAAGCTGTACTTTCCTTCACCCATACAGTTAACTCTTTTGTTGGATCGCCACAGAATTTATGAGCATGCTCAAATGTTAATGAAGCACTTGTTGCTTTTGTCAAATCTACAGCAGGAGATATCAACCAACTTTCTGAAGCTTCCTTTTCTGTTGCAGAAATAAAAGCACTAGCTTTCATATATGTACTAGTAGTACCACCTGCTTCCGGTGTATAAGATTCCCACTTCCAGATTTCTTCAACCTTAGCAGGACGTGTTTTATCTTCGATAGTAAAAGAGCCTTTGTCTGAAGCAAATGTCTCCTCAAAGAATGTGACATTACCAACCGGTGGTTCAGGTTCTTCTCCACCTTGTTCTTCGCCAATCTCTTTATTATTAAATACTGCAGCTGTTGTATTTATTAATGCTGCTTTTCCAAAGCCCTTGTTCAACTCACCTTGAATCAACAACAGACCACCTTTATTATCCGGATGATCTTTCAGATTTAAAGCATTTGCCAAATCACTTCCATTCTTTATTTTTACCGGCAAGCATTTGCTTTCATTAGTTTCATCAGGACTTTCAGCTATCAGCACATTAGATGTTATAGTAAAAGGAGCTGTAAAACTAGCCTTATTGCCTGCAAATTCTCCTTTATCATCATATACATTCTCAATTGCTCCTACAATATACCCTTGCACCCAAGCTATAGAACCATCTTGTTTCTGTTGTGCAGCCTCTATATTATATGGATTTTCCTTAGTACCATCTCCTACGACTCCCGGAGCATCACCTTCTCCCAATATATCATAAGGAGCCGGTACATCACTACATGAACTAAATGTGAACACCGCAAGCAGTGTCAAGAATAAAGCATTTAGAATCTTTTTCATAATTATATGTGTTAATTGAATTAATTATTTCGTTTGATATCGCTTAAAGTACGAACAACAACCTCCCACTGGTTATTGTAACGCAACAAAATACCTGTAATATTTACACTACCTTGCGGCATTACTTCCATTGAGAAGTTTGCATAAGCACTGGTATAAAGGAATAGATTACTTCCACTCTGCGTACCGTCAGCATAAGTGAAATAACGTTTTACTGAACCTTCATCTCCTGGAGCATAAGTCGCTGTTCCATCTGCTTCGGAAAGCTTTACGTTTTTAAAAGTCACCAATACCGGTGCTGCCTTTAAATCAATAGCAGCAAGCTCGGCAGGTGTACTAACCTCAATCGGTTTCAATTCCTCATAATACAGCTTCGGTTCATTAATCAGACGTACATGTTGTTTCCATACATATTCCGGCATACGTCCAACTGAGTTATTATAAACAGTACCAATTTGCGCCTGTTTACGATAGCTACCTATCTGCAAACCCTTACAGTCGATTACCACTTTCTGTCCTACCGGGCAGAATGCATACAATCCGGTTGCATTAACACCAATAACGATAGCACCAGTTTCGTCGGCCACGACCAACTTCTTGTACAGATTACCACTTTCGTCATCGCAGGTAATCACTCCTTCAATGCGCGTTTCACCTTCGATAGTGGTATAGGTATCTTTACTTGTATCAATGAAATCATTGTATTTCTCTTTCAGCGCAGCTATTGAAATGGTGCGTCCTTCCGGGATTGAATTATTGCCATAAGCATTTCCCGTCACCGGATCATCATAGTTCTCACAGGAAGTGAGACCTGCGCCACATAGCAGCAATCCGGTACATAATATAGATAGTAATTTCTTCATAATTGTTTCTTCCTTTCTTATTGTTTTGGATTGATAACTACACATTCTTAAAATCTATAACCAATGTTCAAGAAAGCGTTGAACGGGAATGCGTAGAAATACTTAGAGTTCTTAGAAAACTTGTAAACACGTGCGTCACCGTCTTTGTAATTATCATCACGGTTCTGTTCGAAACCACCTGTACGCAAATCTGTATTGTTCAAGATATTAGTCAAACTCAAATTAAGGCTAATGCTCTTTCCATTGCGTAAACGAATGTATTTTCCGATGGAAGCATCCAACATAAATCCACCATCCAGTTTTCTCCTGACCCGGTACATGGAGAACCGGATTTCCATTAGCATCTACGCCGGCACCATTTTTATCCAATACGCTGCCAAGACGACGATAGCTTGAGAAATCGATATATACACGATCATAATAGTTTCCGGTCAAATTGAAGAACCAACCTTTTACGTTATAATCCAAAGCAAGGCTATAAGCAGAAAGCGGAGTACCATTAGCACGCATACCTTTAGCATAAACACGATCGAGGTTTGACTCATTCTCACTTTCATATGTCAATACAGCATCCGGATTATTGGTGTATTTAGCTTCACTCCAAGTACCGATAGCCGTCAATGAAAGTTCACTTGTCAACTTAAAGGTAGCCGCTGCTTCTATTCCCCAATGTTCCTTTTCAATGCCATTCATAGAAAGATAAGTGAAACGTGCTTCGCTATCATTATAAAAAGCATCCATTTCTACCTGATTCTGGAAGCGAGTGTAATAACCAGTCAAACGTCCCATCACCCATGGAGTGTTGAAGTTATAAGTCAAATCACCACCAATGATGCGCTCTGTTTTCAAGTCTCTCACAAAGTCATTCTTAATACGTGGAGCAATAAAAGAGTTATAGGCCAACGGTGCACGTTCTTCATATCCGGCATTCAACGTGAAAGAATGGTTACCATTGATAGCCCAACTTAATCCTGCTTTTACTCCTCCTTCCAGAAACTTGGCAGTACCGCTGCTACCAAGTGATTTCAACGGAGCACGTCCGTTTCTCATTTGTCCGTCACGGAACATTTGTGTAGACCCAATCTTACCGGATACGAAATAATTGAGCGAACCGGCATTGTTTCCCTGATAACGTATCCAAGCACTCTGCTTATTCACATAGATGTTATAATCATAACCAAATTTATCACCTTCACCAATACGGCGGTTAGGATTATCGAGGTCATTCTGTACCATAGTAGAACTTGCGCCATGATCACGCACTGCAAACTTATCAACATCAGTATAGAGTTGCGCACCCAACAAATCCTTCATTTTTTTATAATGCATACCTTTGGTTGTATTCACGGCAACTCCCGCAATGTAGCTGTTGTGTTCATTCCATTGATGATTGAATACCGAACTAAAGTTGAAAGCCAACTGATCATCATGACGTTCTTCTACATAATAAAGTGTCTCTTTACCTAATGCATTCGCCTGTTTATTGGCAAAATAAAGAGCATCCCAATCTAACTGACGATAAGCTTTATTATTTTTCCAATTATCTGTAACTTCATTAAACTGCTGCAACTCGTCAGGAGTAGGAACAGATTCCCATACATCAAAGATAGAGCTAGGTAGCTTTTTATAATAATCCGGGCGTGGATCGGCCGCATTACCATTCCAGCCTAGAGCACTTTTCCCATAGTTAGAATATTTGAATCCGGCACTTGTCACTAATTTCTTATTATCATCAATGGTGAAATTCCATGAAGCAATAGCCGATGGTTCGAACTGACGTACAATACGTGCATTTCGTTTTTCTCCATTCTGATACCCCCAGTTTGGATTGTAATAATGGCTATTGGCCAAATAATAAGCTTCCTCAGTCGCCGCCATTTGCTGTCCTCTCTCTGTCGGTGTTCCCCAAGTTGCCAAAGAGAGACTATGGCGTTCGTTGAATACTTTCTCCGCACCAAGGAAATAAGAGAAAGAGTTATACTTAATACCTTCAATATTACCTTCATTCCCCCAACGATATCCCAATGATCCGGTAAATGCCCAACCATTGTTCATCAGACCTGTAGAATAAGTATACATTCCACGCAAAATGTAGTTGCGGTTACTACCTGACAGTGTTAGTTTTGAGCCAGCCGCATATTGGCTGGCACGTAAATTGATATTAGTAGCTCCCACCGATAGGGCCAAAAGGTGAAATTATTAACTTCAAAAGGACCGATACCTTCTTTATTACGGGTCGCGTCATTTAACCCCCCGATTAATCCGTAGCTGAAACGTCCTGTTTCTGCATCATTAAACTGTACCCCATTGATATACATGTCACTGTACTGGGAATCATATCCCCTTACACGAAATCTCATTGGGCTAAACAGATAACCTACATTTGACAGATAAACATCATTGTTGGAAGTGACCAACGCAGAGGTACTCTGAGCTGCATCATCATCTTCGTTCAATTGTGATTCTGTAAACATGAAAGAAGCATTGTCTTCACGGGCATTTTGCTTCGCCTTTTGCTGAGCCAAAAGTGCTGGTGTTAAGCAAAATAGCACGATCGCTAACCCTAGTCGTTGTTTCATAATTTAATTTATATTAATGTTAATTGGTCTTTTGTTTTGTAACGCTAAATAAATAAGCGGAAAGGCAAAATAACAAAGAATTTTATAAATATCAATGTTTTTTTTGAAAAAAGTCACTCGAAAGGGTGGTTTTTCCGTTTTCTTTTTAGATATTTGTCATACGAATGTCAAATAACCCACTTTTAAAATCAATTTTAAAGATGAAAAAAAACTTAATGATTCTCAGCCTACTTGTCTTTTTTGTCCTAATGGCTTATGGACAAGAAAAGAAATATGCCCTCTACAGTGTAGCTTTCTACAACATGGAGAATTTATTCGACACAATCCATGATGAAGGTAAGAACGACTATGAGTATTTGCCCAATGGAACGAACCAATGGAATTCGATGAAATATAAGGCAAAACTGAAGAATATGTCGGAAATTTTAAGTAAACTTTCAACTGACAAGTTACCAATGGGACCTGCCATTATCGGTGTATCTGAAATTGAGAACTACAGAGTTCTGGAAGATATTCTGAAACAGCCAGCTTTAATTGACAGAAATTATAAATATATTCATTATGAGGGCGAAGACAGGCGTGGCGTAGATTGCGCATTCTTCTACAACCCTAAATTATTTGAACTTTCAAACAGCAAACTCGTTCCATACGTATATATAAATGATACAGTACATAAAACACGCGGCTTCCTTATTGCCAGCGGTTATATAGCTGGAGAAAAAATGCATTTTATTGTCAACCATTGGCCTTCACGCGCCGCTGCGTCTGCTGCTCGCGAACGTGCGGGTGAACAAGTCAGAGCAATAAAAGATTCTTTACTAAGGGAAGACTCTGCTGCAAAAGTGGTTATCATGGGAGACATGAATGATGACCCGATGGACAAAAGTATGGCTGTGGCACTTGGAGCCAAGAGAAAACCGGCAGATGTTGGTCCGGAAGATTTATACAATCCATGGTGGGACACACTGAAAAAAGGCTACGGAACATTAATGTATAGAGGTAAATGGAACTTATTTGACCAAATTGTATTTACCGGAAATATGTTAGGTAACGACCGTAGTTCATTGAAATACTATAAACATGAAATTTTCCGTCGGGATTTCATGTTCCAAAAAGAAGGGAAATATAAAGGATATCCAAAACGAACGCAAGCAGGTGGTGTATGGCTAAACGGATATAGCGATCACTTACCTACCATAATTTATTTAATTAAAGAAGTAAAATGACAAAAGGATTATTTAAACTATTTATTCTGTTCATAGTTTGTAGCACAGCTATATCTTGTAGCGAACAGAATATTCCGGACCTACCAGAAAACCCGGGTAATACCAATCAAGGTATCGCCTCCATTGACCAAACACAAATCAATGCCAACGGTGGTGGATTTATCATTCGAGTAAAAGCAAGCGGAACATGGGAAGCTTCAAGTAGTGAGCCATGGTGTACATTAAGTAGGGCATCCGGTAGCGGGAACGGGGCTATCACTGGCTACATGAAAGCAAATACCGGTGCAGAGCGTAATGTAACTATTACAATAACTTCAGGAAAAGAAAAGGCAACATTCACCATCAAGCAGTTGGCCGGCAACGGTTCTAATCCTGATCCAGATCCAAACCCTGATCCAGATCCAAACCCCGATCCAGATCCAGAGAGACCTTCGGGATATGCAGGAAGAATTGAGATTCCTGTATTAAAGGGAGGAAGTATGAACATATTTCATACATGGACTACCAAAGAAAATAACAAAGAGATAATTACTTATAGTTATGAATATGACTGTACGAAAAAGCATATACGCTGGGTGGCGTTTACTTTCGACAATTATACATGTCAGTCAAATGTAAAACGCTCTGATGCATGGAAAGAAGACACCAATATCCCTGCGCAATACAGAACATCAAAAAGCGACTATAACCCAGAGTATACAAGAGGGCATATGGTTGGTTCCGGTGACAGAGTATATAGCAGAGCTGCAAATGAACAAACATTTTATTATTCCAATATGAGTCCGCAACAACAAACCGGTTTCAATACCGGTGGAGGTGTTTGGAATAATGTAGAAGACCAAGTACAAGCATGGGGACAAATCAACAATCCTGCAGACACTCTATACGTTGTCAAAGGTGGTACTATTGATAAAGAAGAAGATATACGCGCTCGGACTAGCACAGGAGTAGCTGTTCCTAAATATTATTTTATAGCAGTTCTGTCATATAAGAACAAACAATATAAAGGTATTGCATTTTATGTAGAACATACAAATAATAAGACTAATCTTATTAAACGCTACTCTATGTCTATTAGAGAATTAGAGCAGAAAACCGGAATTAATTTCTTCCACAATCTTGAAGATGCAATTGAAAACAACGTAGAAATTAACTATAATCCCAGTGATTGGAGTTGGAGAGAAGGTTAACCCCCAACATACTGAAATATAATAAAAGCCAGCGAAATGCTGGCTTTTATTATATTTCAATTGTCATTTCAATCTATCAGAACCGATAAGAAGTCCCCACCGAAAATGCAGCATGCACAGGAGTAAGATCACCGCCTGCCAAAATATTCTTAGTATACATACGCATACGGGGTTCTGCAAATACTCCGAACCCTTTAACCAATTTATAATAAAAATGCAAGCCACCTTCTACACCAAAGGTTGTCTTATTAGGTTCTGAGCCGAATGCCAGAACCGGACCTGCCAGAATTTCTACTCCAAATTTACGTTCAGGATTATAGCCACCCATGAAATGAGTTATATCAAAGAGGTAATCAGCCGACACACTAATCAGTTTACGTGCATCCCCACCGTTTCTACCCGGCAAGGCAGTATAATCCAAACCGACACGTGCTCCGGAACACGGGAAGAACTGCCGTCCCCCCGATACACCAATCAGCACTCCAAGACCTGCATTCGAATCATACTTTACACGATGGACGGGCATATTGGCACCTACATTCCATGAAGCAAAATAATAAGGTTCGAATTCTCTTCTGAGAGCCGCCAGTTCCTTCAATGCCTTACCACCCGCATGACGGAATTCCAGGCCTATCTGAACACTCATTACATTATCCGCTGCCGTAGTACGCGGACCAATATAACCGGACTCTACATTTACGTCTCTATAAAAATAAGGTATACGCGAGAAACGGGGCTCTATAAATAATGCCATATGATCGGAAACATAATATTTGCATTGCAATCCGGCCGTTACACCTGCATATGCCGCTCCCGCCGCACTAACTTTGGCTTTCTCACTCTGCCTACGGACTTTTCCCAGTTCCAAACCAAGCATCGGGACAATTCCCCATCGCCGCTCTTTATCATATTTCCAGAAAGAAAGAACATCAAACATACTTTCCACCCGTATTCCTCCCTGCATCGTCCGCTTGTCAGAAAGGATTCCATATTCACTCAAAGCCTGTCCCCAACTGCTGATTCCCGCAAAACCGGAAAAACGTACTCCCCAATTAGGTAACAACCACTTACCGACAGACACACTCATCGTCGGACCCGCCGAAGCGAAAGCATCCATAGAACGACTTGGGCCGACCAAAGACTGGAAACCGACTCCTCCACTAATAAATGTATTCCCCCAGATTGTGCCATCCCCGAATCCGCTTTCCGTCAAATTCTTACGTAAAGCCGGACTAAACCGGTAAGATGTTCCCAAAGCAAAAGACAGTTGCAAAGGAGTCCCTTTCGCCCCTCCACGGGAATTCATATAGCGTTTTGTATAAAGCCGTAATTTAGACTCTGCAAAAACATCAAATTGCTCTCCCAGTCTCCAATAAGGGCGTACCCCGCCTTCTCCTCCTACATAAGTTTTCCCAGGATCGAAGCAACGGGTAATGACAGGTCCGGCAAAGACTTCCGTACCGAACTTGCGTTCCGGGTCGTAACCTATCACCCAATTGGATATATCAAACATATAATCCAAAGAAAGGCTCGTAAAAGTATAACGATCAGTCTTGTCATCTGTCGTACGGGTAGCCGCATTATTAAAATCAAGTCCCAGACGTACTCCGGAAAGTGAACTGAACTGACGTCCGACTGCAGCTCCGATTATAAATCCCGGACGTCGTGAAGTAGGCCGGTTCAATTGCTGCGGCATTGTCATACCGACAGCATAAGAGGTATAATAATAAGGTGTAAAATCCCCCCTCAGTTTTGTCAACTGTTGCCATTGCGGACGAGTAGGACGACGCAGTTCAACACCTACACTTACATTCATCAATTTATCCATGAAAGAATATTCATTCACCTTCCCGGAAATCGTCTTCTCCGTAAATGTATAAGGTACAAATGACATACGGGGTTCTACAAAGAAAGCGAGATTCTCTGTCGGATAGTACTTAAATTGAAGCCCGCCGGTCATTCCGGTATACGATTTGGATACAAGCTCACGTTCATCCTGTTTCTTCATTACCCCAGCTCGACACCGAACATCGGGACGATTCCCCATTTCATCGAACGCACATCTTTCTTAAAAAAGGCGAAAGGATTCAGCATCACTTCAGCCCGTCCACCCGCATACAAAGTCATTCTGTCAATTCCAGTCTTTTGATTTGCTTTCCATACATCATAAGAGCCAAACGCAGACAGACGAAAACCGAATAAATCGAGAAACCACTTACCTGCCGCCACGCCAAAAATAGGTCCTGTAGAGCCTAACAACCCTTGTTCTCTGGCCAATGAGGAATTCTGCGCCTGCAATCCCATCCCCGCACTGACAAATGTATTATCCAGGAAATTTTCATCCCCGGCTTCCGTACTTCCACGCGGAGTAAAAGTACCTAAGCGATAATTCATACCCACCCGGGCATTGAAACCTATATCATAACCATGTGAGTTATTGTTTCCGGAAATATCAATTCCATCTGTATAAAAAGAAACTCCCGGCTCCATGAACACATCCAGACGGGTCCCGGTGGATATTTTCATTTGCAGCCCCAGATGAAAATCAACAGCTTTCTGCTTCTCTCCCGCCAATGAAGCGAGATGCACCCCAAGCCCCTCTACCGTAGAGAGTTCGAACATACGATAAGAGTTATAACCGGCAAAGGCAGTACTAAGATTGAAAATATGATCTATCCCAAGCGTATAGTTAGTCCACTTCTCATTATCACTCTGCCGGTTGGCAGACTGCCAGCTTCCATATAACCGCATCCCGTTTTTAGAAGAAAAGAATTTTGATGCAGCCAAGCCGATTTCCGGTCCGCCGGAAAGATTCATTCCACCCTGAGGAATGATACGGTTATATCCACCCCAGAAACTGACAAAGAAGTTATCCAAAAACTTTTTATTGACAAACTCCAGACCTTGAGGCTGATAACGTTTCTGCATCGAATATTTCAAAGCGTTGTATTTCACACGATAGGCTGTGTCAGCCTGACTTCTTCGTTGCATTGCGGAATCCTGAGCAGCAGCGGCATCTCGCATTTTTGCAATGGAATCCTGCTGCTGAGCCATTACACTTCCGGCAAGCATTCCACCACAAACACACGTCAATATATATCTTTTCATCACCATTAATTATCTATTTAAGCTACTCATTTCCTCCTGTAGCCATTTCGTCTTCATAACCCATTTTGGCATATTTGAAACAGTCTTCACTAATATCCCCGTCCCATTCGGCTATCGAGATATAGCTGCTGTCTTTCTTGAAACAGTTTGTCAGTGCCTCTTCCGCCTGCATAGCAAAAGTCACCTTTCCGGCAATAAAGGACTGCTTTCAAATAAAGTGTTTTCGGATCGTCTGCCGGTAATTCTTCCAGCACTTTCTCTGCCTTCTCATTCCATGCATGTGTCTTCATTGCCAGACACATCACCACGTTATTAATAGGCGAACTATTTCTGACCAGTTCGAATGTCTCTAGTCGACGGGCTATTTCAGCGTCATTCAATCCGCTGGTTACTTTATAATATCCCCCCAGGCAGAAAGCAAATGCTTTTATCTTTTTATTCTTTTCATTATCAGGCAATAACTGAGCCAGACGGCTGGCTTCCGAGAAATCCCCTTTTTTCAGATACATGGCAAGTTGATTGGCCACTATCTCTTCCACATTATCTATTCCGATCACACGTCCGTCAAAAGTACGTTCTACGTTACAACCTCTTACAGAAAAGTCTACCAGTGGTTTCAGCACCTCGGTATCCACCGTATCACGTTTCAGATAAGATACAGCCAGATTATTGGCTGCCAGTACCCACGGTTTTCCGTTAGTCAGTTCTTTCGAATAGTTGTATGCACGACGATAAAGCTCCTCCAACTCATTGGGGTCTTTCACCATGTTAAACAAGTGCCAATATTCATATAAGGCGAAATTTTTCTTTCCCGAACGATAATCAGGATCATTCTGATAACGATTCAGTATTTCTTCTTTTGTCAGCGCACGATAAATTTCAGCAGTATATTCACACTTCATTGAACGCAATTTAGGAAGATGCGCTTTAATAATCGTACTATAATAAGGCAGAGCCGCTACTTGCCGATACTGTAAATCCTGATTTTTCGGATACTTTTCAACAATCTCGCGAATGGCAGCAGCTTCATCGGGCAGAGTGTCCTGCTCCAGCAAATCTGCGACTTCCAGCCAGGTGGCTACCCGTGAGTCGTTCGGTGTATAAGTGTACAATCGTTTCATCGTATGCGCCGGAATGACTGAATAGACCAACGAACGGGCATATGCCAGACGACGTTGGGACAAAGCAACGTTAGACGCATAAGACCCTTCCGGAGATGAAACACTATACAGATGGAGTTCTTTCAAAGTAGAGCTTTCCCCATTCACCACTTCCAGCAGCTTTGCCTTCAGCTTATCCAGTTGCACTTCATTGTTCGGGTCTTCAGGATCCAGCTCCGCTTTTCCCAATAAGAAACTCAGAGAAATGTCTTCCACACCAGTCCGGCGTTCTACTTTCGGTTTTTCTTCGTACTTCTTAGGATCCAGTTCATATTGGTCGAGCGAATATTCCAGAAAACGTAACGGACGTCTCGGACTACGTGTAGAAAGTTCCAACAGACGTTCGTAATAAGGACGTGTATAGTCCTCCATCTGCATGAGGGCTAACACTTGAAAATTGTCTTGTGCATTGGAAAGCTTGATTGTATCGTTCCACATATAGGAAGCCTTTTCCGCAGAAAGCGGTTCATTCTCCACTATAAAATTAAACAGTGAATCGTGCTTTATATCATAGCCCATCCGTCTTTCTTGCGTCAGTGCATACTGAGCACCATCATATACACGCGGCAACCGATACATCTCCACTTTCTTTCCTTTGCTGTTATTTATCACATACGGTTGCACAATCATCCGGGCATTGTCTTTGCCAATCATCTGAGGCACAGCGACCTTCGCCCCGTTCAGGATAATCATATCTCCATACTGGTCAGGTGTTTCGGGCATGGACGTCACCTCCGTACGCTGTCCTACAACTGTTACCTGACTAATCATGTGCCCCATATCTACATATGTAGTAATCTCACGCCGGCCATTGATTGCTTCAAATACGGCAGGCGCCGTACTTACTTTAATAACCAACGAACCGGTCTCCGGTAAAGTAATCTGATAAGCTCCCGTAGCATCGGGCACTTCATACATGGCAGAAAGGGTAAGGCTGATATTGTCCTGGTTCAAGGCAGTTTCCATATCTTTTCCTTCCTGAACGGTATTAAAATAGTAAATCTTTATGTCGCCAATAGAAGATAGATCAAACGGGACCGGTTTTCTTTTCTTCTCTGACGCTTCTTTGTCTAGTACACGTCCCATTACCAGCTTGGGTGCCTGCGCATTCATCTGAATACAAGAAGCTAAATAACAGATCAAAAGAAAAGCTATTCTCATGGCTCTGCTTATTCTTATCACACTTACTTTCATATCCACAATCTTACTCTCTATCTAATAATATAAGAAATAGAAACCGCCAGTTTTGCCGGAAACAGTTTATATCCGTGCGCATTCGTCTTTCCCGGATTATTAATTGCATAATCCTCAAAGTTATCATTCTCGAAGTATTGCTGATGCCAGAAATGGACAGCTCCGAAACCTGCCGAAAATTCAAGGTTAAAACGTTTGCCCAGTGCCATCGAATATCCCATCGTTATGCCGATTCCTACTGCATCCCCTTCGTAAATATGTTTCCCAATGAATGTCATAATTCGCTCCCAAAGCTGATATACCGATATATTCGCGTACCATAGGACGACCATTGAACCAATAACGGTATTCCGGTTGCACACCGATGATTTTAATATCTGTTCCATAGGGTTTATATCCCCCATAGACACTTAAATCAACGCTGGAACGTTCACCCACTACCAGTTCACATCCCAAGTTGGGTATTCCTGCCAGAAGTGACAAGCCGTTGGTTTTTACCGCCACTTGCTGGGCACACAAGTTCTGTGCTCCTGCAAGAAGCAGAAAAACAAGGGAGAATAGATATTTTACGATTCGTGTCATGTCGTTATTATTGTAACTTTACATTTTCGTCTACAGTATTACCTCCCGTCCAGGAATCCACATTGGCCGGTCCGGAAAACGTAGCATCTTTCGGCAAAAAGTTAATACGCATTAATGTAGTCTTGCCTTTCTTTATTGAGATATCATAACCGTAATACTTGTAATCATAGATAGTATACTCACGCAAATTGTTACCGCCATCTTTTACCTGACAAGTAATCTTCTGTATCAAGGTCTGTTCAGGTGGAAACATAAACTTTGCGACAGACTCTCCCGGAGTATTATAAGTAATTCCGGCATTATTTGTCGAATGAAGACACACCAAATCCTTAGGAGAAAAAGAAAGTGCCCCATCTGTCAAAGCCATCCAACCGGATTCACCTGTATTGCAATACACAGTTACCGACTGAATCCGATACCCTGCATCACATACCTGCTTACTGGTAGAATAGAAACAGAAATCCAGACGTCCGAATGCATGCTGGAAGTTCAACACGACCGGATTTGTTCCGACTTCCGAATACCATGTCGGTGCTTGACCTGTGAACATATAGTCTCTCGTTTCAGACATATCACGCGGATTCAGTTTCCAAGGTATGGCCCATTGTGCCACTCTGTTCACTTCACGCCATTCCGCTTCTTCTGTATAAGGGTAATAACCATACATCATCAAGCCCGCATTACTCGTATTAGGGAAAGTTGCCAATTTCTCCGTCTGTAACGTTTCATAACCCGGCACATACGTGTAGCAAGCATTAAATAAATTCGGCTGGAAATCACTCTCATTTTTTTTGTTGAACAAGTCACAATCTTCGTTACGCCCACCTTGAATGGCAGGAATCCCAAAAACACCCAATTGCGCATTTGATTCAAAAGCCGTTATCGGTGCACGAGTGCCCGGCCCTGTTACCTCAACCACAACAGAAGCGAAAATGTTGGAGCTGAAAGATACAACAGCTCCACCATTTACATTAGTATTATTTCCTGATTGAGGCGTATTATCGTCATCTTTACTACACGATGCCAATAAAAACGACAACGCTACGCCTGCTATCATCCATTTATTCATAAGAATTAGTTTACTTCCTGATCAATAGTCTGGTCTGCATCCTTCCATTCTTCCAGTGTAGCATTGATATCAACCACACGCAAACCGTAAATTGTCAATTTAACTTTATAAGCCTTACCTGCTTCAAACGGTGACACCTGACCTTCTGCATTCTTATAAGTAATGGTAACCTCATTCTTCTGCGTTCTCTCCTGACCATTTACCATAGCAGCCAAAGTAACGTTAAGAATATAAGAACCGGATGCTGAAGGCAATAACATTACATTTCCTGCATCTTTTTCTACTTTTGTCTCCAAATCTACATTTGTTGTATATTTATTATCACCGAAATATGCCGGAATTTCCGAAACGATACCTGTGGCAGTCAGAGTTCCTTTGTTAGCCCCTGCAACAGCCAAAGAAGCTCCATTCGAAGAAGTTACAGTGATATTCTTAATGCTCACAGGCCAAACCTTACCATCTTCAACCAGTCCTTCGTCACCGCCAATACCCAAAAGCTGCAATTGGGTCAACAAGTGCTTGAACTTCAACTCCGGTGTAGTCCCCCCTTTACGGAAATAGCGGGCATTGTATCCGGAATAAGTTTTACCATCGGCAGAAAGAACATCTTCTGCTATTGCTTCTCCCCAAAGAATATCTACATTTCCAGCGATATTATAAGTAACAGCAGCACTATTTGATGACAAAGAAGGATTAGTCGGAATCGGACTACAAGCATAGAATGAGAAATTCACATCGCTATTCAAAGGATAAAAATAAACATCATTTTCACCCCCCAGCTTGACTTTTCCGTCCGCTGCCACTTTTCCATCTACATAATTAGCCGGTGAGAACAAGTTACCGGAAGCTGTATTCCAGCCGGTACCTGCATTGTCTAATCCCCACACACGAATCGGAGTATCCTGCCATTTACTAACAACGGCTCTTGTTTGAGTAATAGAGATATTAGAGCCGGCATTCAATGAAACTGCTCCGTCAAAAGGAATATTTACCTCTTCCTTTTGATCTACTACGTCATTATTCGAGCAACCCGCCAATATTGCTGCTGCTCCCAGTATAAATAGATATTTTTTATTCATATTCAGATATTTAATTTATTATTCTGTAAATGTATCGTCTGGATTAATATTGATATCACCACCATTTATCCACTCACCAAGTTCTGCTGTAAGTTCTATTTTCTTAATACCATAAACAGCAATTGTAACATTATAAGAAGTAGATGCAGCGAAAGTTGTAATACCAGCATCAGTGCCATTTTTAGTTACATCACTAGCTTTCAAAGTCAACTCGTATGTTGCTGTCTGCTGTGCAACAGGCACTGTATTACCTGATTCATCAATTTCTTGTTTAACAACAACCTCGATATCGTAAGTTTCAACACCCGGTTCAACCAACAAAGCTTCACCCACAGCGGTCGGAGTTTCTGCATCGGCTGCCGAAGCATAGTACGTTTTGTCTGTTAATGGCTGCATTACGTTACCTTTTCTTTCCTGAAGAGACAATAAAGTACCCTCATCATTTCCATCCCATTGGATACCTTTATTAGCATCGGCAGCATATACGAATACCAACTTTCCTGTAGTTTTTGATTTTACTTTAATAGACTGTACATATACATTCTCAGGTTTAGAGGTACCCATACCTTTGATATTGAATACAAGACGGGTCAACAAGTGTTCAAATTTCATCGAAGGCTGCACATCTCTACGAGCAGTATAAGAACCGAATGCCTTATTTATGTCTTCAGGAGCAAGTTTCGCCTTATCAGCATCAGAAAGCTCAGCTTTTGCAATCATCAAGTCTTGAGAACCATTAATCACAAAAGATTTATATAGCACATTTGTACCATTCATTGCTTCAGTTTTTGCTTCGCCAATTACTGCATCATCGCCATAATAACCAAAGAAATCATAAGCGCCACTACGTGGGAAATAACGGGATTCGTTATTTTTCCATTTAACACCTGAAATCTTAGCGCCGGTTTCAACCGTACCCTCTTCGTCACGCAAAGCATAAGTATTCAAATCTGCAATTCTATCGCTCATTGTTATACCAGTCTTAGAATCCTTCTGACAAGCATAGATATACAATTTCTGTCCACTCCATGTATTAGAGATAGTAGCACCATCACCTCCGACAGTACCGGCGCTCCTGGTAGCATTGACTGTAACAGAAGGAGCAGCGGCATAAAGCAAGATAGCGTCTGCGCTAGGTGTCAAATCCACAGGTTCATTTCCCGGTACACCCTCATTTTCGCTCTGCGAACAAGATGTCAACACTCCGGCTGCCACCATTGCATAAAGAAAAAATCGTTTCATAAATCACACAATTTTAAATTAATAATAATATGTAAGTTTCACTTTTTATTCATCCTCATATTTATCGTCCGGACTAATGTTTATATCTCCCCCGTTCGTCCAGACTCCACTTTCGACAGCAGAGCTGATATCAGACAAACTATTAATTGTCAAATAAATAGTATATGCTTTTCCCGGACTAAAGACCTTGTTATCATTTGTATTTTCCAAGTCTACCTCTACCTCCGTATATAGCGCTCCCGTTAATCCCTGCTCCGCGCTCAAAGTAATTTTCGCCCGATAAGAGTCAGCCGGTGCCACCAATAAACTTGTACCACTATCACGGTCGTTCTCTTTGTCTTTGTCAAGAACATAGCGATAACGCTTTTTATCATCATCCGTCACATTCTCATAGATAGGGCAATCAGCTACCAAGCACCATCCGGAATTTCCAATGAGTTCTCCGTTTTTCTTTTTCAGTTCAAAATACTTATAATCCTCACTATCAAAAGATATCCCTCTCTTGAGATTCGTCATACCATCCGCATCAGGAGCACTCACCGCCACAGTAAACCGTCCTTTATATTTTGAATTCAATTCAACCTTCTTTACTGCCAAAGTCGGATCCAAAGAAGGAACACCATTTCCCTTTTTATTTGAACTATCATCCGGCCTACAAACCACAAACCGGAGAAGAACCAAATGATGCTCAAACTGAAATACCGGATTTAAACCATGATTGGCAGAATATGCACTGAATGCACGACCCAAAATCTTATCACAGTACGGATTGCCCTCGTATTTATCTTTCTGAGCCTCAGGATCCGCCATAGCAGACATGAAATCCCTGCGCCCGTCCAACTCAACATCATAATAGATATGATCTTTCTCACGATGGCACTCACCCATCCAATCATCCAAATAGTAAGCAAAGAAGTTATAAGGCTGATTGGTATTCTTCATATTATAATAGATTTCCTGAGACTTCTCATCCGGATAGAAAAGCAGTAAATTGGAATCCTCTTTCTTCACCCCCACTTCTTTCCCGTGATCGGAAGCCTGTGCATTTACCCCTCCCGTCCTATGACCATCCAACAAACAGAAATCCTGATTTGCCTCACTCCAGGGTTTAGACAAATCGGTTTGCGGATCCTTATTAAAAGCATACACATAAAATCTTACATTGTCCCAAAAATCCGCATCATTGCCATTATTGACCTCGCCGCTTCCGCGTGTCAATATCTCAAAATCAGACATCCCCAAGCTCAACACGATAGGAACCGGTTCCACCAAAGGCGCATCATCATCTGTCGTCAGTTCCCCTACATACGTATCTCTGGAACAATTAAACAACAGTATCGAACAAAATCCGATTAATAAGCATTGCTTAATCTTCATATATATTATCTGCTCTTTTCTCATCATCCCATTATATGTCTACATGAATATCACCTACAACTTCCCATCCACATACACCGTCACTTCCCATTTCAGGATTTAGTCCAACAATACGGAAAGGCGTTTCAATCCTCAATTCAGCCCGGTCTTTCACTTTCTTGCGCTCATTCACCTGCCCGGTCTCTGCCGTAATCTCCTGTTCTTTGATTTGTTTTGACAAATTGGATTTCGCATGAATAGCCCGAACATCTGTAGAAGTCTTCACATACAGAACGATACAACAAACACCCGGTCCTGTAATCGTATAGCTATCCACACCACCTATCAATCCGAATACTTCCAAAGACGCTTTGCATAAAAGAGTCACAACAGGTTTTTCCCCTTCGGTGGATTGGGAAACTTTCTGCTCCGTCACTTTTACAATCACCCTTTTCAGTTCTGAAATATTTAAAATACCAGTAGACAAAGATACTTCCGGCGCGATACCGGCCATTTCTACATAAATATCCTGAATATCCTCTTTAGTCAACTGATTATTATTCTCATCTGCCGCTAATTGAACAGTAAACTGAATATCAATATGTTGGGTAAGAGATGTAAAATCAAAAGGCTGTATATAATTCTTTCCCGCATCCAGTTCCAGATAATCACGGCGGCCCACGAACAGCCTCCGGCCGGCATCCCTTACATAACCGATGCCGGGATTCAAATCCGCCCACTTCCGATTGTCTACCAATACTTTACTCACATCTTTCTGCTCTACAACCGCATGGCGCATTTTAACTTGCTTGACAGGAATAGCATTATCGGATTTAAACTCATCCAAACCATCCAACGATACCCTTTTATCTTCCTCCTCAACCTCTATAACCTTACCATCATTATCTTTCAGGTCATTACCTTTATCGTCTTTCTTCGTTACTTTTACCTTCGGATATTCCGGATCAGTAAAAGCCATCATAAAATACTCTCCACCAGGCAGTTTAATCTCGGATTGGTATTCACCTTCCGGTTCAATATTGTCACCAGGAGTTTCAGTGCCGCTGTTATCATCATGAGTCACAGGTCCGTCTCCGGGAGTTTCCTCCACCCAAAACTTACCGTCTTTATTCGTTTGATAAACCATATGACGGGTATTCAAAATACGGGTTGCCACGAAATACAGACGTTCAGGTGTCTCATCATCCGACAATTCTAAACCGTTCCAGTTGTATGTAACAGAGAAACCTTCCACTACGTGAGGATGCGTCCCCTCGTCACATAAATCCACCTTCGTACAGCCAACCAGCAATAATGATGTAAATATGATCTGATATATAATAGTTGCTTTCATCATTCTTCACCTCCCGCATTTGTAATTTCCGGACTCTCCTTCCGACTTCCGGAAGATTGTGGATCCACAGCCTGCGGAACAGATGATTCTGACTCCGTAGACTGCTTCTCCCGAACAGGTTGCTGTTCATCTGGGGATTGTTGTTTTATTTGTGTTTCCACACTTTCTTCCGGTTCTTTATCTTTCTTCTTTTCTTTCGCACGTTTCTTTTCTTCTTTGGCAACATTCCCCAAAGAATCCTTCATCAACTTAGCTTGCTCTTTCTCCAGTTTCTGAACCTGTTCCAATGAATCCTTCATCAACCGAGCCTGTGCTTTATCCAGTTTCCGTACTTGTTCCAAAGAATCCTTCATCAATTTTTCCTGTTTCTTTAACGAATCCTTTATTTGCGATAAAGAGTCCTTAGCCAGATTCAAAGAATCTTTCTGCAGCTTTTTCAGTTCTTTTATCTTTGTTCTGGCCTCACTAATGGAATCACGTCTCAACTGCTTCTGCCGCTTGGCTTCCGTACGAGCATTGATTTTATCGTAATCAATCAACTTATATTTATTTTTGACTGAAGTTGAGAAACGATAGACAAACGCCACACGCAAGTCACTAACGACCGGGAATGGCACCAGATGCCCGCCTTTGCTCTTTTCGGGCAAACGGGGATAGCAATTGCTTTCCTCATCATGCCGGTAAGCATCATACTTAGTATAGACAAACCCTACACTAGCTCCCAATTCCAAATCCACAAAATTTTCACGATAACCATATAAAGGAATACTGAAACCACCCGACACACCAAGTCCCAAAGCAGAACCCTGCATACCGCGCTTGCCAAACTTAAAATTATAATTGGCATAATCAGCATATACGCCCCAATAGTAAGCACGCCAATAACGGGGATGGAAACGTTTGACCGTAAACACCTCTTCTTTTAAACGTTGAAAAAAACCAGCTGAATCCAAATGATGGAAGTTTCGCTGAGTAGTACGGAAATAATTCCGAAACTCCAAGCGGGTATCAAACAGATTATAAACGATACTAGGCTTGTAATTTTGAGAAGTGCTCCAATTACCTTTTACACCAAGACTTAATGTATAATGTTTATAAGGAGAACCGAACAGATCGACTTCGGCAGTAATGTTAGGTAATAACACAAGCCAATCGACCGCATTTGTCTTAAATGCCAGCCGAGACTTGAAAGGCATGATTGAATCTTTATTCTCTACCGCCTTTTTACGCATAGTTGGAGACTGAGCATTACACTTCACTCCTGAAAGGAAAAACAACGAGAATAAGATACAAGACAGTATTTTTATCCAACGGCATTTCCCCTTTTTTACGCATTTTTCTATAAATAACACCTGCTTCCCTTTTACAAGGAAAGCATTATGTTCGCCCTCATTTCCCATAATCCGCGTTCGCGCCCTTATTTTTGTTCATTCGTTTGCATTGTTCCCTAATAACAATGCTAATCAGTCGCAAATGTATGGTAAATATTATTATATAACAAATAAAACTTAAGATTTAAAATAAAGAATTTTAAATTATAACTCCATACTTCCTTTTAATTGCACTTTTTCACTCCAGAAAAGTTGCAATTAAAAGAAAAAGAAAGAGTTAATATGAAATATAGGGCTATAAATGTTTTTTCTAAAGATAGAAGAATAATAATAAAACAAGATTACATGCAATCACAACACCGAACCCACCCAGAATCCAGGGACGAAGCTTGCTTCCCTTTCCAGCAAAAAACAGCGCATAAAGCATATTGACCAGTATATTACTGATGATGGCCTGCATACTACAAGCCGTAATAATCAGTACAGCAACACTGCCTGTATTTTGCAACAAGTTCAAAATGAAAGGAGTGATATCACTAAATCCGGATACAAAAGAAAGCAGATTCAATCCGCCCGTACCTGCATAAACTAATGTATAATGAGTCAGAATAGTAAAGACTACAAAAAGTACGGCAAAAATCAACGCCACCTTGAACTCTAACGGATTACTGCTATCATCATCTTCTTCAATAGCCGGCTGATCTTTCGGACGTTTCTGCCGGGAATGGATAAACCATCCCACAACGGCTGCTACAACCGACATAATCAACAGATACGGATAAATAGTAAGAAAGATTTCTCTGCTAAAGATAAGTATCAGTATCATAAAACGCAGGAACATCATACTAATAGCCAACAACATGGCGGCAACATATTCGGTAGCTTCCTGCTCCGAGGCTTTCCGGCTCTTACGGGCGAGCACGGAGATAGTGGCAGTACTACTATATAATCCGCCAATAATGCCGGAGACTAAAGTCCCGGATTCATGGAATACATACCGTTTCAGCAGATAAGAAAGGTAGGAGATGCCGGATACCACAACCGTTGCCAGCCAAATAGAATAAGGAGTCAGGTTTATATCAGGAATCAGGTTCTTATTCGGAAGCATAGGCAATATAATACCGCTGATGGCCAGGAATTTCGCCAACGTAATCATTTCATCATTCTTCATGCGTTGGGCAAATTCGGTAAAGGTATGTTTGAGCTCAGTCAACAACAACACGGTTACTATCACCATAACATAAAACCAGGAAGGCTGCGTAGCTACAATGGGAGCCATACAATAAGTAATCAAGGCAATAATAATAGTCGTAACGCCAAAGACATGGAATTGGGACTGTTTCACGTAATAGTTTAATCCCAACAATAAACCCAGCACTGCGCCTCCCCCCATAAACAAACGCATATCGACAGGATCCAGTATATAAAGCAGGTACCCCAGGATACCTATAAAAGTAAAAGTACGGTCAGTTCCGAAAAGAGTAGTCTCCCCCTCACGCTTCAAGCTGATCCGACGTTGCGAGAGTCCGATTAATAAAGAAAACAAAGTCACCAGTATAAAAGTAACCAATTCCCGCGGCACATAATTGTACAACTGTTCCATATCCATACATTGCTCTTTTTAGATAAGAACAAATATACAGTTTATTTGTTAACGTTCACCACGTTTTATACGGTTTTTTCATTAGTTGGGAGTTGTAATAGCGTATATCTCCCGTCACCTCTTCACCGATAAAGTCCGGTTTTACAAAAGCCTCATCCTCAGATTCAAGCTCCACTTCCGCCACGATAAGACCGTCGTTCTCACCATAAAACTCGTCAACTTCAAATATATGTTCGCCGCTGCGCACCAAATAACGGGTTTTATCAATGATACCCGGTTCGCAAAGTTTCATCAGTTCTTCCGCTTCAGACAGAGGGAGTTCCTTTTCCCACTCATAACGGCTGGTGCCGGAAGCATTGGAAGCCCCCTTGATAGTCAGGTACCCTTTATTATCGCGGATACGAACCCGGACAGTCCTCCCGCGAGCACTGCTGATATAACCTTGCACAATGCGGCTTTGCGCAAATGCAAAAGACTTGAAGTCTCCGGAAACCAAAAATTTACGTTCTATTTCTTGTGCCATGACACAAAGATAAATTAAAAAATTGAAAATTGAGAATTAAAAAACGATAGTTTGATACCTCACATTACCCACAAAGAAACGTAGCACCTTAATTCTCAATTCATTTCAAAACCTCGTCATAAACTCAATTACGATTTTATCCCGCTCCGATTCTTTAGGTACACCGGACTTCTTATAGAAATACTTCTCGAAGTTCAGCCGCAGGTCGGCGATAAAAGCTTTGGATAGACTTAACGTGATTCCACCAGTCACACGATGCCGGGCATAATCATTGATTATCAACGCCTTGGTTGTTTCATCTTTCTTACCGTCACTATGATCCGTCATCATGTCATAACGGGCAAGAAAGGAAATCTTATTAAATACCTTTTTCAGCGGCAAATCGTAATTAATGAAACTATTCACTGCGTGCACGTCCTTGAATGCGCCGTGCCCATACATCTTATATAAGTATTCCGCTTCGACATGAAAACGGCTGTTCTGATAATAGATACCGGCATCATACATATTAATCCGTACATCTTCCGGTTTTATCATCTGGGTGCTGAGTGTTACATTCCAGCTCTTATTGAGTAACAACTGCGCTTTCACCGAATAGTTCAACGTCTTATGCCATTCCTTCTGGTTCGTCAGGCCGGAACCGTTGAACAATCCCCCTTCAAGAACAAATGGAACGCCCCCTTTATCGGTATAAGCAGCAGTAAAACCCACATCACGCACATTCCCCACCTGCTTGGCGATAAACGAACGGTTTGCGAAGTATTGCTGATGAGGAGAACGATGGGCATCTATCGTGAAAGGAACCCGCATCTGTCCAATCGTGAAATTCAAGTCTTTCACCGGAAAGACACGCGCATAGGCATCAAGCATCTTGATAGAGCCTTCGTCCGAAAGGTCGATTTCAGCTTTATAAGCCACCAGCGGATGCACATTCCCTGAAACGCTGAAACGCGCATTACGTACCTCGAAGCGACTTTCCTGCGTTTCTGTCTGGTACTCATATTTCCCCCGGATGGTTCCATGAATCTCAGGCAGATAATCTTTAAACTCCATTGTTTCCTTATCCAATTTCTTGCCATCGCCGGCATCCTCCTTAGCCTGTCCGAAGACCGATGTCGCCAGCAAAAGTGTAACGACCGTTGTTGTAATTCTACTCATTTCAGTTGTTTGCTACTTAATTCGTGGCAAAAGTACAACTGCGAGGATACACAAAAATGACAATTTGAATACGGATAGATTACAGAAAAGTTACATTCCCGTTACACGGACTACAAATACGTTACAAAACAAAATTCACCACAGATTATATGACTTGCCGGAGTTTCTTAACGAGTGAAACACGAACATTTCAGTCTCTCCGTACAATCTATATAATCTGTAGTGAATCAATCAGCCGAAAAAGGAAAATGCAATCAGCATAATCAGTGCCAAAATAATCAATGAGACAAATACTATTCTGACAACTTTTCGGGCCTGCTCTTCTTCCTTCTTGCTTATTGCTGCTTTTTTCTTACCCTTACCCATAATAGTTAGCTTTAAAGTTCAACGCTAACAAAGTAAGAACAAATCTTTTAACTTTCCAAGAATAACACTTGCTAATTTTGCATTTTATGATTCCTGTGAAGAAAATTCCATCAGATAGGCCTTGATGAACCCGTCTATCTTGCCGTCCATCACGCCATCTACATCCGAAGTCTGATAGTTGGTGCGATGGTCTTTCACACGGCGATCGTCAAATACATAGCTTCGTATCTGCGAGCCCCATTCAATCTTCTTCTTACCTGCTTCCACCTTCGCCTGTTCGGCCATACGATGCTGCAACTCCTTATCATATAAGATAGAGCGCAATTGGCGCATTGCATTCTCACGGTTCTTCGGCTGGTCACGGGTTTCGGTATTTTCAATCAGGATTTCTTCTTCCTCGCCTGTATACGGGTCTTTATACTGATAACGCAGACGTACTCCTGATTCCACCTTGTTCACATTCTGTCCACCGGCACCACCGCTTCGGAATGTATCCCATGAGATATTGGCAGGCAGGATATTCACCTCAATGCTGTCATCCACCAGTGGAGTGACGAATACGGAGGCAAAGGAAGTCATACGTTTGCCTTGGGCATTGTATGGAGAAACACGAACCAGGCGGTGTACGCCATTTTCCCCCTTCAGATAACCGTAAGCAAAATCTCCTTCGATATTGATTGTACAGGTTTTAATTCCCGCCTCATCACCTTCCTGAAGGTTGGCAATGGTAGCCTTATAACCGTTCGTCTCGGCATATAGCAGATACATACGCATCAGCATGGAAGCCCAGTCCTGGCTTTCCGTGCCACCGGCACCGGAATTGATTTTCAATACGCAAGCCATCTGGTCGGCTTCATCGCGAAGCATATTTTTGAGTTCGAGCGCTTCTACAGCTTCGTAAGCTTTCGCATAAGCTGCGTCCACATCTTCCTCAGTCACCAATTCTTCCTTATAGAAATCAAAAGACAGTTCGAGTTCGTCTGCCAGCGTCTTGACTTCATTATAGCCGTCAATCCACTTTTGCAGGTCTTTCACCAGTTTCATCTGGGCTTCGGCTCTCTTCTGGTCATCCCAGAATCCCGGAGCTTGTGTCCTTAATTGTTCTTCTTCGACTTGAATTTTCTTCCCGTCGATGTCAAAGATACCTCCTCAGCGCATCAGTGCGCTCTTTCACGTCTTTAAGTTGTTCAATAGTAATCATTTGATTTACAATTTTATTATTTACAGATTTCAGATATCGGGCACAAAGATAAGCAAAATTCCGCTACTAAAAAGAAACAGCGGACTATGCGTTTTCTTCATACATCTTTTCAATCAAGTCCTTATAATTTTCCGAAACAACCGAACGCTTCAACTTCAACGTATTAGTCAGTTCCCCACGTTCCATGCTGAATGGTTCAGGAAGTAAAGTGAAACGTTTGATTTGCTCGTAATGCGCAAACTGCTGTTGCAAGGTCTCTATCCGCGCACGGAACAAACCTACAATCTTAGGATGCTGCAACAAATCAGCCATATCTTTGTATTCGATGCCCTTCTCCTTTGCATACTCTTTCACATATCCATATACAGGAACAATCAGAGCAGACACAAACTTACGCTGATCGGCAATAATGGCAATCTGGTCGATATACCGGTCGATGACCAACTTCGTCTCTAAGGCCTGCGGAGCGATATACTTACCGTTCGAGGTTTTGAACAAATCCTTGATGCGTTCCGTCAGGAAAAGCTGGCCATTCTTAAAGTAGCCGGCATCACCGGTGTGGAACCATCCATCGGAATCAATGGCAGCAGCCGTAGCTTCCGCTTTCTTATAATATCCCTTCGTGATAGTCTTGCCGCGAAGCAGAATCTCATTATCTTCGCCTATCTTCACTTCTACCCCCGGCAATACGACACCTACCGAACCAATGTCATAACCTACCGGCAACGTACAGGATACAGTAGCCGTAGATTCCGTCAATCCGTATCCGACTATCATATTGATACCTACCGAATGAACAAATTCATTGATTTCATCGGGCACAGCGGCACCGGCAGTCGGGAAGAAGTTACCGTTCTCAATACCGATCGTCTTCTTCAGTAAAGAATAAATAGTCTTTTCGTAGAACTTATACTTCCAGTTGGTTCATCATCGGCGGAGTCTTGCCCTGACGCAGATAATCCAAATTATGGATTTTGCCTACCCGGATAGCGTCCAGCATCAACGCTTTCTTCACTCCCGTCGTTTCATTTATCTTCTCCTGTACACCGGCATACACCTTTTCCCAGAAACGGGGAACGCTACACATCAGTGTCGGACGGATTTCCTTGATTGTTGTCTGAATATCCGCCGGGCGAAGATTAATGCAAATCTGCACTCCCTTATGGATGCAGAGATAACACCATGCCTTCTCGAACACATGCGTCAACGGAAGGAAGTTCATGGATACATCCTTATCCGACATCGTTGTCAGACGGTCATCGTGCGTACGGAACTGATCCAGGTAGCAGGAATGATGAAGCATTACTCCTTTCGGCTCGCCCGTCGTACCGGACGTATAAAGAATATTCGCCAAGTCATCATAAGAAGCACGCCCCGTACGCTCTTCCACCGTATCATTATGCGGAAATCCCTCTCCCATTGCCATAAATTCATCAAAATAGATAGAGGATACGTCACGAGGATCCTTCACCACCGAACGGTCAAAGATAATCAGTTGTTGCAGGGAAGTACAGAAACCGAAGATACTGAAAGCAGCATCATACTGGAATTGCTCACCTACAAAAAGATAACGTATTTGTGCATCGTTGATGATGTATTGTGCTTGCGCTGGGGAACTGGTTGCATAAAACGGAATAGTAACAGCCCGATTAGCAAATGCTCCAAAGTCTACATAAAACCATTCAGGTTTATTCTGCGAAAAGATTCCGATATTTTCTTGTTCCTCTACTCCCAGTGCCACAAGTGCGTTGGCTGCCTGCCTCACTGTTCCGGAGAATTGATTCCAGGTAATCGGAGTCCATTGTGCTGTCTCGTAGTCACGGTATTTCAAAGCTACCCTGTCGCCGTATTTTTCAGCCTGACGATGGACTAAGACAGATAAATGATGATAAGTCATACTCTTTGTATTAGTAAATATGGCACAAAGGTATTGGTTTTATTTGAAACTATTGCGCAAAACGACTATCTTTGTGCAAATATTATGGTAATGAATAAAAGCTTTGCACTATGAAATATGATATTCCAACCATGACAACAGAGGCTGTAAGCCTCCTCAAATCATTAATCAGTATCCCCTCAATCAGCCGGGAAGAAACGCAGGCTGCGGATTTCCTGCAAAACTATATTGAAATGGAAGGTATGCAGACCGGACGTAAGGGAAACAATGTATGGTGTCTCAGCCCGATGTTCGACCTGAAGAAACCGACTATCCTGCTAAACTCCCACATAGACACGGTGAAACCTGTCAACGGCTGGCGAAAAGACCCGTTCACTCCGCGTGAAGAAAACGGCAAACTGTATGGTTTGGGAAGCAATGATGCCGGTGCCAGCGTTGTTTCTTTATTACAGGTGTTCCTGCAACTATGTCGTACTTCGCAGAAGTATAATCTGATTTATCTCGCTTCCTGCGAAGAAGAAGTTTCGGGTAAAGACGGAATTGAAAGTGTACTGCCGGGGCTTCCGCCCGTTTCATTCGCCATCGTAGGCGAACCGACGGAGATGCAACCTGCCGTGGCTGAAAAGGGCTGATGGTATTGGACGTTACCGCAACGGGCAAAGCCGGACATGCAGCACGTAATGAAGGAGACAATGCCATATATAAGGTATTGAACGACATTGCCTGGTTCCGCGATTATCATTTTGAGAAAGAATCTCCGTTGCTGGGACCGGTAAAGATGAGTGTGACTGTAATCAATGCAGGTACGCAACATAATGTTGTCCCCGACAAATGCACTTTTGTTGTCGATATTCGCAGCAATGAGCTTTACTCCAACGAAGAACTATTTGCCGAAATCAAGAAACATATCTCTTGCGATGCCAAGGCTCGTTCGTATCGTCTCAATTCTTCACGAATTGACGAGAAGCATCCGTTCGTTCAAAAGGCTATAAAAATAGGGTGTGTTCCATTCGGTTCTCCTACCCTGTCCGACCAGGCATTAATGTCCTTCCCATCAGTAAAAATAGGACCGGGACGTTCTTCACGCTCGCACACGGCAGAGGAATATATCATGCTGAAAGAGATAGAGGAAGCTATCGGAATCTATCTGGAGTTATTGGACGGGCTTCTGATTTAACAGAGGCCTATTACAGGCTTCACCGCTTCCACCTTTTTCCTGAGACTGCCATCCAGAACAGGAAAGCGGGTGAAAGCGATACTACAAATCCTTTATATCCCTCCGCCGCTTTCACCTTCATACCGCAAATGCATCCCTAAAACCAGTTCAATTTACCGCCGCACCAATTCGCGCGACACCCCGTAATACCCCGCCGCGGGCACATAAATCGGCTGCATAAGTTTACCTATATTCCGCAATTTTCCTTCTTCCTGCAATCGTCGGAGATGACGGTTCGCCGTAGTCCGCGTCATGCAGCACACTTCCTGAAAATCATAACGGAGCATTACATCGTGATCGGCAAAATATTCCTTCAACCGCATATCTATCTCTACTTCCGATAAGGATTCCGAGTGGCGCGCATACTTGCTCCGGCTGACCTTGATACCTCTAAGCTCACCCTTCAGACGGGCATCGGGACGGAAACCGATTGTTTTCAGTTCCATTTTTGACGATTTGTTCTTAGTGCTGCGGGTCACTTTTTGCGTGCTCCTCAAGATAGGGGCAAAATAGCCGAGCCCTTCAATATGCACTTCACGCCCTTCGCGTAGTTCCTCGCCACAAATTTGGGCAAGCATCTCGAATGCGTTTTTCACATCACCCACAGAAAGGGAACTGCGGTTGTGAATCATCCGGCACAGTTTGTCCATCCCCAGCTTTCCGTTCAAAAAAATGCGGGGATGCAAGCCTTTCTCTTCCGAATCATCGGACTCACCGGGATTCTCATACCAATCGTAAAGTATAGCCATAAGCAGTTAACGTCTTTATAATGAATACTTTTCATGCAAAACCTTTAGATTTATCAATAAACCACTATTGTGGTTCATTCAAACTACTATTGTTATTCAATTAAATAACCTTCGTTATTTAATTAAACTACGTTAGTGAATCATTGACAACTCTACGGCAAAGATACGATAAATAGTAGTGAAAAGGATGATAAAAAGCCGACTTCTTCCGTTAAGGAAAAATATATCTTTTTTCTAGAGAAATACTTGCAAACCGGTACAGTCCTATTGTAGATTTGCAGTATCAGCGCTGATAAACAAACCTATTTTAGTCACTTAAAAACAAAAAAATAATGAATGCAATGACATTAATGTGGAAACAGATACTGAAAGGACTGAAACTGTTCCAGATGAAGGAGAATAAAGAAGACGCAACAGAGAAAGTGGAGAAAACCCGGACGAAACCGGCAGAATATTGTGGAGACATACATATAGACAGTCTCACGGACACCTAACTGTCTGCCGAGAAGGAGAATAAAGAGAAAAAGGAAGAGACGGAACGAAAACAACCCGTCCGGCTGACACAAGAGGTACGCGCATTCCTGCAAAAGCAGTATGATTTCCGTTACAACTTATTGACAGAAGAAACGGAATATCGTCCCGCAGGCAAACGTGGTATTCCCTTCGAGCCCGTAGGCAAGCGGGAACTGAACACTTTCTGCATGGAAGCACACGACCAAGGCATACCTTGCTGGGACAAAGACTTGAGCCGTTATATCTACTCCACCTTTATTCCTGAATACCACCCCTTCCGGCTTTACATGGAAGAATTGCCCGATTGGGACGGAAAAGACAGACTGGAGCATTTGGCACAGCGTGTCTCCGACCATCCGCTTTGGGTGAAGAGTTTCCACACATGGCTGCTGGGGCTCGCCGCCCAATGGTTGGGCATGACGGGCATACATGCCAACAGTGTGGCACCTATACTCGTCAGCAGCGAGCAGGGGCGGCAGAAATCCACCTTTTGCAAGGCACTGATGCCGCCGGTACTGTCACGCTATTACATGGACAACCTAAAACTGTCGGCACAAGGTAAACCGGAAAGGTTGCTTGCCGAGATGGGGCTCTTGAATATGGATGAGTTTGACAAATACGGGACGCAGAAAATGCCGTTATTGAAGAACCTGATGCAAATGGCGAACCTGAATATCTGCAAGGCTTATCAGAAGAATTTCCGCAACTTGCCGCGCATCGCTTCTTTCATCGGCACAAGCAACCGCTTCGACTTGCTCACCGACCCTACCGGCAGCCGGCGGTTCATTTGTATTGAAGCGGAACATTTTATCAATTGCGAAGGCATGGAGCACGACCAGATATACGCGCAACTGAAAGCAGAACTACTCTCCGGAATCCGCTATTGGTTCACTAAAGAAGAGGAACGGGAATTACAACGTCACAACACCGCCTTTTATCATCCTTGCCCGGCGGAAGAAGTTTTCCATGCCTGTTACCGGACAGCCGAAGACGATGAAGAAGGAAGCGAACGGCTTTCGGCTTCGGACATATTCAGGAGACTGAAAATGTACAACCCGGCTGCCATGCGCGGAAGTAATCCGGCTACATTCGCACAAGTGTTGCTCGCAGCAGGAGTCACCCGCAAACATACCAAATACGGGAATGTATATCTGGTGAAACCGTTGAAAGCGGCATAAGCCTTAAAAACGGACAAGGGTTCACCCGTAACAAATTGTTTCAAAATGAATTAGGCTCCCAATGAAGAAGGTGGAGACGCCAATAAACATCAAAGAGAAAGGTACCGTTTTCACAAACAGAAACAGTGAAAACGATACCTTTCTTCTATGGAATATCAATTTTGGGGCATCACCCGTTTGCTGTCAAGACAAATATTACATTATTTGTCCACAGAGAACTTAAAGATACATTGACTCATATACTTTTCGCCCGGACGAAGCACAGCCGAAGGCCATTCGGGTTTGTTCGGAGTATCCGGATATTTTTGTGTTTCGAGACATACGGAAGCACGCTGGTTGTAAGTAATGCCTTTCTTTCCGGTCAACGAGCCGTTGAGGAAGTTTCCGGCATATACTTGAATTCCCGGCTCGTTGGTATATACGTCCAGCACAATACCCGTTTTCGGTGATTTCAATGAGGCGGCTTTCCGGCTGATATCCCCTTTGGTGTTCAATACCCAGTTGTGGTCATAACCATTGCCGTTCTTCAATTGGACAAAGTCATAATCATTGATGCGCGCACCTACCGGAGTCTGTGTACGGAAATCCATCGGAGTGCCTTCCACCGGAGCTATTTCGCCCGTGGTCATGAATGTACTGTCCACCGGAGTGTAATAATCTGCGTCAACAGTCAGCAAATGGTCGGCATTGCTGCCGGCATCTCCGTCAAGATTGAAATAAGAGTGATTCGTCATGTTCACGATAGTAGGTTTGTCGGTTTCCGCTTCATACCGGATATCAATGGCATTATCGTCTGTCAGTTTCATCAGCACCTTGCAGGTGACATTTCCCGGAAAGCCTTCTTCACCGTCTTTTGCGACATAGGTAAGTTCCACTTCCTGAGGATTCGGCTGTACTGCGTCAAACACGCGGTATTGGAAACCTTGCGGACCACCGTGCAGGCAATGCCCGTAATTATTGCGCGGCAACTGGTATTCAACACCGTCCAACGTAAACTTACCCTGATTGATACGGTTGGCATAACGCCCGATGCTCGCACCGAAATCGGAAGGTTTGTTGATATAGTCCTGAATAGAGTCGAAACCAAGCACTACATCACGCATCTGCCCGTCTTTATCGGGAACCATTACGGAAACAATGCGCCCGCCGAAGTTTGTGATACAAACTTCCATATTTTTCTGATTACGCAAAGTGAACAGCCCGGTTTTCTTTCCATTCACTTCAGCTTGGAATTTACTCTGCAACAAGCCGGAATCCGTTGTCTTTTCGGTCTTCGGCGTACAAGCCGCCATCAGAAAAGCGGCAACTCCCCATACACATAATTTTCTCATCTCCCTTTGTTTTATCGGGAGAACGGTTTTAAAATTCATATCTATTCTATTTAAAGTTTATGCCGCAAATATGGAGAAAAAAAAGGAGTTCTTTTAGCACAAACTATTCAAAATAGGATAAAATTATGCAAAATACCTATCCGGAAAGATATAAATGGGGGAAGTACGACCGTCTGTTTTACCGATTGAGCCAAGGTTCCGGATTCAGTTTTTCCTTTTCCCGCCGTAGCTGGAAATGCAATACTGTCCGTCCATTGTCCGTCCCGTCGGAAAAGACTTGACCGATAGATTGCTTCGTTTTCACCGTATCACCAATCTTGACCGAGGCCGAAGAAAGGTTGCAATAAACAGAAATGTAGTTGCCGTGACGGATAAGCACATTGAATAACCCGTTCAACTGGAATACAGCCGCCACTTTGCCATCAAAGATGGCACGCGCCTGGGCACCGGGTTTTCCCTGAATATCAATTCCCTTATTATCCAGTTTTACGTTGCGGAGCCCTTCCACTGCATATTGCCCGTAATGGCTGGTAATGATATAAGCACCGGATATAGGCATAGGAAGTTTCCCGCGGTTGGCGGCAAAGCTGCCGGACAGTTCCCGGTCTGCCTTGCTCATGGTGTAGGCTTCGAGAGGTTTCGAGTTCGTTTTGCCGCCCCCCTGTTCCGGCGGATTGGCTTTCCTTGCCTTCCGCCTTCTTACGTGCAGCCGCTTCACGACGGGCTTCTTCCTGAGCACGCTTGCGGGCACGCTCTATCTCTTCGGCAATGAGCTTGTCGATACGGTCATTCAGTTGGTTGGCTTCTCTCCGCTTCTTATTTATTTCACTCTGCAGACCTTTCTGTTTCTTCTGCAGGTTAGCAACCAGCGTCCGTTTTTCCTTCTCCTGAGCTTCCAACTTTATTTTTTCGCCCTCTCGTTCTTTCAACAGGCTCTCTTTGGCAGCTTTCACTTGCTGGCGTTCCGCTTTTTTCTTGCGTATCTGCTCCTGCTTCTTCAGAATCTCTTCGCCTTGCAAACGTTGGTAGGTGGCATACTCACGCACATAGCGCATACGGCGATACGTCTGCCCCAAATTCTTGGCAGAGAAGATAAACATCAGTTTTTCCTCTATCGACTTATTCTTATAAAGATACTGTACGGAGGCTTCGTATTTCTTCTTCTTGTCTTTCAAGTCCTTCTCCAATGCCCGCAACTGACGTTCCAATGAGTTCAATTCACGTTCAATGGCTTCCACATCATTATTGATAGCGAGGATATAACGCTTCCGCTCCTCAATCTGCCCTGTCAATGCAGCCAGGCTATTCAACTGGCTGCCTACGTCTTTCTTTGTATCTTTCAATATGGATTCCGACTCGGCAATCTGCTTTTGCAGCGCACCGCGTTTGCTTTCCAACTCACGAATCAACTTATTCGACTGAGCGGAAAGTGGAACTGCCAACCACAGGCAACTGATAAGAATAACAAAGAAACGTTTCATCATAACAAAGCCGTCAGCATTTTTACTAGTTCTTCCAAAGGAACTTGCCTGTATTTAGAAGTCAGTTCCGTAGGAGTCATGGAAAACTCTTTCGTGGAAAACTCATAAAGTTGTACTTTTGCTTTCTCCAGCGAAGGGATACCTACATCTTTTCCCGTCAGTTCCGTCTTGCCGCCGGGCAGGGAGGCATCCATCAATATCTTTTCCAGACGGGAATACTCCGCGTTCTTCGGCAACATTCCTTTCAACTCCTCTTTCGTCGCACGGACAAATCTCCTATTCATCCGGTCTACCAGCAACACCTCGTCAGGAGTAATCTCGATACGGGCAACTTCCGTACGCAGAATAGGCATCAGCAGAGAGACTTGTACCCGTTCGTGAGTTTTCATCTTCATTGTTCCCCCTACGGACATGCTCCCCCCTTTTTTGTTGGGAATAGTCAGTTGAAGCTTGGAGGTCAGATAGCTGGATACGGGAGCCTTCGTTTCCGAAGTCGCCAGGCGCTTCGAACTCTTACAGCCGGCCAGCACGACTACCACCAGCAATAGATAAACTATCCTTTTCATTCGGCAATATATTTCTTCTTTTCTATTTTCTGTTTCAATGTTTTCGACTCACTGCCCATTTTCTGTGCCTGCTTCCAGTATTTCAACGCACCTTCCACATCACCGGTCATAAAGTAAATATCTCCGCAGTGCTCTACAATCACATCACTTTTCTCTCCGTCGCTCTTCATCGCATTATCAATGTAGATACGAGCTTCCGCATAATTTCCCTTTTCAAAAAGAATCCAGGCATACGTGTCGAGATAAGTGGAGTTATTGGGTTCCGCCTTTACGGTCTTGTAACTCATTTCTTCCGCTTTATCCAAATCACGGCGTTCCACCGACAGATAATAAGCGTAATTATTCAGTGCGCCGATATTGGAAGGATTGTACACCAAAGCTGAATCGTAAGCTGCATAGGCCTCTTTCATCTGCTTTTTTGTATGATAAATATCCCCCATTATCGAATAGAAATCCGAGATGATTTCTTTTCTGGTATCGGGAGTTATGTGCTCCAGCGCCCTGTTGCAGACACTTAACACACTGTCCGCCTGCTCCGCCTGATGATAGGCAATAGCCAAATAATAATAAAGGTCCAAAGCATCCGGAGTAGCCTCAATGCCCGGTTCGCACACTTTTATAATCTGCTTGTAATCCTCCTTCTTCACGGCAGCGCTGACCAGCATCAGGCGGGCAGCCTTGTTGGTCGGGTCTAAATCAACGACCTGTTCCAATACCGGGACAGCTTCCTGTTCCATATTCTTCGACAGCAGATACTGCGCATAAAGCATCGGCACCTGCGGGTCATCCTGATCCTGCTTCATCATCCGGTCAAACAAAGCAATCACCTGAGTACTGTCCTTGGCAGAAGACTGCTCGTTCTCCACGATTATCTGACGCATGACGTTGATTTTCGTATCAGGAGTCACTTTCTTGTTCAACAACAATGTATCCAGTTGTTGCTGGTACAATTCTTTCTGCCCGGTCTGTTCATAATAAGAAGCAATTGAAAAAAGAGCCATCGGATTGTCCGGCTCTGCCGCCAACACTTTCTGATATGTCTCGTAGGCTTCCTCTTTCTTTCCATTCTGTAGATATACATCCCCCAGGATTACCTGATAGCGCATATCCATCGGATATTCCTGTACCAGGCTCTCAATCTCCTGAAATGCTTTCTTATCATCTTTCATCTGGAGATAGATACGGAATTTCTCCATAGACAACTGTTCGTTCTTGCCCAAACGCTTCTCCAAACGGTTCAGAGTGGAAATCACATCAGTATACTTTTCCTGACGACTGTAAATGTCAAGCAGACTGAACAAGGGCTCTTGTTTCGCCGGAAAGCGGGTAACCATCCCTTCGAGTAAAACAACCGCTTTATCCAATTCATTCTGTTGCTGATATAAATTGACCAATCCCTGACTATACCAGTAATTGTCGGGTGCATAAGCCACTGCCTTCTCCAACGCATCCTGCCCCTGCGGAACCTGACGGAGAAACATATAATACTGGGAAACCTCGTAAAGCGCGGAAGAAGCATTCGGATTGATATCCAAACAATGCTGCAACAAACCAAAAGCAGCATCGTATTCTTTCTTTTCCTTCATCCGCATGGCTTCCAGAAAGAAATAGTCATATTTGCGCTGTTGTTCCGCCGTTAATTGCGGAACAACAACATTCTCTTTCCGGAGTTTTCTTTTCTTATCCTTCTTTTTCTTTACTTTCTTTGCTACTGCATTCGTACCAAGAGCATATCCCGACACCACAGCCGTGCCGCCGGCTACACTCCCTACCACCTGTGCAGCCATACAGGAAGTAAGCAGCAAAGTACTTAACAGTATGAATGACACTATCCTTTTCATTTTTTTCCTGTATGACCGAAGCCGCCGGCTCCCCGTTCTGTTTCGTCCAACACTTCCACTTCCTGCCATGCCGGCTGCTCATGTTTTGCTATCACCATCTGCGCAATACGTTCACCGTCTTCAATCACAAAAGGCTCAGAAGACAGATTGACCAGGATAATGCAGATTTCCCCCCGATAGTCCGCATCAATCGTCCCCGGAGAGTTGAGCACGGAAATACCTTTCTTGATAGCCAGTCCGCTACGGGGACGGATTTGTGCCTCAAAACCCTTCGGAAGAGCAATATACAACCCTGTCGGCACCAGGCAACGCTGCAGTGGTTCCAGTGTGACAGGCTCAGAAAGATTAGCGCGGATATCCATTCCTGCAGACAATTCGGTGGCGTAAGCCGGAAGCGGATGCTTCGATTTATTGATAACTTGAATATTCATAAGTGCATGTTTACTATTTAACGGGCGAAAATACACATTTTGAACTGAAAAATAGTTAAGTTTGCAGTTAAATAATGTACCGTTCCCCAAATTGTAAACCGTAAATAGTCAAATCGTAACTAAAATGATGAATTGGAATCAACTAATATCAGCCAAACGCTTCGGAATGGAAGAATTCCACGAAGAGCGTCAGGAGAACCGCTCGGAATTTCAACGGGATTATGACCGTCTTATCTTTTCCGCGCCTTTCCGCAGACTGCAGAACAAGACACAAGTATTTCCTCTGCCGGGCAGCGTCTTCGTGCACAACCGGCTCACGCACAGCCTCGAGGTTTCCTGTGTAGGCCGTTCGTTAGGCAACGATGTAGCCAAAGCCATCCTGCAACGGCAGCCGGAGCTTCAAGAGTCTTTTCTGCCGGAGATTGGTTCTATTGTATCCGCTGCTTGCCTGGCACATGACTTGGGCAACCCGCCTTTCGGACACTCCGGCGAACGGGCGATATCCACTTTTTTCTCCGAAGGAAAAGGGTTGCGTCTGAAAGAAAAACAACCGGACGGAACTCAACTTTCTGCGATGGAATGGGAAGATTTGACACATTTTGAAGGAAACGCGAACGCATTCCGTCTCTTGACTCACCAGTTTGAGGGACGCCGGAAAGGTGGATTTGTATTGACGTATACCACATTAGCATCTATTGTAAAATACCCCTTTTCATCGAGCCTGGCAGGCAAAAAATCGAAATTCGGCTTTTTCGTCAGCGAAGAAGAGAGTTTTCATAAGATTGCGACAGAGCTGGGATTGACCTTGCTGAATGAGCATCCTTTAAAGTATGCACGCCACCCGCTGGTCTATCTAGTCGAAGCTGCAGATGACATTTGCTATCAGATGATGGATATTGAGGACGCCCATAAGCTAAAAATACTCACTACGGAAGAGACAAAAGAGTTGTTAATGGCATATTTTGACGAAAAGCGGCAGGAGCATATCCGAAAAACGTTCCTGATTGTCAACGACACAAACGAGCAAATCGCTTACCTGCGTTCTTCCGTTATCGGGTTATTGATCCGTGAATGCACCCGCGTGTTCCTCGAACACGAACAAGAGATATTGTCCGGCACTTTCGAAGGGGCACTTATCAAGCACGTCTCCGAACGCCCGGCAGAAGCGTACAAGCACTGTGCCGAAGTCTCTTTGAAGAAGATTTACCGTTCGCGGGACGTATTAGACATTGAGCTGGCCGGTTTCCGTGTCATCAGCACGCTGCTCGAACTGATGATAGACGCCGTGACTTCCCCCGGAAAGGCTTACTCCGAGCTGCTGATTAACCGGGTTTCAAGCCAGTATAATATAAAAGCGCCTGCACTCTATGAAAGAATACAGGCGGTACTTGATTATATATCGGGAATGACCGATGTCTTTGCGCTTGACCTTTACCGAAAAATTAACGGCAACAGTCTGCCTGCGGTGTAACCACCTTGGGAGTAAACGCTTCATCATCCTCACAAGGCATTTTCAGCGCATCCGGATGGCTTTCTATAAACGTCTGGATGTGCCGAATCCGTTTATCTTCCAGTATTTCATCCACGGCAATCAGTATTCCGGTTTCTTCCACATTGCCGAATTCATAATTGATGGCGGTCCCGAACATCCGCATAGTAGGACTCAGACTCATATAGGCATTCACCAGAGGCGGAATGTTATACCCTAGTTTACGAATCTCACAATTCAGGATTTTATAGTCTTCCTTAAAGGTATCCTTGCAGAATAAAGCCCGCAATTCTTCTTCTGAAGTCTCCGGTATCAACGGTTTCATCGGAGTGACAAGCTCATCCCTGTCACAGAAATGCTTCTTGAGGAAATAAAGAATCATATCGCGCCCACGGCGGTGGTAACTGGGATACATGGTCACCTTTCCGAAGAAATATTTCACATTCGGCATTACTACCGTCAGTGCCCCTAATCCGTCCCACAGATTGTCCAAAGCAAACAAGCCTTTGCTTCCGGCACGGGTAGACTGATATTCGAGCGTGACAAACGAGCGTCCCAGTTCAATCGTCTGCGGCAAATATTCTTTGATAAAAGGCTCTGAGAAATGAAACATATGGGAAGTGGCCAGAATCGGAGCACCTTTTTCATCGAAACGCACGTCTGTCCCAAGCAGATACCGGTAACCACCCAGGATTTCTTCGGCTTCCGGATTCCAGACAATCAACTGCTTGTACGGATGTTCCATTATGTCGTATTCGTCTATATCCATCGACAGACCTGTCCCCCCACCAGCAGCACGGAAAGCTATTTCACGCAAACGACCAATCTCTTTCATCACATTGGGAGCATTCTGATGAGTAATAATATAAATCTGATTATTACTCTTATTTGTCATTCGTAAGCGTCTGTCTTCCGTCAACTCGGCTTTCAGCAGTTCCTTGCTTATCGGCTTGATAATCTCTTCCATATTTCTTGTTATAGTTGTTCTATCAGTTACAGTTTATATACAATATCCTTTACGTATTCGGCCCATTGTGCCGGCGTTTTCGACTTATCGAAAGTCTGCCAGGGTATCGGCTTGCCAAAGGTGACAGTAAAAGTCTTGTGGCGGTTCTTAAACATTTCATCCGCAAGATACAACATAGCGATGTTAAACTTGATACCCAATGCCTTGCAAATATTTGCCAGGTTGTAGAAGAAATCAGAGTTTCTGCCTCCAAAATGCACAGGTATCACATCACGTTCTGCTTGTATGCTCTTTACTACAAATGTCTTTTTCCATTCCAAATCACGAATTACTCCATTCTGCCGGCGCGAACACAGCCCGGCAGGAAACATGATAAGCTGATCGTCAGACTTGAATCCGGCTTCCACCATTTTCGGGAAATCCTTCGCCTGTTTGCCGGTCTTATTGATAGGAATACAAAGCGGAGCCAATCCGCGGAGATTCATCAACAAATCATTCACCAGGTATTTCACCTTTCCGTCATAATGACGTCCCAGCACATAACCCAGCGCAACACCATCCTGTCCGCCTAAGGGATGATTGGAAACAAAGGTATACAGACCATCTTTGGGAAGATTCTCAATACCTTTCACATCCACTTTCGCATCCAAAAATCCCATGCATGCCTCCAAGAAGTCCACCCCTACCTTATCTTTCGACTCATCCAAAAACACATTAATCTCATCCTGATGAACTATTTTCTTCAGATAAGAAACCACAAACTTAGGGATGTACTTATATTGCTTCGGAGCCTTCGTCCGAAGTATCTTATCGACATCGATTAAAAATAAAGAGTCATCAGTCATTCTTTTCAAATAAAAATGATGCCACAAAATTAGCGGTTCTTTTTTATTAATTGCAATAATTCGGTAGAAAATGCAGGATTTAAGTTCAGAAGGCAAAAAAATACCACCCAAAAACTATCAAATACCACCTAAAAACTATCCGCGGATAGTTTTCGGGTGTTTTTTAGTCGGATTCCCTCCCGTCCGGTTTTCGAAAATGCCGTAAACTTGCAACATCAAAATTTACGAACGAATATTCACAATTTAAAAGCAACGCATATGAAAAGTTTAAGCTTCAGAAAAGATTTAGTAGGAGTACAGGACGAGCTACTTCGCTTCGCTTATAAACTGACAACCGACCGCGAAGAAGCAAACGACTTGTTGCAGGAAACCTCATTGAAAGCATTGGATAATGAAGATAAATACATGCCTGACACGAATTTCAAAGGATGGATGTACACTATCATGCGCAATATATTTATCAACAACTACCGTAAGGTGGTTCGCGACCAGACTTTTATTGACCAGACCGACAACTTATACCATCTGAACCTGCCGCAAGACGCAAGTTCGGAAAGCACCGAAAGAGCGTACGATCTGAAAGAGATGCACCGCGTAGTGAACAAACTTCCCAAAGAGTACAGAGTTCCGTTTGCCATGCACGTTTCAGGATTCAAATACCGTGAGATTGCGGAAAAGCTGAACCTCCCGCTAGGCACAGTGAAAAGCCGCATCTTCTTCACACGCCAGAAATTACAGGAAGAATTGAAAGACTTCCGCTAAACCAGCCTTAACTATATAACTCTTGATTTCAGAATAAATATTCAGATGTAATTTTTTAGTTGTGTCAATGATTCAAAGGCAGAAAGGTTTCTATCACCTTCTGCCTTTTTTCTTTGCCGCCAAGAAAAAAAAAGATTTATCGCCTGACAATCTATTTTTCCTATACAGACAAAACCTTCTGATTTCCAAAGTCGATTGCCCCACCAGCAAAGCCTTCTCAAAGCACCGTCATTTTCAAGCAAATAGACATTTAACAATCGGTTGAAAACTTCTCCAAAAGTTTTCCATGGAAAATTGTGGGGAATTGTGGGGAATTTCATACTTTTACAGTCGCTTATTATAATAAGGTAATGATACGTTTTTTAGGAAATATTGAAGCCAGGGCGGACACCAAAGGAAGGGTGTTCATCCCCGCCATCTTCAGGAAGCAACTGCAAGCTGCTTCTGAAGAGAGGCTCATCATGCGTAAAGACGTATTCCAGGACTGTCTGACTCTGTACCCCGAGAGCGTGTGGAACGAGGAGTTGAACGAGCTTCGCAGCAGGCTGAACAAATGGAACAGCAAACACCAACTCATTTTCAGACAGTTTGTGAGCGACGTTGAAGTGGTGACACCCGACAGCAACGGACGTATATTAATCCCCAAACGATATTTGCAGATTTGCAATATCCATGGGGACATACGCTTTATCGGCATTGACAACAAAATAGAGATTTGGTCGAAAGAGCGGGCGGAACAGCCGTTTATGTCACCCGAAGAGTTCGGAGCAGCATTAGAAGAAATTATGAACGATGAAAATAGACAAGATGGAGAAAGATGAACTGACATATCATGTGCCTGTACTGTTAAAGGAAAGCGTTGACGGAATGAATATCCGGCCGGACGGAACGTATGTAGACGTTACTTTCGGAGGAGCGGGACATTCGCGCGAGATTCTTTCACGGCTCGGCGAGGGCGGACGGCTTCTGGGATTCGACCAGGACGAGGATGCCGAACGGAACATTGTCGACGACCCCCATTTTATCTTTGTGCGCAGCAACTTCCGTTACCTGCAAAATTTCCTGCGCTATCACGACATCGAGCAGGTAGATGCGATTCTAGCCGACCTCGGCGTATCTTCCCACCACTTCGATGATAGCGAACGTGGGTTCTCTTTCCGTTTCGACGGAGAGCTGGATATGCGTATGAACAAGCGTGCAGGACTCACAGCAGCAGATATCGTAAATACCTACGAGGAAGAACGCCTGGCAAACATTTTCTATCTGTATGGAGAACTGAAAAACAGCCGCAAACTGGCTTCCGTCATACTCAAAGCCAGAAGCGGACGCACTATACGGACGATTGGTGAGTTTCTGGAAGTCATCAAACCGCTTTTCGGCCGTGAACGCGAGAAGAAAGAACTTGCGAAAGTATTTCAGGCACTGCGAATTGAAGTAAACCAGGAGATGGAAGCATTGAAAGAGATGCTGCTGGCTGCTACCGAAGCGTTAAAACCGGGCGGCAGACTGGTAGTAATCACCTATCACTCACTGGAAGACCGTATGGTAAAGAACATTATGAAGACAGGTAATGTGGAAGGCAAGGCAGATACCGACTTTTTCGGCAATCTGCAAACCCCTTTCCGTCTCGTCAACAACAAGGTGATTGTACCCGACCAGGCAGAGATAGAGAGAAACCCACGGTCGAGAAGCGCCAAATTACGAATTGCCGAAAAGAAATAAGAAGAAATGGAAGAAGAAGTAGTAAACAAGAAAACAGAAGAGGGCAAGAAGAAAAAACCGCACCTCGCTGAAAAGCATTCTGGGTGGAGATATTCTGGCTACCGACTTTTTCCGTCGTCAGACGAAGTTGCTGGTACTTATCATGGTATTCATCATCTTCTATATCCACAACCGTTATGCCAGCCAGCAACAGCAGATTGAGATAGACCGGCTGAAAAAGGAATTGATAGACATTAAATATGACGCACTGACACGCAGCTCGGAACTGATGGAGAAGAGCCGCCAGTCACGCATTGAAGATTATATCTCAAGTAAGGAGAGTGATTTGCAGACATCTACCAATCCCCCTTACCTTATTAAATAGGTGGAGAGTTGAAAATTGAGAGTTGAGAGTTTTTAAAAGACAAGCACTGTGGCAGTTAACAAAAAGAATATAATGACCCGTTACTTCTTCGTCATCCTTCTGATGGCGTTGATAGGCGTGGCAATTGTCGTGAAGGCGGGCATCATCATGTTTGCCGAACGTCAATATTGGCAGGACATAGCCGACCGTTTCGTAAAAGAGAACGTGACGGTAAAACCCAATCGCGGAAACATTATCTCTTCCGATGGCAAACTGATGGCTAGTTCCCTGCCCGAATACAGAATTTATATGGACTTTATGTCCGGTGAAAAGGACGAAAAACGCAGAAAGAAGGACCAGGCACGCAGGGATTCCATTCTCAATGCCAATATGGATTCAATCTGCATCGGACTGAACAAAATATTCCCGGACAAAAGTGCAGCCCAATTCAAGGCACATCTTAAAAAAGGACGTCAGGCAAAGAGCCGCAATTATCTGATTTATCCCAAACGTATCTCTTATATACAATATAAAGAGGTAAAGAGATTGCCAGTTTTCTGTCTGAACCGTTACAAAGGTGGATTCAAGGAGTTGGCTTACAATCAGCGGAAAAAGCCTTTCGGTTCGCTGGCTGCCCGCACGCTGGGTGATGTATATGCCGATACGGCAAAAGGAGCGAGAAACGGTATCGAGCTTGCTTTTGACACGATTCTGAAAGGACGGGACGGATTGACGCACCGTCAGAAAGTAATGAACAAATACCTGAATATCGTAGATGTGCCGCCGGTTGACGGTTGCGATCTGATTAGTACCATCGACGTAGGCATGCAGGATATTTGCGAGAAAGCATTGGTAGACAAGCTGAAAGAGCTGAATGCCAGCGTAGGCGTGGTGGTATTGATGGAAGTAGCTACCGGAGAAGTGAAAGCGATCGTCAACATGATGCAAGGCAAGGACGGCGAATATTACGAGATGCGTAATAATGCCATCAGCGATATGCTTGAACCGGGTTCCACTTTCAAGACTGCTTCTATCATGGTAGCTCTTGAGGACGGGAAAATCACTCCTGATTATGTAGTGGATACCGGCAACGGACAAATGCCGATGCACGGCCGTGTGATGAAAGACCACAACTGGCATCGCGGGGGATACGGAAAATTAACGGTTACCGAGATTCTGGGAGTTTCTTCCAATGTCGGTACATCTTATATTATAGACCATTTCTACGGCAGCAATCCGCAGAAGTTCATTGACGGATTGAGACGAATGAGTATCGACCAGCCTCTCCATCTGCAAATTGCGGGAGAAGGCAAGCCGAATATTCGTGGCCCGAAAGAAAGAAGCTATTTCTCCAAGACCGCTCTCCCGTGGATGAGCATCGGCTATGAAACGCAGGTTCCGCCGATTAACATTCTTACATTCTATAACGGAATAGCGAACAATGGGGTGACAGTGCGTCCGAAGTTCGTAAGAGCCGCCGTGAAAGACGGAGAGATAGTGCAGGAATATCCGACAGAAGTTATCAATCCAAAGATTTGTTCGGACAAGACATTGGCACAAATCCGTGAGATTCTGCGGAAAGTGGTAGGCGAAGGACTTGCCAAACCTGCGGGAAGCAAGCAGTTCCACGTCTCCGGAAAGACCGGAACGGCACAGATTTCACAGGGAGCAGCCGGATACAAGACAGGAAGAACGAACTATCTTGTCAGTTTTTGCGGATATTTCCCGTCAGAGGCACCTAAATATAGTATGATTGTCTCTATTCAGAAACCGGGCTTGCCGGCTTCGGGAGGTTTGATGGCAGGTAGTGTATTCAGCAAGATTGCCGAAAGAGTGTATGCCAAAGACCTGCGTTTACCGCTTGCCAACGCGATTGACACGAATGCCGTAGTCATTCCGAACGTAAAAGCCGGAGAAATGAGAGAGGCACAACGCGTACTGGAAGATCTGAACATTCAGGTACAGGGCAAAATTGCTGATGCCGGAAAAGAAGTCTGGGGAAATACGCACGCTGCCCCGCAAGCGGTGGTTCTTGAAAGCCGGAGCAATATGCAGAATTTCGTTCCGAGCGTCATCGGCATGGGGGCGAAAGATGCCGTATACCTGCTGGAAAGTAAAGGATTAAAAGTCCATTTGATTGGAGTCGGCAAGGTGAAAAGCCAGTCGATAGCCAACGGGACAATAGTAAAGAAAGGACAGACGATTACCCTTTCAATGCATTAAAAGTAAAATCAAGTATTAAAAAAGAGACTATGTTACTAAACAAGTTACTGAAAGCAATTCAACCGGTGCAGATAACCGGAAATTCAGACATAGAAATCACCGGAGTCAACATTGATTCCCGTTTAGTCGAAGCCGGACAGTTGTTCATGGCGATGCGCGGCACGCAAGCCGATGGCCATGCTTATATCCCCGCCGCCATCAGCAAAGGAGCTGTCGCCATCCTTTGTGAAGATATGCCGGAAGAGCCCGTGGCAGGAATTACCTATATACAAGTTAATGACAGCGAAGATGCAACAGGCAAGATTGCCACTACATTCTATGGCGATCCGACTTCCAAGCTCGAACTGGTCGGCGTCACCGGAACGAATGGCAAGACAACAATCGCCACCTTATTATATAACACATTCCGTTATTTCGGATATAAAGCGGGGCTTATCTCTACCGTCTGCAATTATATCGACGATGAAGCCATCCCGACCGAGCATACCACACCCGACCCTATCACACTGAACCGTCTGTTGGGACGAATGGCGGATGAGGGGTGCAAATATGTGTTTATGGAAGTCAGTTCACATTCAATTGCGCAGAAGCGTATCAGCGGGTTGAAGTTTGCGGGAGGTATCTTTACCAACCTGACGCGCGACCACCTCGACTATCACAAAACGGTGGAGAACTATCTGAAAGCCAAAAAGAAGTTCTTTGACGATATGCCGAAGAATGCGTTCAGCCTTACCAACCTCGACGACAAGAACGGACTGGTAATGACGCAGAATACGCGTTCCAAAGTATATACCTATTCATTGAGAAGCCTCAGTGACTTTAAAGGCCGGGTACTGGAATCTCATTTTGAAGGAATGTTGCTTGATTTCAACAATCACGAACTGGCTGTCCAGTTTATCGGCAAGTTCAATGCTTCCAATTTACTGGCCGTGTTCGGAGCTGCCGTTCTACTTGGCAAGAAAGAAGAAGAGGTACTTGTTGCTCTCAGCACACTTCATCCCGTGGCAGGACGCTTTGATGCTGTTCGTTCACCGAAGGGCGTTACAGCGATTGTGGACTATGCCCATACTCCGGACGCGCTTATCAATGTGCTGAATGCCATCCACGGAGTGCTCGAAGGAAAAGGAAAAGTCATCACTGTGGTAGGTGCGGGCGGCAACCGTGATAAGGGTAAACGCCCCATCATGGCAAAAGAGGCAGCCAAAGCCAGCGACCGCGTCATCATCACTTCGGACAATCCACGTTTTGAAGAGCCGCAGGATATTATTAATGATATGCTGGCAGGACTCGACGCAGAGGATATGAAGAAGACACTAAGCATCGCCGACCGTAAGGAAGCAATCCGCACGGCTTGCATGCTGGCAGAAAAAGGAGACGTAATACTCGTTGCCGGAAAAGGACACGAGAATTACCAGGAGATAAAAGGAGTGAAACATCACTTCGACGACAAGGAAGTACTCAAAGAGATATTCCAATAACGTCGCCTGCATAGTAAATTGTAAATAGTAAATTGTAAATAGTAAATTGTAAAACAGTAAATTTCATCATGCTATATTATCTGTTTGAATGGCTGCATAAGCTCAATTTTCCCGGAGCGGGAATGTTTGGTTACACCTCATTCCGTGCTTTGATGGCTGTTATCCTCGCACTGCTTATTTCAAGTATATGGGGAGATAAATTTATCAACCTGCTGAAGAAAAATCAAATCACGGAAACACAGCGTGACGCGAAGACTGACCCGTTCGGCGTCAACAAGGTAGGTGTGCCGAGCATGGGAGGTGTCATTATTATCATAGCCATTCTCATTCCCTGCTTGCTGTTGGGCAAGTTGGAAAACATATATATGATATTGATGCTGATAACCACCATATGGCTGGGCTCACTCGGCTTCGCTGACGATTATATCAAAATCTTCAAGAAAGATAAGGAAGGACTGCACGGCAAGTTCAAGATCATCGGTCAGGTGGGGCTGGGATTAATTGTCGGGCTTACCTTATATTTAAGCCCGGACGTAGTAATCCGCGAAAATATCGAAGTACATACTCCGGGACAGGAGATGGAAGTGATACACGGGACGAATGACTTGAAATCGACCCAGACGACGATTCCTTTCTTCAAGAGTAACAACCTCGACTATGCCGATCTGGTCGCTTTCATGGGCGAACACGCACAAGCAGCCGGATGGATACTGTTCGTCATCATCACCATCTTCGTAGTTACCGCCGTTTCCAACGGTGCGAACCTGAACGACGGAATGGACGGAATGGCGGCAGGAAATTCCGCCATCATCGGTGCCACACTTGGAATATTAGCATATGTGTCATCGCATATCGAATTTGCGAGTTATCTGAATATCATGTATATCCCCGGCTCGGAGGAACTGGTTATTTACATCTGTGCCTTTATCGGTGCGCTTATCGGTTTCCTTTGGTACAATGCTTATCCGGCACAGGTTTTCATGGGCGATACCGGCAGTCTGACAATCGGCGGCATCATCGCCGTATTCGCCATCATTATCCACAAAGAGCTGCTGATACCGATTCTTTGCGGTGTATTCCTTGTGGAGAACCTGTCGGTCATCCTGCAACGGGCTTACTATAAGGCGGGAAAGAGGAAAGGAGTGAAACAACGGCTGTTCAAACGGACACCGATTCACGACCACTTCCGCACTTCCATGAGCCTGATAGAACCGGGATGCACAGTGAAGTTCACCAAACCCGACCAACTGTTCCACGAATCAAAAATTACCGTCCGCTTCTGGATTGTAACGATTGTACTCGCAGCCATAACGATTATAACGCTAAAAATCAGATAGGATTAAGGCACGAATTAAAAATATAGAGAGTATTAACCCGATTATTAACTTTTAAAGGATGTGCACAACTAATAAAGCAATTCAGCATATTGGAAACAAGAGCACATTATTGTAGATGAAAAGAATAGTAATTTTAGGAGCTGGCGAAAGCGGCGCAGGTGCAGCCGTACTCGCCAAAGTCAAAGGATTTGAGACATTTGTTTCGGACATGTCCGCCATCAAGGACAAGTATAAGGAACTTCTCGACAGCCATCATATCGCCTGGGAAGAAGGACACCACACCGAAGAACTCATTCTGAATGCCGACGAGGTCATCAAAAGCCCCGGTATCCCGAATGACGCCCCGCTCATCCTGAAACTGAAAGCTCAAGGTACTCCGGTCATATCAGAGATTGAGTTTGCCGGACGCTATACGAACGCCAAGATGATTTGTATCACGGGCTCGAACGGGAAGACGACCACAACTTCCTGATTTACCATATCTTCAAGAGCGCAGGCCTGAACGTAGGTCTGGCAGGCAACATCGGCAAGAGCCTCGCTTTGCAGGTAGCCGAAGATCATCATGATTATTACATCATCGAACTGAGTTCTTTCCAGTTGGACAATATGTATAACTTCCGTGCGAACATCGCTGTATTGATGAACATCACCCCGGATCACCTCGACCGTTACGACCATTGTATGCAGAATTATATCGATGCCAAATTCCGCATCACTCAGAACCAGACTCCGGACGATGCCTTCATCTTCTGGAACGACGACCCTATCATCAAACGCGAATTGGCAAAGCATGGCCTGAAAGCCCATCTGTATCCTTTCGCCGCAGTGAAAGAGGACGGAGCTATCGCCTACGTTGAAGACCACGAAGTGAAAATCAACGAACCGATTGCTTTCAACATGGAGCAGGAAGAACTGGCCCTGACGGGACAACATAACTTATACAACTCCTTGGCAGCCGGTATCTCAGCCAACCTGGCAGGTATCACCAAAGAGAACATCCGCAAAGCCCTCTCCGACTTTAAGGGAGTGGAACACCGCCTGGAAAAAGTGGCACGTGTCCGCGGAATTGACTTTATCAACGACTCGAAAGCCACGAACGTCAACTCCTGCTGGTATGCCCTGCAAAGCATGACCACCAAAACGGTATTGATTCTCGGCGGCAAAGATAAGGGAAACGACTATACGGAAATTGAAGAGCTGGTACGCGAGAAGTGCTCGGCACTCGTCTATATGGGACTGCATAACGAGAAACTTCACGAATTCTTCGACCGCCTCGGCCTGCCCGTAGCAGACGTACAAACCGGAATGAAGGACGCCGTAGAAGCAGCCTACAAACTGGCAAAGAAAGGAGAAACCGTATTATTAAGCCCTTGCTGCGCTTCTTTCGACCTCTTCAAGAGCTACGAAGATCGCGGCGACCAGTTCAAGCAATGCGTGAGAGAACTTTAGATAACGTTTAACGGATTAGTGATTAGTGATTAACGGCTAACTGTTACTCACTTATCACTAACCACTAATCACTAACGAAGTGGATTTATTAAAGAACATATTCAAAGGTGACAAGGTAATCTGGATTATCTTCCTCTGTCTCTGCCTCATCTCTATTATCGAGGTGTTCTCGGCAGCGTCGACACTGACTTACAAAAGTGGCGACCATGTGGGGGACCGATTACACAACACTCCATCATCCTGATGGTGGGTGCCGTGGTGGTGGTATTCCTGCACAACGTACCCTACAAATGGTTCCAGGTATTTCCGGTCTTCCTCTACCCGATATCCCTGGTGCTGCTGGCATTTGTCACGCTGATGGGTATCATCACAGGGGACCGTGTCAACGGGGCAGCCCGCTGGATGACCTTTATGGGATTACAGTTCCAGCCTTCGGAATTGGCAAAGATGGCTGTCATCATTGCCGTCTCCTTCATCCTGTCCAAACGGCAGGACGAATATGGAGACAATCCGAAAGCCTTTAAATATATCATGATTATCACCGGACTGGTCTTCCTGCTCATCGCACCGGAGAACCTTTCGACAGCCATGCTGCTGTTCGGTGTGGTATGCATGATGATGTTCATCGGACGGGTATCATCGAAAAAGCTGTTCGGTATGCTGGGAATACTGGCACTTATAGGCGGCATAGCCGCAGGAATACTAATGGCCATCCCCGCTAAGACACTGCACAGCACCCCCGGTCTTCACCGCTTCGAGACCTGGCAGAACCGCGTTTCCGGTTTCTTCGAGAAAGAAGAAGTGCCTGCCGCCAAATTCGATATTGACAAAGACGCACAGATCGCACATGCCCGCATCGCCATTGCCACCAGTAATGTAGTCGGTAAAGGGCCGGGCAACTCCATACAGCGTGACTTCCTCAGCCAGGCATTCTCTGATTTTATCTTTGCCATCGTCATCGAAGAGATGGGACTGATAGGAGGCATCTTCGTCGTATTCCTTTACCTATGGCTATTGATGCGCGCCGGGCGAATCGCGCAGAAATGCGAACGGACTTTCCCCGCTTTCCTCGTCATGGGTATTGCCTTGCTACTGGTGTCGCAGGCGATACTGAATATGATGGTTGCCGTCGGACTGTTCCCCGTTACAGGACAACCGCTGCCTTTGGTCAGCAAGGGAGGAACAAGTACATTAATCAACTGCGCCTATATCGGAATGATATTGAGCGTAAGCCGATATACCGCTCATCTGGAAGAACTGAAAGAGCATGACGCACAAGTCCAGTTGCAGATAGCAACAGATGCGGCAGCCAATTCCGAAGCACAAGCTGCGGCCGAACCAACCGCTCCGATCCTGAACAGCGATGCCAAGTTCGAAGACGAGAACGATATGAACAAGAAGGGCTAATGAATGATGAGTGTACCGGAAAAGGTGAACAACGGATAGAAAGAAAGGAATAGGATGGAAAAAGAACTTAGAATTATTATTAGCGGTGGAGGTACGGGAGGACATATCTTTCCTGCAGTCTCTATTGCGAACGCTATAATGGAACTGCGTCCCGATGCAAAAATACTTTTTGTAGGAGCCGAAGGACGTATGGAAATGCAACGGGTTCCCGATGCAGGTTACCGGATTATCGGTCTGCCGATAGCCGGTTTCGACCGCAAGCATTTATGGAAGAATGTATCGGTAGTAATCAAGCTGCTGCGCAGCCAGTGGAAAGCACGCAGCATTATCAAGAACTTCCGCCCGCAGGTAGCGGTGGGCGTAGGCGGTTATGCCAGCGGCCCTACCTTAAAGACTGCCGGAATGATGGGTGTCCCGACCCTGATACAGGAACAGAACTCATATGCCGGAGTAACCAACAAACTGCTGGCACAGAAAGCCCGGAAAATCTGCGTGGCCTATGACGGAATGGAAAAGTTCTTCCCCGCAGACAAGATTATCATGACAGGAAATCCGGTACGGCAGAATCTGACAAAGGCGATGCCGAGCAAAGAAGATGCATTGCGTTCCTTCAACCTGCAACCGGGCAAGAAAACAATCCTCATTGTAGGCGGCAGTCTGGGGGCACGCACCATCAACAACACATTGACGGCCGGACTGGCGACTATCAAAGCCAACAGCGACGTGCAGTTCATCTGGCAAACGGGGAAATACTATTATCCGCAAGTGACCGAAGCCGTGAAAGCGGCAGGAGAGCTCCCGAATCTGTATGTTACGGATTTCATCAAGGATATGGCAGCCGCCTATGCAGCCGCCGACCTCGTTATCTCCCGTGCAGGAGCCGGTTCCATCTCCGAATTCTGCCTTTTGCATAAATCGGTTGTCCTCGTGCCTTCGCCCAATGTGGCAGAAGACCACCAGACCAAGAATGCACTAGCCCTGGTAGACAAGCAGGCAGCTATCTACGTCAAAGACAGTGAAGCGGAAAGCACCCTGATGGATGTAGCCCTATCCACCGTCAATGACGGACAAAACTAAAAGAATTAAGCGAGAATATTGCCAGACTGGCTTTACCCGATTCTGCGAGAATCATCGCGCAAGAGGTGATAAAGCTGGCTGCATCAGCAACCGACTAATATCTCTGTCATTCAAAGCAGAGACTACGGACTAACATATTATAAACATAGATTAGAGAATATATTTAGCAACTGAAGAAATGAATATCGAAACAATAAAATCAGTCTACTTCGTAGGTGCCGGCGGCATCGGTATGAGTGCGCTTGTCCGCTATTTCCTCTTCAAAGGAAAAGTAGTGGCAGGATACGACCGTACCCTACTCCATTGACTGAAACCCTGATCGCCGAAGGCGCGCAAATACATTACGAAGAAAATGTCGACCTGATTCCCGAAGCCTGCAAGGACAAGGAAAGTACCCTTGTCATATTCACACCCGCCGTTCCGCAGGAGCACGAAGAATTGGTCTATTTCCGCAACAACGGATTCGAAATACAGAAACGGGCGCAAGTACTGGGCACAATTACCCGTTCGAGTAAAGGACTGTGCGTAGCCGGTACTCATGGCAAGACCACCACTTCTACCATGACCGCCCACCTGCTCCACCAGTCGCACGTAGAATGTACCGCCTTCCTCGGAGGAATCTCTAAGAACTACGGAACAAACCTGCTGCTTTCCCAAGAAAGCCCCTACACGGTTATCGAGGCCGATGAGTTCGACCGTTCCTTCCACTGGCTGTCGCCCTATATGTCCGTCATCACCTCGACAGACCCCGACCACCTCGACATCTACGGAACAGCGGAAGCCTACCTGGAAAGTTTCGAACACTACACCACCCTTATCCAACCGGGTGGCGCACTGATAATCCGCAAAGGCATCTCCCTGCAACCGAAAGTACAGCCCGGCGTACGTGTCTACACCTACTCACGTGACGAAGGCGACTTCCACGCAGAGAACATCCGTATCGGCAACGGAGAGATATTCATCGACTTTGTAGCCCCGGACACCCGCATCAACGACATCCGACTGGGAGTCCCGGTAAGCATCAACATAGAGAACGGAGTAGCCGCCATGGCACTGGCACACCTGAACGGAGTGACTGCCGAAGAGATAAAAAGAGGTATGGCAAGTTTCCGCGGAGTAGACCGCCGGTTCGACTTCAAAATCAAGAACGACCGGATTGTCTTTCTAAGCGACTACGCACACCACCCCTCTGAAATCAAGCAGAGCGTGCTGTCTATGCGCGAGCTCTACAAAGACAAGAAAATCACAGCCATCTTCCAGCCGCACCTCTACACCCGTACGCGCGACTTCTACCAAGACTTTGCCGACAGCCTGTCACTGCTCGACGAAGTAATCTTGGCAGACATCTATCCGGCACGCGAAGCCCCGATTCCCGGTGTCACGAGCCAGTTGATATATGACAATCTCCGCCCCGGCATTGAAAAAAGTATGTGTAAAAAGGAAGAGATACTGAACATTCTGAAAGATAAAAACATTGAAGTATTAATAACTCTGGGAGCCGGAGACATCGACAACTATGTCCCCGAAATATGTAAAATCCTCGAAAACCGATAAAGCTTATGGTAAAGAGAATCCTTCTATCCATCGTCATGCTGGTGCTCATAGCCTACCTCGTCGTAGCCGTCAGCGCCTTCAACCGCAAGCCCGCCGACCAGACTTGCCGTGACCTGGAACTAGTCATCAAGGATACCGCTTACGCCGGCTTCATCACCAAGGACGAACTGAAAGGTATCCTTCAGAAAAAAGGCATTTACCCTATCGGGAAAAAGATGGAACGCATCTCCACCAAGTCGTTGGAACGGGAGTTGGGCAAGCATCCGCTGATTGACGAAGCGGAATGCTACAAGACCCCCAGCGGCAAAGTCTGCGTGGAAGTGACACAACGTATCCCCATCCTGCGGGTGATGAGTGCCAACGGCGAGAATTACTACCTCGACAACAAAGGAACCGTCATGCCGCCGGAAGCAAAATGCGTCGCCCACCGGGTAATTGTCACCGGAAACGTAGAAAAGTCGTTTGCAATGAAGGATTTATATAAGTTTGGTGTATTTTTGCATAACAATAAGTTCTGGGATGCTCAGATAGAACAAATTCACGTATTGCCCGACCGCAATATCGAATTAGTGCCGCGTGTGGGAGACCACCTTATCTATCTCGGCAAACTGGACAACTTTGAAAGCAAACTGGCACGTCTGAAAGAGTTCTATAAGAAGGGACTCAACCAGGTAGGCTGGAACAAGTATTCACGCATCAACCTCGAGTTCAGCAACCAAATTATCTGTACGAAGAGAGAGTGATGAGTAATAGATTATGAGTGACAAGTCTCTCTAAATAGTAAATTGTAAATAATTAAATTGTAAATAAAGAGATGGCAACAACAGAATTTATCGCCGCTATTGAACTTGGTTCATCGAAGATAACCGGTGTGGCCGGAAAAAAGAACAGTGACGGAAGTATGCAGGTATTGGCATATGCCCAGGAAGACTCTTCTACGTTCATCCGTAAAGGGGTCATCTTCAACTTGGACAAAACGGCACAAAGCCTGACTTCTATCATCAACAGACTGGAAGGTGAGTTGAAAACTCAATCGCCAAAGTATATGTAGGCATCGGCGGACAGTCACTCCGCACAGTCCGCAACGTGGTAAGCCGCGATTTGGAAGATGAAGCCATCATATCGGAAGAGCTTGTAAGCGCTATCGGTGACGAGAATATCGCCATTCCGGTAGTCGACATGGATATATTGGACGTAGCCCCCAGGAATATAAGGTAGGCAACAACCTGCAAGCCAATCCGGTGGGTTTGGTGGGAAGCCATATCGAAGGCCGTTTCCTCAATATCGTAGCCCGCGCTTCCGTACGAAAGAATCTGGAGCACTGCTTCCAGCAGGCTAAAATCGACATTGCCGACCAACTGATTGCCCCGCTCGTGACAGCCAACGCCGTACTGACGGAAAGCGAACGCCGTTCGGGTTGCGCATTGATTGACTTCGGAGCGGATACGACCACCATCTCTGTCTACAAGAACAACATTCTCCGCTTCCTGACCGTATTACCATTGGGCGGTAACAGCATCACCCGCGACATCACCACCCTGCAAATGGAGGAGGAAGAAGCGGAACGCCTGAAGAAAGCCTACGGCGACGCCCTCTACGAGGAAGACCCGGAACAGGAAGAAGCTACCTGCAAACTGGACGACGACAGCCGCACCATCAAAGTGGCCGACCTCAATAATATCATCGAAGCCCGTGCCGAAGAAATCATCACCAACGTATGGAACCAGGTACAGCTATCCGGCTTCGAGGACAAGCTGCTGGCAGGAATTATCCTGACGGGAGGAGCCGCCAACCTGAAAAACCTCGACGAAATGCTGCGCAAACGTAGCAAAGTAGAGAAAATACGGATGGCTAAACTCCCGCGCAACACCGTCCACGCTCCAAGTAACATCCTGAAAAAAGACGGCTCACAGAATACCCTGTTCGGACTCCTGTTTGAAGGTAACCAGAACTGCTGCCTGACAGAAACTGCTCCGCAGCCTGCATCAATTCCGGTGACTCCGAAACCGGAAACAGAAATCCACAGGACAGTAGATATGTTCGAAGACGACCAGGAGCTGAAAGAACAGGCACGCCTTGCCCGTCTCAAGAAAGAGGAAGAAGAACGCGAAGCGAAGATAGCAGCCAAAGAAGCAGAACGGCTTCGCAAGCAGAAGGAGAAAGAAGAGAAGGAAAGACGGAAACGGGAAGCCGGTCCGAGCTGGATTCAGCGCAAGATTGACTCGCTGACGAAAGAAATCTTCTCGGACGATGATATGAAGTAAGTGATTAGTGTTTTAGTGATTAGTGATAAATAAAAATAGATAGGATATGGACGAGATAGTACAATTCGATTTCCCGACAGATTCGCCGAAAATCATCAAAGTGATTGGTGTAGGCGGTGGCGGCGGTAACGCCGTGAACCATATGTACCGGGAAGGTATCCATGATGTAACGTTCGTTCTTTGCAACACGGACAACCAGGCATTAGCCGAATCACCTGTCCCGGTGAAACTGCAACTGGGCCGTAGCATCACACAAGGGCTTGGAGCCGGCAACCGTCCCGAACGGGCACGCGACGCCGCCGAAGAAAGTATAGAAGATATCAGAAACCAGCTGAACGACGGCACCAAGATGGTATTCATCACCGCCGGAATGGGAGGAGGAACCGGAACCGGAGCCGCCCCTGTCATTGCCCGCATCGCGAAAGAAATGGATATTCTGACTGTCGGCATCGTCACCATCCCCTTTATCTTCGAAGGAGAAAAGAAAATTATCCAGGCACTGGACGGCGTAGAGCGTATCGCCCAGCATGTTGATGCCTTGCTGGTTATCAACAACGAACGCCTGCGCGAAATATACGCCGACCTTACTTTTATGAACGCCTTCGGCAAAGCCGATGATACTCTTTCCATTGCTGCCAAGAGCATTGCCGAGATTATTACCATGCGGGGTACAGTCAATCTTGACTTTGCCGATGTGAAAACCATCCTGAAGGACGGTGGCGTAGCCATCATGAGTACCGGATTCGGTGAAGGTGAAAACCGTGTGACGAAAGCAATCGACGATGCCCTGCATTCTCCGTTGCTCAACAACAATGATATCTTCAATGCCAAGAAAGTAATGTTGAACGTATCTTTCTGCCCATCGTCGGAACTGATGATGGAGGAAATGAACGAGATACACGAGTTCATGAGCAAATTCCGCGAAGGGGTGTGGAAGTGATTTGGGGTGTTGCCATCGACAACTCTCTGGAAACAAAAGTGAAGATTACCGTACTGGCCACCGGATTCGGTGTAGAAGACGTTCCCGGAATGGACAGCTTGCATGCTGCACGCAGCCAGGAAGAGGAAGAACGTCAACTGCAACTGGAAGAAGAGAAAGAGAAGAACAAAGAACGTATCCGCAAGGCATACGGCGAAAGCGCCAGCAATATCGGAAGCAAGAGTCTCCGCAAACGCCGCCATATCTATCTCTTCAACACAGAAGACTTGGACAATGATGATATCATTGCTATGGTGGAAGACTCCCCAACCTATATGCGCGACAAAACGACTTTGACCAAAATCCGCACGAAAGCCGCCCTCGAAGAGGAAGTGGCGACGGAAGAGGCGACAGACGATAACGGTGTCATCACTTTCTGATAACTCATAACATATAAACATCTAACATATAAAGATATGGATTTATTCGAACAAGTCAGCGAAGACATTAAAAACGCAATGAAGGCAAAAGACAAAGTTGCCCTGGAAACTTTGAGAAATATAAAGAAGTTTTTCCTGGAAGCCAAGACTGCTCCGGGAGCTAACGATACACTGACAGATGAAGCAGCACTCAAGATTATCCAAAAATTAGTGAAACAAGGAAAAGATTCTGCCGAAATCTATATCGGACAGGGACGTCAGGATTTAGCAGACGTGGAATTAGGTCAGGTAGCCGTTATGGAAAAGTATCTTCCGAAACAGATGTCCGCTGAAGAACTGGAAGCAGCATTGAAGGAAATCATCGCTGAAGTAGGCGCTACCAGCGGTAAAGACATGGGTAAAGTGATGGGAGTTGCCTCTAAGAAATTGGCAGGACTTGCAGAAGGACGTGCCATTTCCGCTAAAGTGAAAGAACTTCTGGGATAATCCGCTCTCACTCAAGCTCTGCAAAAATTTTTGGTTCTTCTTCAAATTTGCTGGTAAAGTTAATTAGGAAAATAATAAATTAATACTATCGACCTACTAAATTACCACCAAATTTAAAGAAGAACCGTTTTTTCTTATTCGATCAACATTTTCAGTTTTTATACATCTATAATCAGCTAGTCATAGCGTTCCAGATACCTTTATCTGCAACATATCCGCAAAAGTCTTTTATAGTCCGGAACAATTCACTTACAAATGCTAAAAATTATTTCATACTAAACGTATTGAACGAATGTGCCTCTAAAGTTACATCCAAATACTTATCACCTAACCTCACAGTTAAATTCTTCGGATCGTCATTGAAGTTGGCGGCTACAACCAAATATTTATTCTCCGGTGTAAGGAATATAATAGCAGGTAGTTTATCTTCACCTTTTTCTTTATACTGTAATACTTTAGTTCCCGAAACCACCTTGTTACTGAAATGTTTTACTGCATAATATTCAGGAGTATAAGTGACAGAACCGGTCTTTGAGTCTACACGGATTAATGCATTCTGTTTCCAGCCCCAGCCACTTGTTCCTGCATCACACAAGATAGCATTCCAGAAAGTATATTCCTCACAGCCATTTCCTAAATAGTGATTGATCAAGTTGAAAGTATGTTCGGCCGCTTTCCAGTCGAATGTACCGGAACCACATTCATTCTCAGTTTGCATATACTTATAATTGGGATACTTTTTGCGGATTTCAGGAAGAATTTGTCCACCCCACCATTGGAAACCGATACCTTCAACAGCATCCTCCATGCGAGGATCAGAAAGCACCTTTTCCACCAATTCAATGCGGTTTGTATTGAGCGTACCCAAATACACCTGAACATCGGGGTGCTGTTTCTTCATAGTCGGTGCAAAATATTCCACGTTGAAACGAATAATGCCTTCCGGAGTCCATGCACAAGCCGGATAAATGGAATAAGCCCACGGCTCATTCTGGAACATTACACGAGAAATAGTAACTCCTTCTTCCTGATAAGCAGATACGAATTTGCAGAAGTAATTGGCATAAGTTTGCAAATAGCGAGGATCTTGAATAAAATAGTCGTTGACAGCTACTTGCTTGGGATAAAATGTCTTATTCACATTGTCAGTACCTTCATAAAGAGCTATTTCATGCTTAGCCGGCAATTGGTTCACTTCGGCATTGCTTCTCACAGAATAGTAATGATTGACTTTCATCCAAGAAGGAGGTGACCAGGGAGAAGCCCAAAAAGTCATATCAGGGTTAATACGTTGAACTCTTTTTATATAGGGTATCAATGTTGTTTTATCACGGTTTATATTAAAGTATTTCAATCGGAAGTCTCCTGGCACCTCATCACAACTGTACCAGTTGCGGGCATAGTCATTAGCATTCATAGGAATACGTCCCATGGAAAAGCGCAAATCTCCATCAGGAGAAAACAGCTTGTTTAAAATAATATCCTGTTCTTCAAGAGCCAACATATTGAGAGCATCCCAACCTAATTCATTAAAGCAAGTTCCCCACTTCTTGAATATCTGAATGTTTTCAGTACCGTTTGCTGACAATAAAGGGATATTTTGACTATTTGCTTGTAACTTGGTTTTGGCTTCTTTCCAGACATTATTATCTGTACTGCTAATCCAAATAAAGGATTGAGCGTATATGCTAGAAAAACTGGCTAACAGGCTTCCTAACACACATAATTTCTTTAAACTCATTTTCATTAGTATTTTATTTAGCAATGATTCAAAGCAGGTTAGATAGATGATAATTTATGCAATATTAGTTTTTACATCATATCATTTTTAGTACGTTATCCTATCAGGGAATTTTTGTTCCTTACCCCAACTGTCCTCCGACACTTTCAACCAGTTTCCAAGTTCCTTTCTCAGTAACTTCGCTTGCTTTGCCGGAATCTCTTCCATCTTCAAAGAATGCATTTGGTACGGATCTTTCAGATTATCAAAAAGCTGATAATTTCCATCTTTTGTCACCAAATACGAATAACGGTCGGTACGCACACCTTTTCTTTCTGCTGATAGAAAAACTGAGAAACAGGTTTCTTTACCTTCCTATATTTACCCGTAAGAATACCTTGTGAATAATCCTTTCCCTTCACCGTTTCAGGAAGTTTGTCTTCGAGATTCATCATACCCAATAAAGTCGGCATAATGTCCGTAGCACCTAACATCAGATCGTTTACCCCCGGATTCAATCGACCGGGATAACGTATAAAGAACGGAATAGAGAACGATTCATCGTAAATCACACTCTTCGCCATACGTCCGTGGCTACCCATCATTTCTCCGTGATCAGCGGCAAATATTAAAATAGTATTGTCCGTCAAACCTTCTTCGTCCAAAACCTTTAACACACGACCTATTTCTTCGTCCACACTCTTCACTAAAGAGAAATAAATTTTTGCCTGAAGTGTCAGTTGTTCCAAGTTTTTCACTTGTGTACCCTCACCAAATTTCACATTAGGACGTAGCAATACTTCTTCCGGTTTCAAATCTTTATAATATTGATTAAACACCTCTTCCTTACAATCCGTAAGTCTATGATAAGGTGTGTGAGGCGGATTTATACTCCAAAATAAGCTGAAAGGTTTAGAAGCATCCCGCTCCCCTTGTTTATTCCGCAGATAGCCTATCACTACATCCGCCTCCACTTCCGAAGTAAACCGACGATAACGAAACGGTTCACCATCCTTCTGTCCACCCACCAGTTCCGGGCGATTGGAATAGGCAGTAGCATTAAAATGATTGTCTTTCAATTGCTGAAACCAGTACTTATTACTCTTGCGCCCTCTTCCTTCAGGAATATAGGTATCGTATGGATATACACAATGTCCGCCGGGCTCCTTGGTTGTACCCACATAATTGTTTTCCTTGTCAAACAAAGCTTCTGTACGATGCCAATGCGTTTTTCCCACGTAGGCCGTTTCATAACCGGCTGTCGCAAGTACATCAGTGAAACAAACCAAGCTGTCGGGAATACCGTTTTGATTGTTCACATGGCAATTGCCCGGTACTCCATTCTTCTCCGGAAATGCGCCTGTCATCAACATAGCACGATGAGGACTACTTAACGGACAAGTACTGCACGCCCGATTAAAAATCACACTCTGTTTTGCCAACCTGTCCAGGTTAGGAGTATGAACCGGATCACCTACCGTATTCAGCACATTGCGATATGCCGGATCGCTCCATAAGCTCAATGCATTCAACCTATATTGATCAGGAAAAATATAGACCAAGTTCGGGCGTTGTTCCTGTCCAACAACCTGTGTACACGTTCCTGTAAAAAGAGTTACAGGAAGACTCCAAATAAGTTTGTGTAAAATTCGTTTCATTTCTATTTTAATTTAGACAAAGACTATTCCATATCACTTCTTCTGACTAAAGCTAACTCAACGAGGAACATTCTGTAATTCAACAATCTTATCAAGGTATTGAAAAGCGAAATTCTCACTTCCCACCATTTAATCTACTTGCACTCCAAATGAAGGAAGTCGTACCAATGTGTATACTATAAACTAATAACACAGCCCTATACCCTATAAAAGTAGCGTAGGGCCGTGTTATATACATCTTGTCTTGAGATCCCAAAGACAATCTTACCTATTATCACACATTCAAAAAACTATTACCAACCCGGATTCTGTCCCAGATTAGGATTTTTGTATTTCTCCGTATTAGAAATCGGATAGAAATACAAGTTGTCCGTAATGGTTCTGGTTTCCATCAGGAACTTGGAATATTCAAACTTACCAGCTTCGTTCTTTATGACTTTCACACCATAAATATCAGCAGTCTTATCCAAATCCTTCCAACGACGCACATCCCAAAAACGATGTCCCTCAAAAGCAAATTCCACCCGTCGTTCGTTCTTCAAGCGTTCAATGAAATCAGCTTTTCTCATACCTGCAGGATAAGGAGGCATTTCTACCTTACCACGCGCACGCACTTTATTCACAGCTTCGCGGGCAGTCATAGGATAATCCGCATCTGCATAATCAGGATTTCCAAAAGCATTTATCATTGCTTCCGCATAGTTCAGCAATATTTCGGCATAGCGGAACAAGACCCAGTTATGTTGCGCTTTAGTAGTAGTAGAACCTGACGCAAAGCTGATATTGGGATTAAGATACTTGTACAGATAATACCCTGTAGTAGTAGCGTTAGTCAAAGGAAGTCCATTAGCACCGCCTTCCCATATCTGAAGAGGGGCGCCACACCAATTCATATTATTGTAAACCACGGTTCTTGCCAGACGCGGGTCACGGTTACTGTAAGGATTGGCTGCCATAGTAGGATCATTCCAGTCAAATTTGGAACCGTCTTTCATCTCGAAAGCATCTACCAAATTCTGTGTGGGACAAGTAGAAGTTTTTCCACCCTCTACTCCCATGGGGAAATTGGCTTTCTCAAAATCTCCCGTTTCACCTACACCACGGGCTAAGATCACTTCAGCGCATGTGTTGTTCACTTTACGGAACTGAGCCGTAAGATCATCCACCAGTGTATACCCCAACTCTGAAACATTACCGATGATTTCATAAGCAGCGGACGCAGCTTTCTTCCATTTTTCGGCATTATCTTCCGAATAGAGGGGACTTGCCATGTAAAGCGTAACTCTGGATTTCAAAGCCAAGGCTGCTCCCCGAGTGATACGGCCAATATCTTTGCTGGCAAAACCTTCTGTATAAGTAATAGGCAGTTTGCCTTCAGCAGTAATTTCTGTAAGCTCTTTTACAATGAAGTCCGCTACCAAATCACAACTTTCACGCTTCAAGTTATTCACCTCGTCCTGAGTGAGAACAGTAGTAACCAACGGCACATCATGATAACGCTTAATCAATTCAAAATAATAGAACGCACGAAGAAAGCGTACTTCATAAGGAAAGTTGTTGAATTCCTTCATCATGTCCTTATACTTCTCTGCATTTTCCCAGTCCTCGAAAATTTGCCCCTCAGCCTCCTTCAGATAAAGGTTGGCGGCACGAATGGCTGTGTAGTATTTACTCCATACATTATCTACGAGTCGATTAGCCGACCAAGTACCGTTTACAAAATAATGAATAGCTGAAGACTTGTACACATGTACGGCATCATCTGTAGCCGCATCCTGCATAGCACCTTCCGTATTACAAAAATCTTGAGGCAAATAACTATAAATATTGGTCACCATCTTCTTGGAACGTTCAAAGCTCGTAAAGATGTTTTCCTTTTGGTAATCGTTTGACTCATCGCAGTCCATGAAGTCACATCCGCCCAATATGCAGACTGACATAAGTAATGCTATATGTTTTAATTTCATAAGTTTCATTTCGCTTAAATTATTAGAAACGTAAATTAACGCCAAATGTATATTGAGTCATCAACGGATGGCCGGTAGCTGTCATTTCGGGGTCTATCACACCGTCCATTTTGTCAATGCTGAACAAATCGTGTCCACGGGCAAACAGTCTCATGTGATTTACACCGGGTAACTTGTTTACCCACCTTTGCGGTAAATCATAATACACTTCCAATGTACGCAACTTCAGGTACGAGGCGTCAGCTACCCACAAGGAATTAGTATTATAATTGTTCTTGGAACCATTATAAGTGAGACGAGGATACTTTCCATCAGGATTACTGTCCGTCCAACGATTGTCATAATAATGCTGAGATACGGTATTATTGTTTACCAGCGGACGATAGATACTACGTGTATCAAGCATTTGACTATAATTGGCAACGCCCTGGAACGAGGCAATAAATCCTAATCCTTTGTATTCGGCACCAAGACTGAAACCGTAGTAAATCTCAGGACAAATTTTATTATATCCCAATGCTACCTGATCATATTCATCAATTACTTTATCACCGTTCTGATCTTTGAACTTCAAGTCACCGGGACGCACTTCATCCAATATCTGCTTCACTTCACGTTTTTCAATATCATCCCAACTCTGATAAATCCCTTCCACTTCATAACCAAAATACTGGTTTACAGAGCGTCCGGTACGTTTTAAATAATCATATGGACGATATACTTCATTCATCTCCTTAATTTTATTACGATTGAAGCTGAATTGACCGCCTAACTGATAAGTAACATTTCCTATTTTATCATTCCAGTTAGCCGCAACTTCCACACCATAGCTGTTCACAATACCACTGTTTATATCAGGAGCTGCAATACCTAGTACGGAAGAAAGAGCACCATCACCATCTACCAGAATATCTGTACGATGGTCATAATAGCCATCTATTGATAGAGAAAGACGATTCCATGCCATAAAATCAATACCCGCATTCAACTTATGTGACTTTTCATAAGTTAACCCATCTACAGCGAGACGAGCTTCTTTCATACCGCTGATGGAAGCCGGTGTTTCACCAAAATAATAACTTCCACCACCACTATATGAACCACGGAAAAGTTGTACACCATAGTCAGCACGGCCTGCAGTACCATACGAAGCACGAAGTTTCAACATATTCAGCCAGTCAGCCTTCAAAGCATTTTCTTCTGAAAGGATCCATCCTGCACCTACCGAAGGGAAAATCCCCCAGCGATCATCCGGATCAAGAATACTGGACGCAGAACCCGCCAAAGAGAAATCCAGCAAGTAACGGTTCTTATAAGTATAATGGACTTGCCCCACAATATCCATAAAGGCTCTACCCGTATTCTGACCACGCTTCATCAGCTTGTCCATGCTATAAAGCACAGTAGCGTTCAGCTTATGTTCAGCATTCCAGGTACAGTCATAATTCACCTGCGCATTAATAGTCAGACGACGAACTACATCCTTGATACTGCTACTAAAGTCCAAAGCAGTCTCTTCGGTCAACTTCTTATAAGAATTTTCTTCACCGTCCCACCCCATAGTAGCCTGTTCGGTTGCGTACTTATGCTGGTTGCGTTCCCAATACCGTGCCTCGTTGTCAAAGCCCAGACGTGCGGTAGCAGACAAACCTTTAGTAATGAAACTCAAGTCCTGTGCAAAGTTTATGTCTGCATAAAGGTTACGAGTCTGCCCACGTTCATAACCCGTATCAGAAATCATAGCTATCGGGTTGCTGCCATAAATAGAAGTTGCTCCCCATCGACCACTGGAAGTCTTGACAGGCATAGCACCCGACGGAACTTTATACAACATATCGAATATGTCAGCGGTAGTGGTATAGGGACGATTATCCTCCGCAAAGTTACCACGCATATTAAGTTGCAATTTAGTGGTATTTCCCAACTTAATGTCGAGATTGGTCATAAAGTTCAGTTTAGAGTACTTAAACTGCGTAGAATACCCTTCATTCTCCTCGGTTGGTTGCAAAATACCTTTGTCGTTCAGGTAATTCAGCTGAGTAAAATACTGTACAACATCACCACCTCCACGGAGGGAAAAATTCACATTGTTACCGAAACTATGGTCTCGAAGCGCTTCGTCCATCCAATCCACATTAGGATAGAACTCCGGATAAGTTTGGTCACGGAAAGCATCCAACTCACGCTGGCTGTAACGAGGTGTCGTGGTACCGTCATTTCTCAAGCCTTCATTCATGGCCTGAGCATAAGTATAACCATCCACAAATTCCGGTAAACGGTGTGGTGTACCCATCTTAAACTCATAGTCAAAGGTAATGACCGGTTTCCCCACATGACCACGTTTGGTAGTGATAAGAATCACACCGTTAGCGCCACGCATACCATAAAGCGCCAGTGAAGCGGCATCTTTCAGTACACTGACAGACTCGATGTCTTGCACAGCAAGATTATCGATGCTACGTTCATAACCATCAATCAATATCAACGGACTCTTACCACTAGTAGTATCTACACCGCGTACATAAAGTGTAGCACCGTTTTCCCATTCATTCCCTCCATTCTGCAAAACCTGAAGACCGGGAATCAGTCCAAACAAAGCGTTGGAGGCTACCGTACTGGTACGGTGACCCAATTCATCAGCCGTAGCCATGCCACCGGCGGTAGTCGCTTCCTTCTTGCTGAACGAGATACCCCGTCCGTAATGCTGTATGCTGTCTGCTACCTGAGCTGCCGCAATGGAAGAACACAGCAGCCCTGTAATGATTAGCTTTATACTTTTTTTAGTATGATTACTTTATTCAATAATATATTATGTTATTCCCAACCAGGATTTTGAACCAATCCGTACCCTTTGTTCACCTCTTTGGGAGGGAATGCACTCAAATACCACTTCGGAGAGAAGCCACCGGCCTTCTGCCAAGCTCTTTCTTTCAGTTGCGGGAACTCAAACAGATATTCTCCTGTTTTCTTATGCTTATAGAAATAAAGACCATGCAGATGTTTAGTAAAGTCCGTCTCACGTTTCCAGCGAATAAGATCATAGAAACGAACTTCCTCAAAGCCAAATTCACAGGCACGTTCACGAAGTACTGCTTCACGGAATTCGTCCTTGTTCAAACCTGCCTTCAAATCACCCAGACCTACACGATTTCTCACCGCATTGATATAAGAATAAGCCTCACCGGTACGATTACATTCATTCAACGCCTCAGCATATGACAAATAGACCTCAGCCAAACGCAACAACGGCCACTGAATGACACGACCACTCCATTCCCCTTGACGGTCGAGTAAAAACTTACGTGCTGTCAGACCGTTAGTAGTTAGCCCTTTATCATCCAGGTTGACACTTTTATTATTATAATGTTCACCTTTCGGATAATTTGTCTTATCGTTTGAATATTGCCGATATATAGCAGCCACACCGCTACCGAACTTGTCACCATCCAACAGAATAGTTTCACACAGACGAGGGTCACGATTAACAAACGGATTTTTAGCATGTTCTTGATTATTCCAGTCAAAATCGCTTCCATCTGCCATAGGGAACATATCGAAGTACTCCTTGGTAACTCCCCAAGCACCCCAACGTGCACTTTGCATGATCCCCCCGATATTGTTGGTCTTATAATGGCGGCGTACCGAAATCAATGATTCTGTCGTACCTCGTGTATAGTAAGCGTCACGGAATGCCATACGCGGTTCTCCCCCTTTCACCAAATCGTAGAAACCTTCCTTATTCAATGCCTTAAAAAAGTCTTCGCCTGCTTTTGCGGCATCTTCCCAACGTTTTGGGTCATATCCCCCAAACCAAGTCATCAATTTTTCGGAAGCTTCGCCCTCATAATAAGGCATCTCATTATTAAACAAGGGACTTGCAGCAAACAAAAGTACACGCACTTTCAATCCCATAGCAGAAGCACGGGTCAGGCGACCACTCCAGTTGTCAGATTCTTCTTCAGTAACATTCCAGGGAAGCTCTTTACAATCAATAGCCTCATCCAGCAATCTCACGATAAAATTTACGGTCTCCTGCAAAGTGGCACGGGCAGGAAATCCCAAACCATCTTCTGCGGAAATAGCCCGGTCTACAATAGGCAGACCACCAAAGTGACGAAGCATCTCGGCATATTGAGTAGCAATCACAATTTTAGCCTCCGCTTTCAAACGCAACTTCTCAGCTTCATCCATATCAGGCACACGTTCTACATTCTCTATAAACACCCAAGCCATGCGGATACTTTTCCAGCTATTACGCCGGGTAAAGCCGTATTTGGTAGCTCCGTCTCCATCGGACGCCTCTTCCGAACCGGCATTGTAAGCACCACTGTAATAAACTTTATTAGGACCATCCCAGGTCAAAGCTGAATTACACAAATCCGTCAAATCTTCCTGAATTCCAAACCACATATTGGTAGAAAAACCATAACTGTTACTTGCCCAAAATGCGTATGGCAAATTACCATAACTATTCCACAGCACCCGACGCGCATATACCGCTGTAGAAAAGATGGTATCAATGGTAACATCCGAACTAGGAGGTTTCTGAAGGAATTTTTCACCCAGCGCAAAGTCCTCGCATGATATTGTGGTAATCAGTAAAGTCCCCAACATCAATCCTTGAAAATATCTTGTAAGTGATTTCATATCATTCTATTTTTTAATTAAAAACCTACTTTCAAACCAAAGTTGATAACCATCACCAATGGATAATTAGCTCTTGCAGCAGATTTCGACTCCGGGTCTATCACGTCCAATTTATCAAATGTAAGCAGGTTATAACCGGTAGCATATACACGCAAACTGCCTAAATGCATCTTATTCAAAATTTTCTTGGAGAAACTGTAACCCACTTCCACATTCTTCAGACGTAAGTAAGAAGCATCACGCAACCATAAATCAGAGTCATAGTAATTGTTACTTCTGTTCACAAACGAGATAGCGGGATATTTAGCCGCACTCCCCTTTTGTGTCCAGGTATCGGTAACAAAATATTTCATCAGTGAACGTTGGTTAGTCTGCCCAAAAGGATAACGGAAAACGTCGTCCAACATACGTGAAGTCTTGGCAGCCCCCGCCCAAGTCATGCTGATGTCAAATCCCTTGTAAGAAATACCATAGTTGATACCATATGACAACTGCGGATAGTTAGTATTACCGATAGCGGTAATATCATTCTGGTCTATCTTTTTATCACCGTTCAAGTCCATATACATCACATCGCCAGGCTTGGGAGTAATGCCATGATCAGGAATACCTCCATGTCCTTCGGTGGCATATCGTTCCACATCCTCCTCGGAGAAATACCCGGCAAACTTACGACCAAAATGCTGACCGACAGATTTACCGGTACGTTGCATATAAGCATACGGATAAGTCACCTCGTCCATATAAATAATCTTGTTTTTGGTACGCGAAATATTAAATCCGATATTATATCTCAATTTGTTAATTTTATCTCTCCAATTCACATTGATTTCATATCCCTTATTGTCTACCTTACCGATGTTAGCGGTAGGAAGCGTCACTGCCAAATAACCGGGGTCAGTTCCACGGGAAGTCAGGATATCACGGCGGTGTTCGATGAAGTAGTCAAAGTTCACCTTCAATTTGCTATTAAAGAAATAAGCGTCAACACCATAATTCTGTTTAGCAGCCGTTTCCCAAGTCACATTAGGATTTCCCTTCTTTGCCTCGTTGGCACCTGTAGTAATAGAACTGCCACTACCGAAGTAGAAACCACCATTGGAAGCATTGTATACGTCCGGCAGATAGAGGAAACGGGACTTATCACTCACACGATCATTACCTACGATACCATAAGATACACGCATTTTCAGGTAGTCCATAAAAGTTTTTACCGGCTTCATGAAATTCTCTTCTGATATCACCCAACCCACAGAGAACGCGGGAAACAAACCGAAACGTTTGCCCGGAGCAAAGTTCTCCGATCCGTTGTATCCCATATTCACATCGAACATATAACGGGTGTTATAGTCGTAAGTAGCACGTCCCACCAAACCGATATAACTTCTCGGAATTGACAAAAACGCCGAAGGGCCGCTAGGGTAATAAGTGATAGATTGATTATACATTACAAGTCCCGAAACGTGGTGTTTGCCAAAGTCACGTTTATAGTTCAGGGCAGCTTCCACATACCAGTCCTTACCACGGCCGATAGCTTCTTCATAGCCTAATATATTTTCTTCATCCACACGGCGAAGCAGTACCGATCCGTCGGATTGTATCAACGGCTCGTAATGAGGAGTTTTACCACGTCTTTTTTTAGTAAGAGAAACAGAACTATTATAAGCACCTTTCACATGAGCTTTCAAGCCTTTGGTTATAAAGTTCAACTTCTGTTCTAACAAGAAGTCGAAATTCAGCGTATTACCATAAGTCACATCATAACCTCGTCCGTAATAAGTGTACATGGCATCACGCATATCACCGAAAGAACTAGAAATATTACGCGCATCCGCCCACACCCATTTTCCGTCCACGATACCTGAACCGGAAAATGGAACAGCCCAATAAATACCACGGAAAATAGTCTCAATACTGGACAGGCCCGATTCTCCATCCACACCTGGAGTGTGTTTGTCATTGACACGTCCACCCACATTCACACGAAGCTGTGTAGTCTTTGTCAAATCCACATCCAAATTCAAACGATAATTGTAGCGATTGTAGCTGTAATTGTCATCATAATCTTTTTGATAACAGTTAAAGAGCCCGTCCTGAGTAAATACACCGAGTGACGCGAAATAGCGCACTCTCTGCGAACCGCCCGAAATGGTCAAGTTATGTTGCGTTTGTAGAGCCGTATTACGTACCAAATAGTCCATCCAGTCCGTATCCGGATAAGCCAACGGATTGCTGTGAGTGCGAAACCCTTCAATAGCTTCCGGTTTGAACGCCAGTTGGGCTTCGGTGTATCCATCGTGAAGCTGGGCGTTATTATATGCCGTGGCATATTCATAGCTATTAGCAAAATCAGGTAATCGAGTAGGTGTCTGTAAGGCAAATGAAGTAGAGAAGCTAACTTTCGCTTTCCCTTCCTGCCCGCGTTTGGTTGTCACCAAAATAACGCCATTAGCACCACGTACCCCGAACACAGCCGTTGCAGAAGCATCTTTCAATACCGTAATATCTTCCACTTCATTAGGATCGAGTTGGAAGAAACTGCGTTCTACTCCATCCACCAAAAACAAAGGCTGAGACATGGATTCGTTCAATGATCCCACACCACGCACATATACTGTGGGATCGTCACTACCCGGCTGACCGGAAGTCTGGATGGCAGACAAACCTGGCATTTTACCTGCCAATGCATTACCAATACTTGATACCGGACTTTTCAATACGTCTTTTGTTGTAATAGACGACATTGCTCCTGTTACCGTCACTTTCTTGGTAGCACCATAAGCCACTACCTGTACTTCCTGTAACTCTTGAACATTTTCATTCAGTTCGATTTTTAAGGTGGATTCTCCGGTATACTTTATTTCTTTATCCTTATATCCCACATAAGATATAACGATAGTAGCACCTATCGGAACTTCCAGTTTAAAGTTACCATCCACATCAGTAATAACCCCACTGGTAGTTCCCTTTACAATTACACTGGCACCAATTACCGGACCGTGACTATCAGTCACTGTTCCGGTAATCATTCTGCGGTTCTGTTGCACAATAGAACTTGCAACAGAGGCCTCTCCCGACACACTATTTCCTATAGGGAAAGCCATTTGCCCAAATGACAAAACGTCGCCAATAGCCATACCTGTCTCTGAGGTATCTTCATTGGAAAGAAGAAGTTTTCCATCTCTTTTAAATTTAAGAATTATAAAATATATTATTAAAAAGGTTCTATCAATAATTCACAAAATTAAATAGATTTTAGACATTGAGAGCCATCTATTATTCACAAGAAGGTAGCATATTATACACAATCAACAATAAGGTATTTATGTACAAAAACACCCCATAACCAAACAATAACACCCCATATTACAGCAAGTCTCCTCCCATCATCAAGTACGCAGAGTTGTAGTTATTTCGTTGCAAATCCATAGTCCCCCGGTTTATAGCGCTTTGCACAGAGAAAGCACAACTCTATTACAACAGAAAAAAAGATTTAAAACATGTTTTCACAATTAGATATATTCACCCTTTTTCCAAATCTCTTTTACGTCTCAAAGCCTCCAGATAATAATAGTCGGCATAACTAAGAGGAACGTCTATCTCAGCGCAGTCCGGGAAACTACCCACTGAATGCATCAGCAGAAAACAATGATTCTCACCAATTTCAGCACGATAAGCCGGAGAAGACAGCGTTTTCATTATCTTATCTGCAGTTTCTTTATATTCCTTATTATTTGAGAAGGCACTTAGCTCATACAGTGCGGAAGCCGTAATAGTAGCAGCCGACACATCCCTCAGTTCCTTTGGAATATTCAAGGCATCGAAATCCCAGTAAGGTATCAAATCTTCGGGAAGATTTGAGTTGGTAAATATAAACTCATACACCTTCTTCGCCAGATTCAGATATGCCTGACAATGTGTGTACCTATAACACATTGTATAACCATAAATAGCCCAAGCCTGTCCTCGTGCCCATGCCGATTCATCGGAATATCCTTGTGCCGTGCAACGCTTAAGCACTTCTCCCGTTTCCGGATCATAGTCTACCACATGATACGAACTTCCATCCTTCCGGAAATGGTTCTTCAAGGTCTTATCGGCATGTGAAACAGCTATATTATAATAGGTAGAGTCACCGGACAACCGGGTGGCTTCAAACAGAAGTTCCAGATTCATCAGATTATCAATAATCACCGGACATTTCCATCCCATCTTTAACGGACGTCCTTTGTCGGTATTCCAAGACTGAATAATCTCCGCATTCGGACGAAAACGGGTAGACAAGGATTTGGCCGCCTGTACTACGACCGGCTTATATTCCTCTTTACCTCCCATACGCAAGCCGTTGAGGAAACTGCAACCTATGATAAAACCGATATCATGATGTGAAGTATTATATTGTTCCTTATATAAATATTCGGTACATTTCTCTGCTTTCTGCTTCCAGTATTCATTATCGGTAAGATTATACAAATACCAAAGGCTTCCCGGGAAGAAGCCGAGAGTCCAATCCCAACCACGACGTGCATACACCATATCTCCTTTAGCGTTCACTGTACGAGGTATTAAGATTTTATCATTCTTTTCAAGAGCATCTATTTGTAAACCATATTGGACAGCGGCATACTCTATATTCGTCGAAAGGAAATCTTTCTGTCTTTCAGCTCCCACACAAGCAAACACAGAAAAGAGGAAAAGACCAATACACGTACGAGTTAAAATATTATTTTTCATAAACAATCAATATTTCATTAATTTATCAACTTTACCAAACAAAAATAAAAAATGAAATAACATTGGAGGGGTTATATATATCCATGAAAGGAATCCCAAACATACAAAACGAGCCCAATGGGGCAAAATGGACAAAATAATACATAAATTGAACAATAATACACCTAACAACACAACATCACGTTTTCCTCCTCACGACAAAAAAACTATATTTGCAAATCTTAAATAATGATTACTATACCTAAAGATTATGAGAAACAGAATCTTTTTAATCTGCTACTTCTTATGTGTACACATACTTACATGTAGTACACAAAGCATATCTTTCCGGCATTTGACTACCGACAATGGTCTATCACACAATTCCATTATTTCCATTTATCAGGATGAACGTGGATTTATGTGGTTCGGCACACGAAATGGAGTCAGCTTATACAATGGAAAAGATTTCAAAATCTATCAAAAAGAGAAAAACAACTCAAATAGTATTCTATACAATGATATTTATCACATCACAGGAGACCAAAACGGCCACGTTTATATCATGACCAACAGGGGTATTTCCGCTTATGACATAGAAAAAGGGCAATTTACTCCTATCATAAAGAAAAGCACACGGGCAGAATTCTTTTCTGAATATCTATACGCTGCCACTTCAAACCAGATATTCAAGTACGATGGAACAAAATTCGATTTGTTCTATAAGATGCCTCAAAATAATAGCATTATCCAAAGATTATACGTATACAACGACTCTGTTCTCATAGGAACCAACAAAGGACTCTATATACTCAACGCACAAAAGGAACTGACCCAGCCTATCAAAGAAGGAAACATTTCCGATATCATCAGAGATTCTTCCGGTTGCTATTGGATAACTGCCAAATCAGGCCACGGAGTATACTGCATACAAGGCAAACAGATTAATAATTTCTTATATGAAGCAGATGATCCTTCCACCATCAGTTCCAACTATACACACAGGTGTTGCGAAGACAAGCAAGGAAATATATGGATAGGAACTTTCAACGGACTTAACAAGTATGACAAGCAAACCAGAAAGTTCACCCGTTATGTGAAAAAAGAAAACAGCAAAAGTCTAAGTAACTCTTCCATCTGGGGATTACATTGCGACTTACAAGGAACCATTTGGATAGGGACATATTCCGGAGGAATTAACTATTTCAATCCACAGAAACAGATTTATCGTGAATACCAGACTTCTTCCAAGGAAAAAGAAGGTTTAAGCTCTCCTATCGTTAAACGTATGACCGAAGATGACGAGGGAAATTTATGGATAGGTACAGAGAAGGGCGGAATTAATAAATACGACCCGGTCACCCAAACCTATCAATGGTATACTGATAAAAATACTCCCAACAATTATAGACAAGGAAATGTAAGAGCAATCTACTACGACTCCATCCAAAAAGTAATGTGGTTCGGCATTCATCTGGAAGGACTTAACAAATTAGATTTAAAAACCGGCCGCTCCACCAATTATAAATATAAGAAGGGGGATAGAACATCTATTCCATCCAATCTTATTGAAGATATTTTACCCTATCAAGGGCGATTAATATTAGCAACCAACAACGGAATCGGTTTGTTCAATCCTGAAACCGGAACATGTAAACCGTTATTCCACGATGAAGTGGCATTCAACAATACCATATCCAGTTTCGGATTAACCCTCGACCACAAAGGAATTTTATGGATAGCCAATAACAACAATGGAGCCTGCGCTTACGACTTTGGCACTCAAAAACTGTCAATATACAAGTATAAGAGTGCCAATGAGCACAGCATCAGTAGCAACAGTATCAATTCCATCTATGAAGACAGTCAGAATAGATTATGGTTCTGTACTAATGAAAATGGATTGGATTTATACCGCAGAGAAACGGATGACTTCGAGAACTTCGATATGAGCAAAAACGGCTTGGCAAGTAACATTATTTACAATATCTGCGAGCTATCGCCAAACAGACTACTTGTAACTACCGACAAAGGATTCTCCATATTAGACTATCAGCAGAAAAGATTCAAGAATTATGAAGAACTCCCGCTAAGTTGTATCAATGAAAATGCACTTTACAAAAACAAAAAAGGAGAAATATTCATTGGAGGAACCACCGGAATTATTTCTTTCTTCGAGAAAGAACTTGAAGAATCTCCTCGTTCTTACCGCATCTATCCATTCCGACTTATCGTGAACGGAAAGGACATCAATGTAGGAGATAAAGACAGCATATTGACTAGAGACATAACTTATACCCCCAAAATCACTCTTAAACCTAATCAAAATATATTCAGCATTGAATATACCACAACCGACTATATACCTTTCAATAAAGATAAAATCATATACCGCCTGGAAGGTTTTTCTAATACATGGAACAGTCTGGAACAAAATGTCATTACATACACCAACCTAAATCCCGGTAAATATACATTAGTTGTCAAGGCCAGAAATATCAATGAAAGCCTGGTTCCACCAAGCAGATTGCAAATAGAGATCTTACCTCCTTTCTATCATACGATTTGGGCATACCTACTATATTTTATATGTATTGCGGGTATTGTATGTTATCTCATACGTACCTACCATCGCCGAATCCAACTTCAAGAATCGCTGAAATATGAAAAAAAGCATGCCGAAGATATCGAAAAACTCAACCAAGCCAAATTACGCTTCTTCACCAACATTTCACATGAATTCCGTACTCCTCTTACACTCATCATCGGACAAATGGAAATGTTACTACAGATGCGTTCCTTTGCTCCCAACGTTTACAACAAAATACTAGGGGTATACAAAAGCTGTTTACAGTTGAGGGGGCTGATCACCGAACTACTTGACTTCCGCAAGCAGGAACAAGGCTACATGACTATCAAGGTCAGCGAGCATAATATTGTGGACTTCGTATATGAACATTATCTCCTTTTTCAGGAATATGCAGTACAACGCCAGATTACTTTCAACTTCGAGAAGAGTAGTGACAATATCAGTTTATGGTACGATGCCAAGCAGATGCAAAAAGTGATAAACAATCTTATCTCCAATGCCTTTAAACACACAAAAGCCGGAGGAATAATTTCCATATCCATCCGGAAAAGGAATCAGGAGGTTCTCATTGACGTAACGGACAATGGCTCGGGAATAGCTGCCAAAGACATCAGCAATATCTTTACCCGTTTTTATCAAACGGAACAGTTGGATTCGTTGTTCTATGTAGGTACCGGCATCGGCCTTTCGCTTTCTAAAGGCATAGTCGAACTACATCATGGAAGTATTGAAGTTTCCAGTGAATTGGGAGAAGGCACTACCTTCTGCATACATCTGAAAACCGGAAAAGAACACTTTACCTCCGAACAAATCTGTGACACAAAAGATACATTTACATCTAATGAAGTTAATGAGTTAAGTGCAGAGTTCCAACAATATCTGTTGTCGGAACAAACAGCTTCAAACAATGACACCCGACTAAAGGAAGGAGAGTATAAAATTCTTATTGTGGAGGACAACGACTCATTAAAAGAAATGTTGACCAAAATATTCGAAGAATTCTATATTGTCATTACCGCTTCCAACGGCAAGGAAGGGCTGGAGAAAGTACGTTCCGAAAATCCCAACATCGTGCTCAGCGATATCATTATGCCGGAGATGTCCGGTACGGAACTTTGCCAAGCCATTAAAACCGATTTTGATACCTGCCATATACCTGTAGTTCTGCTGACGGCCAAAACCGCCATCGAGCACAACCTGGAAGGATTGAGAATGGGAGCGGATGATTATATTACCAAACCATTTAACATCAATATCTTGCTGTCCCGCTGTAACAATCTGGTCAATAACCGGATCATAATGCAAGAGAAGTTCAGCAAACAGCCACAAGGAAACGTACAAATTCTGACCAACAACATAATGGACAAGAAGTTCATGGATAAAGTGATGGAAATTATCGAACAAGAAATGGAGAATGGAGATTTCAATGTAGATATGCTGGCAACGCACATGAGTATTTCCCGCACAAAACTTTTCTCCAAGTTAAAAGCCATTACAGGGCAGACACCTGCTGATTTCATTATGACTCTCCGCTTGAAACGTGCAGCATTCTTACTGAAGAACAACATGGAACTGAATATTGCGGAAATATCAGACCAGGTAGGTTTCAATGTTCCCAAATATTTTAGCAAATGTTTTAAAGAGAGATACCACGTCACCCCACAAACTTACCGGAAAGGAGACACCAGCCCCTCCGAGGATGAGGAAACGACCAATAAACCTGGATTCAAGACGTAAAACTAAAATTATCTAATACAATTTCAGCAATGCTTAATCAAACAATTCCCTCAATACCTCCAGTGATTTCAAAGCCGGGAAGTCCGGCAGGTGCAGGCTATAATAATCATTTATAATCGTCAGGCAGCGGGCACGTTCCGCACGGCTCATGCCGAAGAGATGCATCGTCTCATAATTCATACGCATCAGTTGCCGAAGCCGCCCGGCATCTTCGGGATTGATATAAGATGAATGCAACTGGGGACGAATGGAAGTGAAGCAAGCATTCAGCAAGTCGAAATAATCGCCGGCATGATAATCGTCGAGATTGGGATAAAGCCCCAGGAAACGGGAAAGCCTCATCAGAAAGACCAGATGAAAATTGGCAAAACCCTCACTGCACTCGTCCAGCCAAATGATAGAATGTTGCAGATAGGCAAACAACGGACGGTTCTCCGCCTCTTCACGGACAGCCCGATAAAGAAACTCAGCCAGGAAAAGCGCCATCGAAGACTTGTACGGGTCATAAGGAATAGACGAAAAAGGATAAAAAGATTTCGCTTCCTTCACCCGATAGAGTGTAGCGTTCGGCCTGTAATCAGCTTCAAATTCAATAAAAGACAACGGTTGGAACAGAACGGACTTCACTGCCGCCTTTCGCGAACGAGGCACTGCCACAAGGAAAGAAGCCCTGCCGGACAACTCCGTGTACATATCTACAATGATAGACGTATCATTATATTTCAACGTATGAAGAACAATTCCTTTCGTTTTTTGCAACATAGCAGACTACCTCATTATCAATCCGGAACAAAATTACAAAAAATTACATGGCAATCGGAGAGTTTTCATAGGCATTAACAACAAAAAAGATAACTACTTTTGTTATTGTTCCTGACTAACATATAAAGATAAACAAGCTTATGAAACAAAAAAGTAACAGAAATGGATTTACCGTATGTGCCAAAGCGTATATACGGAAGCTACAAGAGGAAGGGCGCTATTCGACAGCACACGTGTATAAGAACGCCGTTCTTTCATTCACAAAGTTCTGCGCTACGCCGGACATATCATTCGCGCAAATCACACGCGACAGCCTGAGACGGTACGGACAGTATCTTCACGAATACGGGCTAAGACCGAATACAGTCTCTACTTATATGCGTATGCTGCGCAGCATTTACAACCGTGGCGTGGAAGCAGGTATCGCCCGCTTTATCCCGCGTTTGTTCCGCGATGTGTACACAGGAGTCGATGTACGGCAAAAGAAAGCATTGCCGCCCAACGAATTGCATACCCTTCTTTACAAGACTCCCCCGTCCGAACATCTGAGCCGCACACAAGCCATCGCACGACTGATGTTCCAGTTTTGTGGTATGCCGTTCTCAGACCTCGCACATATAGAAAAATCGGCGTTGGAGCAAGGCGTTCTCAGATATAACCGTGTAAAGACAGGCACGCCGATGAGCCTTGAAATACTGGATATGTCGAAAAAAGAGATGAACAGACTACGCAACAACAACGAACCGAGGGAGGATTATCCGGACTATCTGTTCAATATCATGAAAGGCGACAAGCCACGGAAAGACGAGGGTGTTTACAAAGAATACCAGTCGGCTCTGCGCCGGTTTAATAACCAACTGAAAAGCCTGTCGAAAGAATTGCACCTGAAATCACCCGTCACCTCATATACTATCCGTCATTCCTGGGCAACAAACGCAAAGTATCAGGGAATCTCCATCGAGATGATTAGTGAATCACTGGGACACAAATCAATCAAGACAACACAGACTTATTTGAAAGGTTTCGGATTAAAAGAAAGAACAGAAGCCAATAGAATGAATTGTTCTTACATCGAATCTTACAGAAAGAGCAATCACTAATCAATAACACGCTATAAACAAGCACTTTAACACATCTGTTACTTCTTAGGTAACGGATATAAATACGGCACAAAGATATATAAAAAGAATCCCATAATCCAAATAAATCAGTTCTTATTTTATTCTTTTCCTTTGAAAAAATAAAATAACAGGTCAGAACATGAAGCAGACTCCTTTCATGTTCAAACTATTTATTGCTGACTACCAGACATTTTTTCGTCCGAAAGCATTCAAATACATTTTATTCATAAAAGACCGCTGTCTTTTTCCTGTTTTGACTCTGCACATTCCTGTCATGTTAATGGGATTCCGTTACCTAAGAAGTAACGGACACACATAAACAAATATTTATGACACACAAACCCGATATCAGTAAATATCTATGGCTGTCGACCGACAGCAGATGGAAGTATACGACGAGTCACAGGCTGGTCGTCCTTTTCATCTTTATTGCTTCTATTCTGCCTGCCCCGAACCTCTGCGGGCAGAACATAGCTATCAAGAGTAATCTGCTTTACGACCTCACTACTTCACTCAATCTGGGTGGAGAGATTCGTTGCGACGATACACATACCCTCAGTCTGTCCGTCAACTATAATCCGTGGAGCTTCGGCAACAACAAGAAAATAAAGCATTTCCTCATACAGCCGGAATACCGCAAATGGTTCAACGAAGCATTTGCAGGGAGCTTTATCGGTCTGCAGTTTCACTATGGACTGTTCAATTCCGGTGGGATATTTCCCTCTGCCAACAACCGATACCAAGGCAATCTGGCAGGGTTCGGCATCTCCAGCGGTTACCAATGGATGATTAGTCCCCAGTGGAATCTGGAAGCGGGAATCTCATTGGGATATGCCCACCTCAACTACAAACGCTACGGACAACCCGCAGGTGCGCCCCTGATAGAAAAATCCAGTTACAACTACTGGGGGCCCACGCAAATAGGAATATCAGTCGTGTACTTCATCCAATAAATCAATCTAATAAACGCATAAAATGAAAACGAAAACATTCATCCTGCTCTGCCTGTTGACATGCAATCTGCTTCCGGCGCAAAATGTCAAGCTGGATATCACCCCCCATTTTCTGGGAGTACGGGCAGACTCACTACTTCTTTCGATGGACATATCGGTAGAGATAGAGGACATGAACCCGAAAAACGCCGTCATACTGACACCTGTCCTAACCTGCCAAGACCGGAGAATGTTGCTGCCCGCCATCCACCTGAACGGTAAGCAGAAACAGAAATTATACCTGCGCAACCAGATACTGCGTAAAAAAAGAGACGGTAAGGAACACAGTCCGGCATACCTCGTGGCGGTCATTGATGACGAACATCCCCGCACCATTGCCTATCGCACGGCATTGCCGGCGGAAAACTGGATGAACGATGCCACAGTGTACCTGCGAAGAACAATTGTCAGACCCGAAGGCGAACAGACGCTAAAAGATACGTTAATCATCGCGCCACAGTACGCAGTGCTTCCGCCCGATGTGAACGTGACCGGTACGACGGTTCAGCAAGCACCTCCGCCGGCAACAGCAAGCGGCAACGTAACATCTCCGGCTCCGGCCAACAGAAAACTGAAATACAAAGGTTCGTATGTTTCACCGGCATCGGATGATGTGGATATTCGCAACCAGAAAGAGCTGAACTTCAATCTTGAAGAAGCGAAGATTATGGCGGATATCAATCCGCAGATGTTATCGCTACGCGAACTTTATACGGTGGCACTGTCATACGCGGACAACAAGGCGAAATTTTATCAGATTATCAATATCAGCGTCAAGTTGTATCCGGTGCATCCTGCCGCCAACCTTAATGCAGCCGCAGCCGCCATCGAACAGGGAGACACGAAATCGGCTAGTAAATTTCTTTCGATGGCATTGCACGAAGGACTGGCCTACAAGAGTTGCCGGGGTGTATATGAACTAATGACAGGAAATACATACGAAGGCATCCGCATATTGAAAGCCGCCAAAGCGGAAGGTTCCGAGGAAGCCGCGTACAATTTGAATGTCTTTTTCGAGAATAACAAACGGCCTTAACCGACAGATACAATGAAATATTTCATACTCCTGCTCATATTATCCGGTTGCCTTGACGGCTATTCACAAAAAGTATCCGTCAGGCTCAACACGCTTCCAGCCATCGACGGGGCTTTCGGAGCCGGAATCTCTTATGCCATAGGAAACAAGAACACCGTCGAACTGGCAGGAAGCCTGCGACCGTGGAAACGGAGTGAAATGTACGCGAACCGCTACTGGCTGATACAGCCCGAATATAAATACTGGACTTGCCAGAAGTTTAACGGCTTTTTCTGGGGAGCTTATCTCAATGGGGCACAATTTAATGTCGGCGGGAAGAAGCTACCTTTCGGCATATTTTCCCATTTGAAGAAATACCGATATGAGGGCTGGCTTGCAGGAGGTGGCATCAGTTGCGGCTACCATTGGATGCTGAACGACCATTGGAATGTAGAGACGAGCTTGGGAGTGGGGTACGATTTCATTCATTATAAACAATACAACTGCGTCAGGAAATGTGCCGGATTACGTGATAAAGGACACTATCACTATATAGGCCCCAGCAAAGCATCCATAAGTTTGGTTTATCTATTTTAAAAGAACGAAGTATGAAGAATATATGGAAAGTTTGGTTTTCGAAAAGAAGAAGCATCTACCTCCGGATAGCACGCAAATACCAAAGCACTCCCTGGCGGGTATATCACCTGGGACATGGCGGTATCAGCAAAAACAAGAAGGATATAAAGATATTGGAAGAATTACAACAACATGGAATAATCTCCCAAATTTATCCCTGGTGACATACACCACACCGGTATGAAATGAAGAAATACAGATTATTACAACTATGAAGACAAGAGGATTTTTATTATTGCGCTCATTCTATCCCTTTCGATACAAGCTCAAACGGTTGTAACGAAAGAGCAGGGCTCCGTTCGCACTACTTCCTCTAGCCTGTATAAGATGGGGAAAGAGTTAGTGGTTTCTATTTCGATAGACATCACCCGCGACTTCTCGCCCAATGAATCAATGGTGCTCGTTCCTATTATCACTGACAGTCCGGAGCATCAGTTGGAGCTGCCGCCTATTTATATCAACAGCCGGAAACAACATATCATTTTCCAGCGGGAGACAAGTAAAAAAGAAAAGGAAGCCCAAGCCCTGCAAAGAAAAAACGGAGTCAGGCAGACTATGCATTACCTGCAATCCGTTCCGTTTGAGAAATGGATGAACCGGGCTGCGCTCTCACTGATAGAGAGGAGTTGCGGTTGCGGTATTCCCGGTACGGAAGACTTCACCTGCATCGCCCGCCTGCATCCACAGCCAATGCCTGCTCCGCAACTTGCGTTCCTGACTCCGCAAATCGAGAAATCGAAAATCAGAAAGGAGAAAGGATCGGCGTTCATTGACTTTCCCGTCAATGTAGCTGTCATTAATGACAAGTACAGTAATAATGCAGCCGAACTGAATAAAATCATAGAGACAATCAACACCATCAAAAAAGACAGTAATGTAAGCATCACACACATCAGTATTCACGGTTATGCATCACCGGACGGGCCGTTGCGGATAAACGAACGACTGTCCCGCGAACGCACGCAAGCATTGAAAGAATACGTAAGCCGGTTATACACATTCGAAGGAAAGGATATTCACACATCCTATACGCCCGAAGACTGGGAAGGGTTTGAGGCGCTTCTTGGCGATACGGTTTTTCAGCAGAAAGAGGCAATCATGAGAATTGTGACAAGCGACCGTCATCCCGACCATAAAGAAAAGATGATAAAGAGCCGGTTTCCGGCGTTCTACCGTTTTGCATCGAGACACTGGTTCACTTTACTCAGACATTCCGACTATACCATCAAGTATCATGTACGCCCGTTTACGGTAGAGGAATCGCAGAAGGTATTCGATACGAATCCTAAGAATTTGAGCCTGGAAGAGATGTTCCGTCTCGCACTCACACACTCTCCGGGAAGCGAAATGTACAACAGGATTTTTATGACTGCCGTACAACTGTTTCCCGATAATCCTACTGCGAACCTGAACGCTGCCTGCATAGCCCTGATGCAAAAAGACACAAAGACTGCCACCACTTTTCTCCGGAAAGCTCCGGCAGTGCCGGAAAAGACATTGGCAGAAGGGGTCGCCTGTTTCCTTCAGGGAGATTACGAGAAAGCAGAAACACTATTCCGGCAGGCCAAAGACGCAGGATTGCCGCAAGCGGATGAAAACTTAAAACAAATTGGGGAATTTAAATAATTTATTTAATTAAAATCAAAGTAAGATGAAAAGATTCAATCAGTTAATGTCGCTGCTTTTATTTGCAGCAGTCACACAGTACAGTTGCATCAATGATGCAGACGTAGCTTTTTCCGATGAGACTCATTCGGATTCTAACGGCAACCTTGCCCTGTTCTTCGAAATTCCGAACGTAGCCCTCAGCCGCAGCGCCGAATCATCGGGCGTCACGGAAGTAGGGTCGAAAGAGGAATATGCTGTAAAAAGCCTTACTGTCTATCTGTTCGACTCGACAACTAAAACTCTCAAAGACCAGCAGGAACTGAAGAACATCAGCCAGACCGGTGTGGACGGTCAGAAAATACAGTACACTGCCGACAAAATCACAGTCAATCCGGGGACTTACAATATCTTCGCCATCGCGAACGGAAAGGCCGTCACCGGAGATATCAGCACACAAGATGCTTTCCTGAACGCTGTCGACGGCATTACGTACAGTGAAGGAAAGATTCCAAGCGTACCCGCAAGCGGATTTGTCATGACAAACCGTGGTGCCGCCAATCTGAATGTAGAGGTAAACAAACCTACTGACTCTGACAAGGTGACCAGTGTTTCCATCGGCCTGGAGCGTGTGGTCGCAAAAATCGAGGTGGCTCAAAAGCAGGAAACATTCCCGCTGAAAGACCCTGCCGGAAAGGTCTATTGCACCATCAAGCTCAATAATTTCAGAATGTTGAACCTGGCGACACAGTTCTATACATTCCGCCACACGGCCGTACTGAATGACTTCCGGGAACCGGGTGCATACACGGACGAAAACTTCGGCGACATCAATGATAACAACGGGTATGTAATCGACCCTTATTTCTTCAAAAAGACAGTAGAAGGTGCCAAAGACTTCACCAATGCCGACGGATTCTTCGCACAGGCGTTAGTAGACCTGGACATCAACGACAGCAACTGGGCAGGCATGGCGCAGGCAAACAGTTGGTCGCACATCTACTGCCTGGAGAACTGTACGTACATCAATGCACAATTGAATGCGTACAGCACCGGAGTGATGTTCAAAGCGAACATGGATATTGCCGCCGACCGCGTTTTCGACGAAAACGGTGACAATGTAAGCAATCCGTCCAACTGGCCGACCAAGCTGTTCTACTTCAACTACAACTTCTACACCGACGTGGATGCTATCCGCAAGTTGGTTCTGAACAACTTGCCTGAAGACATTACCGATGATTCAGCTACGGAGATTCTTGCCCAATATAGCATCAAGCGTTTCCAGAAGACAGAAAACTACTCATGCTACTACAACTACTGGATCAAGCACGAGGATAACAATTCAACGGAAATGGGCGTAATGGAATTCGGCATCGTACGTAATAACATATACCGCCTATCTATCAGCAAGGTGGCAGGTCTTGGCAGCGGTGAACCTTTCATCGACCCGGAACAACCGGACTAATACAAAGCCGAACTGGATATCAATATCAATGTTTTTCCGTGGGCCGTACGTAATCAAGATGTAGAACTTGAATAAATAGCGTCGGCCACCTGAACTAAAACCAATCTAAATGCGTTCATTTCTACTACATATTATTTGCGTTGTCGCGTTGTTCTCGTCCTGTGACTGGGTGAACGACGACTTGTCAGACTGCCCTTCGGGAACCTGGCTGAAAATCTCGTACACCTATAATATCCTGAACGTGGACGCCGCGTCTACGCAGGTAGGCGACATCACCATTCTTGCCTTCGACAAGAATGGCAAGTATGTGGACCGGCTGGACGTAGACAGTATTACACTGCATCAAGGCTACTGCATGGTAAAAGTGCCGTTTCCCGAAGGGACTTATCATCTGCTCATATGGGGAGGGGCATCCGACAATCTGTATCAGCTCCCAAATCTCAAAGCTGGACAGACGGAACGAAAGTCCCTGAATATATCGCTGGCATGTGACGAAAAGAACCAATCTGCCAGAAAACTGAATGCACTCTTTCACGGTAGCCTTGAAAATATTACTATCAGTAAGGAATATCAGGTCATCACCGCCGGATTGGTGAAAAACACGAACTATTTTTCGTGCATTCTTCAGGATGAAAACAATCTCCCTCTACGACAAGAGGACTTCGTCTTCACGCTGGAATCCGCCAACGGCGTAATAGACTACACGAACACCCCTGTCGGCATGACTCCGGTCTGCTACCTGCCGTATCGGCAGGAAGTATCTACAATGTCCGAACAGATTCCCGTCATTCATGCCAGATTGAATACGCTGCGCATCATGAAGGGAGACAACACAACATTATCTATAAAGCATATACCCAGCGGACAGATTATCCTTCGCCTGCCCCTCACCCAATATTTATTGTTATCCAAAATCTACAATTATATTGGTGACATGGGCGACCAGGAATATCTCGACCGTCAGGATTCTTATACACTCCTGTTCTTTATCAAATCATCGGATACGGGGATTCCACAGATATGTCCGCGAATGAAAGTGAACGGATGGACCATACGCCTGAACGATTCAGAACTGGAGTCATAAAGAATTTGACTAAATAATATTTTGTATGGGAATATAGGTGAGATGTTTAAAGAAAGGCTACTGTGAAGTACCCGAGCGGGCTTATTGCCCTCTTCGCATATATGTTTCCCACTATATGCAAAATGCCTGATAAAACGGTATATCCCTAGAAAAGCCGTTTTATTTATTTGTTTGTTTTGTTTGTGTTAAGTGCGTCCATTCCGAGCGAGGAATGGACGCACTGCTTATTTATAGATAACTGAAATGATAAATCATTAGTGTCCCGTTAAAATCGGAACACTAATGATTTGAAATATATTATGAGAATATCATTTACTACCTTCTTCTTTATCATTTTTACCTATACAAGCATTTGGTTCTTCGTCAAATTTGGTGGTAATCTCTTTTTTATTTCAACGGTCTTCTTCTTTCTTAATCCTATAAAAAGTTGTAGATATGTTTGCTTTTTAGTAACTTTAAAGACACCACATCATTAAGAGTTACCATGCAACAAGCCATATCTACAACGTACAAATATACATCAAAAAAAGAAAATACTCCTACAAATAGGGGATTATTCCATGATTTCAGATTCAGTCTTAGCTACGATAATCTGCAACAAGATGGTATCTCTGAAGCAGTTGGCTCATTGAGGGTCTTTTACATACGGCTGGCAAGGGGCTTCCTGTCCTATTGCGGACATTTCAGTCACCGGTTGCACAGTTACTACCCCGTCATATTCAGGATCTTGAAGTTTACGGTCATACTTTGGAGTTAGTCATAAAGGTTGGCAAATATTATTGTGACAATATTTCTTGTCCGCAAAAAATATTCTGCGAACCGTTGTCTTTTCTGGCTCGTCGGTATGGTAGACGGAGCTATCTTGTTGAGGAACGCATCAGATCGATAAGCTTGGAGCTTACTTCGAAAGGCCTCTTCTCTTTGCAACTGTTCCATATAACGGCCAGTAGCTCTTCCTGCTTACGCATCCTACAACAGTACGGGCAACATAATCCTATGCATAATAAAAGTATTTATGTAGGTATTGATGATTTTGCCTATAAAAAAGGTAAGGATTATATGAGTGTGGTCGTAGACCAGATGACACACATGCCTATTGCTTTGTTAGAGGATAGAAGCGGAGAAGCGCTTGATAACTGGCTCACCCGGAATCCTCAGATACAATATATAACGAGAGACCGTGGAAGATGTTTCACAGAGGCTATAAACAGAATAATCCCTGGTGTTACACAAATCTGCGACCGGTTCCATCTAACCAAGAATATGACGGACACGATGATACCGGAAATAGAGAAAATGATTCGTCAGACCAAGAAAAAGCTCAAGTAATGAATATCCTGACAGAGACACGGCTTCTTCGTTAATTCTTCAGGACATATTTAACATGGGAGATGTCCGACACAGAGAAAAATTGAAGATATACAGGGAAAGCCTGAACTTAAAAATGCAGGGGATGACCATTGAGCAGACAGCCACACATTTGGGCTAGAAAAGTCGCTACATTTATAAGCTCATTCATAACAGGAGAATAGGGGCATACTTGAATGAGCAACAGAAGACAGCTCTTAAATATGTATCCGAACTGGCTACAATCATTAGTGCGGGCTGTATTACCCGAAAAATATTGGCACAAAATGGGGAGTAAAATCAGTGGCGCACTTATTGGAAGGATAACATCCAGCTTGCGAAAATGTATCAACAAAAGAGGAAGGAAGTCAAGGAGCATAATGAGAGCATTGAAAACGGAAGTAAAACACAGAGAGTTTCACAGAATCAGATACGCAAATACATTCTAAAGGGAAAATCGGATAATCCTAAACTAGTGGAACTGTATAAATCCTCACCACAGATTAAAGAACTCTTAAACGTGTGTCAGAATTTCAGAGATATGATTAATGGGAATACTTATGATAGGGATATTAGAAAGTGGATTGAAAAAGCGAAGGCAACACGGAATATGGCACTGACGAACTTTGCATATGGTATTGAAAAGACTGGGAGGCAGTACAGGCAGCTATTGATATCCCCTTCAGTAACGGATTACTGGAGGGGACAGTGAATAAAATTAAAGCGGTAAAAAGACAGATGTACAATAGGGCAGGAAGTAAACTACTGAGAGCCAAGATTCTTTATTCACAATAGAAGAAGTACCACCAAATTTGACGAAGAACCAAGCATTTGGTTCTTCGTCAAATTTGGTGGTAATCTCTTTTTTATTTCAACGGTCTTCTTCTTAATCCTATAAAAGTTGTAGATATGTTTGCTTTTAGTAACTTTAAAGACACCACATCATTAAAAGTTACCATGCAACAAGCCATATCTACAACGTACAAATATACATCAAAAAAAGAAAATACTCCTACAAATAGGGGATTATTCCATGATTTCAGATTCAGTCTTGGCTACGATAGTCTGCAACAAGATGGTATCTCTGAAGCTGTTGGCTCATTGACGGTCTTTTACATACGGCTGGCAAGGGGCTTCCTGTCCCATTGCGGACATTTCAGTCACCGGTTGCACAGTTACTACTCCCGTCATATTCAGGATCTTGAAGTTTACGGTCATACTTTGGAGTTAGTCATAAAGGTTGGCAATATTATTGTGACAATATTTCTTGTCCGCAAAAATATTCTGCGAACCGTTGTCTTTCTGGCTCGTCGGTATGGTAGACGGAGCTATCTTGTTGAGGAACGCATCAGATCGATAAGCTTGGAACTTACTTCCCGAAAGGCCTCTCTTTGCAACTGTTCCATATAACGGCCAGTAGCTCTTCCTGCTTACGCATCCTACAACGGTACGGGCAACATAATCCTATGCATAATAAAAGTATTTATGTAGGTATTGATGATTTTGCCTATAAAAGGTAAGGATTATATGAGTGGTCGTAGACCAGATGACACACATGCCTATTGCTTTGTTAGAGGATAGAAGCGGAGAAGCGCTTGATAACTGGCTTACCCGGAATCCTCAGATACAATATATAACGAGAGACCGTGGAAGATGTTTCACAGAGGCTATAAACAGAATAATCCCTGGTGTTACACAAATCTGCGACCGGTTCCATCTAACCAAGAATATGACGGACACGATGATACCGGAAATAGAGAAAATGATTCGTCAGACCAAGAAAAAGCTCAAGTACGAATATCCTGACAGAGACACGGCTTCTTCGTTAATTCTTCAGGACATATTTAACATGGGAGATGTCCGACACAGAGAAAAATTGAAGATATACAGGGAAAGCCTGAACTTAAAAATGCAGGGGATGACCATTGAGCAGACAGCCACACATTTGGGCAAGAAAAGTCGCTACATTTATAAGCTCATTCATAACAGGAGAATAGGGCATACTTGAATGAGCAACAGAAGACAGCTCTTAAATATGTATCCGAACTGGCTACAATCATTAGTGCGGGCTGTATTACCCGAAAAATATTGGCACAAAAAATGGGGAGTAAAATCAGTGGCGCACTTATTGGAAGGATAACATCCAGCTTGCGAAAATGTATCAACAAAAGAGGAAGGAAGTCAAGGAGCATAATGAGAGCATTGAAAACGGAAGTAAAACACAGAGAGTTTCACAGAATCAGATACGCAAATACATTCTAAAGGGAAAATCGGATAATCCTAAACTAGCGGAACTGTATAAATCCTCACCACAGATTAAAGAACTCTTAAGCGTGTGTCAGAATTTCAGAGATATGATTAATGGGAATACTTATGATAAGGATATTAGAAAGTGGATTGAAAAGCGAAGGCAACACGGAATATGGCACTGACGAACTTTGCATATGGTATTGAAAAGACTGGGAGGCAGTACAGGCAGCTATTGATATCCCTTCAGTAACGGATTATTGGGGGACAGTGAATAAAATTAAAGCGGTAAAAAGACAGATGTACAATAGGGCAGGAAGTAAACTACTGAGAGCCAAGATTCTTTATTCACAATAGAAGAAGTACCACCAAATTTGACGAAGAACCAAGCATTTCAAATTCATTTCTCATATTCTCATGATTTTTAGATAAAACATAGATAATCAGAGCAATAACGTATGAGAAATACTTTTAAGGAACCGCATTTCTCATACTTTATCCTACATTTTACCCTAAAACAGATCCATTTATCATTGTATTTCAAGGTATTTCTCATAATCAATGCAACTACGCTTTTTCCACGATGGATAACCTTACTTTATGCGCAATCAAGCCGTTGTTTATATGCAAACGACTAAGTGCCCGTTTGTATTTCACCTGACATCATCGTATTTTAGAAAGGACATCCCAACCGTTCCACTCTAGTGGATAGTACTGTTTACTCTAGTGCACAAGCCTGTTCACTCAAGTAGACAGACTTGTGCACTAGAGTGGAATAATACAGATGCTGATAGGAAAATAGCATAATGAAGGCAAGATGTAACAACAACATAAGTAGCATAACCTATAAACCAGCATTAAATCAGACGTCATCGACCTATAAATCAGCCGCAAAAAGCACAAGATAATCGTAAAGAATATCAAGAAATCCACACCCCTACTATGTGACAGTTCATGCATCTATGAGAAATGCACCAAACGAGTATGAGAAATAACCAAAATTAAAGCCATTTTGCAGGAAAAGCTATGAGAAATACCTGTTTAGAAAAACATTTCTCATAGATTAATACGCTATTCAACAGTGATTTAGATTAAAATCATGAGAATATGATAAATGAATTTGTTTTTTCTTTTTCAGAGGCCCCAAAAGCATGATAACAAGAATGCAACAAAGATAATTCTTTTCACCGTTTGTCATGGAATCTATAGCCAAGGCCCAGCATCAGATTATTGGGATCTTTAAACTTGCTCAACTGGTATCCTACATGCAGAAACAAATGGCGCGTGACGTAAGTTTTGAGAGCGAGAATCTGGTAGAAGCCCTGCGTATCATCTCCACTACATATCAGGTTTCGCCCAAGTCCGGCATTGATTGAAAAAATAGGCATCACGAGTTCCGCCCGAAGGGACACCCCCACTGCAAATTGTTTCCGGAAAGGAGGACGATGAAACTTTAATTCATCCGAGTAGGTTCTTTCCAATTTATAATCTTTGATATTGGCACTTTCGTCATACTGCGCATCCACGGAGAGTCCCGCCCGGAAATAGTTGTTGAGATTGTACATCGGAGCAAAATTAAGACCTATAATACCAAATGAACCGGGAACCAGACTCGGCACATTATCTTTGACGAATCCTTTTTTGCGAGTGGCACCATATACTACCAAATCATAGCTGACATGTGGCTCTATAAAAAGTCGCTTGGAGCCCGCTGCTCCTGCTGCACCATCCGTAGCGTCAAAAGTACGTACGACACCGATTCTACCACCGATAGCATTGAGTCCGCCATTGGGATAATGCGTATTTCCGTTGGAAAAATGAGTAAAATCCACACCTGCCGCCAGTTTCCATTGCGGATGAAGCTGCCAGTTCAGGAAAAATCCCAGGTTGATGTATGCATTGATTTCAGAACCAATAGCCATGTTCTTTTGATTGTATAGTTCGTCATATTTCTTCCAACCGAAAGAAGCTCCGAAATTCCACTCGTAGTCTAACGAAAGGCGACGGGAAAACTGCATAAGAGGCGCACCCTGAAATACATACACAGTCACCGGACTTCCCAGTTCGTCAGGGCGGGAGAAAGTACTATACGAGACACCGATGCCCTGATAAGCAGAAGGATACAACTTGCCCAAACAGGAATTTGGGCTAAACCGGAAAGCGTACTTCAGATGTAGGGAAAGTGATTGATCGATGGCTTTCTGCTGCGCATTGTCTCCCGCAAGGAAACTGTTTGTCGGAACCACATAGCCCGGACGGATATCAAAACCAATCTGATGGATAAATGCATGGCCCACACTGTCATTCCGCTGCCTGACAGGCTCCGCAACAGTCTGAGCATCCAGTTTCCCGCCAACAGCCGGAAGTGCCAGTAAACAAAGAATGCATAGTAAGCGTCTAGTGTTCATATTTCTATTTATGGATATTTTCGTGTATTACCTTATGGCTTACCGGCATTTTGCTTTCCAACATACCAGTTATAATCCGCTGTTTCCCGGTCTTGGGATGAGTGGCATAAAGGGTGTATTCCGTTTCAAACCATTCATAAACTATCAGCAGGCTGATACGCTGGGCGGTAAAAGGTGGAATAGGAACCTCTATCTGCTCCGTATTCGGGAAAGGCAACATTTGCTGTATAGAAGTATATTGCGCCTGTTTACCGTACATCGCCAATTTATCGTTCTCAATGCTTGGTATGTCTACTGTCAGGTTTCCTTCTCCCAGTAGCTGAAAAGCCTCAGGCTTATAGCTTTTGAATACCACCTTATAATCAACATTCTCGTAAGGCATCAACGGATATGGATAATCAATATCCCAACCGTTATATTGTACAAAACTCTTTGTCATCTCTATTTTCTGCGCATGAGAATATCCATTTAAAGAATAAGTGATACGATCGAGCACATATCTGTCTGACGGTGAGATGTTGACGTATATTTCCTGAGACTCATACTCGTTGCCCGCTATGAGTATGAGATGAAAATGATCAGGGCGGATATTTTCACCCACTATAAATTTCAGTTCTTTGGGATTACTGCGCTCGATGATGAAACCGGTCCGATTCTCATCACACACAATCTTACCCAATCCTTTCAGGTACGGGACTTGTTCTTCCGTTATCAGGTTATTATCCGCATCGTAAACTTTATATTGACAGGAAAAGCTGCCATCATAAGTATGTACCTCCAGCAAGTCCCAATTGGAGGATGCAAATTGAATGATTGCGGCATCACCGTTCCCGTCCAAAGCCAGTTCGGAATCGGAAGAACGAAAATCGTCGACAAATACGTCGCCGTTACAACTATAAAGTTCAAGTAGAATGAGAATATATGTTGCGAAGTTCAGGTATGTTTTCATGTAGTTTTGTCCTTGTCATTTCATTGGGAACAAAGGTAATATATATTTTTAAACTCAATAGCTATAAGAAGTGTTATTAACATTCTGTTTAATTGCTTGATAAAAGAAAATAAGCTATTTTTGTTCTCAACTATAAAAACAGAGTGGTTATGGATGCAGCAATAAAGAAAATACCTTATGGAATGACAGATTTTGAGTCTATCATATGTGATAACTATTACTATGTAGACAAGACACGTTATATTGCCTTAGTAGAAAATACAAGTCGTTTTTTCTTCGTTCGTCCCCGTCGTTTCGGTAAGAGTCTTTTCTTGAATATGCTCGGACTATACTACGATATCAATAAAAAGGATAAGTTCGAAGAAATTTTTGGCGGGCTGTATATTGGCAAGCATCCTACACCTTACCGTAATAAGTATCTGGTTTTGACACTCAATTTCAGTAGTGTGGCAGCCAATATGGAACGCCTGGAAGAGGCATTCAACACCTACTGCAAAATAGTAATGGATGGATTTGCAGAGAGAAATGCTCATCTGTTAGGAAAAGAAGCTGTTGAGAAACTACGAGGACTAAGTACAGGAGCCGCTTTATTGGGTTCACTATGCCAAAGTGCACAAAACAAGGGATACAAAATATACCTTATTCTTGATGAATATGACAACTTTGCCAACAATATACTGGTAGATTATGGTAACGAACGCTATCGTAGCATCACACACGGCAACGGCTTCTTTCGGGGATTTCTCAAAGTAGTGAAAGACTATTCAAACTCTGTGATTGAACGTATCTTCCTTACCGGAGTTAGTCCCGTTACGATGGATGATCTTACCAGCGGATTCAACATTGCAGATAACTATAGCAGCAATTCCGCATTCAATAACATGATAGGGTTCAACGAACAGGAAGTACGTACTCTTATAGATTACTACAAAAGCTGTACAGAGTTGCCACATACTACAGACGAATTGATAGAAATGATGCAACCATGGTACGACAATTATTGTTTCTCCACAGAGTCATTGGACGAACCATCCATGTACAACTCGGATATGGTGCTTTACTTCATGAATCGTTATTTGCTGAACAAACGCATTCCTACCAATATGCTTGATGCCAACATTCGCACCGACTACAACAAGTTGCGCCACCTCATCCACGTTGACAAGACTCTTGGAGAAAATGCAAGTGTCGTTCAGGAAATAGTGGAAAAAGGAACTACTACCGGAATCATCGCCGACAGTTTCCCTGCCGAAGATATTATCAAGGCTGAAAATTTCAAAAGCCTGCTCTATTATTATGGCATGCTCACCATTCATGGGACACGAGGACCGATGAATATACTTTCCATTCCCAACCAGACTGTGCGCGAGCAACTCTATGGATATATGGTCGATATCTATCAACAAGCGACAAACCTCAGTCTGGACTTAGATAAACTGAATTTCCTAATGTACGATATGGCTTACGAAGGTAATTGGAAACCCTATTTCAAGCATATTGCCGAGCGGCTGGACAATCAAAGCAGTATCCGAGAATTTATCGAAGGAGAAGCACACGTGAAAGCTTTCATTCTCGCTTATCTGGGGTTGAACAGCTACTATATCGCCCGCCCCGAATATGAAAGCAACAAAGGATATGCAGATATATTTCTGCAACCCCGCTTGCTGCAACTTCCCGACATGGCGTACAGTTACTGCATCGAAGTTAAGTATGCCAAACGTGATGCCACCGATATGGAAATAGAGAAATTGACAGTCGATGCCAAAACACAACTGAAACAGTATGCAGCAAGTGAATGGATTCTACAAGATAAGGGAACCACAGAATTAAAGAGTATCGTTTTAGTGTTTAAAGGCTGGAAACTGGTTTTACATAAGGAGCTGTGAGAGATGTCCGAATATAAAAACGTCGGAATCCCTAAGGAGATGCCTTCATAGCACAACTACTTCTTATAATTGGTCATTCTCTTTTTAGCGAGCATCTGTTCAATCTGCCTGCTTTCTACAAACGCTTGTTTTGCAGCAGTATGTCTATAAACTCTTTATTGTCATTCATCTTTTGCGGGTATTTGCCCCGTTAGTCGTCAAAATAATCATTTAGTTATAAATAAAAGCCACAAATATGAAGTTTTTTCATTCTCTATATATAATAAGGTATATGTGAAAACATATCTGCTGTCTTTCTTTCAAGAGAACGAAATTTTTTCATTCAAAACAATACTATTTATCCCATTGAATATCAGCATATAACAGAGTACACTTAGAAGAAAAGTGAAATTTTCTTCTATTTTTTTTCGCAAATTGTTTGTCAGTTTCAAAAAAGTTCCTACCTTTGCATCCGCAATCGAGAAACAAACACTGATTCGAGAAAGCAAAAGCAGAAATGCAACAACAGGATGGCCCGTTCGTCTATCGGTTAGGACGCAAGATTTTCATTCTTGAAAGGGGGGTTCGATTCCCCCACGGGCTACAAGTTAAAAGAATAAAAGAACTAAAAAAAACAGATTAGTCGAGATGGCAAATCATAAATCATCACTGAAAAGAATCAGACAAGAAGAGACAAGAAGACTTCACAACAGATATTATGGCAAGACCATGAGAAACGCTGTTAGAAAGCTTCGCGCAACTACCGATAAAGCAGAAGCAGTTGCAATGTATCCGGGCATTACAAAGATGTTGGATAAGTTAGCTAAAACAAATGTGATCCACAAGAACAAAGCTAACAATCTGAAATCTAAGTTGGCTCTCTACATCAACAAGCTCGCTTAATAACAAGAATTTAACAATTCTACATAGCATCAGGCTGAACTTTAAAAGTTCGGCCTTTCTTGTTTATAAACATCTGGCTATCAGTTCTGTTAAGAAAGCAGAGAATACACTTTCATTCGTCATTTTTCCCGGTTTATTCTTCGCCAAATCGACATTTTTCACTATATTTGCTCTGTTATTAAAGTTAGAAAGGCAATTATGAGCGAAGAACAAATCACTCCCAATAACGGGTCTTATTCTGCGGATAGTATCCAAGTATTGGAAGGTCTTGAAGCAGTAAGAAAACGCCCTGCGATGTACATCGGTGACATCGGCGTAAAGGGACTTCACCACTTGGTATACGAAATCGTTGACAACTCTATCGACGAAGCACTGGCCGGCTACTGCGACCATATCGAAGTGACTATCAACGAAGACAATTCAATCACAGTACAGGACAACGGACGCGGTATTCCGGTTGACTATCACGAAAAAGAAAAGAAGTCGGCATTGGAAGTAGCCATGACAGTTTTGCACGCCGGAGGTAAGTTCGACAAAGGTTCTTACAAAGTATCCGGAGGTCTGCACGGTGTGGGTATGTCATGTGTGAACGCATTATCGACTCACATGACAACGCAAGTATTCCGCAACGGTAAGATTTACCAGCAGGAATACGAGATTGGTAAACCGCTTTATTCTGTAAAGGAAGTCGGTACGGCTGACATCACGGGAACAAAGCAACAGTTCTGGCCGGATGGCAGCATCTTTATTGAAACGGTCTATGACTATAAGATACTAGCTTCACGCCTGCGCGAACTGGCTTACTTGAACGCCGGTCTGCGTATCACCCTGACCGACCGCCGGGTGGTGAATGAGGATGGCAGCTTCAAGAGCGAGCAGTTCTACTCAGAAGAAGGTCTGAGAGAATTCGTACGATTCATCGAGTCTTCCCGCGAACACTTGATTAACGACGTTATCTACCTGAATTCGGAAAAACAGGGGATTCCTATCGAAGTAGCAATCATGTACAATACCGGATTCTCTGAAAACGTTCACTCGTACGTCAATAATATCAATACCATCGAAGGTGGTACGCATCTGGCAGGTTTCCGTCGTGCACTGACTCGTACGCTGAAGAAATATGCCGAAGACAGCAAGATGCTGGAAAAGGTGAAAGTCGACATTTCGGGAGATGACTTCCGCGAAGGTCTGACTGCCGTAATCTCCGTGAAAGTTCAAGAACCCCAGTTTGAAGGACAGACCAAGACGAAGTTGGGTAACAACGAAGTGATGGGAGCTGTAGATCAAGCAGTAGGTGAAGTTTTATCATATTATCTGGAAGAACATCCGAAGGAAGCGAAAACAATCGTTGACAAAGTGATTCTGGCTGCTACCGCACGTCACGCTGCAAGAAAAGCCCGTGAAATGGTACAACGCAAGTCGCCGATGTCAGGCGGTGGACTGCCGGGCAAGCTGGCGGACTGTTCGGACAAAGACGCGACTAAATGCGAATTGTTCCTCGTCGAGGGTGATTCCGCCGGTGGTTCTGCCAAGCAGGGACGTAACCGTATGTTCCAGGCTATCCTTCCGCTACGTGGTAAGATTCTGAACGTAGAAAAAGCAATGTATCACAAGGCTTTGGAAAGTGACGAAATCCGTAATATCTATACAGCTCTAGGCGTTACAATCGGAACGGACGAGGACAGCAAAGAGGCTAATATCGAAAAGTTGCGTTATCACAAGATTATCATCATGACCGATGCCGACGTCGATGGTTCTCACATCGACACATTGATCATGACGTTCTTCTTCCGCTATATGCCGCAAATTATCCAGAACGGTTATCTGTATATCGCTACTCCACCACTCTATCTTTGCAAGAAAGGTAAAGTAGAAGAGTATTGCTGGACAGATGCACAACGTCAGAAATTTATCGATACGTATGGTGGCGGTTCGGAAAATGCAATTCATACACAGCGTTACAAAGGTTTGGGTGAAATGAACGCCCAGCAATTGTGGGAAACAACTATGGATCCCGAAAACCGTATGCTGAAACAGGTAAATATTGACAACGCAGCAGAAGCCGACTATGTATTCTCCATGCTGATGGGTGAAGACGTAGGACCACGCCGCGAATTTATTGAAGAGAATGCAACGTATGCAAATATCGATGCATAATTTTAATATTACGTTTTTATAAACCAACCTCACATCTTACAACGAGGAAACGCCGATGACGAAGGAGAACCCTTCGATCGGCGTTTTTCTTTTATATGGAGATTCTAAAAGGGATGAAAGAAGCTATTCCGGTTTTATGCTTGAATAGGATAAAACCGGAATAACACAGAATAATTATAAGGCCGATACAGTAAAGTCTGCAGACAAACCTTCGGCACTATTCGTTCCCACCCATAATTTAAAATCGCCCGGTTCTACACCGTAAGTCATATCATAGCCCCAAAAGGCCAGTTCAGACACAGGCAGCGAAAATGACACACTCTTTGACTCACCGGCCTTGAGTTCCACACGTTGGAACGCTTTGAGTTCCTTCACCGGACGAGTTACAGAACCTACCTTATCCTGTACATAAAGCTGAACCACTTCTGTGCCGTCATACTTTCCGGTATTCTTCAAATCTGCTGTTACATGTATTTGACCGTTAATGGCAAACTTGTCGGAGGATAATTTCAGGTTACTATATTCAAAGGTAGTATAAGACAATCCATAACCGAACGGATATAACGGAGAAGTACCAGCATCCAGATAGAATGAACGACAGCCGACCGATGTTTGTCCCGCCTCAACAGGAATCTCGTCTATCAGCATCTCGGTAGGATTCGCCGGACGGCCGGTATTATTATGTGCATAATATATAGGAACTTGCCCTGTCATACGAGGGAATGTAACCGGCGTTTTTGCACTTGGATTCACTTTTCCGAAAAGGATATCAGCAATGGCCGGTCCTCCATAGTACCCGGATGGAAAGAGTAAAGCACAGCATCAGAAACCTCAACCTCATCAGCGATAGCAAGCTGACGCCCGGCCATCACTACCACTACCAACGGTTTACCGGTGGCGGACAATGCTTTTATGAGCTGGCTCTGCGCTCCTTGAAGAGCAAGATTTGCCAAGGAGTGAGCTTCGCCCGAAAGGATGGACTCTTCGCCAACGAAAGCAATAACCACATCTGCACAGCGTGCTGCACTCACTGCCCTGGAGATGCCACTTTGATTTTTGTCACGGCTGTAGCTCAATGCAGGTTCAAAGAGAACATTAACTTTATCACCATACATCTCTTTGATAGCCTTGAGCGGAGTCTGTGTATGTTCTTTTTCCCCATCAAATACCCACGTACCCAACTGTTCATATGGAGCGTCGGCCATAGGACCCACCACAGCCACTGTACGAACCTTATCCGTGAGCGGCAATGTCTGAGCATCATTTTTCAAGAGTATTACCGATTGTTCTACCGCTTCTTTGGCCATCTTCAAATGTTCATCCGCATATTTCACACTCTGAGGCGTAACAACATATGGATTCTCGAACAACCCCATACGGAACTTCAGACGGAGAATATTTCTCACCGCATCATCTATCGATTTCATTGAAACCTTTTTCTCATCCAAAGACTGCCGAAGATTCTTGATGTAAGCCTCACTTACCATATCCATATCAACACCCGCATTGATTGCTTTCTCAGCGGCATCTTTGGCGTCCATACAAAAACCGTGGTTAATCATCTCGCCAATCGAAGTCCAGTCGGACACAACCATGCCGTCATATTTCCATTCATCACGCAAGATATCTTTCAACACAAACTTGTTTGCCGTAGAGGGAACGCCGTCATTATCATTAAACGAAGTCATGAAAGTAGCGCAACCAGCATCTGCCGCAGCCTTGAAAGGAGGTAAATATACATTACGCAATGTTCTTTCGGGAATAAACGTAGAATTATAATCTTTTCCACCTTCAGAGGCACCGTAAGCCACAAAGTGCTTGGCACATGCCGCAATCGAAGTAGGATCATTCAACGAATCTCCCTGAAACCCTTTAACCATAGCCGCACCCATCACCGAAGCCAAATAGGGATCTTCACCGCAACTCTCAGCGATACGCCCCCAGCGAGGGTCGCGCGAGATATCTATCATAGGAGCAAACGTCCAACGAATACCGTCGGCAGAAGCCTCTACAGCAGCTACGCGCGCGCCATTCTCCACTATCTGAGGATTGAACGTGGCAGCTTGCCCCAATGGAATAGGAAATATAGTCTTGTAACCGTGGATTACATCGCGAGACACCAACAGAGGAATACCCAAACGCGACTCTTCCATCGCCACTTTCTGTATCTTGTTTACCTCTTCCGGGTTTGTATAATTCAATATAGAACCTACTTCCCCATTACGAACCTTGTTTGCCAGTTCATCCGGATTCCACGGGCTCAACTGGTTCATCTGTCCCAATTTTTCTTCAAGAGTCATTTTGCCGAGCAATGCCTCTACCCTACTTTCTATTTCAGAATCAACACTCGCATTCTTTGTGCCACAGGCTGTCAACAGACTTGCCACTGTAGCCGTAGCGAATAATAGTTTACTTATCTTCATAACTACGTATTCTTATAGTAATTTATTTTCCCAATATCATATTAAAAACCACAAATTGGAATGAAAGACTCGCCAGGCATGCCAATCCAGCCATCAACCCCATTTTGCATAGTTTGAATCCCTTTGTCTCCTCCTCTTTCGCGATAAGTGACAGAAGGAAGAGTGCCTCCCAGTTGGACGCCGTTAATCTTGCCCAATTGTCCATTGATATAGACCTGCCCGGCAGTCGATACTTCATTATATTGCTTGCCTCTTATTAAGTATTTAAGTTCATTGAATGAAGGTGCATACCATGAAGTGGCATTTTTTAATACATCATCCGCATGATTATCCAAAGCCGTAAAATTTACTCCCTCAGCTCCTTTCAGCACCTGTGTCAATTTGTAACCGTTTGAAACATCCAGGCTATTGTAGTCTGCAACAGCTCCAAGTGCAGCCTGTATCTTAGCGATGTCATTATTCGCACCAAATGGTTGTCCATTCTTAATCGAAACAACCAGACCGTGACTTCCCTCATACCCCGGCAACTCATCTGTCAATCCGTTTATTTCCTTGTAACTATCAAATGCAGCACCATCCATTACATGAAATACAACTCCCTTACAAGTAAGGCTCTCCGGAATGGCAGCCGCATTACCCGGAATTATTACGATATTATCAGTGCTGTTAGATACACAGAAGAAATCACCAACGGCAAATCCTTCTGTTCCTTCGGACGATGTAGGACAAGGGAGAACATAACATTGGTTGGGCGCCAGCGCCATAGTCTTTTTCAGTGTCTTTACATAAGCAGTGTTGTCAATCGTATAAAAATAGCGGAAGTTGTTCTGAGGCAATTCGGCCTCATCTATAAGGCAAACGTATTTGCTATCCACCAAATCGGGAGTATATTGCCTGTCACCAATAGAAAAAGCGATATTGGCAATATCCAGAAAATAAGAAATCTCTTCGCCGGCTATTTTAATGGTTGCTTCTGCAGAGAACGTCAGCAACGAGAAGGCATGCTTAAAACCAATTGTCAACTGCGGAGATTGGATATCACTGATTTCTGCTATTAACAAGTCTTTATCCTTGAATTCCGCAGCTTCTTCCTTCTTTTTAAATTCCTTCAGTTCATCGACAGACGACGGAATAAATTCTTCACCGTCTTTCATCATTCGGGCATAAGGGAAGTAAGCAATAGCTTTCTTTATCTTGCTGGTATAGCTCACACCATCCTTATTTACCCATTTGTTTGCCCCGTTTTCGTTGATGTATTTAAAGGATACGTTAGCAAATCCTTTTTCATCATCGCCTATCAGCAGGATACCGATTTCATCACCTTTGACATCCTCCAAACTGTTTCCGGCTTCGAAACTCACCGTGACAGCATCATTGATTACCCGGGTAGCAGTTCCGGTAGTAAAATTTGCAACGTCCACCTTCCGGATAGCCAATACATCAGAAGCAGCGACGTTTTCACCGATTTGAGCCAACTCCTCGTCTTGCGCACAAGCCGAGAACACCAGTAGCGACAGAATTGCCAGTCTGAGGTGTAAATATACTTGTTTCATAGTTTTCTTTTCTTAATAATTGATTAAAATGTAAGGATGAGACGAACCTTATTTGTAGAATCTACACTTCTATAAAAATCAGGGCTGCTTATTGCCCCATTCTCACCAAAAATGACGATATAAGCATTCGGGTCACTATCAAACGAGCTATCCCAATAAGTTCCATTCAATACCTGATAGTTCTCGATTGCCTTGTTTGCAAGAGTTGCCAAATCCTTTAGCTGGGTATGAGAGGGGAGATACCAGCCCGATGTGCCGGATATAAGCCCACTGCCATTCTTTCGGGTAGAGGTTGATGCAGCCGGTACTGCAGTTGCTTCTGCCGCTGCTGCTTTTTCTATGAGATATCTGGTATTAGAATAGCCTATATATAGACTTGTTTTTCCATCCCCTATATGACCATTTTCCGGAAATTCCGCCCCATACAGTCCTGCACTGCCATCTTTCCATTTAAAGAATTGTGTTTCACCGTCAACTTCGTCTGCCAACGCCACCACATAACCGTGAATAGTCTTAAGCCCTGTTCCTTCATAGTTCGAAGCATCGTCGGTCTCATGCTTTCCTACCTTGTAGATGACTCCTACAGTTCCATCAGCTTTATACTTTGCCCCATACGTGCCATCTTTATAGAAGTAATAACCTATTTCCATATACTCTTCCGTATATGTCAACTTAAGGTCCGAACAAATATTACTGAAAGTGAAAGTAACAGTGCCATCGCTGCCAACTGTACGCGTTCTGTCCGCTAATCCTTCATAAGCAATGCCACCACTTGCTTTTTCTTCTTTATAGGTAATAGAAAAACCCCGGACCTTATCAGTGATAAAGTCTGCTTCCAAACCTTCAACTTTGTAATTTGGCAATGCTGATACATCGTCAGATATGGCAGCCTTAAACATTGCATCGGTAATTTCATCACCACTGATGTTGTTGTTGTCCCAGCCCACTTCATCGGCTTCCATTTCCACAGTCAATCCCTTTTTGCTAACAGACAAATAATATCTTTGCCATGTATTGGGAAGCAGTTTTCCTGTATTCTTAGCCACATCATTCTGATTGTCCTTGCTCGGAGTGTAGATATACGTATCCCCTCCAATCTCCACCTGTATCAGTGGTTTGCCCCACATCTCGCCCGGAACCATCATCGCCTCTCCATTTCTGTAATATTCCCCTTTGGAATTACGGGTGGAAATCAATTGACCTGCATCACCTATCGGTGTAACTTCACCAGCCGCATACGTTACAGCCCCATAGCCTATAAACGAAATTCTAGCCTCATTCACCTGTGACTCTGTATATCCCTCGAATTTCTGAAATTCCCACCACATTCTGGTCATCTGATGACCGAATGCAAAACGTACATTTTTTGATTCTACCTTGGCACTGCTCACCAGCAAATCGCACGCAAAGAATTTCTCCGTTGTAGTCTGATCTTTCAGATTTATCTGCTCCGTAGTCAATGGACTCCACGCCAGCACATCGTAGCTTGTTCCGTCCCATGTGTAAGGTTCATCCTCGGTAGACATTTTTCCTGTGGCAGTCACTTTATAAGTCTTCACCGTTTCGCCCGCTTTCACGCCCACAAATTCACCACCGTCCCACTTATTGTCAGTTATCCTAGTGACAACCTTATCCACCTGAGCCGAGAAGACAACGTCACCCCTCTCCTGTGCACTGTCCAATTCTGCCTCATTCGTACATGAAACAGCTCCGAGGCTTACTACTGCCATAAGCCCTAAACAATATTTTTGTATATTGAATAATCTCATAATCCTAATCTTTAACAGTTACATTGTTATTTATTGAAGTCCAGGCTCTAAAAGTCCTTTGTCTGAATCCGCCCCGTTAAAATTCCAGTCACCAATTGAACCGTTGGAAGAAGTGTTTCCGAAGTTGGAACCGGGCTGCACGTATGTCGATTTCTGATAAACCCGTACATAATCCACATACATGCTTTGCGGAAATACAGTATCTCCTGTAGGATTACCGCCAAACGTACCTCCCACCGCTACATTCAAGATAATAAAGAACGGATGATCGAATACCCACTCCCCATCTGTCACATCAGCAGCCTTCACTCTCTTATAAAGTACATTATCTACAAAGAAATCAATTTTTGATTCATCCCACTCCACCGCAAACAGATGGAAACCTGTGTCAAATCTTTGTTTCTCATACCCGAAAGTCTGAGTTATAGGATTTCCGCCTGAGTGTCCCGGAAAATGCAAAGCACTTGATACGACATTGGGCTGATACCCTTTATTTTCCATAATATCAATTTCACCACACCCCGGCCATTCGTTGGTGTCATAATTTGCTCCCAACATCCAAAATGCAGGCCAAAGGCCAGGGCCGTACGGAAGTTTCAGCCGTGCCTCAAAACGCCCATACCGCTGTTCAAACAATCCTTCGGTCTTAATCCTGGCAGAAGAATAAGCCACTCCGTCATAATTATCATTCAATGCGGTTATCTTCAAGCAGCCCAGTCCTTCGTGGATTGTATAAGAAGCATTCTCTACCCTGTCAGTATAGTTCTGCAACTCCTGATTACCATACCCGGAAGCTCCCAATTCATACGTCCACTTTAAAGGATCAGGCCTATTATCGGGAGTCGGGATATTAAATTCGTCCGACCATACCAGCACCCATTCCGTATTTTCGATTGTTTCTTCTTTCTCGCAGCTTTCAAGCAGTAGCGGCAAAGAAAAGCCCAATAAAGCAAGCAATATGATTTTATATCGTTTCATAAGTCATCATTTTTAATAAAAGTAAATATTATCCAAAAGGATATTCGGAATATCCTCACTGCAAGCCAATACTATTTGTGCTATTTGCTTGCCATTTTCGTTTAGAGGAATATCAAGCGAAAGCCATTGCTTCGATTCAAAGTCAGCATGCGTGTCCCGCCTTACCAAGTACACGACATTATTGCCGTTTCTGTCATGTATTTCAATCTTAAGTTCTGAGTTGGCATTAATCTCATCCATGCATAATACATCCAAATGAAGATAATTCTTCGATGAGCAGTCTGCTATGGCATTGAATACGATTCCGACAAAATTCAAACCGCTATACTGCGCTATATGATTGTCACCGGTATTTATTTCCGTATATTCGGCAGTCGAATACTCCCATCTCGGATTCCAGTTTGCAGTAATCTTATTGGTATAGGAATCACTAAACAAGGAAAGCACTTCCGAGGCATTTCTCTGTGGCACCGGAGCCAGGTCAAAGCAATTTACCCTTATTTCCCCTTCAGCTTCCTTCAAAGAAATAACAGCCTCTCCCTTTTTCTGAATCGTTATGACATTATTTGTTATTGAAGCCACACTGGCATCGGACGATTCGAAAGTGAAATAATTTGGAGAAACCAACATTTTCTGATTAACCCCATTCGGGAGATTGATGATTTCCGTGAGAGTCCCTACATTTAGCCTTCCCTGAAATCCGGGGATTTCTATATCTTCTATTTTTGCGTGAGCCAATGTGCCGAGACGTTCAAACCGTACCTCATCAAACCAAATCGTATATCCCTCGCCGTCTACTGCACCGGCAGAATAATAGAACAACCCTTTTTCCGATAACAGTTTCGCCGGATTAGGGATAGGAATTATAATCTTATTCCAGTTTGTATTCAGTTTTACATCCTGGACTTCAACCAGATACTCCACTTTGTCATAATTACCTAATCCTACTTCAACTTTGGTGGGTATGGAAGACTTTGCATAAAAAGTCAACGCATCATAGTCCGACAGGTTTCTACCCGTTGTAGAGTAGAAAGTTCCTCCCGCCCAACTTCCCATAGGATCGCCCGGGTTAGGAACTTCTATTTTCATAGACGACGTACCATCATACTTGGTGTCAGTATCCACACTGAAATTTGTCACCTTTCCCCATGCCTGATACTGCAAGTCAGACGCAAATTCATCAATAAAGACGTCGGACAAAACAGGATAAGTTGCCAAAACATCCGTATCTATATCCCGCGTACAGCCTGTCAATGAAAATACAGCCGCGGCAACCAAAAGTTTACCTGATAGATTATATTTGTTGCTCATAACATATCTTATTAATTGATTCATGGATTAAAAAAGACTAAATGTAATATAGGTTTTCACTTCCCATTCGTTGCCATTGCCTGTACCGATGATATCCGTATTTGACTCAAAATTACCGGCTCCGCCCGGAGTATATCCGGCAACGTAACGAGGAGAATACTGGTTCAGAGTCCTGTATGTTCCTCTGATACCGACACGGGTTGATATTTTGCCAAGCCATTTAGGTTGGGAAAGATGAGTTGACAAGTCTAATATTCCCTGGAAAGGGAAAGTAAGGTTAAAATCCCGGTGATAATCATATGGTCCCCAGTCGTTGAACTTGACCATTGCATTCAGTTTCAGTTTCTTATAAATCACTCTGGCATCCGCGCCTACCCGTTTAATGAGACGGGCATCGTCCCCATTAGCTTGGGCAGTTCCAAAATACACACTTGATATAATACCAAAATCGCTTGACACTCTGGATGCCACCTTCAAGTTTGTTTCCCATAAATCATGCGCAGGAGCAGCCCCACCGAAAGCAAAGGTAGAACGTCCGTTGGCCATGATACCTATAGCCGCATCTTGTGAAGTAGGATGATGACGATAAATAAAACCGAGCGAAGCTGCAAATGACGCATCTTCATTGTCGTCATTCTCCCAGTCATACATCCAAGTGGAAGGTGTGGGATCATAAGTCAACAATAATTCTCCGGCAGTTGTCTCTCTATTGCTTCTCACTGCAAAAGGATCATCAATAATATTCCTCAATTTTCCAGGAGCATCTACGCCATTAGGCATAGGGCCCACAAGTGGCTTCTGCCACAAGAAATTGGGCGCAATCTGGAAATTGCCTATCTGATAGGTAAAACCGGCAAGAAAGTTTGACTGGTTTCCACTGCCGCTATCCTTCAGCCTCCATCCCGTAAGGGTCTGAGTATAATCGACTCCGCCGTTAGCAACCAACCCCATCATCGCACCTTGTGCATAAGCGTTAAAGTTTCCTCCGCTGTAAGTTACCTTCAACTTACCGCCAAATGTATCGGACGTCTTTACTACATCCGAATATACGACAGCGTCTCTCTTATACTCCTTAGTAGCTTGAAAATTTCTTCCAACCAAAGTGGTTCCTGACCACAATCCGCCTACCATAACATCGAAACGTCCGAAATGTCTTCCTAGCATAAGAGAAGCTCTAGTATTCTTAGGCAAAGGAATAGCATAAGACGTTGTAGTTCCTTCACGCTGAGCTATATCATAATGGAAAATACCAGCCACATCTAATTTACCTAACTTTCGTTGGTACTTGACAAGCAAAGCCGGGTTTGCCCCCCACCACAGTTCCGGACCAAAAGCAACTTTAAGGCCTTTAAAGAATTTCTTTCCTTCAATCTCAGTCCCCACAGAAGCTTCACCGCCATAAATATCCATATAATCCCCGTAGCTGGCTTCAGGATATAATCCAAAAAAGTCTCCTTCATATCCCCAATGGTAGTGACCTTTACGGAAGAATGCTTTCATATTAAATAATTTACCGTCCCAGTCAAAACTAGCGCTGTAAATCTTAACGCGTTCCAGCGGTCCTAAATCTACAAACTCTCCTTTTCCGTCCACTATATATCTAGAACGTCCCCTATTCTCATAAAATATCTCGTCTATCGGGTTTTCTGCCACATTTCCAAGAATATTCACTGTAACTTCCGCCTGTACATTTTCGGCCGGTTTGGAGGCTACACCTACATAGAAAGATTCCATATGGTCAAAGCCCTTTGAACTAGGAAAACTTGTAGGATTTTTCGGTCTGGAACCCGGAGTAGTCGTATTCTTCCCACCTGTATAGAAAGTAGTTAAGTCACCTCTAAGTTCACTTAAACGTATCAACTTAGTCGTTTCACCCTGTAAGGCAGCTTTATCACTTCTGGCCAACAAGACAGAAGACATTACATTTATATCAGAAACCTGGCTTATTATCGAAGAAGTAGTGCTTCCTGAAGCATAGGGATTAATCTTGTGGACATCTCTTAATACATAATATGCGGCACGCGGATAAAGTTCGTATAATCCTCTGCTATCAGAAGCACCTTTGGCACATATACCAAACCACTCCTCATTCATGTTATTTTCACCATCCACATAGTCAAATACATATCCACCGTTACTCCATGAGGCATTGGTATCGTGTACACCCAAGTTTGTGGTCTGTCCGAACTTCCACCACCCGTCAGCAAATTGGAAAGTAAAACCTCCAAGAGAATTATTGTTGTTACCCAACCCTGCCGCATTCAAGTATATTTCAGTCCAGTTCTTCAACAGGATTTCCGCTTGTTCTTTTTGCGCTTCGCTTTGAGTAATAGCATTAAATGCGTCTGAGCCAAACTCGGTAAACAAGACCGGCTTTCCATATTCCGCTTTTACCCTGCTAAACAAATCACCGAAAGAATCACCGCGATAACAATTGATACCCAGGATATCCACATCCTTACATTCTTTGGATATTATATCAAGAAACAGAAGATCCCCATTACAAATGGCTATGGGAGCCGAAGCATTCATCTTCTTCATCTCAACCGTCGCTTCATTGAACAATTTATACAGATGAGTTGCCTGAATGGTGGATTTACGGTCTTCCACAGGAATGTCCTCTGTTTCCGCTCCTTGCCAGAACAGACCGTAGTTATTCTCATTTCCAAGTAGATAAAGGAGTATCCCCGGTGTATCATTATACTTTTCCACTAATTCCCTAGCCTCAGCCAAAAGCACCTTTTTGGCTCTCGGATCAGAATAGTCCGTATTAGCCACCCATGCGCCATCCAATGCCAATCCATATCGCCCAAAGGAACTATATATCATCGTATAAATGCCATATTTCTCATAGATGTATCTCACCCATCTAGACGGCACACCTGCATGTTGCCTGATAGCATTAACCCCCATATTCTTTAATAAAGACATATCCGTATCAAGGGCGGCCTTAATAATATCATCAGGTTTTGTCCATAGAGAATAGGAAAAATTGGTACCGATAGGGAAATAATCCCAGTTCATACCATTCACCATAAAAGCCTTGCCGTTGACAAGCAACTTACTGCCTGTCCGGTCATTAACAACAGAAATAGTTTCCTTTTGTGCCCAAAGAGAAGTAGACAAAAGGATTAACAAAGATAATACTACTACATTTTTCATGGTAAGTAAAATAACAAATTAGCACTCTGTGAAAAAAAGACATCAGAGACCAACATAAATGTGTGTCCCATAGTTACTTTAATCTTAGTTGTTCTGGTTTCATTAATCAATTCCCAAAAGTTAATACTGTATTAATTTTCTGAGGACAAAGGTAATATAGGATTATATATAATGTTTATGCAGGTAAACAATAGAAGTAAACAGTTCAACCTACATTATATTGATTATCAACCACATAAGTTTTCAATAGAGTAAACTGTTCCGGATATTAAATGATTGGATTATTTTCTTATTTCTGCATTTTCCCCAATGAACGTACCTTTTCAGCAAATTCTTCCTTAGGAATAATTCCCTTATTTCTAGTCCTTAAACGATTGTTGTAAACCGTTTGAGGCGAACAATGAAGAAATTCGGCAATCTTTACGCTATCATTAATTCCCAATCTGACGAGAGCATATATTCTCAGCTCTGTATTAAGAAGTTCTCCTTCCTTAAGGACAATTCTTTCCTCGGGACGCAAGAGAGTATTAAAATCTTCCACAAAATTGGGATACACATGAAGAAAAATAGCATCGAAGCTATGGTAAAACTCCTTCAATTCACTCTGAACCATAGTGGTACTGGAAGTCAAAGATATGATATCATCTATCTGACCAGCCTTGAGCTTCCTACTGATATTTTTTCTATATTCCTCAAGTTTAGTGATATAACTAGAACATATAGAAAATACATATCCTATATATTCTTCTTTTACATAATTAGACTCAAGCAGCTCATCATTGCTCACTTTTAGTTTTTCGTTAATCTCACTAAGCTCTCCGTTGACTTTGCCTAACATTCTCTGAGCTTCAGAAAGTTCGCTGACATGCAAATTAAGCAACCTGTTACTCTCATCTATTTTTTTGCGGGACTGAAATAATCTTCTGAACTGAAAATAGATGAACAACACGGATATGAGTAAAACAACAGACAATACACTCACGGTATAGAGTGACTTGCGCAGTTTGCTTTCCTGCATTTCATTCCTTTTACGGTAAGCCTGTTGGAGCTTGTCCATCACTGTGGATATGTTCATCACACGCACCCTGTTAGGATATAGCAACGCGGCTTTAAGACAATAACTTATATAATCATAACCTCTGTCTATATCGTCCTGCAAATACAGGATATTGGAAAGCTCCTCCAATGAGGCTATGTCGCGGTTACAAATCTTGATATCGGCTATGGCCGAATTAATAAGATATTTTACATAATTAAATTCATCGCCTTCATTACGAAACATAATGGCAAGCATATAAGCATTAATGGCATCAACCCGTGTGGACAGTGATGAGTTATCTACGATTTCCCTTAATTTTAATTTAATGCTGTCTCCTTCTGCAGAACGGGGATACTCTCTATGCAATGACGCGCAAAAACTATAGTACGAAGGATGATTCGGAGCTATATGATTTTTAGCCTCATACCTTAATTCCGTCTCGAGATTACAATAAGAATTTATCAGTTCCATACGTCCTCCGATGAACTGCACCAGATGTGAGTATAGATAGATTCTTGTATCATAGTACTGATACATTATTTCTTCACTCAACGAAGATACATCGACATTTAATAATTCCTTTTCAGCCTCATTCAGCAGGCCTTGAGCCGTAAGAAGAAAAATCTTATTCAGTATCCACTCTTGTTTTTTGTCTTTCCTGTCCAATTGGCCGGCTATATCTATATTATCATTTACGTAAACCATAGCCGAGTCTGCGTTATAGACATAATATTCATCATACAGCATTTTGTTAAGCCATAGCTTCTCTTCCAATTTCAGAGGCAAAGAGTGTTTCTTACGCAATTCTCCTATCTTTTTTTCTTTCTCTAAAATATATTTCTCACTGTTTGCCAATACAGAATCCAGCCGGACAAGCAATAGTTCCATTTCTTTGTTCCCGGAATAAGTATTTCCAGAAACAACAAGCAGCAATATCAACAATAATATATTTTTCATAATAAAGGAAATCGTTACATTAAATACTCCTTAATCTTTCAAATATCACTCCCGAAACTTGAGACTATCATTAATAAAAGTTAGTGCATAACAAAAAGGACTATTCCCAAGGCTCACTACAAAAATAGTGATTTATTGAAATAATAGAAAACCTTCCGGACAAAAAGTCCGAATAAGGTTTATAACTCGGATGATACCGGCTAACATGTATAGAAGATTCAGCCCAATAAAATGCCATCTCTTAATAAAACCTAACAACAGAATCGTTTTCCGGGCAAAATGACTATCTTGCATAAAACGAAATACAACAGCAACTATGAAATTGAAAACTACGATTCCCAACCCCTTACTTGCAAAAATGAGATTGTTTCTTATTGTTCTGACTTCCTGCGTTATCGCCACTTGTATTTTCCTGATTATCATTCATCCGGAAGCGTGGGTTGCACCGTCATGCGGAATAGTAATAGCCTTGTGCATATTGCTATATCAGGTATATTGCATCCGTAAGAGACGAAAATCCTAGATGAGATGTTGCTTCTTCAGCTCTTCGGCAACAACTTCCAGTTCTTTGTACCATTCTTCACCGAACTTACGGATTAAAGGCTCCTTCAAAACTGATAGACAGGAAGATTCTCTTTTTTCCCCAGTAAGACTGCTGCCTTGCATACATCCCAACGATGATAATTCACTGCCTTATAAGGCCCGTAATCCCCGATCCGGATAGGATAAAGATGGCAGGACACTGGTTTGTAAAAGTCAGTTTTCCCTTCACGGTATGCCTTTTCAATAGCACAATAACAACATCCTTTTTCATCATAACAAGTAAACACACAGTCCTTATTATTGACAATTGAAGTTACTAGGTCACCTTCCTCATCTGTATATACCACTCCTTGCTTCTCTATTATCGTACGAGCTTCCGGAGCCAGTTCATCCCAAATGACCGGCAACACTTCTTCCAATTTCTCCACTTCCTCCAATTCGACAGGCGCACCCGCATCACCCTCAATGCAACATTCACCTTTACAAGCATCCAGGTTACAAAGAAACTTTTCTTGAAAAACATCAAGAGATACTACTACATCACCAATCTGTATCATACTAAAACTTATGTGAAACAAAAAGGGCGGAGTTCTACTCCGCCCTCCCGGTTATAAAAATCTAAATTACTTAATCAATACGTTTCCGTCCATTTCAGCCGGAACTTCCAGCCCCATGATTTTCAAGATAGTCGGAGCAACGTCAGCCAAACGACCATCCTCTACTTTCGCAGCCTTGTTTTCCGTTACGTAAATACAAGGAACAGGATTCAGGGAGTGAGCGGTATTCGGAGTGCCGTCTTCGTTCAAAGCATGGTCAGCATTACCATGATCGGCAATGATAATTGCTTCGTAATCCTGTGCTTTGGCAGCTTCGATTACATCTTTCACGCAAGCATCTACAGCAATAACAGCTTTCTCGATTGCTTCATAAATACCGGTATGACCTACCATGTCACCATTAGCGAAGTTCACTACGATGAAATCATATTTGTTCTCGTTGATGGCAGCCACCAATTTGTCTTTTACTTCGAAAGCACTCATTTCCGGCTTCAAGTCGTAAGTAGCCACTTTGGGAGAAGGAACGAGGATACGGTCTTCTTTGTCGAACGGAGTTTCACGCCCGCCGTTGAAGAAGAATGTCACGTGAGCATACTTTTCCGTTTCGGCGATATGAAGCTGGGTCTTACCGTTAGCAGACAGATATTCACCCAAGGTGTTGGATACGTTTTCTTTGTCGAACAGGATATGAACGCCCTTGAAAGAAGCATCGTACGGAGTCATACAGTAATATTGCAGCCCTGGGATGGTGTGCATACCTGCTTCCGGCATATCTTGTTGAGTCAATACAACAGTCAACTCTTTTGGCACGGTCGTTACGGTAGTTGAAGAAGATAACGACATCGCCTTCCTTGATTGTTCCGTCAACGTTCGCATTGACAATCGGCTTGATAAATTCGTCTGTTACGCCTTCGTCATATGATTCCTGCATTGCCTGAACCATGTCGGCAGCTTTCTTTCCTTCACCGTTTACCAGCAGGTCATACGCTTCTTTTACGCGTTCCCAACGTTTGTCACGATCCATGGCATAATAACGGCCGATGATAGAAGCAATCTTTCCTGCTGATTTCTCGCAGTGTGCAGAGAGTTCTTCGATAAAGCCTTTACCGCTCTTCGGGTCGGTGTCACGACCATCCATGAAGCAGTGGATGAATGTATTGTCGATATTGTATTCTTTAGCGATGTCGCAAAGTTTGAAGAGGTGAACGAGTGAGCTGTGTACGCCACCGTTGGAAGTCAATCCCATGAAGTGAACACTCTTTCCGTTTTCTTTTGCATAAGAGAAAGCTGAAACGATTTCAGGATTCTTCAGGATGCTGTTGTCCGCACATGCACGGTTGATTTTCACCAAATCCTGATAAACCACGCGTCCGGCACCAATATTCAAGTGGCCAACTTCAGAGTTACCCATCTGTCCGTCGGGCAAACCCACGTTTTCACCACTTGCCTGAAGCTGAGAGTGAGGATAAGTAGTTGTCAGATAATCCCAATAAGGAGTGGGAGTGTTGAAGATTACGTCGTCTTTCTTTTGGTCGCCTAGTCCCCAACCATCGAGGATCATTAAAAGGGCTTTCTTGCTCATAATATTTCAATATTTAAATTATCACTCTGATTTTCGGGCGCAAAGGTACGAAAAAGATGGTTATGTAAACGTTTAATCTATGTTAAGTTACAATGGCTGAGCGAAGGAAGTCTCAAACATTTTCCTTTCTTTGTGAAACAACCTCCAAACATGAAAGTTATGAAAACAATCCTGGCAAGCTTTGCATTGTTATTATCCGTCGTTTCAACAGCACAGACCATTAATGGTTCTCCTGCCCAAACAACCGGCAATGCCCATTTCACAAATGAGACATCTCCTCTCCAATCAATCAGAGGCAACTGGTTCAGAGCGGATATTCCTAACCAATGGGAGTATGGTATCTACGATTCCGTATGCATCATACAGAACCGGATGTTTACCAATAAAAGCATACATAAAAGAGGCGATTGCATCGAACTGACTGTACAAGACAAGAAAAATTCCGGTATAGAGACGCTATTATTCACCCCTCAGCCACACGGAGATTATCTGATTAAATTCAAAGGCACCGATGAACTGCCATACACAAAAGAGACAAACAACAAACCTCTGATGACAACTGAAGCGGACTTTAAAGAATTCATACGCAAAGATACCGCTTATCTACAAGGTTATATAGACAAGTATGATTCTGAAACGGCTACTACCAGCCTGTTGATAAGTAATGAACTTACAAGAGAAGACTACCCCACGATAGTCAACATAAATCCTGACGGCAGCTTTGAATGTAAACTTGTACTCAATTATCCGATAGAAAATCTCATGCAGATAGGTAACCATCACATTTCATTTTATATAGAACCCGGACAGACATTATCCATATATGTTTATGACAAAGGCAGTTATGATAACATTAAAATGATGGGACCTTCTGCCGCCCTTTCACAAATGTATGATAGGCTGAATGATTTAATAAGATACGATAATGACGTATTTACAAAAGGAAGAAACGGATTTTCACCTGACCTATTCAAGAAAGAGATACAAGCTGCATCTGCCAAACTCAACCAGACCGGTGACTCATTAATACAAATCTACACAACATCTCCCAAAGCGATTCATCTGATTAAAAACAAGTTAGCATTGGAGAAAGGGAAGATTCTTTTAAACCTTATGGCATATAGGAGTGCTTTTGCGGAACGGGATACCGCCAATCAGGCATTGAAGATAAAAGTGGGAAATGATTATTATGATTTCCTGAAAGATATATCCTTGAACGACGAATCATTGCTTGCAGATAAGGGATATAGAGAGTTTATCAATCGGTTTGAGTTCATGCCTCCACTGCGTGAAGTTCAGAACGATGCTTATGAAAAAAAGTTTTTCTCTCCTTCTACAGACAAAGAGGGACCGAACATTTCGAACAGGAAACAGGATGGGCAAACGCTTGATAAAGCCAAAGAATATCTGACAAAAGGAGATTCAGTAATCAACCTGTTAAGCGGTCAGACAAATAGCTTTCTTTGGCAAACCACGCTCGTACGCCGTTTGCAATTCGATTTAAAAGCATATAATACCTTTTCCGCAGCAAAGAGACATATAAATATTCTGAATAAGTATCTCACATACCCTATTCTGATTGCTGAAACGAATCGTATATTCGACAACATCTTTTCAAAGAAAGCTGATAAGACCTATCAGTTAGCGGAAGGAAAAGCTACTGAAATTTTTCGGAATATCATCAAAGCACATTCCGGCAAGATGTTGTTTATCGACTTTTGGGCTACAAGTTGCGGCGGATGCAGGGAAGGTATCGAAGCCACCGCACAATTACGTGAAGACTATAAGAACCATCCCCAATTCCAGTTCATCTATATCACGGACGAACGTTCATCCCCGAAGAAAACATACGATGAATATGTAGCAAAGAATCTGCAAGGAGAAAGTTCATACCGGATCAGTGAGAGTGAATTCATATATCTCCGCGAATTATTCAAGTTCAACGCCATCCCCCATTATGAATTGATACAAAAGGATGGTAGTGTGACAATTAATCCTCCGACAGCATGGGAGCTTGAGGAGTATATACAGAAACATTTCAAGAAATCCAATGAATTGTAAGATATGAATGAATTGTATCAGATATGACAGAAAAATCCTCGTTTGTATTGAAAGAAAGTATAAAAAGATGACGCAAAGCAAATAATCGGTTAGATTTTGTCTACCTTTGCACCGCTTTTAAATTAAATCATAGAAATATGGACGATTCAAACCCACGAACGTGCACAACTAGTATTAATTAAAGCGGACAGAGTCATTGGAATTTTGATGTCTCTGCTCGTGCTAAACAAACGAAAGGAGACAATAAGATGAGAACGTATCTTTATTGTGAGGCCGGCTTTGTGGAAAAGACACAATGGCTTCCCAACAGTTGGGTAAATGTAGTATGCCCGAATGATGACGACTTTGAATTTCTGACTAAAACACTCAATGTTCCCGAATCATTTCTTGATGATATTGCCGATACGGACGAACGTCCGCGCACGGATACGGAGGGTAACTGGCTGCTTACCATTCTGCGTATTCCTGTGCAAAGCAAGGAGAACGGCAGTCTGCCTTTCGGTACTGTACCGATTGGTATTATCACAAACAATGAAATCATTGTATCCGTATGTTATTACAACACTGATTTACTGCCGGACTTTATCGAGCATACCCGCAGAAAGGGAATCGTTGTCCGTAATAAGCTCGATCTGATTTTCCGGCTTATCTACTCTTCTGCCGTATGGTTTCTGAAATATCTGAAACAAATCAATCTGGATATCAGTGCCGCAGAAAAAGAGTTGGAGCGCAGTATTCGCAACGAAGACCTACTTCGCCTGATGAGGTTACAGAAGACATTAGTTTATTTCAATACTTCCATCCGAGGAAATGAAGTAATGATAGGCAAGTTAAAAACGATTTTCCAGGATACGGATTATCTGGATACGGAATTAGTGGAAGACGTAATTATCGAATTGAAACAGGCGCTTAATACGGTGAATATTTACAGTGACATTCTCACGGGAACAATGGATGCTTTTGCTTCTATTATCTCGAATAATGTGAATACAATCATGAAACGCATGACCAGCTTGTCAATAGTCCTGATGCTTCCGACATTGATTGCCAGTTTCTATGGCATGAATGTGGATATTCATTTGGAAGAAGTACCTTTCGCTTTCTCTCTGATTGTACTCTTCTCCATCGGATTATCTACGCTGGCATTCGTGATATTCCGGAAGATTAAGTGGTTCTGATATAAAAAAACAGCCTGTCATCTAATCACAGATAACAGGCTGACATTATACGTTTTTACTTCGATAGAGAATTAATTAAAAGAGAATGTTTAGAGAGAGAAATTAAATTCTATTTTATCCTTGTTTACTTACTTTTCTTCCACCCAATGGGATAGAGACTCCAACAAATCCGTTGACAGAGTTAGAGTTCTTTCCTAAGAACATATAGTCGGTTCCGAGGAATACAGGACCCAACTTCAGACCCAGACCGAAAGACTTACCTGCTGACTGAATTACTGAGTAGCTAAGAGCTACGTTAAACCAGCTTTTCGGACGGTAGTTTGCAGAGAATGTTAATTCTGTAAGAGCATCAGGCTGTACAAAACGAGTGGTTGACAATACACCCACTGCTAATTTGTTATTGAAGAATCCGTATTCTGCACCTATTACTAATGTAGAAGCTAGGCGAGATTTGCGAGATTCTTTTGCATCACCAACTTCAAGTTGCAACATATCATAGTTAAGTACATCACCTTTTGTTACGAGCTCCATATAGTCCTCAGTGTCAGCATTCAATTGGTTTAATGCTTTTGTAATACTAGTCTGCGGAGCATTGGGGTCAATCATATCTGCATACTTCTTACCCTGTATATCAATAGGATCCGGATTAGCAGATGCAATCTTTGTACTTGATTTTGACCAAGAGATAAAACCTAAGTCAAGAACAGAAGCAGATACAGTCAGATTATCCAATATTTTATAAGAAGCTCCTAAATCGATACCAAAACCGTACCCAGCTATACCCAATTTACCGCTATCGAAATCAAAGTCAGTTACATAATCTTTACCCTCTTCTTCTTTGCAATTCCAAGCCTTTGAAAGAACTTTTCAGTTCGGCACCAACAGTCAAGTTTGCATGATAGTTATTAAATTTAGCTTTCAACTTTTCAGCTTCTGCTGCCGCACCACTACCTAAACCTGTCCAATAATCTGGGTTTTGCCAATCTGCAATCTCTTTATCAGTAGGCAAATTAGCACTCATCGCAATCTGATTAAGTTTCAACTCCATGTTACCAATACCCAATAAAGCTTTCACTCTAGCACCAACTGTCAAACGGCTATTAATCTGACGTGAAAGTCCTAAACCAATTTCAGTATAAGCATTAATGTTCAATTGCTGACCACTAATATCATAGTTACTATTTCTCCAGTTTTCTTCAACTGTTTCCATCTCATTCAAGAAAGTGAACATACTTTTAGTTAAGTTCGCGCCAATATCTGTACGAAGACCGATATTGAATGACCAAAAGTTTTTTCCTTTATACCATCCTGCAGAAAGAATTTCTGTACTGAAGTTCACATTCAATTTATTATTATCTTTCAGACGATTCATAAAGTCTGTACTTTTATAGAAATCATCGCCATCATCAATAATATCAATGATATCCTGATAGCCTAACGAAGTAGAACCAACAGTCGCATTTACGGCACCAATTACCGGAAGGTTAAAATACCCTTTAGTCGGTGTCAAAGCCGGATTCAATTGTTGACGATAATGCGTTCCTTCCATAAAATAAGAAGTACGTAAGAACTGTGCATTTGCAGAAAGAGCGCAAATCAACATGATAGAAAACACCCCAATAATTCTAAAAGAGCATAATAGCTTGTTTGTTGCCATGATTTTAAACTTTTTAATTCTTGTTACCGTTTGCAAATATATAGCATTTTAATAACAATTAAAAGCACTAAACAACACTTTTTCATCCTAAACAGGACAAAATCACGGTTATGTGTAACAAAATCGTGCTTATTCTGCAAAAAAATGTAGAAATTATAAGTTCGGAGAGAACAAATAGCCCTAGAATCCCAAAGAAAGTTGTCCGTCTCCCAACAGATTAAACGTTAAACGATGATAAGGAGTTGTCCCACGTTCGGCAATGGCAGCACGGTGTTTCTTAGTCGGGTAACCTTTATTATGATTCCAATCGTAAAACGGATATTCCTTGTGGAGACGGTTCATATAGTCGTCTCTATAAGTTTTGGCTAAAATAGATGCGGCTGCAATCGAAAGATATTTCCCATCTCCCTTTATTACTGTGGTATGAGGAATATCAGGATATTTATTAAAACGGTTTCCATCAATTAACAAATGCTGCGGACGGACAGCCAGTTGGTCGACAGCACGGTGCATGGCCAAGAAAGAAGCACGCAGGATATTTATCTCATCTATTTCTTCCGGTGAAACGACACCAACCGCCCAGGCTATTGCTTCCTTTTCTATTACCTCACGCAATGCATAACGTTGCTTTTCGGTCAGTTGTTTGGAGTCATTCAACAACTCATTTTTAAAGTCTTTCGGAAGAATCACGGCAGCGGCATATACCGCACCTGCCAGACAGCCACGACCAGCCTCATCGCATCCTGCTTCAATCAGATTCTCATTTAAATAAGGTAATAGCATCTTTATTGTTTTTTATTCAGGTACAAATTATTTTTATTCAAGCACAAAGGTAAAGGAAATAAAAAAAGGAGACTCGTTTTCTGTCTCCTTTTTCTTGGTTATTCCTTACTTTTAAAACAAACTCCAGGCCACAGTAAGTCCTGCCATCACAATGGCCACCATACTCATAAGTTTTATCAAAATATTCAAACTCGGACCGGAGGTATCTTTAAACGGGTCGCCTACCGTGTCACCGACTACGGTTGCTTTATGGACTTCGCTGCCTTTGCCGCCGAAATTGCCTTCTTCCACATATTTCTTTGCGTTATCCCATGCACCTCCGGCGTTAGCCATAAAGATAGCTAATACGAAACCACTGCTCAAACCACCAATCAGTAGGCCGAGTACGCCGGGAACGCCAAAGATAAATCCTGTAAGAATCGGAGCAATAATAGCAATCAGAGAAGGGACAACCATTTCGCGTTGTGCCCCCTTTGTTGAGATTTCGACACAGCGTTCGTAATCCGGTTCCGCTTCTCCAGTCAGAATACCCTTTATGTCACGGAACTGGCGACGCACTTCGTCAACCATGTGACCTGCCGCACGTCCTACTGCATTCATTGTCAAACCACAAAACAGGAAAGCCATCATTGAACCGAGGAACATGCCCGAAAGTACTTTTGGATTCATCAAGTTCACTTCATAATAGTTCATAAAATCAATGAAAGTAGCATTTGCCACACTGATTGAATTTCCGTCCGGGAAAGTCAAGTCCACACTCCCGAGACGGGTCAATCCGATGCGTATTTCTTCAATATACGATGCCAACAAAGCCAAACCGGTCAATGCAGCGGATCCGATTGCAAAACCTTTTCCTGTCGCAGCAGTCGTATTTCCGAGAGAGTCGAGTGCATCAGTACGTTTGCGGACTTCCTCACCCAAGCCTGCCATTTCCGCATTACCGCCTGCATTATCGGCTATCGGACCGTAGGCATCCGTTGCCAATGTAATACCTAGTGTGGAAAGCATACCGACAGCAGCAATACCGATTCCATACAAGCCCATACCGACATTGTCGAAATCACCGCCGGAAGCCAACAAATAAGAAGCAATGATGCCCACGACCACGGCAATCACAGGAATAGCTGTAGAAAGCATACCCAGACCGATGCCGGAGATAATCACCGTGGCAGGGCCGGTCTTGCCGCTTTCACTCAGTTTCTGAGTGGGACGATAAGACTGGGAAGTATAATATTCCGTAGAACGTCCGATGACAATGCCGACTACCAGACCGACTACTACGGCACAAGAAATCAGCGCCCAGTTATCGAGTTGCAAAAGCCACAGTATAAGGAACGTAGCAATGACGATAAGCACAGAACTTAGGTTTGTACCGAATGCCAACGAGCCCAGCAAGTCTTTCATGGTCGCATTCTCTTTAGTACGGACAGCGAATATCCCTATAATAGAAAGGATAATGCCTACAGCCGCAATCAACATCGGAGCAATAACAGCTTTGAACTGCATCACTGTATCCGCAGAATGGATAAAGGCGGCAGCACCCAAGGCCGCCGTTGCCAGGATAGAGCCACAGTAAGATTCATATAAATCGGCTCCCATACCGGCTACGTCACCTACGTTATCACCTACATTATCGGCAATAGTGGCAGGGTTGCGCGGGTCGTCTTCGGGGATTCCGGCTTCCACCTTACCCACCAGGTCGGCTCCGACATCGGCAGCCTTTGTATAGATACCACCACCGACACGGGCAAAAGAGTGCCTGCGTAGAAGCACCCATACCGAAAGTCAGCATGGTAGTAGTAATCACACAGAGTTTATGAGTAGGCGTGAGCGCATCGGCAGGAATCACTGCGTTCAGCAACAAGTACCAGAAAGAAATATCGAGCAAACCAAGACCGACTACAACAAGCCCCATCACCGCACCGCTTCGGAAAGCGATTCTCAATCCTGAGTTCAACGAGCTACGCGCTGCATTGGCGGTACGTGCCGATGCGTAAGTTGCCGTTTTCATCCCCAGAAAACCGGAAAGACCGGAGAAGAAACCACCTGTCAGGAAAGCGATGGGAACCCATGCATTCTGAACGTGAAAGCCATAAGCCATAATTGAGAACAAAATTACCAGTCCCAAGAATACCCAGCCTACAATCTTGTATTGCTGTCTCAGGTAAGACATAGCGCCTTTGCGCACGGCAGCGGCAATTTTTATCATTTGGGGAGTACCTTCACTCTCCTTCATCATTTGCTTATGAAAATAATAAGCAAAACAGAGGGCTAACACGGAAGCAACCGGAACCAGCCAGAAAAGAATGCTATCCATAGGATTAATTTTTAAAGGGTTTACGGTGGCTAAAATTATGGAAATCAAACGAAAAAAGCAAGTAAGAAAGAATATTTCTGATAGAATACCGCCCGTTTCCAAAGAGGAAGCAGAGCAATATGCCTGAAACAATATGAATGGGAATTATTTACGCCCATTTACCATAGAATTTAGCGCCAGTATTAAATTCGAACTTATACATTATAAATTATTCCTATCTTTGAGCATTTTTATGTCCGTAAACGAACTAATACCCTATTAATTATTACTCAAAACACCATGAAGAAACTATTTCTACTACTAATGGCCTTGTTTACAATGGCGCAAGTGAACGCCCAGGAAAGAAACGTTATCCACATCTCAACGGATAACACGGATTTAATCCTTCAAGTGGCTCCCAACGGACGGCTTTATCAGGCTTACCTGGGCGACAAATTACTGAACAAGCAGGATATCAATAATTTCTCTCCTTACGTAAAAGGCGGCAGCGACGGCAGCGTTTCTACACGAGGCTGGGAAGTATATCCGGGTTCCGGCGCCGAGGATTATTTTGAACCGGCAGTAGCTATCACCCATAGCGATGGTAATCCGAGTACGATTCTCCGCTATGTATCTTCGGAACAGAAAGCTGTGACAGGCGGAACGGAGACCATTATCAACCTCAAAGACGACCAGTATCCGGTAGAAGTAACGCTGCACTACATCGCTTATCCGAAAGAAAATGTCATCAAGACATGGAGCGAAATCAAACATAACGAAAAGAAGCCCGTCACTCTGTGGCGCTATGCTTCCTCAATGCTTTATTTCTCCGATTCCGACTATTTCCTCACTGAATTCAGCAGCGACTGGGCAAAAGAAGCTCAAATGAGCAGCCAGCAGTTGCAGTTCGGCAAAAAGGTGATTGACACGAAGTTGGGCAGCCGTGCCGCCATGCACACACATCCGTTCTTTGAACTCGGATTGGGACAACCGGCACAGGAAATGCAAGGGCGCGTGGTGCTGGGCACTATCGGATGGACAGGAAACTTCCAGTTCACTTTCGAAGTGGACAACGTAGGTAACCTCCGTGTAATCCCCGCCATCAATCCTTATGCATCTGATTATGAATTGAAAGAGAACGAAGTATTCACGACTCCCGAGTTTATGTTCACTTTCAGCAATAATGGTACAGGCGAAGCCAGCCGAAACCTGCACGCCTGGGCACGCAACTACCAACTGAAAGATGGACAAGGCGACCGCCTTACCCTACTGAACAACTGGGAAAATACTTACTTCAAATTCAATGAAGAATTACTCTCCGAACTAATGAAGGAAGCCAAACACCTTGGCGTAGACATGTTCCTGCTGGATGACGGCTGGTTTGGCAACAAGCACCCACGCAACAGTGACAATGCCGGACTGGGTGACTGGGAAGTGATGAGATCCAAACTGCCGGGCGGTATTCCTGCCCTTGTACAGTCTGCCAAAGAAGCCGGAGTGAAATTTGGTATCTGGATTGAACCGGAAATGGTGAACCCGAAAAGCGAACTTTTCGAGAAACATCCCGACTGGGCTATCACCCTGCCGAACCGTGAAACTTATTACTACCGCAACCAATTGGTTCTCGACCTCAGCAACCCGAAAGTTCAGGACTTTGTTTTTGGTGTAGTAGACAATATCCTGACCGAGAACCCGGAAGTCGCCTATTTCAAATGGGACTGCAACACACCTATCACCAATATCTACTCTCCTTACCTGAAAAACAAACAGGGACAGCTTTACATCGACCATGTACGCGGCATATACAATGTGCTGAAACGTGTAAAAGAGAAATACCCCAATACACCGATGATGCTTTGCTCCGGCGGCGGCGCGCGTTGCGACTACGAAGCCTTGAAATATTTCACTGAGTTCTGGTGCAGTGATAATACCGACCCGATAGAACGTCTGTTTATCCAATGGGGATTCTCACAAATCTTCCCCGCTAAAGCGATGTCCGCACACGTGACTAGCTGGAACAAGAAAACAAGCGTGAAATTCCGTACCGACGTAGCCAGTATGTGCAAACTTGGCTTCGACCTCGGACTGAAAGAACTGAATGCGGACGAACAGGTTTACTGCCAGGATGCAGTTGCCAACTGGACACGTCTGAAGAAAGTAATCCTTGACGGTGACCAATACAGGCTGGTTTCTCCTTATGACGGCAATCATATGTCGGTGATGTATGCCTCCCCGGATAAGAATAAAGCCGTTCTTTATACTTATGACATTCATCCGCGTTATGCCGAGAAGCTGCTTCCTGTGAAACTTCAGGGATTGGATGCGAAGAAAATGTATAAGGTGAAAGAAATCAATCTGATGCCAAACAAGAAGTCGAGCCTGTCCGCCAACGAACAAACTTACTCCGGCGACTATCTGATGAAAGTAGGCATCCATGCTTTCACTACCAATCAGGCTTTCAGTCGTGTGATTGAGCTGACTGCGGAATAAAAAGAAACGAAAACAAAAAAATTGCAGCTATACCGTAACTTTTTACGATATAGCTGCCATTAATGTTAAAGAGAGAGAATTTATAATATAAGCATAGTCTCACGACCCTCCGAATATTCTTGTTTTTACCATTAGACGCTCGAAACTTCAAATCACTGCACTTGAAGGCTTCTTTTTTTAGTTAAAGAATAAAAAAATCGCCATTTCTCACAGAAACAGCGATTTATATCTTAAAACATACGGCTGACGCGTTCGATTCCCGACACTAATGTGTCAACTTCTGCTTTCGTATTATACATGGCGAACGAAGCCCTGACTGTACCTTCAATGCCGAGCCTCTGCATCAAGGGCTGCGCACAATGATGTCCCGTACGGACGGCAATCCCCAAACGGTCAAGCAAAGTACCCAAGTCGAAATGATGGATATTACCTACCAGAAAAGAGATAACCGCTCCCCTATCGGCGGCTTCACCGAATATACGCATATCCGGTATTTCTTTCAGGCGTTGCAGGGCATAGGTGGTCAGCTCGTGTTCGTGCTTCGCAATCTGCTCCATACCGATACCGTTCACATAGTCGAGTGCTTTTGCCAGTCCGGTGGTTCCTATATAATCGGGCGTACCGGCTTCAAACTTGAAAGGCAGTTCGTTGAAAGTCGTTTTCTCAAAAGAGACGTGCTGAATCATCTCTCCGCCACCCTGATAAGGCGGCAGGCGATCCAACCACTCTTCTTTTCCATAAAGTACACCGACACCGGTCGGCCCATATACCTTATGAGCTGAGAATACCAGAAAGTCGGCATCCAAATCCTGTACATCCACTTTCATGTGAGGGATGGATTGGGCGGCATCTACCAGGAAAGGTACGCCGTGGGCGTGGGCTGTCGCAATCATTTCCTTCACAGGATTTACCGTACCCAAGACGTTGGAAACTTGGACTACGCTGACAATCTTCGTGCGTTCAGAGAAAAGTTTCTCGTATTCGTCCAACAACAGTTCGCCTTTGTCGTTCATCGGAATCACTTTGATAGCGATACCTTTGCGGGCGGCCAGCAGTTGCCAGGGGACAATATTGCTGTGGTGCTCCATCACCGAGAGGATGACTTCATCGCCCTCTTCCATAAATTCATCACCAAAGCTGGAGACAAGCAGGTTGATGCTTTCTGTTGTTCCACGGGTAAATACGACTTCACTCGTGCTACCGGCATTGATAAACCGGCGCACTGTCTCGCGGGAAGCTTCATGCAGTTCCGTAGCTTGCTGGGAGAAAGATAATGTACGCCGCGATGCACATTGGCATTCACGGAATAATACTCGTCTACCAACGCATCGACTACCAGACGGGGTTTCTGCGTCGTCGCACCGTTGTCGAAATAAACCAGAGGCTTACCATAAACCGTACGGCTCAATATCGGAAAGTCCTCACGTATCTTTTGAATATCCATGTTTCTTAGTGATTAATCATCATTTACAGATTGCACAACCCTGACATCTGTTCAACTCGCCACGGAAACGTTTCTCCACCAACAGATGCAGGCGGTCTTTCAGCGCTTCCAAACGAATGGTATCGATGACTTCATTGACAAACGCAAACATAAGCAACAAACGGGCTTCTTTCTCTGCAATTCCTCGCGAACGCATATAAAACAATGCATTTTCATCCAACTGGCCTACGGTTGCTCCATGTGAACATTTCACATCATCGGCATAGATTTCCAACTGAGGTTGCGTGTACATACGGGCATCGCGCGTGGCACAGAGATTCCGGTTGGTCTGTTGGGAGTTTGTATGTTGCGCGTCAGGACGTACCAGTACCAGTCCGGCGAATGCGCCTACCGACTGGTCGTCGAGAACATATTTAAACAATTCGTTGCTGGTGCAATTCGGCACGGCATGGTCAATACTTGTATTGTTGTCAATATGCTGGTTCTTATCGGCAATTGCCATACCGCAAAGGTTTATTTCAGCACCTTCGCCTGCCAGCAATACTTCGGTGGTATTGCGGGTGGTACCATTGTGAAGAGTCATGCCATTCAGCAGAACATTGCTGTTGGCTTCCTGTTTCACATACAGGTTGCTGATGCGGACGGTACTTGTATGTGTTTCTTCCAACTCGTACATATCGAATACCGTATTTTCTACGGCAAAACTTCAATCACTTGCGTGGCAAGGAAATTCACATTGTCCATCGCATGGTCGCAAATCAGCAGACGGGCTTGTGCTCCGTCTTCCAGAATAATCAACACACGGCGGTTTACCATAAAGTTAACGTCCGCACGCAGGATATTCACTAATTGAACGGGCTTTTCCACGACTACATTCTTCGGCACATAAAAGATAACCCCGTCTTGTGCAAAAGTCGTATTGAAAGCGGTTACGCCATCCTTGGACGTATCCGCCAGTTTGCCGTAATACTTCTTCACGAGTTCCGGATGCTGTTCGGCTACCTCTTTCAAGCTGCCGAAAATAACGCCTTCCGGCAAATGAGCTTTAGGAAGCGCTTTATTATAAAATGCATCGTTGACCACGAAATAAAGAGCGGTACTCATATTCGGGACGTCACACTTAAACACTTCATACGGGTTGACCGGAATAGGCAGACGGTTCAGATTCAAGCCGAAATCCGGCTCGAAATACTTGCTCACATCCGTATATTTGTACTTTTCCATCTTACGTGTCGGAAACCCTATTCGCTCAAAATCAGCAAAGGCAGCAGCACGAGGGGCATTCAGCGCTTCGGCGCTATGCTTGCAAATCATGGCTTCCGTCTGTGAGAAAAGTTCTATATATTGCTGTTCAACTATCATAGTTTACATTTTTTATCTTCAGGCACAGATTACACAGATTTCATGGTTTAAAAACACATAAGCGAAAACGATGTAATCCGTACCTAATATTATTCTCCTACTTCTTTCTTAATCCAATCATATCCCTTTTCTTCCAGTTCCAGAGCAAGTTCCGGACCGGCAGTTTTCACGATACGACCTTTATAAAGTACATGTACAATATCCGGTTTGATATAGTCGAGCAGACGTTGGTAGTGAGTGATGACAATCGTGCTTGTATCAGGAGTCTTCAACTTATTCACCCCTTCCGCCACGATACGGAGCGCATCAATATCCAGCCCGGAGTCTGTTTCGTCAAGAATACTCAGGCGCGGCTCAAGCATTGCCATCTGGAAAATCTCGTTCCGTTTCTTCTCACCACCGGAAAAGCCTTCATTCACCGAACGGTTAGCCAGTTTGTTGTCCAGTTCAACAACCGCACGTTTCTCACGCATCAGTTTCAGAAACTCACTGGCGGTCAGTGCAGGCAGACCTTTATATTTACGTTGCTCATTCACAGCAGCACGCATAAAGTTCACCATGCTCACACCCGGGATTTCCACCGGATACTGGAAACTAAGGAAGATTCCTTCGTGGCTACGGTCTTCGGGACTCAGTTCCAAGAGATTCTTCCCATAAAAAGTGACTGAACCTTTCGTTACCTCAAAAGCAGGATTACCTACCAGGACAGAAGAAAGTGTACTCTTACCGGAGCCGTTCGGTCCCATGATTGCGTGTACTTCGCCCGGCTTCACCGTCAGGTTAATACCTTTCAATATCTCTTTGCCATTAATGCTGGCATGCAGGTCTTTTATTTCTAACATGATTATATTTACTATTTATCCATTTACTATATAAAAACCTATACTACCGACAATTTACCTCCAATAAGCGCGCAGCCAAATAGTAAACCGTAAATTGCCAAATAGTAAATTACCCCACACTTCCTTCCAATGAGATGGTAAGCAGCTTCTGTGCTTCTACTGCAAATTCCATCGGAAGCTTATTCAATACTTCTTTCGCATATCCGTTCACAATCAGTCCGATAGCATCTTCCGTGGGAATACCGCGCTGATTGCAATAGAATATCTGGTCTTCACTAATCTTGCTTGTCGTAGCTTCATGTTCTACCACTGCCGTCTCATTGTGAATATCCATATAGGGGAAGGTATGCGCACCACACTTGTCTCCCAGCAACAGAGAGTCACACTGGCTGTAATTGCGGGCATTATCCGCTTTCTCCGCCACACGTACCAGTCCGCGATAAGAGTTTTCGCTATGTCCGGCGGAGATACCCTTACTCACAATCGTACTGCGGGTATTCTTGCCCAAGTGAATCATCTTCGTGCCGGTATCTGCCTGCTGATAGTTGTTCGTCACCGCTACGGAATAGAATTCGGCCGTCGAGTTGTCTCCTGTCAGGATACAGGAAGGATATTTCCAGGTAATCGCCGAACCGGTTTCCACCTGCGTCCAGGACAGTTTGCTGTCCACCCCTTTACAGTTGCCGCGCTTTGTCACAAAGTTATAGACACCACCCTTACCCTCGGCATCTCCCGGATACCAGTTCTGAACAGTACTGTATTTCACTTCGGCACGGTCGTGTACAATGATTTCCACAATAGCGGCATGCAATTGATTTTCATCACGCATCGGGGCCGTACAGCCTTCCAGATAAGAAACATAAGAATCATCATCCGCCACAATCAACGTACGTTCAAACTGTCCCGTATTGCGGGCGTTGATACGGAAATATGTAGAAAGCTCCATCGGACAGCGCACACCTTTCGGAATATATACGAAAGAACCGTCCGAGAACACAGCAGAGTTCAATGCAGCAAAGAAATTGTCACGGTAACCCACTACCGACCCCATATATTTCTTCACCAAATCAGGATGCTCCCGCACTGCTTCGCTGAACGAGCAGAAAATAATCCCTTTCTCCATCAGCGTCTCCTTGAAAGTGGTCTTTACGGAAACGGAGTCCATCACGGCATCCACCGCCATTCCGCTAAGGGCCATCTGCTCTTCCAAGGGGATTCCCAGCTTATTAAATGTTTTTATCAGCTCAGGGTCTACTTCTTCCATACTCTTCGGACCTTCCTTTTTCTTTGTCGGGTCGGCATAGTAAGAGATAGCCTGATAATCAATCTCAGGAATACGGAGATGTGCCCAGGCAGGCATCTCCAGCGTCAGCCAATGGCGGTACGCTTTCAGGCGGAACTCCAGCAGCCACTCCGGTTCGTCCTTTTTCGATGAAATCAAACGAATCACATCCTCATTGAGTCCACGCTCAATGATGTCTGTATGCACCTCCGTAGTGAAGCCGTATTTGTACTTCTCCTGCGTCAGTTCCTTTACATATTTATTGGGTTCTTCTTGTTGCATCTTTATTCTCTAATATATATTGTTGCGTCATATTCTTTGCGGCAGGGAAAAATATCCCCGCAAACGTTTCCATCGGATAATATAACAAAGACTCCTCCTTTTTTGTTGCACTAATTAACTTATTATCGCCATCTATGAACTCTATCGCACCTATCACTACACTTGTTAACAGCAGGAATTTAAGTGCTCCGAGTCCGCTTCCCAGCCAGCGGTTCAGCCAGTCCAGCGAAATTGCTTTCATAGCCCTCGTCAACAACGAAGCAACCAGTACAAAAATCAACGGAACAGCAATCCAAATCATAATAAAAGCCAGCACCTGCGCAACCGTCATCGAATCGGTCACTGTCGGGCAAAGTTTCTCCGCCAAAGAAGCGTACAAAGCTTTTGCCGCCATCAGTCCGACTATCAATCCCAAAATAGAAGCCAACTGGCGAATGAAGCCTTTTATAAAGCCCACTATCGCCCCTGCACCTACTATAATAAGGATTACTATGTCAATCGTTGCCATATTGTTCTGCTCTATTATATAATTCAGACACGGATTTCACGGACTACACGGATTTATTAAAGAACCGTGAAATCCGCGTAACCCGTGCCTGATATAGATTCAGCACTGCTTTATTACAGTGTCTGTTTCACTTCAATTTCTTCGAACGTCTCAATCATGTCGCCTACCTTCATGTCGTTGCAGTTCACCAGACTGATACCGCATTCGAAGTTCGTACCTACTTCCTTCACATCGTCCTTGAAACGTTTCAATGCGTTGATGTTTCCGGTAAAGATTACGATACCATCGCGGATCAAACGAGCCTTGTCGCTGCGTTTCACCTTTCCGGTCTTCACCATTGCTCCGGCTACAAGACCGACTTTCGTAATATTGAATACTTCGCGGATTTCGATGGTTGCAGTAATCTGTTCCTTTACTTCCGGAGCCAACATACCTTCCATAGCAGCCTTTACCTCTTCGATTGCATCGTAGATGACAGAATACTTACGGATGTCAACACCCTCTTGGTCGGCCATCTTACCGGCAGCACCCGAAGGACGTACCTGGAATCCGACAATAATCGCATCCGAAGCAGCAGCCAGAGAAACATCAGATTCAGAAATTGCTCCCACACCCTTATGGATAACATTTACCTGAATTTGTTCCGTAGACAACTTAATCAACGAATCGCTCAACGCTTCCACAGAACCATCCACGTCACCCTTAACGATGATGTTCAATTCCTGGAAGTTACCCAAAGCAATACGACGACCCAATTCATCCAATGTAAGGATCTTCTGCGTACGCAAACCTTGTTCACGAGCCAGCTGCTCACGTTTATTAGTGATCTCACGAGCTTCCTGATCGCTTTCGACTACATGGAATGTGTCACCTGCGGCAGGAGCACCATTCAATCCCAGAATCAATGCCGGTTCGGAAGGTCCTGCTTCCTTGACGCGTTGGTTACGTTCGTTGAACATAGCCTTCACACGTCCGTAGCTGGTTCCCGCCAATACGATGTCTCCTACTTTCAAAGTACCGTTGGATACCAGCACGGTCGCCACATATCCACGTCCCTTGTCCAGTGAAGATTCGATGATGGAGCCCGAAGCGTTACGGTTCGGGTTTGCCTTCAAGTCGAGCATTTCAGCTTCCAGCAATACCTTCTCCAACAGATCTTCTACCCCCATACCTTTCTTGGCTGAGATATCTTGTGACTGATACTTACCACCCCATTCTTCAACAAGGTAATTCATAGCAGCCAGTTCTTCTTTAATCTTATCCGGATTTGCAGTCGGCTTATCCACCTTATTGATAGCGAATACAATAGGCACGCCTGCTGCCATCGCATGGTTGATCGCCTCCTTCGTCTGCGGCATCACGTTATCATCGGCAGCCACAATAATGATGGCGATGTCCGTCACTTTCGCACCACGGGCACGCATGGCGGTAAACGCCTCATGACCCGGTGTATCGAGGAATGTGATACGGCGTCCGTCTTCCAACTTCACGTTGTATGCACCGATATGCTGTGTAATACCTCCGGCTTCACCGGCAATTACATTCGCTTTACGGATATAATCGAGCAAGGATGTCTTACCGTGGTCAACGTGTCCCATCACCGTAACAATCGGAGCACGCGGCTGCAAGTCTTCCGGAGCGTCTTCTTCTTCGACGATGGCCTGCGCCACTTCCGCACTTACATATTCGGTCTTGAATCCGAATTCTTCGGCCACCAGATTGATGGTTTCCGCGTCCAGACGCTGGTTGATAGACACCATGATACCGATGCTCATACAAGTAGCAATAACCTGATTGACAGAAATATCCATCATCGTAGCCAGCTCATTAGCCGTTACGAATTCGGTCAGCTTCAATACCTTGCTGTCTGCCATTTCCTGATCTTCCAGTTCCTGCATACGGTTGGAGACCATTTCACGTTTTTCCTTACGATATTTGGAAGCCTTATTCTTGCCTTTGGTAGTCAGACGGGCCAAAGTTTCTTTTACCTGCTTGGCTACGTCTTCCTCGCTTACCTCCTGTTTGATAACCGGTTTCTTGAAACGATCCTTATTGTTGTTATTTCTACGGTTATTATTGTTTCCCTGGTTGTTTCCACCGCCATTGTTTCCGCCATTACCGCCTTTTCCTTGTACATTCGGTCTCGGAGCAGCAAAGTTGGAAGTTGCCACGTTGTTCACGTCCACCTTCTCCTTGTTGATACGATTCCGCTTTTTCTTATTGGCAGCATCAGCGCTATCTTTCGCACCGTTCTTCTGCTGTTTAGAGTCATCTTTGCGGATTTCCTTGATGATAGCTTCCTTCATCAACTTTTTCTGATCCTGACGGATTTTCTCTTTCTCTTCCCGTTCACGGCGTTTCTCTTCCTTCGATTTCTTCTTGGGACGGGTGGACTGGTTCAATGCAGCCAAGTCAATCTGACCGATTACATTAATCTTCGCACCCAATTCCGGTTGACGGATCTTGAATACTTCATCGTCCTTAGACGCCACCTTTCTGCCGGTACTTCCGGAGTTACTTCCGCCGGTGCTGCTTTTACAGGTCTTTCCACTCTGTTATGTTCCTCCGCCTTCACAGGTGCAGCTTCTACCTTCGGCTCTTCTTTAATCACTACTTCCACTACTTTTTCAACTTCTGCCGGTTTCTTTTCTACTGCAGGTTCCGGTTGTTTCACAGGTTCCGGTCTTACAGACTCCGGTTGTTTCACAGACTCAGGCTGTTTCACAGGTTCGGCTTGTTTCACTTCTACAACCGATTCGGGCTGAACAGATGCCGTCACCTCTTCTACCTTCACTTCCGGTTCTTTCTTTACTTCCGGTTTAACAACGGGACGCTCTACAACAGTCTCTTTCTTCTGTTCCGGTTCTTTTTCGACCTTTTCAGTCTTCCGACCGCTCAAGTTATTTAAATCAATTTTCCCGACAGGTTTAAACTTCGGACGTGCATCCTCAGGTACGACTGTCTTGATCACATCTTCCGACTTCGGTTTTTCAGGCTGCTTTTCGAAGCCCTCAATCGATACCGATGCCTTGTTACGTTCCTTATTCTGACGTTCCTGGATGAAACGCTCCGATTCAAGTCTAAGGTTCTTATCTGTACTAAACTCTTTTACGAGTATCGCGTACTGCTCCTCGCTAATTTTTGTATTAGGATTAGCCTCAACGGTATACCCTTTCTTTTGCAGGAACTCAACAACCGTCGCGATTCCTACATTCAAATCTCTTGTAACTTTGTTTAACCTTATCGTCATATTTTAAATTTAATGAATAAATGGAGCGAAGAAAAAAATCAATCGTAATCAGCAATTACTCTTGTCCTTGTTCCGGTTCTTCTTCCGGTTCTTCTTCTTCAAACTCCGATTTCAAAATGCGTATTACCTCGTCCACTGTCTCTTCTTCCAGGTCTGTTTTTTCAATCAACATCTCACGAGGAGCATTCAACACAGCCTTCGCCGTATCGATGCCGATAGCCTTGATTGCATCAATCACCCATCCGTCGATTTCGTCTCTGAACTCGTCAAGATAGATATCCTCATCAGCAACATTCTCATCCAACTCACGGAACACGTCGATAGTGTACTCAGTTAACATACTGGCCAGCTTGATATTCAAACCGCCTTTACCGATAGCCAGCGATACTTCTTCCGGTTTGAGGAACACCTCAGCTTTTTTCTCTTCCTCATTCAGACGGATAGAAGAAATTTTTGCCGGGCTCAAAGCGCGCTGTATAAACAATGAGATATTCGATGTGTAATTGATTACGTCGATATTCTCATTGCGAAGTTCACGAACGATGCCATGAATACGACTTCCCTTTACACCTACACAGGCTCCTACGGGGTCGATTCTGTCATCATAAGATTCTACCGCAATCTTGGCGCGTTCACCGGGGATGCGGGCAATCTTCTTGATGGTAATCAAGCCATCATTGATTTCGGGCACTTCCATCTCAAACAGACGTTGCAGGAAAACGGGAGAAGTACGTGACAAGATAATCTTGGGATTATTGTTCTTGTTGTCCACGCGGGCAACTACTGCACGGGCCGTTTCACCTTTGCGGTAGAAATCGCTCGGGATTTGTTCGGTCTTAGGCAACAGCAGTTCGTTTCCTTCATCGTCGAGAAGCAACATTTCCTTTTTCCAGATTTGATAAACTTCCGCATTGATGATTGTACCTACCTTATCTATATATTTATTATAAATACTGTCTTTTTCGAGTTCCAGAATCTTGGAAGCCAGTGTCTGGCGGAGATTCAAGATAGCGCGACGACCGAATTTGGCAAAGATTACTTCGTCAGTCACCTCTTCGCCCTCTTCGTAAGAAGCATCGATTTTCTGTGCTTCGCTCAACGAAATCTGCATATTCGGGTTCGTCAAGTCTTCGTCGGCCACAACTTCACGGTTACGCCATATCTCGAAGTCACCCTTGTCCGGGTTCACGATTACGTCGTAATTTTCATCGGTGCCAAACATTTTCGCGATTACGCTACGGAACGACTCTTCGAGTACGCTGACCATTGTCGTTCTATCGATATTCTTCAGTTCCTTAAATTCCGAAAATGTATCAATCAAGCTGATTGTTTCTTCTTTTTTGGCCATAACTATTTAAAGCTAATTAAGTATTTAGTATATTTTATTTGCTCATAAGTGAAGGTTTCGTCCTCTTCTACCAGCTTCGGACGCTTGGAACCTTCCAATTTTACTTTCTTTTGTACAGATACTGTAAACTTCTCTTCATCGGCATCTTTCAGGATACCCGACAATTTCTGTCCGCCTTTGGTCATCACTTCCACTTCTTGCCCGATGTGGATGTAATACTGTTGCAGAACTTTAAAGGGTTGTCCGATCCCAGCCGACCCTACTTCCAGTTCATAATCTTCCTCTTCGCGGTTCAGTTTCGACTCTATGAAGCGACTAAGCTCCACGCAATCTTCAATCCAAACACCTTCTGCATGGTCTATTTCAACCACAATCTTGTCATCCGGGCTCACGGTTACCTCTACTAAAAAGTAGTCTTTTCCTTCCAGCCACTCTTCTACAATCTGACAAACAGTTTTCTTTTCTATCATTTATTAGCTATATAAGAACAAAAAAAGGAGCTTAATTGCCCCTCCACCTTTCATCCGTTTTCGGTTGCAAAGATATAAATAATCTGTTCGACTACAAAACATTAAAGAAAAAAAGTATGAATTAACAGTGCTATCTTCGTATCTTTACACCGCAATTAAAAAAACAGGCACTATGGCACATCGTCTCAACACCAATAAACAGTTCATGGTAGGCAACGGAATCCTTGCTTTCGCAGTTATATTCGTAGTGGTTATTTTTGTCTACATGAGTATGCGTCTGCAACGGGAGAAACAGGAAGAACGGCATTTTATCGAAACTTACACTATCAGTCTGGTAAAAGGATTCGCCGGAGATTCTGTCTCTTTGTTTGTTAATGACAGTCTTATAGTTAATAAAGTTATGCAGGAAGAGCCTTATACTGTGGAAGTAGGTCGTTTTGCCGAACAAAGCGCATTGTTGATTGTGGATAATAAAACTGAATTGGTATCCACTTTCGACCTCAGCGAAAAAGGCGGAACGTATCAATTCGAGAAAGAGGCGGACGGGATTAAGCAACTGGCGAAGTAACAGGCAAAGTCCGGCAGCACCGTCCACCCCTTATTATATCTTATATTTCCGTGCGATACTTCTTTAATTCTTCCCGCAAAGCGAGCGCCTTTCCTTCTGTGAATTGATTCAACAGAGCCCAAAAGCGTTCGCTATGATTCATTTCACGGGTATGGCATAATTCATGCAAAAGTACATAGTCAATCAAATGAGAAGGGAGCAAGACGAGATAATAAGATAAATTTATATCCTTCTTTGCCGAGCAACTCCCCCATCTCCCCTGACTGGAATTTATTTTCACATTAGCGTAAGATAATCCATTTTGCTTCGACAAACGCTCTAAACGAGGTGGAAGAATGCTCTTTGCATTCCGTCTCAACGACTCTTCAATGACTTTACGCAACCAGTTCTGCAAATTCTCATCGGCAAAGTCAGCATCAGGCGGACAGATGATTTGCATAAAGCCCAATCTGGAGTTAGCCAGAAATTGGTCTTTCTCCCCAGATACTAAAGATAATTTAAAATATTCCGCATCAATCTTATAATTCAAATCAATCAATGGACGGCTCAATCGTTGACGGGCAGCCAGCAATTTACCACGTAGATTCTCAATAGCTTGTTTTACTTCTTTCATCGTTGTTCCGGATGGAACCGAAACATATACGGCATCACTCTTGGTACGAAAGACAAGACTTTTAGCACGCAGATTAACACGCACCACTAATCGTCCCAATTCCTCATCTTCTATGATTGCTTCCTTCATCTTAAATATCCTAACTATCACCACAAAAGTAATAAAAAAGAAGATTGTACCTAGAAATTCTTATCCAAGATGCAACTTTTTAAAAACACCAACCGTCTAACCCATATAACACCATAGAAATTCAAAATTATGAAAACAAGTTTATTAGTCTTATTTACAACAGGATTGTTCCTAATACTAACCGCTGGTTCCTGCTTACAGGGAAAACACGTAACCGGCAGTAAAAACTATCTCACTAAAAAAGTTGAAGTCGGGCAGTTCAACGAAGTTAAGTTATCGGGTAGTGCAAATGTCACGTATCATCAAGGTTCTCAAAATTACATAGAAATTTATGGTTCCGACAATATCATTCCACTTTTAGAGACTTATGTCGATGGCAATACACTTATTATAAAGTATAAAAAGAACGTCACTATCTGGAAAGGCAAACTGGAAGTCAAAGTATTCTCACCGGAACTGAATAAATTAACGATTAACGGTTCAGGAGATATACACTTCGCCAATGGCATACAGATCAAAGAAGATATATCACTCAGCATCAACGGTTCGGGAGACATTAAAGGCGAAAAGTTCAAATGCCGGAGAATGACTGTATCCATCAATGGATCGGGAGATGTGAAGCTTCAACAAATAGAAAGCAAAGAATGCATTGCCAGTATTGCCGGTTCCGGCGATATCGGTCTGAGTGGTAAGACCCTCAATGCCGAATATAAGATTGCAGGGTCGGGGAATATTGGAGCCGACAAGCTGAAATCAAAAAATGTATCAGCCAGTACAGCCGGCTCCGGCAGTATCAGTTGCTACGCCACCGGAAAACTGACAGTACGCGTGGCAGGAAGCGGAGATATAGCCTATCGGGGAAATCCTCAAGAAATAGACGCTCCACGAAAAAATATACGGCAGATTAAATAATCAATCATCTTGAAAACATAAAAGGGTTACTGCGTCACGCGGTAGCCCATTTATTTAGTAAAGCGGATTTGTTATTAAAAAAATAACTTTCACTAAAATGATACAATAAACTCATCAAGCCTTGCCGGAGCTCCTTCTTCATGAAATATCTTTTTATAAAGCTGCTTTCTACTCATAGAAACAGCACTTTGGGTGCGACATATCAATTGAGAGATTGCAGAAGCAGGCAATCTGATTTTTAACAACATACAAATACGCAACTCTATTGTAGTAATAGAAGGATGCAAAACAAATAACCGGTTTGTGAAATTGTCATAAGTCTCATTGACCACTTGCTCCAGTTTTCTCCAGTCAGTACCAGTCAATGCGACTGTCGAATCTTCAATCGCCTGATAACAGGATGCATAAATATCTGATTTCCGAAGTGCTTCCTCCAACAAAGCCTGTTGCTTTTGAAGAATTTCTACCGCCTGGTTAGCCTGCTCCAGCTTCTCTTTTTGCACTAAAAGCAGTTCCTTGCAAAGCACATCTTTCTCCTGTTGAATGGAATTCATTTTTTCTTCCAATTCCTTAATTACCTGTTTATTGTCATCTATATGCTGCTTACTTTTCCGGTATTGTTCCTCATATACATTTCGCAGTATCTCCTCTTGCCTTCGGGCAGTCTCCTTCTTCATTCGACTGTACTGAATAGCAACGCCAATAACAACCGCCATAGTAATCATTACAATAATAATCCACGCACGCTGCTCTATATTTTCCTGCCGCAATTCCTCTTTTTCTTTCTCGGCATGATGCAAATCATACAATACTTTTATTTTCTGCAACGACTTGATATTAGACTGCACATAAGTACTATCAGAACATTCTGCGTATTTTTCAAGATAAGCAAGCGCACTCACACAATTCTTATCGCTTTTTTCTATCTGATACAGATTCCAACAAGCATATTTCCTTTCAGTCCAACCCTCATTCTCCAACTCACGTTTGAAATAGGCAACTGCCGAATCTTTTTGCCCGGTACGCAAAAATAGATTTCCCAAAACATTATAGTTCAATTTATTGCTATCCTTTTCTTCATTTGTTATTTTCTTCAATATTTCCCGTGCTTTATCATTATTACCGGTCTTAATATAAGTACCTGCCATGTTTTGCCAAATATCCACCTTTTTATCTAGTATATCTCCACAGAGTTCCGATTGTTTATACGCTTTCTGATAGTAATATAAAGCACTATCTGTTTGATTTTGCAAATTATAGACATCGGCTAAGTCACATAGCACATCAATGCAAGCCCGCTTGTCATTTCCCGCCAAAGAATAAGAGTAGGCTATTTGAAGTTCCCGTATAGCCTCTTTGAAAAGATTCATATAGACAAACGATTTACCGATTTGATTATATATCCGTCCAGTAAAAGCGTCGTCTTCAACTTTTACAGACTGTTCTAAAGCTCTAAAAGAATAAAGCAATGCAGCAGGATCATCTTCTGCCTTCAGTTCAAGATGCCGCTGTCCCATAAAATAATAAGCTTTCATCAACTTATCACTTTCCTTTCTTTTCTCGTAGTACTGGATTACATCAGTCAATAGTGAATCATATGGGTTGGGAATATCACATTTATCACATGCCTCAGTAACTAATAAATTATAATACATTCTTGTCGACAATGATTCTTTCTGCATCTGCTCTTCTAAAGAATCGAGAATAATCAAAGCATTATCCGGATTCTTTTCTATGATATTTTCAATATGTGATATATACTCCGGAATTGGTTTATGGCATGCGTACAAACAGATTATACCCAACAATAAATATAATGATAGATATATTTTTCTCATTCAACTCAGTTTTGGTTTGCAATATGTGTTATGCAAAAATAGAGAATATTTTCTACAAAATATGACAAAGGAAAGGATAATTATCCAATTGACATATATAAATGAGTTCAGAAATAATTAAGTTTATCCTATTGGAGTTTTCTGAATTATTTCTGAACTCAAATTAGATAGAAAGAACATCCTTTATCGTACATTTAGAGCATCAAAACATATAATATACCTCAAAATATTGTTTTGAAAAGAAAGTTGCGCAACAACCTAATATTAATTTAAAAATTGAAAATTATGAAATCTATTCGTACAAGATTAATTATTTGCATTTTAGGGATTGTCTCCTTATTAAGTTGCCAATATCAAGAAGAAGTAATTGAGCCGACAACTGACACGAATAATACGACCAATTACTATGACCTATTAGAAGAGAGCTTAAACACTGTGTTTAACGATACTTATAAAAATATTACAATCAATACGACATTTGGCGAAATAGCAAACATGTTTGAAAAAAACAGCAAAGACTTTTTCGTAAATAAGGGATTTATAGTAACTGATTCTGATATTACGCATACACGAGGTGCATACTCTAGCCCATTTGATAATATGGATAATCTAAATGCAAATCAAAAAGCAGTAGTCAACAAAGTCAGAACTATTTTGCAATTACCTATTTATAATGATGTTCGGTTAGCTATCTCCCAATTATACGAACGAACATCCAACCTTCCTATACAAAAAGGAAAAGAAGAAATACTGCGATACATAAAATATATTGAGAATATATTGTGTTTATTAGAAAAAGAGAAAGGTAAAATTGATGTTCTAAATGTATTAACCAAGTCCAATGAATTCCATGAAATAAAATTAAATACTAGATCAGGCCCAGTATCGTTACCTGATGGCATGTATCCACATCCACTAGACAGAAATAAGTTCATCATGGTTGTACAAGGGTATGTATACGAATTCAGTTGTGCAGCAGATCTAATTTATTGCCAGTCTGCAGGAGGTTGCACATATCCTGACACTTGCAGTGGTGATAGTGGTACTAATGGTTGGTGGGAAAGATGGGGTAAATGTGCTGCTGCAATTTTAGGTGGAGCAGGGATTGAAGGATTAGGCGGTGCTGGTATTGGAAGCGTAGTTCCAGGTCTAGGCACCGTTACTGGAGCTATAATCGGAGCCATCAGTGGAGCATTTACAGGAGCAGTGGCGGGATGTTAAATCTTAAAATATAAAACAATGAAATGGTATTTTTAGTATTACTACTTTATAGTTCCTTTTGGGGATTTCTTGGCTGGGGAATCCAAGGAGAAATTACAGAATTGATGATTACTTTAGCATTGCTCCTTACAAGTATGCTGATTACTATCTTTAATTTCAAAAATCCAGTTTTAAAAGAAGCGACGATAATACTTTATATTCCCAGTATGATTGTTTATGCTATTATAAAAAATTATGGTTCAATGAGTAATTGGAAAGTCATATTTATCATAATCGCGATACTCCTGCAAGCAGGTCTTCTAATTCCATACTATTATTATAAAACTAAAAAGAAGAAGAATACAAAATTCTAAAAGAAAAGAAACATTAGACTCAAAACCTCAAAAAGCATAAAAGGGCTACTGCATCGCGCGGTAGCCCATTTATTTAGTTAGTTTTTATCTAAAAATTTGAGAGAATTGAAAACTTCACAGTTTCGCTTTCGTTGTTGTTTTAATTAAGCACACTAACTATATTATATGTTTAAAGCAAATGAAAATGTCTATTCGTTCATAACCTGCACCTTGTGATTAATCCTCGCCAGACTGTCAGCGAGAACCTGGTCGGCTTTCACATCATTCGAGATGGCGACCGACGGTGCTGTTACTTGTTTACCAATGGTATCCGTTGCCAATATACTTCCGTCATCACCGGAGAAAGAATGTTGTGCCACATTCCCCAGTGAAAGGATGATTGCAATTACGGCAGCGGCCTTAAACAGAGGGATAAAACGGCCGGTCAGTGTCAAGCGTTTTGCTTTTACGACCACAGGCTCCACCTCTGCCAGAATACGAGCATCAAAGTCCTCGCCCAGCCCTACTTCCTGCTGAACCTGCTGATAAACAAACAAGTTCTTATAGCGGAGCAAATGAGCCGGTACGTCTTCTTTCGAGAAGAAGTTGCGCAATACCGCTTCCTCCTCGACAGAAGTTTCGCATTGCCAGTATCGCTCCAGGAGCTGTTCTATATCCTTATAATCCATATTCGTCAATTTCTAAATACCTTTGTTTTACCTTTTGCCTGGCTCTGAAGAGATTCACTTTCACTTGTTCCTCTGTCAGATTCAGCAGGGTTGCAATTTTTTTATAGCTCTCACCTTCAATGTCCCTCAGTTGCATGATAAGCCGCTGTTTTTCGGGAAGTTCGTTGACCAGCCTGTTGATGATATTCATTCTTTCATCATGAACCATCCGGTCGTACGGACTATTTGCATCAGGTTCTTCCTCCATTTCGGGGGTGAGTTCCACGTTCTGCGCTTCTCTCTTCTGACTCCGGTCTATCGCCAAGTTCTTTGCCACTGTCAGGCAATAGGCTTCGACGGATTCAAACTGAGACCACTCATCACGCTTGTTCCACACTCTTATCATGGTGTCCTGAACGACATCCTCGGCTTCTGCCCTATCCAGGGTTATTCTGAGCGCCAGTCGAAAGAGTTTGTCCTTCAACGGCAAAATATCGTTTCGGAAGCTGATTTCTTGCATCTCTATAATAATGACGGGCTAGGATACGAAAAGTTACAGTCGCCCACTACTTTTTTTTGAATTATTTTTTTATTCTTGTTCCACCGTTACCGTTAATCGCTGATGCTAAGGTAATTATCACTTCGGACACTCCCGCATTTATTGCATCAAAAGAGTTCTCCAGTTTAGGAATCATGCCACCTTGAATAACGCCGTCAGCTATGTATTGTTCGAATTCCGCACGGGTAATCTGAGGAATCACGCTATCATCATCATTCTCGTCACGCAACACGCCTTTCTTCTCGAAGCAATAGACCAACGTTACGTCAAACAGAGCCGATAGAGCCTTTGCCGTCTCTCCGGCAATGGTATCCGCATTGGTATTCAGCATATTGCCTTGTCCGTCATGTGTCAGCGGCGCCATCACCGGAACGACTCCTTTGTGTATCAAGTCCGACAACAAAGTAGCATCCACCTTTTCCACATCACCGACAAAACCGTAATCCACGTCTTTCACCGGACGTTTCACCGAACGGATTACATTCATATCCGCTCCGGTCAGCCCCAGCGCATTGACTCCACGAGCCTGCAGCCCGGCAACGACACTCTTATTCACCAGACCGCCATATACCATCGTCACCACTTTCAGCGTCTCCGCATCAGTAATACGGCGACCATTTACCATTTTACTTTCTATTCCCAGTTGCGCGGCAATCTTTGTAGCCGAACGGCCGCCACCGTGAACCAGCACCTTATGGCCGTTGATAGCGGCAAAGTCGTTTAACAACTGACGAAGGGTGGCGTCCTCTTCTACGATTTTGCCACCCACCTTAATAACTGTTAGTTTTTCTCTCATTTATTAATTTCTAATAAGTTCACCGAATGGAGAATCCGGTTCCGGCGCCTTGCCGGGTTATTCTAAATACGTATATCCGTAAAGTCCCGAACGATAGTTAGAAAGGAACTCTTTCCCTTCTTCCAGGGAAATCTTACCTTCTTTCACTGATTTCGTAACCCAAGTTTCGAGCGTACGCACCAGCTTCTTCGGATTATACTGTACATAGTCCAATACTTCCGCCACCGTTTCTCCGTCAATAATCTGTTCTATATTATATCCTTTCTCATTCACAGAAACATGCACGGCATTCGTATCACCGAACAGATTATGCATATCTCCCAGAATCTCCTGATAAGCCCCCACCAAGAAAACAGCTAAATAATAAGGCTCTGTTTTCTTCAGACTGTGCACAGGCAGGTAATGAGCCACATTGCGTGTAGAGATAAAGTTTGCAATCTTACCGTCCGAGTCGCACGTAATATCCTGCAAGGTAGCCGAGCGTTCCGGTTTTTCATCCAACCGCTGAATAGGCATAATCGGGAAAATCTGGTCAATCGCCCAAGAGTCTGGAAGAGACTGGAACAGCGAGAAATTGCAGAAATACTTGTCTGCCAACAATTTGGACAATCCACGAAATTCATCAGGCGCATGTTTCAAACCACCGGCAATCTGATTAATCTCACGCGTGATAGACCAGTACAGACGCTCGATTTGCGCACGGGTTTTCAAATCCACAATTCCGTGGCTGAACAAATCCAACGCTTCTTCCCTAATCTGCTGGGCATCGTGCCATGCTTCCAACATCTTGTTCTGATTCAGCGAATCCCATATACCATATAGTTCCTGCACCAGTTCGTGCGCGTCAGGAGCAATTTCCTCTTCGTCATCCCATTCCGGCAAAGTGGCCGTTTCGAGCACCTCAAAGATAAGCACCGAGTGATGTGCTGTCAATGCCCGTCCACTTTCCGTAATTATATTCGGATGCGGGATGCCGTTCTTATCACTCACGTCCACCAAAGTAGAGATTGAGTCGTTCACATACTCCTGGATGGAATAATTCACGCTGCCCTCACTGTTTGACGAACGGGTACCGTCGTAATCAACCCCCAATCCGCCGCCAATATCCACAAACTCCACGTTGAATCCCATCGAATGAAGCTGCACATAGAACTGTGACGCTTCACGCAAAGCCGTCTTGATACGGCGGATCTTCGTCACCTGGCTACCGATATGGAAATGAATCAGCTTCAGGCACTCCTTCATTCCTTTGCTTTCAAGAAAATCGAGTGCTTCGAGAAGCTCACTGGAAGTCAGGCCGAATTTGCTGGCGTCACCGCCCGATTCCTCCCACTTGCCGCTGCCGGAAGAAGCCAGTTTGATGCGGATACCGATATTAGGCTGCACATTGAGTTGCTTCGCCATCTTGGCAATCAGCTTCAACTCGTTCATCTTCTCCACAACGAGGAAGATACGCTTGCCCATCTTCTGTGCCAGCAGAGCCAGCTCGATATAACTTTCGTCCTTATAACCGTTGCAGACAATCAATGAGTCAGAGTCCGTATTGACAGCAATCACCGCATGAAGTTCCGGTTTGGAACCGGCCTCAAGTCCGAGATTGAACTTCTTTCCATGGCTGATAATCTCTTCCACCACGGGGCGCATCTGATTGACTTTAATCGGATAGATAATAAAATTCTGGGCTTTATACCCGTATTCTTCCGCCGCCTGCTTGAAACAGGACGACATCTTTTCGATACGGTTGTCCAGAATATCCGGAAAACGCAACAGCATGGGAGATGCCACATCCCGCAGTTGTAACTCATCGACCAGTTCTTTCAAGTCGACAGCCACTCCATCCTTACGCGGTGTAACAACAACATGACCTTTGTCATTAATACTAAAGTACGAGGTTCCCCAACCTGTGATGTTGTAGAGCTCCTCAGAATCTTCAATACGCCACTTTCTCATTTTTCTGTAATTCGGTGTTTTTAGTAAATAATTGGACGGCAAAAATACAGATTAATCTACATGTTGCCAATTAATTGGACACAATTTCTTTCAATCGGTCTGTATATCCGCTATTTCCGTTACGGGCATCATATCTTTGTGCCAAATCGGCAGCCTGCTGATAGAAATAATCGCGAAGCTCGGAAACGGCATAGACCCCGTCCGCACGATAAAGAGGAAACTCTTCCGGCAAAGAGAGCCGGACTTCCTGACGGTCTGCATATTTCAAGGTTTCCACCATGTCACACGAGAAACGATATTTCTTCAGCGAATTGCTGCGCAAGCTCCAGTCCGTGCAACGTTCTACATACTCCCAACTCCTTTCCGGCTTCGTCATCATGTTATAAGCGACAAACAGCCCCATGTATGACAATAAGTACTCATCCTTTTCTCTTCCCGCCAGCGCCTCTTCGGCACGTGCACACATATCGGCGGCAATCTCCGGCTTGCCGGCTTTCAGCGCATAATAAGAAAGTTTCAGATAAGCACGAAGGTTGGCCTCATAACAGGTCACCTGCTTGTTAATCAACGGCTGCGCCCGGCTGTAAGCCTCATCAAACTGTCCCGTCTCCAGAAAATAATCCAGCATAAAGTTCAGTTCACAGGCTTCACACGACTGGCCGTCAATCTTCTCAGCCAGCATCTTGTCGATATACTCTTTCGCCTTGTCATACTGCCGCATCCATACACACTCTACCGACCAGCGGTGGTAATAACTCCGCAGAGAATACCCGTTCCGGAGAATACGCTCTTTATAATCCTCGCCTACCGCTTCCACCTGTTCCATCGGAATGTCCGGCACATCGAACGTGCAGGCCCATATCCACTTATACTTCCACAGCAAATCATCCTCTTTGATGATGTCCTTATGATTTTCATAATCATCCAGGATTTTAGAGAATACGGTAATCTCTTCCGTATCCGCCGAAAGCAGATTCAGTTCATAAATAAGGTCGAGCCGCATCTCCGTGGCCCATTCCACATCTTCATTCTCGTCCGCAATGCGAATCGCCTCTTTCAGCAGGTTCGCTTTCTCACGAGGACGCAGGCTGTCGTTCTGAGTCTGCAACAGCAGTTTTTGTATCTCAAGCGTGTATCTCATATTCTTTCAATTAATTCAGGAAGTTAATAAAATCATTCATTTTCGATGTCATCAGTTCGCTGAGCGAATGATTGAAGAGTTCCATTTCCTCGCTGTTCACCGGATATTTCCCTTGCAGGAGCGACTGCACATACAATATATGCACCACATGCTGGAACATTTTATTGTCTCCTTGTATTTGCAGTAAAGTCCGCACCATCTCATTATCGGCATTGAACGTCAACGTAGGCGGAACCTGCTTTGCGGCATTCACCGACCCCAGCACGGCAGCCAACGGATTATTGGCACTCTTCGTTGTATTCTCCTTCTCCTCAGCCACAAATATCACCGGAATATCCACTGGTGTAAAATGTTTCAGGCGGCAAACACAGCCAAAACGCTTCAACAGCTCATTCGCTTTTGCTTCAAAAGCCTGAAACTCCATCCTGCACTCCACTTCTCCAAACTGTTCCAGCAGCCGTGAAGGAGATATTTCATCCAACGTCAGTTCCGGATTCAGACGGACATACTTTCTCAACAACGCCTCATCAAACGTATAGGCGGCATTCACAACCAGCCACCCTTGCGCTCCGGCGATACGCCGTACTTGCCGGAAATCTTCCAGATTCCGGGTAAAGCATATCACATTGCCCGCCGAACGGATACTTCCGAAACTACGTATTCCCTTATTCGTCTCAAAAGGAAGATAATCCATAAACAAGCGGAGCAATTCATTGTCTTCCGAAGCAATCGCCTTGATATGGAAATGATGAACATCCATAATCTTATTGAACATGGTACGGTTATTCTGCACCAGTCCCCGCAAGTAATCCTTGATAGCTGCTCCAATCTCCTTCCGGGCATCCTTCAGCAAATCATTGCTCACCAAAGACTCCCGCGAAGCGGTAGACAACAGCCCGTCCGCATTCACCAGACAACGGATAAAGAATGCCCACGGTGGCAGCAGATTGCAGTCGTCCTCGCTCAGCAACATACGTTTCAGATATACCTTATGCGAATTGCGCACGGAAAACTGCGTACGGAAAGGCAAGACATAAAGCACTCCTTCCACGCGCCCGCTTTCAGTACGTATCCTGAAAGCATCGAGGGCGGACGACCGGAAAGCCTTCACCCCATAATCGAGCAACTCCTTACGGGTCGATTTCGGATCGAGCCATACAGGCGAAGGCGTATTCACCAGCTCCTCTTCACCTTGATAATGCAGATAAATGGGATAAGGCAACACCTCGCCATAATTGACCAGTATCTTTTTAAACATCTCGTACTCAAAAAGATGCATCCAGTCACTTTTGGGATGCAACACCACCTGCGAACCGATTGACTGCTCCTCGTCAGACAAAGCCAGCTCGTACGTGCCGTCCACCTTTCCACACCAGCGGACAGCCTGCCCGCCCATTGCAGAACGGCTTTCCACCCTAATCTCATTGGTAACCACAAAACAGGACAACAGTCCGATACCGAACCTGCCTATAAAGTCATCCGCATCGGGCGTATCCCGTTTCGAACTTTCTCCGATAATAGTAAGGAAGCGGTGCACCTCCTCTTCTTTCAGCCCGATTCCATTGTCCCGGAATATCACCGTTTTATCATCATTCAGGAAGACATCAATACGGCCAGCATAATTCTCGTCAATATTGCGCAGTGCCGTGATGGCATCCACACAATTCTGCAATAACTCCCGGACAAAAGTATTCGGATTACTATAAATATGTTCCGACAACAGGGCAATCATCCCCTTCAGGTTGACCTGGAACAAATTATTTTCTTCTTTCTCCATGTTCCTTTCTTATTTTCTCCTTCTTCCGGTGATTTTAAGAGCTTTCTCATTGCCGTTCTCGGCAGCCTTCTCGAACCACTCCATAGCAATCTCGTCATTTTCCTCTACACCATTTCCCATCAAATAGGCGTTTCCAAGTTCGAACTGTGCTTTATCGTTATTTTTTTCGGCAGCTTTCATCAACCATTGTACAGCCGTTTCCGGATCGGGCGTGCAACCTTCGCCGTACATCAGCATCTTGCCGAGATAATAAGTCGCGCCGACATTCTCGTTACCCGCCGCATCCGCAAACCAGCGATAGGCCTCGGCGTAATTCTCCTTCACGCCTACTCCATTATAATAACAAAGTCCGGTGCGATACATACTTGCCACATTCCCGCTATCCGCAGCCAGTGTGTAATATTTGAAGGCTTCCGTCTCATTATCTTCCACTCCGATACCCATCTCATAACAGATACCCAGCCCTTCGCTGTACCATTTATACTCATCGGCAGCTTTTTTGAAATACGAGTAAGCCTTTTCCGACTCATTCAGCCTGTCATAATCATACAGGTAATACTCACCCATACGTATCATAGCCATAGGAACTTGATTGGCAACCGCCTTTTCATACCACTCTACGGCCTTCTTGTTATCTTCCAGGCAGGAGCCGTAACCGAAGAAGTTGTAATCCCCCATTTTAAACTGGGCGTAACCATAATTCTGCTCCGCCGCCTGCGTCATATATTCCACTGCCTTCTGTGGATTCTCTTCCACGCCATTACCATTCTCATAAGCCATCCCCAGTTCCGTCAGACAACGGGCTTCATTCTTTTCCACCCCTTTGGAGAACCATTCAAGCGCCTTGTCGAAGTCCTCTTCCGTACCGAGCCCATGCTTATAGCAACGTCCCAACGCAAAAATCGCATCCGTATCACCTGCTTCGGCAGCTTTTATATACCATCCGAAAGCCTCTTCCGGCCGCGCTTCACTTAGAACACCTTTTTCCATATAAAGACCTACACGGAACATTGCATAAGGATAACCCTCACCGGCAGCCTTGCTGCACAGTTCAAAAGCCTTTTCATAACTCTCCTCCACTCCGTCACCATTCTCATATAAAAACGACAACTCTACCAAAGCAAAACAGGAGCCCAACTCAGCCGCCTTCTCATAATATTCCCTTGATTTCACGGCATCCGTCACACCACCATACCCGTTTGCCAGATAAAGAGCCGCACGGCAGTATCCGTCAGCATTTTCCATCGAAGCCGCTTTCTCATAATACTCCATTGCTTTGACATAATCCGGTTCTTCGGACAAGAAGCCGCGTTCATACATCCATCCCAAACGATAGGCTGCATTTCCCGAACCCAGCCCAACAGCCTTCTCCAGCAACTCTTTCGCACGGTTCATGTCCTCTTCCACCAAGTCACCGTTGAAGTACACGTTTGCCAGTCCCTCGATACCCGGCACATAATCATCTGCCACACATGCCTCAAGACACGCCAGCCCCCGTTTCACATTCTTATAGTCATCATTGTACAAGTAAATCAGTGCCAACTCATACGCGCTGTACAACTCGCAATAGAGCACTCCCTTTTCCAACCATTCAATCGCTTTGGGCATATCCAGCCACTCTTCTTCCTGATAATTATATCCCAGGAAGCCAGCAGCAGACCACACACCGGCACGCCAGGCCTTTTCCCAAAGTTCAAAGGCCAGTTCTTTCGGTTTGCCCAGTTCCGGATAACGGAAATAAAGCGTACCCAGATTTTTAAGAGTATATAAATTCGGAACTATCTCCAATGATTTCTCATAACAAGCAGCTTCTTCCGCCACATTCCCCTCTTCCCTGTCGAGTGCATCTCCCAGCGCAGCATAAGTATGGGCACGCAAACGATGTCCTTCGGGCAGTTCGTCCAACAATTCCTGACGTATCTGCAACGCTTTCTCTTTATTGCCTGTAAATTCCTCGGCAAAAGCACGATAATGTTTTCCCCACAACAGAGCTTCGGGAGAAGAAAGAGCCGCAAAACGACGTTCACCTTCTTCCTTATCCTGTTCGCAATAAAATCCCATAAGTTTCCAATAAGCAACGGTCGCTTCCGCTTCCGCCCACCCCATATCGGCAGCTTTTTCGTAGAATGGGAACAAATAACTCATATCACGTTTTCCGCAGCGGGCTTCGGAATACTGGGCACCTTTCTGTGCCCACCCCGCACCGCTGAATACAGCCACACGGTCGCATACCTGCATCACCTTCTCCCACCAGAATTCATATTCTTCTTCGTTGAGATCGACCTCGACATTACAGTCGAACGCACTGAATATCAGTTCAAAGAAATCTTCCGTCAGTTTCTCGTCTTCCCGGGTATCCAAAGCATATTCGCACACAGCCAATGCCTCCCACCAGTTTTCAGCATTCAATAATGAAGTCGTCGTGTATTGCGGGAACCATGCCGCAGCAGGTTTTCCTGAAGTCTTAATTTTAGCAGATAATCTCTCAAAATTCTCTTTTAATGTTTCCATGATGTAGGTTTTTTACCTTGTTTTTATATTATAAATCTCGTAACGAGCGCCAAGGTACAAATATTGACCGAATGAACAAAAAAGAGAATCAAAAAAGATAAAGTCTGATACACGATTCAGGCACGGATTACACAGATTACACTGTCGCTCTACAATACATATATTTAGAGGAACCGTGAAATCCGCGTAATCCGTGCCTGTAATTATGCAAAAATTCTATTTTTATAATCCGAGAAGTTGTTGCAAACGCTGAACGGAAGCGGCAATCTGCCAACGGTCTTCCAATTCGTCGGCATTGAAGACATACTGTGCCTGAGTATAGAAAGGAGCGCGTTTCTCCAACGCCTGCACAATGAACGCTTTCAGTTCTTCATCCTCTTTTACCCTGAAGAATAGGACGTTGTTGTTTGGCTACACGCAAGCGCCTGAACAACACATCGGGATGCACATCAAGGAAAACCGTCTTCCCCACCCGGTTCATAAATTCCATGTTATCAAAAAAACAAGGCGCTCCACCTCCCGTAGAAATTACCACATTCTCAAACTCGGCTACTTCATGGAGCATGCTCCTTTCCAGTTCCCTGAATCCTGTTTCGCCCCGTTCGGTGAATAATTCTCCAACAGTTCTGTGAAAACGCTCTTCAATATACCAGTCCAGATCGATGAACGGTATATTCATATATCGGGCAAAAGCCTTACCCAACGTCGTTTTTCCGGCACCCATATAGCCGGTAAGGAAGATACGAACCATAAATGACTAATTTTGCTCACAAAATTAGTCATTTAATTCATTATTTGAAAACTTTCACCCGTTCTTCCAACGGCTGGAATTCTTTTTCCCCCGGTTGGGCGGTAGGAAGCCCGAACGGCATTTCCGCAATCAAATGCCAGTGTTCCGGCAAATTCCATGCACGGCGCACTTCTTCATCAATCAACGGATTATAATGTTGCAGCGACGCTCCGAAACCTACATCTTCGAGCATTACCCAGATAGCTAACTGATGCATGGCAGAAGTCTGCAATGACCATCCCGGGAAATTCTCCTGATAAGCCGGGAAAGCCTCCTGAAGTCCTTTGACCGCTTTCTGGTCTTCAAAGAACAAAACGGTTCCATACCCGCAGGCAAATGAATTATCTATTTTCTCTTCTGTCTTTACGAAAGCCTCGGCCGGCACAATCTTCTTCAACGCATCCTTTACAATCTGCCACAATTTCTTGTGAGATTCTCCCAACAGCAAGACTACGCGTGTAGTCTGTGAATTGAATGCCGACGGCACGTGGCGCACTGTCATATTGATGATACACTCTATCTCCTGATCCGGTATAGGCGACTGATTAGTAATTGAATAGTAAGTCCGACGTTGTTTTAAAGCCTCGCTAAAAGATTTTTCCATGATAGCTCCTTTCTTTAGTTCATATTCTTAAACTCTCTTTTTTTTATAACAAGTAGCGCCTCTAACTTGTTCAGTTAGAGAATATATTTGTACCTTCGCACCGTCAATTCATTGACCCTATTTAATTCATCGTCAAAAATGGCTAAACAGAAATTCTACGTAGTATGGGAAGGCGTCACGCCCGGAATTTACACCTCCTGGACGGATTGCCAGCTTCAAATCAAAGGATACGAAGCCGCCAAATACAAATCATTCGATACTCGCGAAGAAGCCGAGCGGGCACTCACCATGTCTCCCTACGCCTATATCGGCAAAAACGCGAAAGCTAAACCAAGCGGAACAAAAGCTTCTCCGGACACATTGCCTGCTTGCGTGATTGACAATAGCCTGGCAGTCGACGCTGCTTGCAGCGGCAATCCCGGCCCCATGGAATATCGTGGGGTACACATTGCCAGCCGGCAGCAAATCTTCCACTTCGGACCGATGAAAGGGACGAACAATATCGGTGAGTTCCTGGCCATCGTGCACGGACTGGCGCTATTGAAACAAAAAGGATTCGATATGCCTATTTATAGCGACAGCGTCAATGCCATCAGTTGGGTACGCCAGAAAAAATGCAAGACCAAACTTCCCCGTACCAAAGAAACCGAAGAATTGTTCCTGCTGATAGAACGGGCGGAAAAGTGGCTGAGGGAGAATACCTACACCACACGTATCTTGAAATGGGAAACGAAAGAATGGGGGGAGATTCCGGCGGATTTTGGCAGAAAATAAAAATGATATATAATTCAAAACAAGTAATATGAAAACATTGACTTCTAACAAAGCTTTCTGGCTACTATTAGTCATTTGTGTAGTAACAATCCTACCTTTCCTCGGATTGTCTGAATACCACACCAAAGGCGAACCTCGTGAGTCCATCGTATCCTATTCCATGCTGGAAAACAACAACTGGATTCTGCCCAGAAACAATGGTGGAGAAATTCCCTACAAACCACCTTTTTTTCATTGGACCATAGCAGCCGTTTCACTGTTGAATGGCGGACAAGTTACGGAAATGACTTCCCGTATGCCTTCCGCTATCGCATTAATTGCCATGACCCTCTTCGGCTTTCTATTCTTTGCCAAAAGAAAAGGAGTAGAACTGGCATTATTAGCCGCTTTTATCACCCTGACCAATTTTGAGCTCCACCGTGCCGGAGCCAACTGCCGGGTAGATATGGTACTGACAGCTTTGACCGTATGCGCATTATATTGCTTTTATAGATGGTACGAAAGGGACTTAAAGGAATCCCGTGGCTGGTCATTCTCCTCATGAGCTTGGGCACACTTACCAAAGGCCCGGTAGGCACAATCATCCCATGCCTAGTCACAGGTGTATTCCTGTTGTTACGAGGTGTCAACTTTTTCAAAGCTTTTCTGCTTCTTTCCGCATGGGCCCTGCTTTCGCTCATCCTGCCAATATGCTGGTATATAGCCGCTTACCAGCAAGGAGGAGAGGAATTCCTGGCATTAGTAATGGAAGAAAACTTCGGCCGTATGACAAATACCATGAGCTACGATTCCTGTGTCAATCCCTGGCACTATAACTTTGTCACATTATTTGCCGGTTACGTACCTTGGGTATTACTGGGCATACTCTCTCTTTTCGGCCTGACATATCGCAAATTCGCCATTCAGCCAGTTACATGGTGGAAGCGTTTTACCATCTGGATAAAAAATATGAATCCGCTGGATTTATTCTCTTTCACCAGCATTGTTGTCATATTCGTATTCTATTGCATTCCCCAAAGTAAACGTAGCGTTTATTTAATGCCTATCTACCCTTTCATCGCCTATTTTCTGGCCAAATATTTATTCTATCTGGTCAAGAAACAATCTAAAGTGATAAAAGTGTATGGCAGTATCCTGGCAGTAATCAGCTTGCTGTTATTCGTATGTTTCATTGCCGTGAAGTGCGGATTTATCCCCGAAACCATTTTCCACGGCCGTCATGCACAAAACAACATCAACTTTCTGAGAGCAATACAAAATATCAGCGGAACAGGTTCTCTGATATTGATTGCCATCCCCACTATCCTTGGTATCTACTGGTGGTTCTATCAACGTAAACACGCATTAAGCAACCGTTTTCTCTACGCCATTGTCGTCCTCACCATGGGATTATATCTGGCATTGGACGGAGCCTATCAGCCACCAATATTAAACTCCAAGTCTGTAAAAATCGTTGCAGCAGAAATAAATGAAGTTGCTCCCGCCAATGCAGGTACTCTCTATGAGTTTATAGAAGAAAGCATATATGCCAAAGGCGACCCTGTACATTACTTCGAAGTCAACTTCTACTTAGGCAACCGGATCAATAACTTCTACAAAGAACGTCCTACAGAAGGATTCTTATTGCTGGGAATGAATGATGCCAAGAAATACCTTCCCGAATTTGAAAAAGAAGGCTATCAGTTCGAATTGCTCTATCAGTCGCCCAAGCCGGTGCTTCGCCAAACTGCCGAAGTGTACAAGTTCGTCAAGAAACAACCAGCCGAAATCAGCCCAGAAAGTGAAACTACATCTGCTCCGGAGTAACTTCTGACGAGTTTACCGTTTTTCCATGCTTCACCAAGTATTCCGCCGACTGAAGCATGGAAAAACTATACTCTTTCAAAGGCAGAAAACTATCATCCATCGGTACCCGAACCAGTTTGCCATTATCAATATAATAGGTAAACTCCTGATTCGTTTCATAATTGTACATATACAACTGAGTCCCATTACGCCCCACAATCATATCGTCCGCCGTATAAAACATACAAGGACGCTCCTCGTGAAGCAAATCAACCCCAAAGTTATTTTGCAAATAATCAATGCCCAACAATCCTAACACAGTGGGCTGTATATCTACCTGTCCACCAAAAGCGTCCTTTTCTTCCGGAGAGATATGAGTGGAATAAATCATCAACGGAATATGGTTATATGACTGCGGCAACTCACATTCGGCATCTCCCACCAGTTTGCCATGATCTCCTTCCAATACAAATATAGTATTATCAAACCACGGCTGCTTACGCGCTTCCTCAAAAAAACTGCGTAAAGCCCAATCCGCATACTCGACAATCTGCATCTCCGGTTCACTTGTTTTCGGATGAAAATAAGGCGGTATCACATACGGCGGATGATTACTGATAGACAAGAGAGCAGCAAAGAAAGGCTGCCCCGAAGCAGCCTGCCGATTCAATACCGGAATGGCATACTCATACAAGAAATCATCCTGCACCCCGAAACTGTTCACCACTTTGTCCGCCGGATAATCCTCTTGTGAAAAGACCTCGTCAAAGCCGTTAGTCCGGAAAAACGCATTCATATTATCATATTGTCCCTCATGCGTCATGAAGAAAAGATTATGATATCCGTTTTCTTTCAATACGGTAGGCAAACCCGAATAACGGGGAATTACCGACCCTTTCATCAAATTCCGTTTCATCATGGCAGGAAAAGAATATAAAGTAGAGTACAGCCCATGATTGGTGTGGATACCGGCCGAATAGAAATTACGGAAACCAAGTGAATGGATATATAAACTATCCAAAAAAGGAGTCAAAGACTCCGATTGCCCGAAACGCTTCATAAAATTACAGGACATAGACTCCATCATGATCAATACGACATTAGGACGCCGTCGTTGCACGGTATCCGCTTCCGAAGCATGCCTGTACACAGCCAACGGTGAGATGGCAGCATCCCCCGGACGGTTCAGAAAAGTCCGTACCTTATTGACTGCCTCCTGCTCATCCATTAAATGCAGGTATTTATTTTCAGGTCTCATATCATCCATTACGCTTGTCAGCAAATTAAACGTAGGGCTCACCCCCAACTGATTCAGAAAAGCGTCCTGACAAAAATAAGCGGCGCTCACCTTTATCGGATTATACCCCGTACGCCCCCGGATACCGAATATGCAAAGTCCGATTAAACCGGTTCCTATCACCCCTGCCAATCCTCTTTTCAAGAAAGGGAATGAAGCAGGAAACGCAAGACAACAGCTACGGAAGTACCGCCCCAGAAAAGCTATCCATACGACAAATCCAACCAGAAAGACCACGAAAATTCCGATAGACAAATAGTAAGAAGGTTCTCCAAATATCATCCCCACAGTAGTCCCTGCATAACCGAACCACTCAAATATAGAAGAATTGATATGCTTAAAGAAATAGGCAAAATATGGAATATCCGATGCACTAATCATGTAAACCAACGCATAGAAAACGCTGAAAAAGACAGTAAAGAAACGGAATACCCCCTTGCCATAATAGTTGCACAGCCCACATATCACAGCAACAGCCAATGGAAGAAGCAGTATGTAGCAACCTATCACATTGTCAAACCATACCCCATGCACAAATGCCCACCATGCCAGGCTCTTATCCGACAAGGCTTCAGGAGTCAACTGATGGTAGGATGAGATAAACAACACCAGACGAAACAATCCCGTAACAACCAAAGCCGAAAGATGAATGAGAATTATATATACAATAAGACAAAGAAAACATTTCATAATTACTTCTTCTTTTTATGAATAGATTTGAATAGAATTACTTCTTCCGTTTATAGGTATAAACGAAATGTAGAATCAGAAAGTTAACAGGCACCACCACAATCAACACCAATATCGGTGCCAGAAGTTCACTAGTCCCTAACCAAAGGAAGAGATTCAACAGACCGATTTCAAGCAGGTAATTAATCAGGTGGCTGAAGCCAAAGCCCACCGCATTCTTGGAAGAAGGCTTGGCACGAAAAGTAAAAAAGGTAGTCAGGAAATAATTGCAGACAAAGCCGACAGCATATCCGGCTGTAAAAGAAACATTTGCATTAGCAACCAACAGAACAAGACAATACACACCATAATGGATAGCCGAGGATATAGTACCGACAATACCAAAGCGCATGAACTGCCAGAATTTCTCCCGCCAGTCCGGGTGTTTGTCCAATATCTCCTTACTTATCCTGAGCATCATCGTATAACACTTCTTCAACATTATAAAGCGGACGACGTTTTACTTCTTTATAGATTTTCCCTATGTACAATCCCACCGCACCTATCGACAACAGAACAACTCCGCCTACAAACCAGACAGACAACATCAAAGATGCCCAGCCATGCTCAGCCGTACCTGCAATCAGAGAATGAAGCACATAGATTCCTATCAGAATACTGATAAAAACAAAGATAACTCCCAGATAAACAATCCCATAAATCGGTTTTACAGAGAAAGAGGTTATTCCATCCAATGCCAGCGCCAACATCTTCCTCAATGTATATTTGGAAGTTCCGGCAGTACGCTCCCGGATAACGTCATCCACTGTTGTCGAAGGAAACCCTAATAAGGGAATGATACCACGCAGATAAAGATTACGCTCACCGTAGTGAGACAATTGCTGCAACACTCTTTTACTCAAAAAACGAAAGTCCGCATGATTATAGATTGCCTCCACTCCCATCCGGCGTTGCAATTTATAAAAAGCGTTCGCAGAAAGACGTTTCAGCATCGGATCGGCTTGGCGGGAGACCTTCACTCCATACACCACATCATAACCTTTCTCATAAGCATCAATCATTTCCTCAATCGCATTCAAGTCATCCTGTAAATCGGCATCAATCGTAATAACGGCATCACTCCAATCCTTGGCAGTCATCATACCTGCCATGATAGCACTCTGATGCCCCACGTTCCGTGCCAGGTTCATCCCTTTTATATAAGCATTCGTCTTGTTCAACTGCTTGATGATGCTCCAGGTACGATCCTTACTACCATCATTCACAAAAAGTACAAAACTGTCGGCACTGATTTTTTTCTTCGTTATCAGCTCCTCAAACAAAGCCGTCAAACGTGCCGCAGACTGTTCCAATACTTCCTCCTCATTGTAACATGGAGACACAATTGCCAATTTAATCATTTTTTATCCGGGATTTAGTTAGTTCAGCCAGTTTTATCCGTGCAAACTCCGAATAGGTCATAAAAGAAGCCCCCTTTTCCTTAAACATACGGATTAGCTTATCCAGCCGTTCTTCCATTCCCCTGCCGGAATGGTTACGGATAATAAAAGGCATTTTCAATTCAGGATGATCATTCAGCGGATAAAATTCCCACGGATGGAAATAAGTAACAAAATATCCGTCATGCTTGAAAACTCTGTCCGCCATCCACTGATAGAGCTTTACCGGCAAGTTATGGCATGAGAGCCAAAATAACGGGAAACGAATCCACGGGGTCACGGAAGCCGGAATCTGAAGAACTCTACCTGTCATAAAGCAGGTACGCGGTTCAGACAGATGCATATATCTTCCAGGAATAAACGCCGGATTCAATGATGAATTGTACACATATCCCATCCGTTCTATTTCCGCATCCGACACCGGGAACATACGCGGCTGGCGATAACCCTCAATCGTCCTGCCTGTCAGCCGCTCCAAAATCTCCTTCGAACGACAGACATCCGAAGCCTGCGGTTGCCAATGGTCGCATCCGTGCGCAGCAACCTCGTGCCCCTCATCCATTATGCGCCGCATTACTTCCGGAGCATTTTCCGCGAAGTTGCTTGTACAGAAAAAAGTAGCCTTCACATCGTTCCTTTCCAGACAATCCAAGATCTTATTCGTGCCATAAACCGACACCCTCATGGCTTCATCCAACGGAATGTCTACTCCATGTTCACGAGGCACATCAAATTCTTCTGTATCAAAACTTAATAATATCATTGCAATATCTAAAATTACAACTGCTGCATATCATGCAGGCGTTTGTAATAGCCGTTTAATTCTATAAGTTCCTCATGCTTACCACGTTCTACAATTTCTCCTTCATATAACACGCAGATTTCATCTGCATTCTTAATAGTAGAAAGACGATGGGCAATAGCAATCGTCGTACGCGTCTTCATCAAGCGTTCCAGCGCCTCCTGCACCAGACGTTCTGACTCCGTATCCAAAGCCGAAGTAGCCTCATCAAGAATCAGAATCGGAGGGTTCTTCAGGATGGCACGGGCGATACTGATACGCTGGCGCTGACCACCGGACAATTTTCCACCACGGTCACCGATATTCATGTTATATCCTTCCGGTTTCTCCATGATGAAATCGTGTGCATTGGCAATCTTCGCAGCTTCCACAACCTGCTCCATCGTTGCATTTTCCACACCAAAAGCAATATTATTGAAGAACGTATCATTAAACAGGATAGCTTCTTGATTTACATTACCAATCAAACTGCGTAAATCGGCGATACGTACATCGCGGATACTTGTCCCGTCAATCGTAATGTCTCCTTCCTGCACATCATGATAGCGTGGCAATAAATCCACCAGTGTCGATTTACCGGAGCCCGACTGTCCGACCAATGCAATAGTCTGTCCTTTAGGAACCGTCAGATTTACGTGTTTCAGCACTTCCCGTTTACCATCATAACTGAAACTAATATCTTTGAATTCAATTCTATCATTCAGCCCCTTCAACGGTTTCGGATTCGGAATTTCCTTAATATTATTCTCCGCTTTTATAAGCTTATCCACACGTTCCATAGAAGCCAATCCCTTCGGAATGTTATATCCTGCTTTCGCAAAATCCTTCAACGGATTGATTACACTATACAGGATAACCATATAGAAGATAAATGTCGGAGCATCGATGGTTGCATTCTGTCCCAAAATCAATGTACCACCAAACCACAATACAGCTACAATCAGGATTGTCCCTAAGAATTCACTCATAGGATGCGCCATCGCCTGGCGTATAGCAACTCTATTCGTTGCATCACGAAGTTCGTTACTACATTTGGTAAAACGATTAATCATCTTATCTTCTGCAATAAAAGCTTTGATAATACGCAATCCACCCAATGTTTCTTCCAATTGCGACATCGTATCACTCCATTTGCTTTGTGCTTCCAAAGACTGACGCTTCAGTTTACGTCCTACCACGCCCATCAGCCAGCCCATTCCCGGCAATACCACAATGGTAAACAGAGTCAACTGCCAACTAGTCACAACCAGCGTTGCAAAATACAGGATAATCATAATCGGACTCTTCATCAACATATCCAACGAACTGGTTATTGAGTTTTCAACCTCTCCCACGTCACCACTCATACGAGCGATAATATCTCCCTTTCTCTCTTCTGAGAAGAATGCCATCGGCAGACGCATCACCTTGGCATACACCATGATACGGATATCACGCACCACTCCTGTACGCAATGGAATCATCACAGCCGAAGAAGCGAAATAACAACCGGTTTTAAACAGCGTCATTACCATCAGAAACAGTCCCAGGAAAATAAGAGCCGTAGTAGGACCGTTATCCACTATCATCTGATTGATATAATAATAAAAGTTATTCTTGGCAACATCTGACAAATCGCCACTGCCCCATTCCATGAAATGGTATACCTTATCAGCCCCTTCTGTCTTAAACAGAATGCTTAGAATAGGTATCAGGAAAGTGAATGAAAACACATTGAATACAGCAGACAAAATATTCAGCAAAATAGCCCAGCCGATATACTTCTTATAAGGCGACACAAAACGTCGCATCAGTTGTAGAAATTCCTTCATTATTTATGATAAAATGAGTTAAGACCGCAAAGATACAATAAAACTCATTAACTGATAACAGTTTCACCTAATTATTAACGCGATTTATCGGAAAGCACTTTCAAGAAAGTGGCAAACATATAGCCTTTGAAATCCAAGATACCAGTATTTCACGCACCAAACGTTCACTCTTCTGGTGACGATCACAAAAATAATCAGCAGATACATATCCGCTTGTTATAAAGGGATTTCTTATCATTGTCTTCATACCTCTTATTACGCAAGGATAATTATTATAAAATAATAAAGTCTATATATGCTGCTAATCTTTTTGAGTAACAGCCACCACATGATAATAAACCCCGTGCGTCTTCCTATACGACTTCACTCCCAGTCTTCGCATAATCCGTCCGAAATAATTAACCTGTCCGGGAGAAAATTTCATTTTACTCGCCTTTTGTATCCGTTGCAATATATCCGCAGCAAGCATCCATTCCCCTTCCTCGTCATCTTCCGCAACCCGATAATACACAAGGAATAACTGCTCTATGGCCGGTGATTGTTCAAACTCCTGATTGGCTTCCATCATAATAGCTTCTTCCTTCTCGTCAAACCAATAACGTTCATTATGATATAGCGCCGCCATTGCCTGTGCATAAAGCTGTTCATAGTCGACAGGACGGACAACGTCAATCATCCCCGTCACCTCAACACCAAGATAACGACGGCTACCGGAAGTATCCACCAGCAAGTCCTTATGATTACTTGTTCCGATAAAAGAAGCATATCGGCGAAGCTCTTCCACTGCCGAAGCATTCGGACGACGCGTGTTTACGACAGGCTTTTGCAGAATATGTTTCAGAAAAGGCTGCTGAGTAATACCAATCTGGTCAAACTCATCCATATTAATCAGCAAGAAGCGGTTCAGATACAACTCCGCATCCCGTTTCCGGCTAAAATCAATACTATCCGTATAGTACGCCTGCAAACACGGCGGAAGAATCAAACGGCAAAACGTAGATTTCCTGTAAGCCTGCGGGCCGACTAATATAGGCGATGTGCTGTTCGCATGATTTTTACCCATCCCACGCCAATGAGCCACCATGCTAAGAAACCAACGATGGAACAATTGCGCCCAATAAGGATTGTCACAAGGAACCCGCTTGGCCAAATCACCGATATGATCCTTTCCATCCCAGTGAGGAAGTCCATAAAGAAACTCCTCAACAGGCTGATAGATTGGCACACGATCCGAGTTCAGATAACGCACCACATCTTTGTCCCACAGTTTAAGTCCTTCGTATTGCGCATTCATCGTAATGCTTGCCATCAACCGCCTGTCTACCGGACGAAAATAAAAATCAAAACTGTTCCGCTGCCGACACTCCACCTGTGAAGTCAACTGATTGAAGCGGAACTCATAGCGCCGTTTCATAAACTCATCCATCTGCATCACAAATAGCTGTTCCGGCAGCAAACTGCTCTTATCCGCAAATCCTTCGCAAGCGCGATACACATTCTTCACCGTCTCCCGAATCAACAAATCGTCCTTCGGCAAGCGATAATGAGCGCGAGACCATCGCACTGTATCCTCTTCCGGGATACCGGCACGAAAACAATGCCCGGCCAGGCAAACCAACAGAGAATGTATATCATCACCCGGAGAATAGCTACCCTGCTCATCCAGCGCACGGGCAAAAGCTGCCTCAAAAAGCACAGAAAGCGCATTATATTTCTCATACCCCGGCGCAAGCCGTTGCAAAGGTGAAGTTTCCGTCTGCACCTGTTCGCGATAGGTCGTTTCTCCCGGCATAGCCATAGGCTGCTTCAGATAGATAGGCATCGCCTCGGGATTGAAATATAAATCCGGATCAAAAGTCAAACGGCAATATTGTTCCAGCGAAGGTTCTTTCAGCTCAATGTCGAAAGGAAGCTGAGGTTGATAGAACTTCACGGCAAGCCGATAGGCATGCGCATGAAAAAGTTCCGCTTGTTCGCGGTCAGCAGGCAAAAGGTCGTTGGGATAGGTAAAGCGCACCCATATCTTTACCGACTTTCCGGACGAACCGGTAAAAGCAAGGTAAGTCTGGGGCAACTCCTTCACGCGTTCTTTCACTTCATCTGCTTCCATAAGCCCCGACAAGTTATTCACCTGAATCATCACAACTCCATTGTACTCATCCATCGTCATTATTCCGTTCTTGCGGACAAAGGCGGCTGCAGGAAGCAGCTTCGGCACTTTCTGTACATAGTCATTTTTATCACCCGGAAGCATAAAAGGCAGGACTTCTCTCATTCCTGAGACGAGTTGCGCTTTGGTTTCCACTTTCATTAGCTCTACGAGCTGTTCGATTTTTAACGTCCGCAGAGTGTTCACTTTGCCGTCGTCTCTGATTTGTGTTATTCTCATTACTTTATTTATTTGTCCTGCATGTTGTTTTGTAGGGCGATTATTACGATACAAATATACTGTAAATATTCCACACAAACAAATTTAAAAAGCACTATTCCGCACTTCGCTACTAGAAAAGATTTTTCAATTCTATTTCTCATGTTCTCATAGATTTCAGATAAAGCATAGTCAATCAAACAGATACACTATGAGAAATACTTTTCAAAAATGGTATTTCTCATACTTTTTCCCACTTTTTGATTCAAAATCGCCCATTTCTCATACTCTTTCAGGGTATTTCTCATAGTCAGACACAACTATATCTTCTGCATGCCTGTCAACCTTATTTAATATGGAATCAAGCTATTATTTACGTGTAAACAACTAAGGATTTACTTGTTTTTCACCTAATAATGTCGTATCTTTGAAAGAGCATCCCAATCGTTCCACTGGAGTGCACAGACCTGTTCACTACAGTAAAAAGTTCTGTCTACTAGAGTGCAAGGGCCTATCCACTGGAGTGGAACGATAAAGATGCCAATAGGAAAATAAAATAACGAAAGCAAGATGTAACAACAACATAAGTAACATAACATATCAATCACTATTAAATTAAAAAAGCAATGGCAATACAATTCGAGTTTTATAAGAATCCCCAACCGGAAAAAGAAGGGGAAGAACCAAGTTACCACCCGCGGGTGGTTAATTTTCAACATGTGACCACTCAAAAGCTGGCGAGAGAAATCCACATGGCAACTACTTTCGGAAAAGCAGAAGTAGAAGCTATGTTAATGGAGCTAAGCAGATGCATGAGCAATCATCTTCGCGAAGGAGAAAGAGTACACCTGGATGGAATCGGTTATTTTCAAATCACGTTGCAAGCCACCGAACCCATACACTCACTTACTACCCGTGCCGACAAAGTGAAATTTAAATCCATCAACTTCCAAGCTGACAGAGATTTAAAGAGTTCGTGCATGGACACACACCTACGACGTTCAAAATATAAACCGCACTCCGCATCTCTTTCAGAAGAAGAAATTGACCGGGAACTCACTGAATATTTTGCAACGAATCCCGTATTAACCCGTACTAATATGCAGTCAATATGCTGCTTCACCCAAAGTATGGCCAGCCGACAAATACGCAGATTGAAAGCAGAAGGCAAGTTGCAAAATATCGGGAAACCTACACAACCTATCTATGTGCCGGGGCCGGGGTACTATGAGAAATGATTCCAATGAGTATGAGAAATAAGCAAAATTAGGGTCATTTTGCGGAAAAACTATGAGAAATGCTTGTTTCTGAAAGTATTTCTCATAGTCTATTTATCTTATTATCTGATGTTTATATTAAAACAATGAGAATATGATAAATGAATTTGTTTTTTCTGGTTCTTCGTCAAATTTGGTGGTACTTCTTCTATTGTGAATAAAGAATCTTGGCTCTCAGTAGTTTACTTCCTGCCCTATTGTACATCTGTCTTTTTACCGCTTTAATTTTATTCACTGTCCCCTCCAATAATCCGTTACTGAAGGGGATATCAATAGCTGCCTGTACTGCCTCCCAGTCTTTTTCAATACCATATGCAAAGTTCGTCAGTGCCATATTCCGTGTTGCCTTCGCTTTTTCAATCCACTTTCTAATATCCTTATCATAAGTATTCCCATTAATCATATCTCTGAAATTCTGACACACGCTTAAGAGTTCTTTAATCTGTGGTGAGGATTTATACAGTTCCGCTAGTTTAGGATTATCCGATTTTCCCTTTAGAATGTATTTGCGTATCTGATTCTGTGAAACTCTGTGTTTTACTTCCGTTTTCAATGCTCGCATTATGCTCCTTGACTTCCTTCCTCTTTCTGTTGATACCTTTTTCGCAAGCTGGATGTTATCCTTCCAATAAGTGCGCCACTGATTTTACTCCCCATTTTTTGTGCCAATATTTTTCGGGTAATACAGCCCGCACTAATGATTGTAGCCAGTTCGGATACATATTTAAGAGCTGTCTTCTGTTGCTCATTCAAGTATGCCCCTATTCTCCTGTTGTGAATGAGTTTATAAATGTAGCGACTTTTCTTGCCCAAATGTGTGGCTGTCTGCTCAATGGTCATCCCCTGCATTTTTAAGTTCAGGCTTTCCCTCTATATCTTCAATTTTTCTCTGTGTCGGACATCTCCCATGTTAAATATGTCCTGAAGAATTAACGAAGAAGCCGTGTCTCTGTCAGGATATTCGTACTTGAGCTTTTGCTTGGTCTGACGAATCATTTTCTATTTCCGGTATCATCGTGTCCGTCATATTCTTGGTTAGATGGAACCGGTCGCAGATTTGTGTAACACCAGGGATTATTCTGTTTATAGCCTCTGTGAAACATCTTCCACGGTCTCGTTATATATTGTATCTGAGGATTCCGGTAAGCCAGTTATCAAGCGCTTCTCCGCTTCTATCCTCTAACAAAGCAATAGGCATGTGTGTCATCTGGTCTACGACCACACTCATATAATCCTTACCTTTTTTATAGGCAAAATCATCAATACCTACATAAATACTTTTATTATGCATAGGATTATGTTGCCCGTACTGTTGTAGGATGCGTAAGCAGGAAGAGCTACTGGCCGTTATATGGAACAGTTGCAAAAGAGAAGAGGCCTTTCGAGAAGTAAGTTCCAAGCTTATCGATCTGATGCGTTCCTCAACAAGATAGCTCCGTCTACCATACCGACGAGCCAGAAAGACAACGGTTCGCAGAATATTTTTGCGGACAAGAAAATTGTCACAATAATATTTGCCAACCTTTATGACTAACTCCAAAGTATGACCGTAAACTTCAAGATCCTGAATATGACGGGAGTAGTAACTGTGCAACCGGTGACTGAAATGTCCGCAATAAGGACAGGAAGCCCCCTTGCCAGCCGTATGTAAAAAGACCGTCAATGAGCCAACAGCTTCAGAGATACCATCTTGTTGCAGACTATCGTAGCCAAGACTGAATCTGAAATCATGGAATAATCCCCTATTTGTAGGAGTATTTTCTTTTTTTGATGTATATTTGTACGTTGTAGATATGGCTTGTTGCATGGTAACTTTTAATGATGTGGTGTCTTTAAAGTTACTAAAAGCAAACATATCTACAACTTTTTATAGGATTAAGAAAGAAGAAGACCGTTGAAATAAAAAAGAGATTACCACCAAATTTGACGAAGAACCTTTTTTCTTTTTCAGTGAGGGTTTGCAAACAGTAATAAAACAATAATATCAATTTTCGACCAACCACTTCTCTATATTTCTCGTATCAGCACTGAAATTCACACCAATCTTAAAAAGTTTCCGCGTATCTGCCGCAAACGGACGAACATAATGTTTATCCTTAATCTGTTGCAGAGCTTCTTCCGCTGTACCATTCAGTTTAAATTCCATGATGTAAATGAACTTATCAGTTTGCAATACCATATCCACACGGCCTTCACTCGTATGATATTCCGCTTTTACATAAAAACCGACCAGTTTACATACAATATAAAGTACATTCTGATAATGTAACTCCAGTTCGCGGGCAAGCTCGTATGGAATATCAGAAAAGAAACTTTGCAGACGACGGAAAAAAGATTCGTAATCACCAGCACGTACCTCACGAACGAATTTCTGAATTTCAAAGGGAGATTCCACTTTATTGACGTTCGCATAATAAGGAAGCAGAAAACGGATAAATCCTTCCTCCACTTCACGATTAGGAAAACCTAAACGGTAAATACCAAATTCTTCATCATACCCTTTAATGGTAAGGTACCCGCTCTGATAGATTACCGGAATAGGATTGGTAGATTCAGAGTCTATACTGTTCAGTACCTGGTTCATCAGTTTCTTCATGAGCCATCCGATGAAGGTCGTAATGGTGTTTCTTCAGCAATTCCACCAAATAAGTGGGAGTACCCGTTTCAAACCAATAACTCCCAAACTCATTCCGATTAAAAGCATGAAGCAGGCTGAAAGGATTGTACATTCCCTTGGAATTGTGCGTAAAATGATAACCATCATACATCTCTTTCAGCCGGACACATATCTCCTCATACGTCACTCCCTGCACATTGGCAAACTCATGAAGCTCGGCATCCAGATTATCGTATAGTTCCTGTTCACTGACGCCACAAATATCTACATACTTATTCCACATTGAAATGTCATTCAGGTTATTCAAATCACTGAACACACTAAATTTACCGAACTTGGCAACTCCCGTCAACATAGCAAACTTAATACAGCCATCCTGACTTTTCAATGCACCATAGAAAGCTTTCAATGTATTGCGAAAGCTCTTTTGCAAGGCATCATTACCAATGGCCTGCAACATCGGCTTGTCATACTCATCCACAAGAATAGCCACACGCTGTCCTTCCTGCCGGCAGGCACGTTTAATAATCCCCTCAAAACGCATCGCTAAGGATTTCTCGGAAGGTTCTGCGCCATATATCTTCTCCCATTCCACCAACGCCCCATTGAGTTTGTTCTCCAGACTTTCCGGAGTATCATATTTTTCCGTATTAAGATCAAGATGTAATACAGGATACGTTATCCAATCTTTTTCCAGCTTCTCCATAGCCAACCCTTCAAAGAGCTCCCGCTTTCCTTGAAAGTAAGCTTCAAGCGTAGAAATGAGCAGACTTTTGCCAAAACGGCGCGGACGACTCAAAAAATAGTAACTTCCGGTTTTCACCAATTGATAAATCAATGCTGTTTTATCAATATAAAAATAGCCATCATTACGAAGACTTTCAAAGTTCTGTATACCGATAGGGTAAATCTTGCCACTCATATTTCACTGTATTTAATTCACATCGTACAAATATACATATTATCTCAATATAAAGAAACAAATACCCAAAGAGGAATCACATCTCACCGCACATTGCCTATATCCGGGGTATTGTCAGAAAGTGCATAAGCCAAATTCGTATTATTCAGACACACCTCGTCCACTTTGCCTAAAAGTCTAATGCCTTCCGTCTCTGCCCGAAGCTGATTAATTATTCCAGCCTTTTCCAGATAACACATCAAATCGGAAACTGTATTTCTATTCATATCAAGCAAGGTCGCCAACTTGGTAAAATTAGGTTTAAACGGAACACTTTTCACTATGATCTATAAAGCGTATCCATCATTTCTTGTTTTGGGGTTATACAGACAAATATAGAGTAAATTGCCGAGTAAATAACGAAAAGTAAAACAATAACTTGTATTTGTCCTTTCATATTCTTATATTTGTAAAACTGAATACAAAAATGAAAAGCATGATTGACACAACAGCTAAGATAGCTGCAAACGCACAAATAGGAAAAGGAACAATTATTGAAGAATTCACAGTTATCGCCCTAATGCTAAAATTGGAAACGAATGTAAAATTCATCGTAATATATTTATTGATTCAAACGTAATAATCGGAAACCGAGTCAAGATACAAGACAATGTTATGATTCCTCACGGTGTTACACTGGAGGACGGAGTCTTTGTCGGACCATCGGTATCTTTCACAAATGACAAATATCCACGTTCCATAAATCCTGACGGAACATTAAAATCATCCGAAGATTGGGACGTCAGCGAGACTGTGGTTAAATATGGCGCTTCTATCGGAGCCAACGCGACAATTTTGTGTGGGATAACTTTAGGAGAATGGTGCATGGTTGCCGCTGGTGCCGTTGTTACCAAAGACGTGCCGGCATATACCCTAGTAGCTGGAAATCCTGCAAGAATTGTAGGACCTGTAAATTTTTGATCCTTGAACAAACACCTATCAAAACATCAATATTATGGAAAACAATCTAATTCAAGCGACAGTGGACTATGTTCATAATCTAGACTGGAGTGATATCTTCACAAATATTACTTCAAACAAACTTCTCTTTCTCTTATCTATCGCGATACCAGTAATCATTCCATTACTCAATATCTACAAAAGAATTGTAAGGATCAGAAAAATTGTAATATTAAAAGTTTTAAACAGGATGTTGGTGTCGCAAATTGATCTGGCACGATATAAGATAAGAGCCATATTTGACATTACCCTGTTTGTTATAACAATAATCATTTTCTTTATAACCGATGGCCAATACAGGTGGTATGCAATGATACCAGTCGGAGGGATAGTAATCACCGAATGCTGCGCCAATTACAAGCATATACTACAACGGATACCGTTCAAACAAATAAAAGAATTTCCCTATCTTAAATATGAACAAGTTGCACTAATTATCCCCAAAGGATTAGTCGGTATATTATCCACCACATTAAAGGAAGTAAAAGACATACCTGCCAATCACAGAATGATGAAGATTCATTTTGCCACTACTGACGAATCATACGAAACCCGCCAGGTGATAACAGATAAATCTATCATTGAAAGAATCATAAAGAACGAGATTGTTGCCTATTATGATAGTCTGACAGAAAAAATCAGGGAAAAAGGATATGACCGGAGTCAATTTTTCTATCTAGAAAATGAAAATGGGCACAAAGAATTTATATGTGATATATTAAAGGATATATATTCTCTGGAAAACGTTTATAATGCCATTATACAAGTCCAGTCAGATATCACAAAAGATGGTTCCATCCGCTTTATTGGTGATAAAGTGGGAATTAGAGGTTATAAACTGGAAAAAGGCGAACTTTTATTAGATATATACGAAACGGATCATTTTACATTTAAAGTTTTCAAAAAAATATTCAAGGACCGCAGATTCAAGAGAATCTTTCAAGAAATTATATGCAGGACCAACAAAGCAAATGATAACATAAAACTTTGTTGGTAGAATCGCTAGCCTCTTGTTTTCTTCTTCGGGATTGATATAATTATCGGAGGCAGAGATGCCAGCGGAGCTAAAAAAATGTTGGTAGCAGCAAGAAGCGGAAATATAGAGAGCGACAACAGGTCCACTTTGCACGTCCCTGTCAATGAATCCTTTTCCCGGACAGATTTGGTTGAACACGACCAATATTATAGTCCTTATCATTGCGTACTTCGCGGCATTAAGGAAGAGTTAGGAATTCCGGAAGAAATCTGCAAAAAAACATCTGTATCGTTCCATGACTTTGCCATTGTATCCGATGAAGGAGAGATTGGCTAGGATGTTACGTCGACTTTTCTTTTGTCATGCCGCTGGAAGAAGCGAGATTATATCCGGGACAAGACAAGTATCTTGAACTTGCTGATATCCTGATAGTACCTTATCCGCCTTTCAAATGGTCTCCATCCGCTTATGAAGATTATTTTTATAAAACGACAGGCAACGAAAAATTCTGTATGCAGTGGCAAAGTTTTACGACACTGTTATATCAACGAGCTATTTTAAGAAACGCCGAAGCGTCTATACCCATAATATGGTTAGTGGACTCTACTATTATACTGACTTTGCTTTTCTTATTGACAAATTATACTCAAATTGATTTAACGAGTACGATCATTTCTTTAATATTAGGAGGATTGGCACTCTTTATAATGAAACGACTTAACAATAAATCTGTGCACAAACTTACTTACGGAGAATTCTTGAAACCTTTCGTTCCTCAATGGAATGGGGATGTAAGAGTTTTACAGTCAACAATGCACTCTCAAATCGTCAAAGGCTCAAGAAAGGAAACAAATCCCATAGCTGACGGCATCATGTTCGGGCTAAACAGTCTCTCCGGACAGAAACTGAAATTGTCCGACATTCATTTGCTTACTCCCCTTCTGTACCGTCCGACGTGAATTCGTTAATTTTACAGAATATCCTATCAGCTTTTACTATGTCGCAGAAAAAAATGGAGATATCGGGAAGAGGGCACTGAAAAAGTCCTCCCTTCCTTTTAAGAGAAAATATCTGCACATACCTTACAATTGTTTGGTTCTGTGCAGATATTTTAGTATCTTTGTGTGCTACAAATTCAGACTGGCATGTTATCACAGCAACAAGATTTTATACTCAGCCCCTACACCGCTCTATATGATCTGGTGGTGTCAAAGGATAACCTTTTACGGCGTATTAATGATTTGGTGGATTTTTCTTTGTCTACCAAGAGTTGGTTAGCAAGTATTGTAGTGATAATGGACGTACTGCAGAGAGTCCTATCCGTATGTTCAATACCTTTGCTCAAAACCATCTATGATATCTCCGATGTAGATGTTGTTGAGTTCTCAATATGACATGTCATTCAAGTATTTCCTAGGTATGGCTCCTGAGGAAGGTGTCATCAATCCCAGTTCTCTGTAAATTCCGCAAGATGCGTCTCAAAGATATGGACTTGCTAACTCTTCTGATAAAGAAGACTGTAAGTCTGGCTGTGGAAAAGGAGTCATCACTTCCAGGACAATCATTGTTGATGCGACTCATACAGCATCAAGATCCAATCCATATTCTCCCATAGAGCTTCTCAAACTACGTAGCAAACAATTAAGAAAAGCGCTTTATGAAGTTGACGAGGCTATAAAAGATTCACTGCCGCAAAAGAATGAAGACGATGATCTGTCCCGTGAGTTGGATTATACCCAAAGACTTCTTTCTACAATAGAGGATAACCAGAGCATGTCCAATATTCCAGCAGTCAAACAACGTCTTAATATGTTGAGGGAAACTCTTGATGACATTCAAGACCACTATACTACGTCCATAGACGAGGACGCGAGAGTTGGTCATAAGAGTGAAGACAGTTCCTTCTTTGGTTACAAGACATATAGCCATGAGCGATGAACGTATCATCACCGCGGCTATAGTTACTCGGAGATAAAGGAGACGGCCCCAATTGAGCTCATTGGTGGAAGAGAGCAGAAATAACGGTATGCAGGTCGATACCGTTATTGGTGATACCGCATACTCAGGAAACGAAAATCTGAAATTGGCAGAAGATGAAGAAAAAGGATTCGAGTTGATATCCAGGATACATCCTATTATTAGCAACGGATTCAGGAAGGAGGACGATAAATTGATTTCAATAAAGATGCCGGTATGTTTGTCTGCCCTGCCGGACATATGGCTATAAGAAAAGCCAAACAAGGAAAGACCGATGGTAAATGGAATCAAACTTGGACGTATTATTTTGATGTAGAGAAGTGTAAGGTATGTTCATGGCGGAAAGGATGTTATAAAATGGGGCAAAGAGCAAGACTTATAGTGTTTCCATTAAGACAAGCCAACAAGAAACCCAGCTGGAATACCAACAGACAAAAAGATTTTAAAACAAAAGCCAGGAAAAGATATAAGATTGAAGCCAAGAATTCTGAATTAAAGCACGTGTATGGCTATGAGAGAGCGCAGTCATATGGCCTGTATTGTATGCAGATGCAAGGCGCATTGGCTATTTTCGCATCAAATATCAAGAGAATTCTCAAATTAATCTAAGAGAAGCAGTCAGAAAATCCATTTTAGCCAAACAACCATCAAAAAGAGGATAGATGGCTGCATAGGTACAAAGTTGAAAACAAAATAGATTGGGAACCCAAAGAAAAAGGATTCACAATCTATTTTTTGTGTATTAGGGAGAGACTTATTACAAATGGGGAACTTTTTCAGTGCCCTCATCGGGAACTGCCTGTTTTTTATCAAGATACCATATGCTCTATCCAGCGATGACCTATCTTTGTTATTAACTGTTAAAACAGAGAAAGGACATATTGTCTCCTACAATTTTACTAAACCCATCCATTCCGATATTATACTGGATTTTACTAAAACACTAGATGAAAAACAGGTTAATACATTTAGTAAATATTATAGAATGAACAAAGATTTACTCAAAAATGTACAAATCGCTTCCTTAGATGAGAACTTTCAAAAAAGATGGTTTCCTTTGGATTTGTTTAATGCCGGTAACGACTACTTCTGGTCTGTCATCGACATGGAAGATGAACTGGAAAAACACGACAGTTATAATTTTGACTTTAAAATTGGCAAGAAGACCCAACCACGTGATTTGTATATGAAAGTGATCGCAAAGAACATGGATAGAAGCAGTTTTTCAATCAGACTTAATGGCAATTTAAAGGATATGGAAACTTTTTTATGCGCTTTCACCTCCAGAAATGACAATAGAAGGAAAATGAGTGATTTGGATATTTATATGATGCAGCTATTCCTTATCAGAATTGGAATAGTATATGCAAAAAAGAAATAGGAGCGATTATTTGCAAACGCAAGCTATCAGCTAACTGCATCCATTAATTTTCCATAATGCTTCTTACCTTTGTACCCAAAACGTGCGACAAGAGGTTGCCCATCTTGCACAAAGCTACATGAATATATAACTAAAAAAAGAAAACAAAGATATAAATCATAAACATATATTTTGATAGCTCTCAGAATCTATCTATCTTTGCCAAATACATAGTATGTAATATTAAATACTGCAACAGAATGATAGATAAACCCATATATGTAACCTCTCCCTTGTTACCATCTATAGATGATTTTACGTCATCCTTAAAAGAAATTTGGGATAGCAAAATTCTTACAAATAATGGTTGCTTTCATAAAAAACTAGAAAAAGAGCTAGCTGCTTATTTAAAGGTTCCTTACATATCTTTGTTTACCAATGGTACATTACCTTTAATTACAGCCCTACAAGCAATGAGAATTACGGGTGAAGTTATCACAACTCCTTTTAGTTTTGTCGCTACAACGCACTCGCTTTGGTGGAATGGTATAAAACCTGTCTTTGTCGACATTGACCCCGAAACATGCAATTTGGATCCTAATAAAATAGAAGCAGCCATAACTCCCAAAACAACTGCTATCATGCCTGTACATGTATATGGTAAGCCATGTGATACAAAAAGGATCCAAACAATCGCGGATAAATATGGATTGAAGGTCATTTATGATGCCGCACATGCTTTTGGAGTAGAGGTTAATGGCGAAAGCATTTTGAAAGCAGGTGATATGTCAACACTAAGTTTTCATGCCACCAAAGTTTTTAACACTTTAGAAGGAGGTGCTCTTATTGTACGCGATGAACAAACCAAAAAGAGAATCGATTATTTAAAAAATTTCGGTTTTACAAGTGAAACAGAAGTAGTAGCTCCTGGTATCAACAGCAAAATGGACGAAGTGCGCTCAGCTTTCGGATTACTTAATCTTAAAATTGTAGATAATGCCATTGCTGCACGCCAGCAAATTGCTATAAAATATCGTGAAAAGTTGAGAGCAGTGCCAGGTTTAAGTTTTTTTGAAGATATGCCAAACGTTCGTCACAACTATTCTTACTTTCCCATTTTTATTGATGAGGAGGTTTATGGAATGACACGAGACGAGCTGTACTTTAAGATGAAAGAACAAAACATTTGGGGGAGACGCTACTTTTATCCTCTCATTAGCACATTCTCAACTTATCGGGGGCTAGAATCTGCAAAACCGGAAAACTTACCTATTGCTACCCAAATGGCCAACAAAGTTATTTGCCTACCAATACATCATGCGCTAACTGAAAACGATATTGAACGTATATTAAAATTAATTACAGACAATGGCTAACAAACAAAAAAAAGTTCTCATGCTAGGTGGATTAAGATATTTAATTCCCGTTATTCAGGCTGCTCACGAGTTAGGATATTATGTAATTACATGTGACTATCTACCCCATAATATCGCCCACAAATATGCTGATGAATACCACAACATAAGCATTACAGATAAAAATGCCGTGTTAAAACTAGCCAGAGAATTAAAAGTAGATGGCGTAATGTCTTTGCTGTAGATCCCGGCGTTTTAACAGCTGCCTATGTTTGTGAGGAATTAGGCCTACCGGGAAGTCCACATGCTTCTATCCAAATCCTACAAAACAAGGATCTCTTTCGTTCATTTCTTGAGAAAAATGGATTCAATACCCCAAAGTCTCATGGTTATCACTGTCTAAATGAAGCACTATCTGATATTAAATCATTCCAATGGCCCGTTATTGTAAAGCCTGTAGATTCAGCCGGCAGCAAAGGAGTTACCCGGGTTGACAAAATCATTAATTTAGAAGAAGCCATAACGTGCGCTCTGAAAAATTCACTTTCCCACCGCTTCATTATTGAAGAATTTATTGAGCAACAGGGATGTTCTTCTGATTCAGATGCTTTTTCGATAAATGGGGAGTTAAAATTCATCTCTTTTTCTGATCAACATTTTGATAATAAAGCCGCCAATCCCTATACCCCCTCCGCTTATAGCTGGCCTTCCTCGATGCCTTGCAACAAACAGGAAGAATTAGCATCTGAAATACAACGTCTATTACAATTGTTACATATGAATACCTCAATATATAACATAGAAACGCGAATAGGGACAGACAACAAAGCATATATCATGGAGGTTTCTCCTCGTGGAGGTGGTAATCGTCTATCGGAAATGTTGCGTTATGCAACAAATACTGACCTAATAAAAAATGCAGTACGTGCTGCGGTGGGGGAAACTATTTCCAAAATTGAACCTTGCATCTATAATGGTTACTGGTCAGAAGTCATTCTACATGCGGATCAGACAGGAATATTCAAGGAAATCTCAATAAAACAAAATATAAAAGAAAATCATATTATCGAAATAGATTTATGGGTACAACCTGGAGATCTTATTCACTCATTCAATGGAGCCAATGATGCCATTGGGACATTAGTGGTAAAATTCAACAATGAACAACAACAATATGACATGATGTCATGTATCAATTCATGGGTAAAAATCATCACTGAATAAAATGAAGAAAATTGCTATACTTGGAGCTAGCGAACCGCATCTTCCATTATTTCTAAAAGCAAAAGAAATGGGGCTTGAGACGTATTGTTTTGCATGGAATCAAGGAGCCTATTGCAAAGACTATGCAGATCATTATTATGATATATCCATAACAGACAAGGAACAGATTGCACAAGTGTGTCAAAAAGAACAAATAAATGGAATCATTTCAAACGCATTAGAAATCGCTGTTCCAACTGTAGCATATGTATCAAATCTTCTCGGTTTGAACGGCATTCCTTATAATGTTGCTTTGGATGCCCGCAACAAATTCCAAATGCGTGAGAAAGTAGCCCATCAACAAGCATGCCAACAACCTAATTACACACTTTACCAATCTGGAAATATGCCTTCATCTTATCCTGTTATAGTCAAACCAGTAGATGGCTCATGTAGCAACGGAGTCACTAAGGTTAGCAGAAAAGAAGATTTTGCACAAGCGCTAGACAGAGCTTTACAGGCCTCTTGCAATAATTGTATACTGATTGAAGAATATATAGAAGGTAGAGAAGTATCCGTTGAATCCATTTCATTCCATGGTAAGCACTATGTCATAACTATTACAGACAAAGAGACTACTGGTGCTCCATATTTTGTCGAGACAGCCCATCACCAGCCCTCAAATCTCCCTTTTGATATTCAAGAAAAGCTCAAATGTGCAGTAAAAAGTATGCTAGATGCAATTGGTATTAACAATGGTGCTTCACATGCAGAATTTAAAATAGATCAAAATGGAAATATCTTCTTTATTGAAGTTGGTGCTCGCGGTGGTGGAGATTTCATCTCCTATGATTTAGTCAAATTAAGTACAGGATATGATTATGTGAGAGGTATGATAGAAGTCGCACTCAACGAATTTACTATACCAAAACATGCCTTTCAGAAATATTCTGGAGTTTATTTCCTAAGTAAAGAAGTATCTTACATACGTACATTTATTGAAAACAATAAGAATGCAGAATGGACTGTTAGATATCATATCGACGAAGGGCCTTTACATGAACTAAAGAAGTCGCAAGATCGTTCTGGCTATATCATCTATCAGACAGATCACCGAATCAGTATATCTGAAAAATAAAAAAATAAATATATATGAGCAGAAAAATCATTGTATTTGGGGCAACAGGAACACTTGGCACCCACATAGCCATCTATTTGCAACAAAAAGGTTATCAAGTATATGCAGTTGGACACCGTAAATCGGACAATGGCTTTTTCGGTGACTATAACATTCCATATTATTCGTTAAATATAGAAGATATAGAACAATTTGACCAACTTCCTCAATCAGACATCAGCACTGTATTACACTTTGCAGGTGCACTTCCTGCTACCATGAAGGGATATGCCCCACATAAGTACATAGACTCTATTGGCAAAGGAACTCTTAATGTTTTAGAATACACTCGCAAATGTGGTGCTACCAAAATTATATTTCCTCAATCTTTATTTGATATAAGTTATTTATTTGGCAGTAAAGCCCCTATATCCCCTGATGCTATTCGCAAAGCACCAATGACAGGAGATCATGCTATATATGTTATAGCTAAAATGGCAGCAGTAGATTTAATTGAGCATTATTACCAAACATATGGAATTAAACGCTTTATTTTGCGGCTTCCTCGTATATACATGTTTCATCCCAATCCATATACTTACACAGATGGGATAAAGTGCCTTATTTCGGACCGTTACCTGATAGAACAAGCAATAAAAGGGGAAACGATCGAGATATGGGGAGATCCCGAACGTCTACTAGAGACCATCTGCGTCAAGGACTTCTTACAAATAATAGAAAAGTGCGTAGAATCGTCTCTTGATGGCGGCATTTACAATGCAGGAAGCGGTGGATCAACCTTGAAAGAACGAATTCAGGGAATAGTAGAAGTATTCTCTCCAAAAGAACACCCATCTCCTATCATATATTGTCCCGAGAAGAAAAGTTCACAACAATTCGTTCTGGATATCCGCAAAACAATGGAACAATTAAAATACACCCCTCAATATAACTGGAAAGAGTATTTACTCGATTTCAAAAAAGATATGGAGGTTCAGCCATTCAAAAAGTTGTGGGGCGAAAGCAAAGACTACACTAAATAATTATTCACAAAGAAAATGACAAACGTACTTCCACTTGCCAGTATCAGATGCTTAGCTTATAACCAGGAACAATATATTCGCCAGTGTTTAGATGGATTTGTTATGCAACAAACTAATTTTCCATTCGAAATAATAGTGCATGATGATGCTTCTACTGATAAAACTGCGAATATAATTCGTGAATATGCCGAAAAGTATCCTAACATTCATGCTATTCTAGAAACAGAAAATCAGTATTCGAAGCACGATGGCTCATTAGCACGAATTGTAAACCAAGCGATTCAAGGAAAATATGTTGCACTATGTGAAGGAGACGATTATTGGACAGATCCACTCAAACTTCAAAAGCAAGTGGATTTTTAAAAAAATCCTGAATATGGAATGGTTTATACACTCAGCAAAATATACAACCAAGACAAAAATAAAATAGAAGAGAATTTGTTTGGATCAGAGTATAGAGGATATGATGATCTACTGGCATATAACCGAATATCTACTTTAACGACTTGTATAAGAACAAAAGCCATGATGGAATATATTGATGACATAGAGCCACAAAAAAGAAAATGGCTTATGGGAGACTATCCCATGTGGTTATGGATAGGATATCATTATAAAATAAAATTCTTCCCAGATATTACAAGCGTATATCGAGTACTTGAAGAATCAGCCAGTCATTCTAAAGATATAGAAAAGAATGAAAGGTTTATTCTATCAACTATTGATATCACCTCTTTTTTTATCCAAAAATTCAACCTATCACCTACTAATCTATATTATCATGCTTTAAATGAATATTACTATGCATTATATAGCGACTATAAAAATTCAGGAAATTACATAAAAGCAATGCATTATGCTAAACTCATAAACAATAAATATACAACTTCCAGAATACGGCGAGAAAAACGAAGATTTTATCGAAAGCACGTAAAACTTTGGTTACAGAATTTATTTTCATCCATCAATTATAGCTTACAAAAAAACAAAAGAGTTAGTTGACTTTATAGTATCAACTAACTCATATCAAAAATAACAGACGATACTCTAATAACAAAAGCCCCCAAAACGGTGAATTGAATAAAATCTAAGAGTATCACCTCATACGATACTTTTTACAAAATAAGCCTAAAAAGCGAAGCCATCGAAAGCGTCTCAATTTAGCTTTTGAGTCCTTTATCCATGAGCCTGTGAAATGATGAATAGAATAAGAACGTGATGTCAAGCGAAGGTCTTTAGTCTTCCATGATTTCGGGCTGAAGTAATCCGCCGGAAAGACACAAAATACATTCGGATTAAAATCAAACTCTTCTTTTGTCTGGATTCTTTTTAGCTGGAAATGTTTGTTTATTTGATCCAGAACAATAATAGGCATGGTTAAAATATCAAAATCCCAATTATTAATGGCTCCCGGTTGACCTTTAATATAAAATGGTCTATCTTGATAATAGTCTAGCATATTTTTAAATAGCAGGTGTCCTTTTTCAAATCCAACAACCGCTGCCTCAATAGCAAAATCATCACTCCTTTCTTCTCCTATAAAATAAGGAAGATGTAATAGATCGTTAAAAGATTTCAACACCTCAACATCACAATCTAAATAAATACCTCCATAATTATACAATGCATATGCACGAATATAATCAGCCGCAAAGGCATACTTACCAGCATAAAAAGCCGTTTTTACCCATAAAGAAGATTCAATATCAAAACACGAGAAATTCCACAATTTAAATTCATAATCAGGCAAATACTTCTTCCAACTATAAATACAGGCTTGAATTCCTTCAGGATAAGGATCATTACTCAACCAACAATAATGAATTACTTTAGGTATCATTTTTCTCTCATTTTAAAACCAAGTTTGCGACTTATTTTAATAGCTCTTTCAGGTGTAGCACCTAACCAAACAAATAAACTTACAGGAAATCTATATACTGTAAAAACATAGCCATATTGTTTCTTTATACACCCCATGGTATCAGTTTGGAATATTTAAAATATTCCTCTCTTAATGGATGCAAACAACCATGATGCCATGGTTTCAACGGTCCTGAAAAATGAATAGTGACCGGAGACTTACGACTTGTACCCAATTCTGATTTATGTTTTTCTGAGATAAAGGGAGGATTTTTGTAAAAACAATCCAACATATTCCATTTTATAGGAACAAAACGAACACGCCCATGCAGAAGTGCATTAAGCACATCCTGATCATGCAAAACAATCTTGTGATGACAATCACGAATATATGATAATGCCATATCTACAAAGTTTATATCTCGCAGATATTTAATATTTAATAATAGAAAACCAGCATTGAAATACAAATCTTCAATGGGATATCCTAATCTTTCAGGTTGTCGATGAGGAGCATCTTCCATACCAGCTAAGGCATAATTAGCTATATCACAATTATATAAATCAGAAATATCCCCATTAAATATAATATCCGAGTCAATATATAAAGCCTTTTCAACATTCAAAGGCAATAATTGAGGAATAAATAAGCGTAAATAGGTTGCCAAAGAAGGATAATCAGTGTCTTTCATGGGGAAATTCTCTATCAGCTTCCTATCTATATCAATGATATATACATGGTTCTGATATGACTCCACAAGTTCCTTCAACAACTTTTTATGTTCGCCCGTGAGCTCTAAAGACAATATATAGACATGAAAAGTATCATCATTATGCTTAAATAAAGAAACCAACATAGCACCACAATGCTGGTAATACTTATCATCAATACCACAAATTATATTCTTCATTTATTTCAATTTATTCATATTAGTTATATAGACACATCCTAGTCATACTGAATACATTCAGTTCCTAAAGTATAATTCTACAATGTTTGCAAATATAATATCATTAAATACATTTTGTACCTATGATGATTAAAAATAGAATTTACTTCACATACTATAAGATAATTAACGAGTATTTCTTTCTTTTAAAAGCAAAATGTATCAAATTGTAAATAGGCCAATTATAGACAATTCCTTTCATTCTTTTACGACAACGAACATCTATTTCTCCTTCTTTCAATGAAAGTATTTTTTTAAATTTCTGCCGCATATCTTCGAATGGTTCACGGAAGTCAGATGGCTTTACTCGCAACATGATTTCCTTAAATATAGACAAGCAAATTCTGATAATCATAGTTCGCACATCATAAAGTTCTTTTCCTTCAAATAAAGAATGCTGATTTATAAATTCCAACCTTTCATACTGAGATAAGAAAAAATGATAACGATTAATTGGAACAATGGTATGGCAGATACTATCGAAGCGCTCTACATAGTGGTAAAATGGTTTATCCAGCCACACAATCCTATTGCAAGCCAACACCCACTCATGCATAACAAGACGATCTTCATACAATCTACCAACAGGAAACTCGTGAGTATCAAAAAAATCCTTTCTAAATAGTTTTGTACAGAAAGAGCAACTTATTTTCTCCCACATCATATCTCTAAGAAAATCCCTCAGAGGGTATATTTCTACTAAGCCTGAATCCCTAAAAGGATAAATGCTTTCTTTTCCTTCATGATCAAACACATAATTACAATATACAAAATCAGCTTCATAATTTACAAGAGCATCCAGCATCTCCTGGAACATAGTCGGCTCTACAAAATCATCACTATCAATGAAACCGACATAAGGGGCAGAAGCTATTTTAAGACCTGCATTGCGAGCTATTGACAATCCTGCTTCTTGAAGATGCAATACTCTAATCCGTTTATCTAGTCTTACATATTCATCACAGATTTCAGCGGAGTTATCTGATGACAAATTCTCCACTAATATGATTTCAATTGATTTTAAAGATTGATTGCGAACAGACTCTACACATTTACGCAAATAGCCTGCAGTATTATGTACAGGAATAATAACACTTATCAAATAATTATTCTCCATGCAAAAATTATCTATTAATGAATGCAACAAAGATAGATATAAAATCAGTCTCAATGTACTTTTTTACTAATTTTTATAAAAACGCATCGTCTCCTATTTTTTATGATTATCTTTGTTCTAGAAACGAAAAACTTATTAGAAATATTTCACTTCATAAAAAGCATACCCACAATGACAAAAATTCTATTTGATATCATTTCAATCCAAGGTATTAAATGGAGGTGCCGAATTTACCTTTAGAGTACTTGAGGAGCTCATTAAACTAAAAAACATCCAAGTTATAGGTTTATATGATTCAAACCTCTCTTTTATTGAAAGAGAATTCATTTACTATCAGAAAAACCTACATAAAGTTATAAACATCAGAGATTTCAAAGATATAAATAGCATTATAGAGCAAGAACATATAGACTCATTTTTCATCGGTATAGCACAGCGTTCCAACTACTCACTCGAAAATATTAAATGCAAAACAACAATTACCATTCATGACATCGGCGATATTGAAAGTTACGATAATAAAATATCATTTATATGGAAAAAGGAAAAACGCTTTTATCTAAAACTATTTCCAAAGAAAGACAAAAAATCACCATTTGATAATTATCATACTTTAATTCACTTCTGCGAACAAAGCAATGTTAATATCATCACAGTTTCCGATTACTCCAAGAACAGTATTTTATATTATTTTCCTCAATTATCATCTAAGAATATAGCTGTCCTATATCCTCCGATGAGAAATATTCCTATCAAAAATAATATAGAAAATGAAGACTTAAAAAAATTTCTACTCACTCATAAGCCTTATTTCCTATTACTAAATATCCATCGAAAAGATAAAAATGCCAAATTCGTATTAGACGTATTCCAACGTTTCCTTATAGATGAGGACTTCCACCTTGTAACCACAGGGGGGGGAGAAAAACTTTTTCCACAGCACATCAATCTTCCACTATTATCCTCATCAGACTTAGGGAACACCTATAAACATGCGTATGCCTTAATATTTCCATCACTCCAAGAAGGATTTGGTTATCCGCCTTTAGAAGCTATGGGGTATCAGGTCCCAGTTCTTTCATCTAATGTATGCTCAATGCCATCAATTTTATCCAATAGCGCATTAATGTTTTCTCCTTTTTATAAAAATGATCTTTTTATGAAACTGAAAAGCCTCAAAGACAATTACCAAGACTACAAAGAACTAGCAATTATTAGATATCAAGCTATCACTCAAAAACAACAATCGGACTTTGAATTACTAATAAATATGATTACAAATATATAATACAATATCATTCATTTGCAATGGTTTGGACTACTTTTTTAGTTTCTTCCAGATAACGAAGTCCCCATTTTAAGTCGGGTTCCAAGTGATTACCTTCTGCCCATTCATTCCAAGCATTAACAAAAACAAAATTTTCGTCTTTACTATAAGGCACAAATTTATTCATAACCGAATATAGCCACTCACCGTATTTCTCTGGAGTACTCTTATCTAAAATAAACATTTTCTGCTTTCTCCGGGAAGTATTATCCCACATCGGAGTAACCCCTGGATACATCTTATAATTAGAGAATGGAGTTTTGCAATGCATAATCTACATATTCAGAATAATCAATTTTTTTCTTCTTACATGTATTAAAAAGATGACGATTTATATTATAAGCAAACTTCCTCAATGGGTTCCTCTTCCTTTGAAAATCATTCATTTGATGAGTGAAAGGTTGAAACTCTACAGCAGCATCAAAACCATCTTGAAGATATTCTTCACCATAACAATCCATAGTTTCAACACGACATAAATATAATTCAACTCCTTTATTAGCAGCTTCTTCCCGCCATGAATGGTCTCTTTCATATTTGGGAAAAGCATGGAACGATAAATCAAAAACACAGGCTTACCATCCACTCTTATATACCGAGAATCACTAAAAACATTCTCTAACAGATAACGAATATGTGCACGATCATCCTCTTCTGAGTAATTCTGGGCAATCAAAACATGCCGACTTCCACCATCCCATGCCCTAGTCCAGTTCTCATTAGCCCAACAAAGCATAAATGGGAAATCAGGTTTACCAGAAGATAGTATTTCTTTTAATGGCCTTTCCATTAATTGACGACCATTAAACCAATAATGATAATAACAAAAACCATTAACTCCGTATGATCTAGCCATATCAGCTTGCTGCTCACGAACTTCTGGAATACGCAAATCATAGAAACCTAAATCTGCGGGTAAATGCGGTTGATAATGACCACGATAAAGAGGTTTAGCCTTAACTACATTTCTCCACTCAGTAAATCCTTTGCCCCACCATTCGTCATTCTCTGAAAATGGATGATATTGCGGCAAATAAAATGCTATAATTCTTTTGTCAACCATATCTTTCTTTACACGTTACAATTAATTACAACCTCTCTCTATCTCTTGTTGGTTGCCATGGATTCAAAAAACTCATGTATTTATTAAACCGTTCCCATCTATATGTCCACACACTTGTTCCAAAACATCCTTTCAGCTTTTCAAACAACAACAATCTCATTTTCGGATCAACTTTTGCACGCTTTATATTTTTATAAAGCATTCCATGCCGCATCAAACGCTTATAACACTCTATTGGATAAGAAAATGATTCAACATAATGTACTACTTGAATATCTTCAAGAATCGCATTACCTGAAGCGTTACCCTCAACAGTTGTACTTGTTGAATGCAATCGAAACAGGTTTAGCTTTTCATATAACTCAACAACACTCCCTTGCCTCGCCATCTCTATCCAAAAAAGCCAATCACCACTATATCGCATTGAAAAGCAAGACAAGTCTTTTATTTGCTCAAAACATTGTTTACGAAAAACAACGCCACTAGCATTGTAAATATAATTGCGCCAATAAAGGTTATGTTTTATATAATCTTCACCATTAAAGACACCCATATTGCAAGGGCGACGCAATTGTTTTGAAGTCCAACGGTCAAAATCTGTAGATAGTTGATTCCCGTTCTCGTCTATACAGTGTGAACCTAAAAAACAGAAAGAAGCATGAGGATATTGATTTAAAACAGAAACAGCTTTCTCCAAAAAAGAAGCATCAGCTGCATCATCACTCTCGGCAATCCATATATATTTTCCACGAGACAAACTTATTCCTTTTTGCCATTGAGCAAAAGGACTCCCTGTATTGACTGAATTAATCTCCAAATGAGCAACACGAGAATTTGTTTTATAATGGTTTAAAATAGACACACTATCATCGGTTGAAGCATCATCCAATAATATAATCTCATAATCCGTATATGTTTGTGCCAATACCGACTCAATACGTTGTTGTAAAAAACGAGCATAATTATAATTAGGGATGATTACGCTAACTTCCACCGGGTGATTTTCCATTACAAATACACTATTTATCTTAGTTATTATAACAAACTGATAGCAAAGATACAGATATTATTCTTAAAAAAGACGCTAACCCTCTAATGTTTAGCAAAAAAGCCTTTAACGCTTGTCACAACCAAATAAAATGTATACATTTGTAGAATTTTAGTGCAAGCCCCCTTAACTATTTAACTAACTTAGTAATAATTATATGAATAAACCAATGGCGAGCAACATAAGTACATCGCTGATTATATCCACCTATAATAGAAGCGACGCGTTAGAATTATGCGTTAAAAGCGTGCTACGTCAATCTCTCCTTCCTGGTGAAATTATCATTGCTGATGATGGTTCTAAAGAAGACACAAGAGAGCTAATTCATCAATTGGCTGCTTCCTCCGAAGTTCCCATTATTCATGTCTGGCATGAGGATTCTAGGCTTCAGACTAGCCTCCATCCGCAACAAAGCTATTGCGAAAGCATCTAAAGAATATATTATACAAATCGACGGAGATATCGTCTTACACAAAGATTTCGTCAAAGATCATGCACGTTTTGCCCAAAAAGGTAGTTTCGTAACCGGTAGCCGTGTATTAATCCGGGAAGGTTTAACAAAAAAAATGTTAGCGGAAAAAAACTGTACATAATTTCCATTCACGACAAAGGTACTAAAAACACAATCAACGGAGTGCATTTACCTTGGTTGAGTCCGCTACTTCAACATTATCGACAATGGGATATTTCATATTCCAGAGGATGTAATATGGCTTTCTGGAAAGAGGACTTGTTAAAAGTTAATGGATATAATGAAGCTATTACCGGATGGGGAAGCGAAGATCATGAATTAGTATGCCGCCTCATCAATAACGGTGTACGCAAGCGTACCATCAAATTTGCGGGAATTGTGTTCCACCTCCATCACGAACTACACGGAACAGATAATCTGATACAACAACCGTAGTATTTTGAACGAAACAAAAGTCAGGAAACTAATCTGGTGCGATAAAGGAATCATACAAAACTAATATGGAAAAGAATTTGAACTTTTTAGATCGAAACGAATTTAACTACAGTCCATCAAAAGAAGTAGTAGAAGCTTTAAAAAACTTCGATATAAATAAACTTTGTTTTTATACCCGCATTTATGATGAAGGAAAGAAAAGTATATTATCTGTTTTCTTATCCGAATTATATGATATAGATGAAACTCAAGTCCTGCTAGGCTACGGCGGAGAAGATATTCTGAAGCAAGCCGTTCATTACTTCCTGACTCAAGAAGATGGAAACAAAACGATGTTGATTCCCAAGTTCTCATGGTGGTATTATAAATCAATTGCAGATGAGGTGAATGGCCATACTTTGCAATATCCTCTTTACGAAGACGGAAACACTTTTAAATATGACTTTGAGACACTGAAAGATATGATTCAGAAAGAGAATCCGAAGATTCTTTTACTGGCTTCTCCCAATAACCCTACCGGCAACGGTTTAACTCCGAAAGAACTGGACGAACTGCTCGCAGAGGTACCCAGCCAAACAGTGGTACTGATAGACGAAGCATACGCTTCTTTTGTTTCAACTGATACGAGTTATATCAAAAAGCTGGTTAATAAATATCCGAATTTGATTATTTCCCGTACCTTATCTAAATTTTATGGATTGCCCGGTTTACGTATGGGATTCGGATTTATGAGTAAGGAACTGGAAAATTTCAGCAGATACAGCAATAAATATCTGGGATACAACCGAATATCCGAAGATATCGCCATTGCAGCTCTTAAATCGGACGCACACTACCGCAACATTGCAAAACTAATGAACGAAGATCGAAAGCGTTACGAGACAGAAATTGGTGTATTGCCCGGGTTCAAAGTATATGAATCAGTGGCCAATTTTATCTTAATCAAATACCCGATAGAGTTAAAAGAGGCTTTACAAAAGGCTTTTGCCGAACAAAGTTATAAAGTGAAGTTTATGAATGAACCGGATATCAACACTCATTTGCGTATCACATTGGGACGCCCAGAGCAGAACCGGATCGTTATAGACACAATTAAAGAAATCGCATCCAAATGAAAGCAGTAATATTAGCCGCAGGAATAGCCTCACGCTTACGCCCGCTGACCGATACAACGCCCAAATGCCTCCTCAAGATAGGAGAACGATGCCTACTGGAAAGGGCTTTTGATGCTTTGATACAAAATGGATTCGACGAATTCATTATCGTCACGGGGTATCGCCAGCAACAAATCGTTGATTTTCTGCAGGCACGTTATCCAGTCCAAAATATTACTTTCATCTATAATGACAGATATGAATCAACCAACAATATCTATTCATTATGGCTTACCCGACCATATACAGACGGGGAAGAAATATTGTTATTAGACAGTGATATTGTTTTTGATCCTCAAATTGTAGAAAAACTGCTTCACTCGGATAAGGACGACATATTGGCACTGAATCGCCATGAGCTTGGAGCGGAAGAAATAAAAGTTATCGTAGACGATGCACAAAAGGTTGTTGAAATCAGCAAAGTCTGTTCTATATCCGATGCTATCGGAGAGTCTATCGGTATCGAAAAGATGTCAGCTGAATACACCAAAGCTCTATTCCGAGAACTGGACATTATGATTACCACTGAAGGACTGGACAATATATTCTACGAACGGGCTTTTGAACGACTGATTCCGCAAGGATATAGCTTTTACGTCATGGATACCACCGAGTTCTTCTCGGCCGAACTGGACACCGTAGAGGACTTTCAACAGGCACAAAAGCTGATTCCAGCCAGTCTTTATTAATCAAAATTCAGATAGAAATGGCAAATTACGATATCCGCCCTCTACAGCTTCGCATATTAAAGAATTTATTAGCTGTTGACAAAGTTTGCAAAGAACATAATCTGCGATATTACATCATGGCAGGCACCATGCTGGGAGCCGTCCGCCACAAAGGATTTATCCCTTGGGATGATGATCTGGATATCGGCATGCCAAGAGCCGATTATGATTTATTAATGGCTAATGCCAAAGAATGGTTGCCGAAACCATACGAAGCTGTATGTGCTGAAAACGACAAGGAATATCCTCTTCCATTCGCAAAAGTACAGGATGCTGACACCACTCTAATTGAACGTATGCATCTCAAATATTTGGGAGGCGTATATATTGATATATTCCCACTGGACGGAGTTCCGGAGAGCCGCATGGCGCAAAGAATGCATTTTGCAAAGTACGAATTCTACAAACGTGTACTTTATCTGATTCATCGCGATCCATACAAGCATGGAAAAGGTCCCAGTTCATGGATACCGCTATTATGCAGAAAGCTTTTTACCCTTGCCGGAGCACAGGAAAGTATCAGGAAAGTAATGAAAAAGTATGATTTCGACCAATCCGCATTGGTCTGTGATTATGATGACGGAATGAAAGGAATCATGTCTAAAGATATTCTGGGTACCCCTACTCCAATCTTATTTGAAAATGAAGAAGTGTGGGGAGTACAGAAATACGATGTCTATCTGTCACAGAAATACGGAGATTACATGACCATACCTAAACAAAGTGGGCAAAGACAACACAATTTCCATTATTTAGACCTGAATAAACCTTATCGGGAGTTTGAAGTCTAACTATAATCACATAAAGGTAAGAAGTAGAAATGAGAATAGGTTTTGACGGAAAACGTGCAGTACAGAATTTCACCGGTTTGGGTAATTATAGCCGCTATATAGTGGATATTCTATGCCAATTCTATCCGGAGAATAAATATGTATTGTATGCCCCCAAGAAACGGGAAAATAAAAGGCTGAACAAATTAACGAAGCAATATCGGCAACTACAGCTTTCTTATCCCACTACTTCTTTCTGGAAAAAGTTAAGTTCGTTATGGCGAGTGTTGGGAATCACCCGCCAATTGGAAAAAGAAAGAATTGATATTTTTCACGGACTTAGCAATGAATTGCCCCTGAATATCCATAAAAGTAAGGTAAAAAGTATCGTAACAATCCACGATTTGATATTTCTGCGATACCCACAATACTATCATTCGATCGACAGGAATATATATACATACAAATTCCGCAAAGCCTGCGAAAATGCGGATAGAATCATTGCTATCAGCGAATGTACCAAACGTGATATTATTGAGTATTTCGGGATTCCTGCCGATAAGATAGAGGTTGTTTATCAGGGATGTGATACTTCATTCACGCACCCTGTAACAGAAGAGAAAAAAAGAGAAGTTCGAGCTAAATATCAGCTACCGGAGCACTATATCCTCAACGTAGGAAGTATTGAAGAACGAAAGAATGCCCTTTCGGCGGTACAAGCACTGACGATGCTTCCCGAACAAATTCATCTTGTCATTGTAGGACGCCATACAGAATACACTGATAAGATTGAACGTTTTATTAAGGAGAATAAGCTGGAAGAAAGAGTGCACATCATCAGCAATGTTCCTTTTGATGATCTGCCGGCTTTTTATCAGCTAGCTGAAATTTTTGTATATCCTTCACGCTTTGAAGGCTTTGGCATCCCCATCATAGAAGCTTTATACTCCGGAATTCCGGTAATAGCCGCAACAGGTTCTTGCCTGGAAGAAGCCGGAGGTCCCGACTCGATCTATATACATCCCGACGATATCAAAGGAATGGCCAATGCTTTCAAACAGATATACTCTGACCCTGAAAGAAAGAAAGTAATGATTGAAAAAGGGCAAATATTTGCCAAAAGATTCTCTGAAGAAAAGCAAGCGGAAGAGATCTTAAACATCTACAAGAAATTAATGAGATGAACATACTTAAACACACAATAAAGAAATTTATATATGGCACTCTCCCATATTATTTCATGAAAGGATATAAGCCCGGCTCTCCTTATCTGAAATACTATGAATATATTAAAGAACATGGATATTCAAGACACCTGTATGAATTCAAAGATGAATATGCAAATATGCCCGTTGACATACAGAAAGACGAGGAGAAAGGTTTATACTATGTTCAAAAAGAAGAGAAACGGCTCTATTTCAGAAAGAGCACTCCGGCTAGGAAAATTCAAAAATATTACAGGGCTTTGAGCATGGAACAAGACAGGCGTTCACCGCACCATTACTTCAACAGCGTTAAAGAAGTGGCAGGAAAGGTATTTGTGGATGTTGGTTGTGCCGAAGGATATTCTTCATTGGAAATCATCGATGAAGCCAAACATGTTTACTTGTTTGAGCAGGACGAACAATGGCTAGAGGCCATCAGAGCGACCTTTGAGCCATGGCAAGATAAAGTTACGATTGTCCAAAAGTATGTAAGCGACCATAACTCTTCAAGAGAACAAACCCTGGATGACTTCTTCAACAATCAAACGGAGGAGCATCTGTTTCTAAAAATGGATATCGAAGGAGCTGAACGGCATGCATTGGCCGGATGCAAGAACTTATTTCAAAATTGCCAGAAGTTGGATTTTGCAATTTGCACATACCATCTACATGATGACGAAGCAGTCATTTCTGCATTTTTGGATAAGCATAACTGCACATATACCAATCAGAAAGGTTTTTTCAGGCATAAAATCCGCAGCGTAGTCATGCGCGGAAGTAAAAGCTAATCATTGATAATCAGCAGAAAGCAATTCGCAATAGTCATACTTACACAAGTATGTATCATAAATGTGCTTTTCTTTTTTCAATAAGAAACGTGAGATATGCGGTTCCCAGGAAAAGAACTTACGCACAGAACGGTACAAACGGAAGAATAAAATTAGGGATACGATATGCCTTTCTTTTTCTTTTCGTGCCGCACGACGATAAATATAATGAGTAAAGAACTGATCGCTATAACGAAGAGCCAGACTAACAGTAGATTCTGACATCCCATCCCCTCAAAGAAGCGTATTCTGTCATTATATAAGTCAGCACTTCACGAGAGATGCATAAACGACACATATTACGGCACACAGTATCACAATCAATATCCGATAGTAACTGCATGCGATTCACGTCAACCAGGGAAAAACTATATTCATTCGCATCATTCTGATGGATCAATATATTGCCGGGAGAATAGTCCAAATGCAGGATACCTGCCTGATGCAAAGCAGCTGTGTAGCGCGCAAAAGCAGAAAGTTTATCTTCATTTCCTTCCACTTTCCCATCCATCAGGGAACGGACTGTTTCGCCACCATCATAACAACAAATGTAATAGCTATGTGAAAGAAGGCCACTCTGGAATTGTT